>Ga0209809_1002352_pt1 | contig 13514 bp, 12 predicted proteins | sample YNPMSTMetaG_FD_186172 | JGI IMG/M metagenome (GOLD analysis project Ga0209809, IMG submission 186172) | Anoxygenic and chlorotrophic microbial mat microbial communities from Yellowstone National Park, USA - YNP MS-T MetaG (SPAdes) (version 2) ... | reverse complement strand
AAGTTGGCGCACCGCTTGGGCGCGTGCCCGCGAGCGGTCGGTCGGTTCATCGGCGACCAATCCATACAGCATCGCCGCTTGCGCCGTCACAAACGGCGCGGCATACGAGGTGAAACCGCCAAAGTTGCGCCCGTAAGCGTCGTCATTCTCTGTGGTCAGTGAGTAGACATCTCCGCTCGGCGCAGCCACATCGACCCAATCGCCAAAGGTGGAAACATCCGACTTGGAGCCGTCCAGATTGCACGCGGCGACCGCGATGCATACAGGATAATAGGCAGGATAGAAGGGCCTCGAGTTGTTGGCGTTCCCTGCTGCGGCGACAATCACAACGCCTGCGTTCCACGCCGTGTTGAGCGCGGTCTGCAAAGCGCTCAGCGGATTGGGCGACCCCAAGCTAAGATTAATCACATGGGCTCCCTGCGTAATCGCGTAGCCAACTCCGTCGACAAGGTCGTTCAAAAAACCCGAGCCAGCGTTGGTGAAGACCTTTACAGGCAGAATCATCCCGTGAGGCGCGACAGCAGCGACTCCACGCGCGTTGTTGGTTACCGCACCTGCAATCCCTGTTACGAAAGTTCCATGCCCAAATGGGTCGCTGGGGTCGTTGTCGTCGTTGCCGAAGTCGTAGCCTGGCAGCAGGCGCGGCTGCAGGTCCTGATGGTCTAACCGTGCGCCTGTGTCGAGAATAGCCATCGTGAACTGGTCATCGCCGCGCCATAGCGCCCACGCTTGTGGCGCACCAATTACAGGCAGCGCAGGCTGCAGTGGATAGAGCGGGTCGTTCGGGATCCAGTCATCAGCAGCCTCGATTCGCCAGTTCGGCTCCACCGTCGCGAACCAGCCTGAGTGCAACAGTTGTGCCGCTGCCCGACGCATATCGGCATAGGGGCTCAACTGCCACAGTTCGTAATCGGCGTACTGACCCCGCTGCACCAGTCGGGCGCCCGCTGCTTGCCGTAGCCACGCGCGCTCCACTGGCGCAACACCTTCCCGAAACATCACCACGAGTTGCCCTGGCGCGTACTCTAACGCAGGGGTGTCAATCCGCAGGCGCATCCCATGCTGCGCAACAGCCTGCCCTATCATCAAACACAGCCCAAGCAACACAAGCCTTCGCATAATGCCTATTATACACCAATTCGCCCTGCATGCGCCAACTGGTTTGGAACCCGACCTGCCTGAACTCGGCATCTTGAATCGCTGGCGGTGCTCATCCTATCGAGGCGCGGAACGCAGGCGGACAGACGCGCCCTGCTGTTGCCCCCCTTTTTTCCTGCAACACTCGTGGGGGTTGGAGGGTTGGAGAGAATCGCTCTTTTCGGGCAGCTTGGCGTGCCGTGGATGTCCACTTTTGGCAACTTTTCGAGTCTTAACAGGACGGAATACCTGCAGGGGTATTCTAACTGGGCGAATTACGGCACACAGCGACGCTAGGCTCTGACCTTCTCTCGATAGCGTCGCTCTTTTTTTTTTGAGAGGTACGCTCCAATCGATGCACGATGTGAAACCACTGATTGGCATTACCGCCAACTGGAAACGAGTCGACGAGATTAGCGGGCGGGTCAGTCTGAATGACGCTTATGTGCGTTCGGTGCATCGCGCGGGGGGCGTGGCGGTGCTAATTCCGCCTAGCGCGGACGCGGAGGCGTTGGCGGCGCACCTGGACGGACTGCTGATTCCTGGCGGCGGCGACATCGACCCGAAGCATTACGGCGAGCCGCCCCACCCGAAGGCAGTACTGGTGAACGCCGCGCGGTTCGACCAAGAGTGGGCGTTGCTGCAGGCGTTCGAAGCGCGCCGCAAGCCGATTCTGGGCATCTGCTACGGCTGCCAGTTGCTGAATGTGTGGCGGGGTGGGGCGCTGCATCAGCACCTGCCCGACCTGCCGAGCGTGAACCTCAAGCACCAGCGCGATTCCGAAGAGGAGCCGTTCCCGCGCCATTTTGTGGAGATTGCGCCGAATTCGAAACTCGCGCGGCTTCTGGGGCAAACGCGCTTCGAGATTGTGAGCGCACACCATCAAGCCCTGCGCACAGTGGGCAAGGGGCTGGTCATCACCGCCTACTCGCCCGACAGCGTGGTGGAGGCGATTGAAGACCCCGACCATCCGTTTCTGATTGGGGTGCAGTGGCATCCTGAGCGCGACCCCGACGCGCCTGCCACCCACGCGCTCTTTGAGGGGTTCGTGCAAGCATGCAAAGCGCGGTAAGTCCAACGCGCCATGAAGAGAGCCTCTACGGCGCGCTGATCGGCTGCGCCATCGGCGACGCGCTGGGGATTGCCTACGAGAACCTGTCGCCGCGCCGTGTATTGCGCCTATTTCCCGACCCGACGCGCTATCATCTGCTGCCGTCTGTGGGGCTTATCTCCGACGATGCGGAGCAGGCAATAATGACATTGCGTGCGCTGGCACACAGCGGGGGCGATTCGGCGCGATTTCAGGCGCGTCTGGCAAACGAGTTGCGCGTGTGGCTGGCGACGCTGCCTGCGGGGATTGGGCTGTCGACCGCGCGGGCGGGTGTGCGGCTCTGGCTGGGGATGTCGCCCCAGCGCAGCGGCGTGCGCTCGGCAGGGAATGCGCCTGCCCTGCGCGGGGCGATTCTGGGCGTCGCGCTCCCCGACCATCCCCAGCTGCGTGAGACGCTTGTGCGCCTTTCGACGCGGATCACGCACACTGACCCGAAAGCGGAGGCGGGCGCACTGTGTTGCGCCGACCTTGCAGCGTTAGCGACCCACAGCGCGGGCGCGCCGCCGATGGACGCCATCCGCCAGCGGGTGGACGCCTGCCCTACGGAGTTGCGCGAGCCGCTGCGCGCCGCGCTGGCAAGTGTAGACGCATGGCAGACGACGGAACAGTTCGCCCAGTTGCAGGGCTGGCAGCGCGGCGTGTCGGGCTACATCGTGCATACGACAGCGGCAGCCCTACACGCCTGGCTTCGCTTTCCCGACGACTTCGTGCAGGCGGTGGGCGCGCTCATTCGCTGTGGCGGCGACACGGACAGCACCGCCGCGCTGCTGGGCATCTGGATGGGAGCGCATCTGGGCAGGCAGGTTGCACCCGATGCGTTGCTTGCCCGCCTGAAAGACCCACTCGCGCGCCCCAACACCCTGCACGCGCTGGCGACCGCGACGGCGCGCGCCGTGCAGTCGGCGACACCCCAACCGGTGCGGCGCCCGCCCTATCCCCTGCGACTGGGGCGCAACCTGCTCTTTCTTGGGCTGGTTATTACCCACCTGGGACTTCGTGCGCTGCCGCCGTACTGACCGCCCGCTTGCCCGCGCGTAGCGTCAGCAGAATCCCGCCGATAATCAGCCCCGCGCCCAGCCAGATTGTGGGATGCAACGCTTCGCGCAGCAAAAAGTAGCCGATGAACGCCGCCGCAGGCGTCTGCGCGAAAATCGTCACGCCCATCGCCCCCACAGGCGCACGCTCCATCAAGTAAAACCACACCGAGAAGGCGAACACGGTACACACGAACGCCAAATAAAACCACATCGCAGCGTCGGTCAGCGTCCAACCGAGATTCGGCGCGCCCGCGAACCGCAGCGAGATGACCGTCAGCGAGACCGCTGCGCAGCAGGATTCAATCATCAGCAGCCCGACGCCCGAATAGCGCATCGCCAGCGACTTAGCGACCACCACATTCACGCTCTCAATCAGCACGCCCAGCAGCACGAGCAGATTGCCCAGCGTCGCGCCCGAAAACTCCTGCAGCAGCCAGCCCTTGTTCACAATCACCCACACGCCCACGATGCCCAGCGCGATACCGAGCGTCTTTTCGGGCGGGAAGCGCTCGCGCAGCCACAGGCGCGCCAGCAGCGCATAAAAAATCGGCGAACTGGAGACCAGCAGCGTCGCTTCGGTGGCGGTGCTGAGCTTCGTGCCCCAGAAGTAGCAGATGTAGGCGGCGGGCACGCCGACGACGCCAATCGCGGCGGCGGTCAGAAAGTGTGGCAGGTGGCGCGGCAGGTGTGGCGCAAGCACGCGGCGCACAGCGGGTATCGCAAGCAGCAGCGCGAGCATCGTGCCCGCGCCAATGAAACGGAACGCAGCGACCCATTCGGGGCGGTGGTGCTGCATCATCACCAGCGCGGCGGGGTTCGCCCCCGCCCACAAGATGTTCAGGAACACCAGCACGGCGACAGCACCTGCGCCCGCGCTGCCGTACTGCTCGCGAATCGGCGGCGGCGACTTAGCCACGCTCACCCTCCAGCGCGGTCTTGGTGTTGTGGATAAACTGGCGCACCTTGTCGGGGTCTTTGCGCCCAGGCGCGGCTTCCACCCCCGAACTGACATCGACGCCTGCGGGGCGTGCCGTGCGAATCGCGTCGGCGACATTTTCGGGGGTCAGCCCGCCTGCCAGCAGAATCGGGCGCGGGGCGTGGGCACACACCTCTCGAAGGCGCGCCCAATCCTGCGTCAGTCCCGTGCCTCCCAACAGCGTCGGGTGGTAGGTGTCCAGCACGAACCGCTCGGCGTGCGCGTGCAGCGCGTCCAGCGTCTGCAGAATCGCGTCCGCCGTGCATTCGTGTGGGAAGCGCAGAGCGAGCCAGAGGGATTTTGCCCTCACCCCTAACCCCTCTCCCGCAAGGCGGGAGAGGGGGAAATTGGCTCCCCTCTCCCACCCTGTGGGAGCGGGGCTGGGGGTGAGGGCAGACTCAACCACCCACTGCACCACCTCAAAGCACCGCTCCCATCCGTCGGGCAGTTCGTCGAGGTCACTGACGACCAGCACGCGCGTTGCGCCCTGCAGCGTGGGTAGCCACGACTGCCAGTCAGGGTCGTGCGCGGGCAGGTAGCGGGGGCTTTGGCGCACGAAGATAAAACCCAGCCCGTCTGCGCCTGCTTCGAGGGCGTGCTGTGCGTCGTCGGGGTTCGTCAGCCCGCAGATTTTGACCCACATCGGCTATCCCAGTCGGTTCAGGCGCACGCGGTAGACGACGGGGCGTTCATTGCGCGGCGCGCCCACGCGCGTCAGCGCGTAGTGAATCTGCTCTTGCGGGCTGCGGTTCGGCTCAGGCGGCGCCAACACGCACTCGCGTCCGCGCCACTCCACCAGCAGCCCATCGTGGCGCGGGTCAACCTGGTCGAGGCTGCGCAACGGCTCGTAGGACTCCACCAGGTAGACCACATAGCGCAGGGTGGGCAACTCAGCGGGGTCAATCGGCGGGTGGTAAGGATCCAGCAGCGCGGCACGGGTGGCGTGGTACACGATTTCGTGCGCGCGGGTGTGCTGCTGCGGCTGCAGGCTGCCCATCAGCCCGCGCAGCTGCTCGCCCTGATACAGCGCGACGAACACGCTGCCTGGCTCACGCAACATGTTGGGCAAGCGGCTGAGGTCTGGCTCAATCTTCGCGCCGTCCAGCACCATCCGCTCGACCGCCGTGCGCGCGAGATCGAGACACTCTTGTTCCAAGTTCGGGCGCGAGTTGCGCAGCTGCAGCTTCGGCTCCACGCCGTGCATAATGCGCCAGAGGTTCGAACGGTGCTTGAAGATAATCACCGCGACGATAGCGGTAAGCACGCCCACCGTTGGCAGCGAGTATCCGAACAGGTAGGCGGCGATGGGCGTGCTTGCCGCCGCGAGGATAGACGCCAGCGACACCCAGCGCGTCAGCAAAAACACCACCAACCATATCGGGAGGGCAACGGCGAGCGTCAGCGGCGCGGCTGCCAGCAGCGCGCCCAGACCCGTGGCTATCCCCTTGCCCCCTTTGAAGCCCATAATCGGTGAGAAGGTGTGCCCCAGAATCGCCGCCACGCCGACCAGAATCGCCTCCACATCGCTCGCGCCCGCCCGCATCGCCAGCCAAGTCGACAGGAAGCCCTTCAGCGCATCCAAGACCAGCACCGTGAGACCAATCTTCGCCCCCAGCGCGCGGAACACATTCGTTGCGCCGATATTGCCACTGCCCACCTTGCGGATGTCCACTCCACGCAGTCGAGCCGCCCAGTACCCAAACGGCAGTGCGCCCACCCAGAACGACGCTATGAGTGCCACTAGGAGAACTTCGAACGCCATCGCAGAGCGAATTATACCGCAGGCGACGACTCACTCCGTGCGGATGTCGCGCAACCAGCGGATATGTCCGTCCAGAAACAGGCGGTTCCGACCGCCGCGATGCACGGCACGCCCGCGCAGTGGAGGCTCCACAGTGCGCACTGTGCGCGGGAAATAGGGATCTACCATCAGTTCCACATCACTGATACTTTCGGGATGTGCGTAAAACTGGCTGGGGTTCGCTTGCAGGTCAGCAATCGCTTGGTCAGGTGTCTTGCCCCAGAAGTTGTCGGGCGCGACGGGGTCGTCGAGGCGGTCGAACCGCCACATCCAGTAGCGCGTGATGCACTGGGCGTCCACCACCTGCTTGACCTGCACGACCTCGCCCATTATGCTGCCTGCAACGCTGGGGCAGCTCCAGACACCCCAATGGCGCACATACGGTTCCAGCACCATGCCCGCCCAACCACAACGCGGGTCGGAGGGGGGCCAGCTGCTCCACGGACGGTAGCCCAGCGCACGCTTGAGGTCGCGGCGGTCGGGCATGCGCTCGTCATAGTCCTGCAAATACATCCAGAACGCCTGCCCGATTTGGCGCATATGCTGAACACACACGCTCTGGCGCGCGCTCTCCCGCGCCTGCACCAGCACGGGAAACAGAATTGCCAAAAGAATAGCAATTATTGCTATCACAATCAACAGTTCGATAAGTGTAAATCCGAACGAAGCGCGCATATTCAGGATTCTACCCCCATAAGAGGTATCGTGTGTACCGTGTGGGGCGAAACTCCGTGCGCTGGCTGCCAAGCTAGCAGGAGTCTCTCGTGCAGACACGAACCTTGCGTATGCGAGGAGGCGCTCTATGGGAGACTATACACCAAAACCAGAACATAAGTTCACCTTCGGGCTGTGGACGGTTGGCAACATCGGGCGCGACCCGTTCGGCGAGCCTGCACGCCCGCGCATCCCTCCAACGCGCATCGTGCAAAAACTTTCTGAACTGGGCGCGTGGGGCGTGAACCTGCACGATAACGATCTGGTGCCCATCGACGCGACGCCTGCTGAACGCGACCGCATCGTGCGCGAGTTCAAGCAGGCACTGGAAGACCACAATATGCGCTTAGTGATGGGCACAACAAATCTGTTTTCAGACCCTGCATTCAAAGATGGCGCGTTCACCAGCAACGACCCGAAAGTGCGTGCCTATGCACTGCAGAAGTCGATGCACGCAATCGATCTCGCGGTTGAGCTGGGTGCAGAAATCTATGTATTCTGGGGCGGGCGCGAAGGCACAGAGACCGACGCTGCCAAAGACCCCATCCAAGCGCTCCAGTGGTATCGTGAGTGCATGAACTTTCTCATTCATTATGTCCACGATCAAGGCTATCGCCTCAAGTTTGCGCTGGAGCCAAAGCCGAACGAACCGCGCGGCGACCTCTTCTTGCCCACTGTGGGGGCGATGCTGGCGTTTATTGAAACGCTGGACGACCCCAGCATGTGCGGAGTGAACCCCGAAGTAGCGCATGAGCAGATGGTTGGGCTGAACTTTACGCATGCTGTCGCGCAAGCCATCGAACGCAACAAGCTGTTTCACATCGATCTGAACGCGCAAAAGCTCTGCCGCTATGACCAAGACTTCCGATTCGGCGCAGAAGACATCAAAGGGGCGTTCTTCCTTGTGAAGCTGTTGGAAGACAACGGCTACGACGGGCCGCGCCACTTCGATGCCCACGCCTACCGCACGGAAGACGAGGAAGGGGTTTGGGCGTTTGCGACAGGCTGTATGCGCACCTACCTGATTCTTAAGGAGAAGGTGGCGCAATTCAACCAAGACCCAGAGATTCAGGAGTTGCTGGCGCAGATTCGGCGCTGGGATACCGAACTACAGGCACGGATGCAGTACTCTCGGGAGAGCGCCGCGTGGCTGAAAGCGCATAGGTTCGACCGTGCTGCGCTGGGCGCGCAGGGCTACCAGTACGAGAGGCTTGACCAGCTCACGATGGAGCTGTTGCTGGGCGTGCGATAGCCCGAGTACCGAGAGTATTGCACGCCCTGCTTCCCAAACGACGCCACAGACCCTACTTTGAGATGATGTCTACGGCTTCTAAGGCAGATTCGACGAAGGGGCGAATTGCATTTGCCCAATCGGCAGGTGCGCGTCCGATGACCGTAATCGACTTCTCGTTGAGTGATGGTGCGGAAAACACATAAGCGTCAGGCTGCTCCGCAGCGCGAATGGTCAGAAACGGCATCTTGATTGCGGCTGCAAACTCACACATCAGCCGATCCTTCTCAGTGGTTTGCTCGTTGGCGACATGTGCGTTGTGCAGATTGAGATTGATAGGCAGCAGCACAATGCCGTCGCTGTTCTGCTGCACGCTTACCAACAGCACCACATCGACAGCGGAACGGGCAATCTGCGGTGGCATCTGCGCTCGATACCCCGTTACGAACCCAAAAGGCATCTGGTGGTGGCACTCGATCGGGTAGTATGGCGTGAGTAAGTCGACTGCTTCCCGCAGCACGCGCTCGTGGAAGCTTTGAATCAGTCGCCCTTGCGGTACATACCGCTGTTCGACGCGCTCATCTGCCCACGCAAGTGGTGCACGCAACGCGCTGCCCAACTGTGCCACCGTGCAACTAATCTCCATTCGGATGCTTCTGTTCTCACAAGAACACTGAATGCCTGCAAGGCCCTCGTACAGCTCTAGCCACAGCACATCGCTCTCGCGATAACACTGGCGCAGTGCTTCGCTCAGTTGCGACTCAGTCTCCACCACCAGCAGGGGACGCTTTTCGCGGTCGTTGCGCAGGCACAGCACCCCGAAGCAGGGTTTGTTGAACTCAGGCACATACGCGCTTGGACGATACAAATGGTGAAACAGGAACCGTCGTGCGGGACGCAACAACAACTCGTAGTCTTTCCAGTCCGCTAATAGCTCTACTATATATTTATTAATAGGGTTAGTCAGCAAGCGGTTCGGCTGATACATCGGCTACCTCCTCTAAATAACGGTGTGAGAAGCGTGTGAGTCAGCCCTCGTGGATTCCAGTGTGCTTAAAAATACGCCACATGCGCCGATAATTCCTGCAGGAGTGTACCATGTACGGCGTCAAGCGATTGGGCGAGTGGCTATTAGAGAAGGGCAAAATCACGCCTCAGCAGTTAGAAGACGCGCTGGCGTATCAGCGTGAGACGGGCAAGCGGCTGGGCGAGTCGCTGATTGCGCTGGGCTATATCACCGAAGATGACTACTATGAGGCGCAGGCGGAGCAGTGGGAATGCCCCTACGAACCGCTGCGCGACGCCCAGATCCAAGAAGCGATGCGTGTGCGCCACTGGGTGGGACTTCAAGACGCTACGCGCTTTATGGTTGTGCCCCTACGCGAGGAGGGCATTATCCTGTGGGTCGCCTCAGCAGACCCGAACAATGTGGAGATGCTTGACCACCTGCGTCAAAGCACAGGTAAGTTCATCAAGGTCGCTTTTAGCCCGCCCGACCGAGTCTTGCAAGCAATTGCGCGGATTTATAGCCTGCACGACGCCGATGTCCACGAACAGGGTAAGACTGTGGAAGTTGAGGAACAGGTGTCGGAAGAAATCGCGGACATCTCGGATATCGACAAGACGATTCATCAAGCGCCTGTGATTCGGTTGGTCAACGGTATCTTGTTAGAAGCAGTGGAACGCAATGCGAGCGACATACACTTCGAGCCGTTGGAGACCAAGATGCAGGTGCGCTTGCGGATTGACGGCGTGTTGTATACTGTGCGGGAAGTGCCTCTAACGCTCCAATCGGCAGTGATAGCGCGCGTGAAGTTGCTTGCCGAGATGGATATCGCGGAACGACGCTTGCCTCAAGATGGTCGATTCGCCATCAAAACTGGCGATAGCAAAATAGATGCTCGCGTGTCATCGTTGCCCACGGTGTTTGGCGAGCGCGTGGTGATTCGCCTGCTCAACCGAGACAACGCCCTCAAGCCGCTCGCGCAACTGGGCATGCCCCCTGCTGTCGAGCAGGGGCTAATCGCGCTGGCGAGCAAGCCGTGGGGCATGATTCTCGTCACTGGTCCCACAGGGTCGGGTAAAAGCACAACGCTCTACGCCCTGCTCCAGCAAATTAAAAGCGACCGCCGCAATATCCTGACCTGCGAAGACCCCGTCGAGTTCACAATTGACGGTGTCGGGCAGTCGCAGGTGAACGAGCGGATTGGACTGACCTTCGCTGCGCAGCTGCGTGCGATGCTGCGCCAAGACCCCGATGTGGTGCTGGTGGGCGAGATCCGCGACGCCGAGACTGCCGAAATCGCCTGCCGCGCAGCGATGACGGGGCATCTCGTGCTATCGACGCTGCACACGAACGATTCCACAAGTGCCCCCGCCCGCATGATTGATATGGGCGTGCCCACCTTTCTGATTAACTCCGCACTGATTGGCGTGCTGGCGCAGCGGTTGGTGCGCCGTCTGTGCGAGCAATGCAAGGAGCCGATAACCGTCACAGACCCCGCGATTACACGCCTGTTCGGAGTGGACACGCTACTGACCTATCGTCCCGTTGGCTGTGATGCTTGCAACCAGATTGGCTACAAAGGGCGCGTCGGGTTATACGAGCTGTTCGTGATGAGCGAACCGATACGCCGCCTGATTGCCCGCGAAGCGGACAGCGATGCCCTGCGTGCGGCTGCACCCGACGGCACGCTCTTCACAATCCAGCAAGACGCTATTCAAAAAGTGCGCGATGGCATCACTACTGTCGAGGAGGTGCTATCGCAGATTCACCTGCAGGCACATATCACGAGAGCAGCCTAAAACGAAACGCCCCCCAGAACAATCGGGGGGCGAAAGCGCAACCAACTTACAGAACCAATCCTTACTTGCGCATGCGACGTCGCAGCCCAGCCAGACCTGCCAGTCCAGCGCCTAATGCGAGAATGCTTGCAGGCTCGGGAACAGGAGCCACGCTCACGGTCAGGATGTAATCGCCTACATCCGTATGATTAGCGTTTTCGTAGTAGCTGAGCTGGTCTCTTCCAGTAAATGAGTAGAAAGCTGTGATGGCGATGAAGTAATCGCCGTCTGCCTGGGCCTGGTATCGTATGGCAGAGCCAAGATTGCCAATTGCACCTGCATCGTCGTTCCACACGAGAGCAGTGGTACCTGTTGCATCGAACAGGGCTAACACAGTGTCGGGGCGAGTATTGTTTTGAGACACAGGGAAAGTAATCACGGTCAACCAGTCAAACGCTCGCAGGCGAATTTTGAAAAAGTCGCTGTCGTTTGCTGTGAGACTTAGGAATCCTATGTCGCTCCAGGGTGCAGCTCGGGTGTACAGCACCGCGTCCGCCGTAGCGCGTGTGTTATTCGGCTCAGTTTCCCCGAACAGTGCAAACGCACTCGTGCACATCAGCACGCTTAGCGCTACAATCACTAATCGTCTCATGGTTGCATCCTCCTTCCGAATACTTCGGACAGATAGGCATAAGAGTCATATCCACGCCTGTTCATATTATAGCACATCTCCTTCTCGGATGTCAAGAAGCAAGAGCAAAATCTGGTACTTTTGCTGGTTTTGGATGTCGCTTAGTCTTCCGTAAGCGCGTGCAGGGCAGACTCGTAGTGTTCGATGAGGCAGTGTGCCAGCTCGCGCAGGGATTCGGGTTGGATTCCTTGCTGCACGGGTACCGCAATTTGGCGTACTGCATCCAGCGGGTGCTTGCGTCGTGTTGCAACTTGCTCGATCCACGCGGCAGCTTCTGTGGCAGGCAAGCGTGTCTCGTAGCCGTTGAGGCGCAAAAACGCCAGCGTCGCTATCAGTGCAGTTGCGAGGTTGCCCCGCGCGAACGGGCGATACCTGAGGTAGCCCCATAGCAAGCGCGCCGCTTGTAATAGCACATCACGGCTCTGACGATAACTGTACTGGTAGTAGGTCGCCTCCTCCAAGCGGTCGTAGTTGTAAGACTGGGGCGACTTGGTGATTTCGTTGTTGAGCCAAATCATGTCCTGCAGTGTCAGGTAGCGCCATTCGGAACTCGGTCCAGGCGCGGGCTGCAGGGTTGTCCGCACGGTGTCGGGCAGCTGCTCCAGGCGCACGAGTTGCGTTTCGCTCAGCGCATGCTCCGTGCGCACGAGCGGGTCGCGGTAGCGGGCAAGGAGCGCGTCCACGATATCGTCCCAGTCGCGCGGATCGGGTTCAGCGGCGGGGGCGTCGGGTAGGCGCAGATCCGTCTGCTCGGCGACAGCGCGCGTCAGGTCAGCGAGGTGCGAGTCGTCGAAGTCCACTGCGACGCCGTTTGCCTGCAGGAACGCCAGTCCCATCACGACCGCAACGCTGGCGTTGCAGTCGTGGAAGGGCTGCCCTGCGTACAGCGTGCGCATCAGCATCTCCGCTTGGTTCGGCATGGGCGCGGTCGGCTCCTCCAGAGTCGCCGTCAGCAGGAGCGCCTCCAACCGCTGTGCGTCCACGCTCGCGCGGACGCGGCGCAGCCGCTCGTAGGCACGGAGTGCTGCCTGCAGCGGCGGGTAGCGCGGCGGTTGTCCCTGCACCGCTGCGCGGGCAAGCGTCTTTTGACGCACCCACAGCTCCTCCAGCAGGATGTTCGCTGTATCTTCAGTGAGCGGTTGCGCACTTTGCAGGGCACGCTCAAGGTCAGCAAGAGTCTCGTCAGGTAAGCGGCTCCAAACCCAACTCAACTCGCGTAGCGTGAGCCCCAGCGCGTACAGCGTCTCGAAATCGCTTTCAAGTAGCAGCAACCGTTCCCGCACGAATTGGCGCGTCTGTGCGAGCAGGCTCTCCATAGCAAGCAAAAGTGTACCTAAGCGAGTGGTTCTTCGCGCAAGCGCAACGGGCGTACGCGCTGTGGTGTGTCGCGTTTGGGGGACTCGCCGTGCGATAACGAACTATGGTGTGACGATTAGCATCATCACTGAGAAGGGGCTCTGCCAGCGGGAAGGTGTTGCTCCCTGCGCGAGATGCACCCGACCTGCGGGCAAGGGGAACCTTACACGCCGTACCGCTGGTAAAACTTGAACTTCTCGCGCATCTCGGCAGGGGTGTTGGCTTCGGACAGCACCTCGAAAACCATCTGCGGCGGGATGTTGTCTTACTCCTATTGCTGGAGGAACGGCGCGAACCTTTGGGGCGTCCAAGCGCGACCAGCACATCAGGCGCAAGGCGTATCTTGGGTTTGCCCTTGACAGGATACCAGAGCAAATCCATCGCGACGAACACATCCTCCCGATTGCGGAACATCACCTCCCAATTCCCCCTTGAGAGTCACCATTACATCGGCTTGGGTCGTGCTGTTCGCCATCGGTTGTCCGTCGGTCTCTGGATATTCTGGATCGTAGGGCGGCAGCGACTGGATGCATTGCAAGCCCCTCGTGGACATAGTGCGGTACGCGCCCGCGCGTTTGTCCCACCGCCATAGCTTGCGTGCGAACAAGCATCGCTGTCGGGCAATTTGCGAGTAGTGCGGCTCATCTAACTGGACTGTAAGCCACGATTCCACAAT
>Ga0209809_1002349_pt1 | contig 13523 bp, 9 predicted proteins | sample YNPMSTMetaG_FD_186172 | JGI IMG/M metagenome (GOLD analysis project Ga0209809, IMG submission 186172) | Anoxygenic and chlorotrophic microbial mat microbial communities from Yellowstone National Park, USA - YNP MS-T MetaG (SPAdes) (version 2) ... | reverse complement strand
TCGGGCAGCGTAGGCAGTTCGGGCAGTCCGGCGGAGGCGGCCTTCGCCTCTCCGGCCGGCGGCAGGCGGTGGAGGGCGACCCGCGCGGCACCCGCCTCGCGGACCTCGACCCGGCCGGTCAGCAGCGCGCCGGGTGCGAGATCGACCCGGGCCTCGTCGACCTCGAGCCAGACGCCTTCGGCATCGGCGAGCCGCAGCCGCTCGAGCCGGACGGTGAAGGGCAAGAGGCCCGCGAGCCCGCTCACCTCGGCGGCGCGGGTCTCGCCCGCGAGCGTCCGCTCGAGCATGCTCTCGATCTGCGATTTGGCGAACCCGGTCTGGACGAAGCCGAACGCGGCCGCGAGCAGGGTCAGGAGCGCGAGGCCCGAGAAGGCGAGCGAGCGGGCGAGGCGAGCGAGCATGGGCGGGGTTCCGCGGGATGGCTCGCCTTCCCTTGTAGCCGCGGGCGGCCGGCCGGGCGAGCCCGGCCCGTTCAAAAAGCCTGGCCGAGGCTCAAATAGAGTTGGAAGGGGTCGTCGACCTCGGATTTCTTGTCGAGCGGGACGGCGACGTCGAGGCGGAGTGGGCCAACCGGCGTGGCGTAGCGGAAGCCCAGGCCCGCACCCCAGCGCAGGCCGGCCGAGGGTTCGGGCAGCGAGCCGGGGTAAGCGTTGCCGGCATCGAGGAAGGCCACGATCCCGATCGTCTCGGTGATCGACCAGCGCAGCTCGGTCGAGAACTCGAGGACCGAGCGGCCGCCGACCGGGTCGCCGCGGCGGTCGATCGGCCCGGCCTTCTGGAAGGGGATGCCGCGCACCGAGCCGCCGCCGCCGGCGTACCAGCGCTCGTCGGCCGGCACCGAATCGCGCGCCGCGCCGGTGATGGCACCCAGCGCCGTCCGACCGGCGAGGACGAGCCGCGGGCGGTTGCGGACCGGCCAATAAGCGCTCGCCACGAGGCGGCCCTTGAGGAAGTGCGAGCCCAGGCCGAGCGTGTCCCAATAGGGGGCGAGCTCGACCGCGACCCTGCCGCCGCGGCTCGGGTCGAACAGGTTGTCGGAGCGGTCGAGGGCGAGCCGTCCGGGCAGCGAGAGCAGGGCGAAGCGCTCGCGATCGCCGCGGTCCTCGATGTCGGCGAAGCGGTAGGCGAGGCCGAGCGAGCCCTGCAGGCCCGGGGCGAGCCGCCGCTCGAGGCCGCCCGAGACCTTGGCCGAGCGGGCCTCGTAGGCATCGAGCCGCTCGCCGAGCACGGTGGCACCCAAGAGCAGGCTCTGGCCGCGGGCGCCGAGCTCGGGCTTCCTGAGCTGCGCCTCCGCACTCTGGCGGACCGGCGAGACGCCGAGGTCGGTGCGCAGCCGCTCGCCGGCGCCCAGGAAGTTGCGGTGTTCCCAGAACGCGCGCAGGTTCGGCCCCTCGTCGGTGACGAAGCCGATCCCGCCGCCGATCGAGCGGTGCTTGCGCTGGACCAGCTCGAAGGTCACCGGCAGCCTCCCGTCGGGATCCGGCTCCTTCGCCAGGACGCTGCGGACGGTGGCGAACAGGCCGCTGTCGGCGAGGGCCGCGCGGCCCTTCTCGAGGTCCTCGATGTCGAACCGGCTGCCCTCGCGGGCCGGCACCAGGCGCAGCAGGTAGCGCTCCGAAATGCCCTCCGCACCGGTGAAGCGGATCGGCCCGTAGCGGACCACGGGGCCGGGTGCGATCCGCAGCGTCACGTCCATGGTCAGCCGGTCGTGGTCGACCACGACCTCGCGCGGGCCGGCCACGGCGAAGGCGTGGCCCGCCCGCTGGGCGGCCCGCACGAGCGCTGCTTCGGCGTCGAGGACCCGCTGGGCGATCGCCGGCTTGTCGCGCTCGAGGCCGAGCTGGCCCGGGCGTGGCGGGCGGAAACCGTCGGCCGGCCCGACCAACTCGACCACCCGACGATCGAAGCGGTAGCGCGGGCCCGGCTCGACGGTGAACAGGACGCGGGCCGAAGGTTGCGCGGCCGGTGGAATGGCACCCGGCTCGGTCTCGGGCGGCGGGGCCGGCGGAGGCAGGCTCTCGACCGCGACCTCGACCCTTCCGCGGTAATAGCCGAGGCCGCGCAGCGCCGCCTCGAGGGCCGGCCGGTCGCGCTCGGCCCGGCGGGCGAGCTGCAGCTCGTCGACCGGCGGTCGGCCGCGCTGTTGGACGGCGCTCGAGGCGGCCTCGAGGGCGGCCGTGAGCTCGGCGTCGAGCGGTCCTTCGAAGCGGACCTCGTAGGCGAGCCGACCGACCGGCTCCTCTTCCTCGAGCAGCTCGCCGAGCCCCGGCCCCTCGCCGCGGCCGCAGGCGGCGAGCAGCCCCACGACCACGAGCAGGAGGCGGGCGAGGGGCCGGGCGGCGGGCAGGCTCCGCTCCGCGTCAGCTTCGACCCGCGGCGAGCCGGGCCGGCTCGCCGCCGGCGGCCGGAGCGGGTGCCGCCGCAGCGGCCGCCCGTGGCTCGGCGACCAAGTGCACCGTGCGCTGCGGGAAGGGGATCTCGATGCCGAGCTCGTCGAAGCGCCGCTTGAGCCGGCGGTTGAACTCGCGGCCGACCCGCCACTGCTCGCCGGGCCGTGTCTTGAGCCGACCGCGGATCACCACGGCCGAGTCGCCGAACCGGTCGAGACCGGCGATCTCGAGCGGTTCCAGGATCAGCCGGCGCCACGGCCAGTCGCGGCGCAGCTGCGCCTCGATCTCGTGCAGGACGGCGATCACCCGGTCGACGTTCTCCTTGTAGGCCACGCCCAGGTCGAGGACCCAGAAGGAGAAGTCGCGGGTCATGTTGGTGATGCTGTCGATCGTGCCGAACGGGATCGTGTGCACGTCGCCGTTGTAGGAGCGCAGCGTGACGGTGCGCATGCTGATCGCCTCGACCACCCCGGTCCGGCCGCCGAGATCGACCACGTCGCCCACGCGGATCGTGTCGCCGAGCAGGATGAAGAGCCCGTTGATGATGTCCTGGACCAGCTTCTGCGAGCCGAAGCCGACGGCGAGGCCGACCACCCCCGCGCCCGCGAGCAGCGGGGTCGCCTGGATGCCGAGTTCGCCGAGCACCGCGACCACCGCGACCAGCACGAGGAGCACGACGATCACGCTCCGGGCAATCGCCGCGGCGGTCCGTGCCCGGTTCGAGTAGCGCACGTTGCCCTGCGCGTCGCGGGCCGCGATGTAGCCGCCGATCCACCAAGAGGCGAGCCGCCAGAGGCCGTAGCAGACGGCGAGGATCGCGGCGATCCGCACGCCTTTCTCGAGCGCGGCCCGGCCTTCGGGGCTCGCGAGCCAGCCGATCAGGCCGATCCCCCAAGCCTCGAGCAGGAGCACGAGGGCGCCGAGCTTGACCGCCGCCTTGAGCAGCCGGGTGGCGAGCGGCGGCTCGACCGGCGGCGCGGGCTCGCCCGGCTCCTCGCCTTCGCGGGTGGGCTTGGCAGGTGCCGCCGGGCGATCGAGCCAGGTCAACAGGAGATGGGCCGCGGCCAGCACGGCGAGCGTGGCGAGCGTCGCCCGCACCGGCCCCCAGCCCAAGCCCAGGACCAGGACCGCGGCGTTCAGCCAGACGAGCGCCACGAGCCAGAGATGGGCGGTGCCGATCAGGAGGTCGAGCAAGAGCAGCCGGCGCAGGAAGTCGGCCTCGATCCAGCGGCCGAGCGCGCGGACCGCCCGCTCGATGGCGCCGCGGCGCACGAGGATCGCGACCGTGAGGGCGGACGCCACGAGGATGGTGAGCAGGCTCGAGGCGGCATCGTAGAGGTCGGGGGGCAGGCCGAGCCGGCCCGCCACGAACAACACCATGTTGCCGTAGATCACGAGCCGGCCGATGCGCAGCGTCGCGCGCAGCACCGAGGCGGGCGAGTCGGCCGGTGCCGGCGCGCCGAGCGGCGGCAGGCCTCGGGCTTCGGCGAGATGGCGGACGGCTACCGCGAGGACCCGGTCGGCCAGGACCGCGCCGACCACGAGCCACGCGACCCGGGCGGTCGCCGGCAAGAAGCCGCCCTGGTCGAGGATCGCCCCGGCGACGGCGGCGAAGATGCTGACCGGCAGGAGATCGAGGGCCGCCACGCGGAGCCGGGCGCGCGCGCCGAGCGGGCCGCTCGGTCGCCAGCGGCGGACGAGGCGGGCGGCGAGCCAGCCGACCAGGGCGGCGATACCGAGCGCCTGCGCGACCCCGCTCGCGACGCTCCGCCAGAGCTCCCGCCGGTACGGGTTCTCGAGCTGGAAGGCGAGCCAATCGCCGAGCTGCGGCAGGTTGCCGAGCAGGGCGGCGAGCGTGCCGAACACCCGGAGCGTCGCCTCGAGCCGCTCGACGAGGATCCGGCTCGCCTGTTCGAGGGCGGTCTCGGCCACGCCGGCCGGCACGGCGGGCTCCGCGGCCGGCGTGCCAGCGGCGGCGCGCAGGGCGCGCAGCTTGGCGATCAGCTCGGCGCGCGCGGCGGGGTCCTCGAGCTCGGGGATCAGCGCGTCGATCTCGGCGGCACTCGGCAGCGCCGCCGCGCCGGCATCCGAGGTCGCAGCCGGTGCTGCGGGCAGTGCCGGTTGCGCGCGGGCCGCGCTCGTTCCGAGCCCGAGGATCGCGAGCACGAGCGCGAGCAGGCCGGCTTGCAGGGCGGTCCGCAGCATGGTGCGGCGGTCTAGATCGGCCGGATCCTGCCCGCAACCGGCGCGCGGGGCCGTTCCGCGGCTCACCCGCGCTCCGCGCGGCCGGTCGAAAGGAAACGGTGCTCGGTGCCCTCGAGGACCAGGCAGGTGAGCCGCCCGGTCCAGCAGGCGCCGGTGTCGATCCCGATGCGGTTGTGGCGCACGACCGGCTCCTCGCTCGGCGTGTGGCCGTGGACCACGATCTTGCCGAACTCCCCCGGATAGTCGAGGAAAGGCTCACGGATCCACAGGAGGTCGGCCTCGCTCTGCGCCTCGAGCGGCACGCCCGGGCGGACCCCGGCGTGACAAAAGAAGAAGTCGCCGAACTCGAAGGCGAGCCCGAGCTCGTCGAGCAGGCGAAGGTGCGCGGGCGGGAAGCGTTCGAGCAAGGCGGCACGGGCGGCGGCGAGCCGCTCGGCCTCGGGGAGCGATCGGTCGAGGCCGACCCCGTAGCTCGCGAGGGTGGCATCGCCGCCATATTGCAGCCAGGCCTCGCCGACCGGCTCGCCGGCCAGGAAGGCGCGCAACCAGAGGTCGTGATTGCCGAGTAGGAGGACCCGGGCGAAGCCGCGCAGGGGGCGCTCGATCAGATGGTCGAGCACGCCCCGGCTCTCGAAGCCCCGGTCGACATAGTCGCCGACCATGACGAGGACGGGTCGCACGGGCCGGGTCACGGCCGCGAGATCCTCGAGGATCAGCTCCTCGAGCTGCTCCAAAAGGTCGAGCCGGCCGTGCACGTCGCCCACCGCGTAGAGCCGCGTGCCGGCCGGCACGGCGGGCGGCCGGCCGGCGATCTCCGGGCGAGCCGGCGGCAGCTCGGCGAGGCGCTGGAACAGGCGTCGCAGCAACGGCTCTCCTCGCGGTTCCTCGCCCTTCGGGCGAGCCGGTCGACAAGTGGCGTTGCGAAGGGGCTCGCGCCAGCCACCCTCTGTGGCCGGTGCGCGACAGGCCGCCGGCAACCGCCTCCCGCCGCCACGGGCGGCGCTTCCGCTGTTCGTCCGCGGGTTTGCCCCTGTAGGCCGCGTCGACTAAGAGAACCGGCGATCGGGGTGCCGTCGGGCGCCGGTCGACGCAACTTTCGGGAGAGCGCATCATGGCTCGGCTGCCGAGGATCGGAACGCTCGCGCTCGTCGGTGCGACCCTTTCCGCGCCCGTGGCCCTGGCCCAGCAGCCGGCGCCCGAGCCGGAGCGCAACGTCACGGTCGAAGAGCGGCGCCGGCCGCAGTTCGATCCGCTCGGCATCCGGGCGGGCGGCTTCCTGATCTTCCCGAGCCTCCAAGTGAGCGGCGAGTACGACAGCAACGTTTTCGCCACCGAGAACAACGAGGACGACGATTTCGGGCTGCTCCTCCGCCCGCGTCTCACCGCCGTTTCCCAGTGGTCGCGGCACGCGCTCAACGCCAGCTTGTTCGGCGACTTCGCTTTTTACGAGGAGTTCGACGAGAACAATTACCAAGATTTCGGCGGCTCGCTGAACGGGCGGCTGGACATCACGCGCAACGACATCCTGTTCGGCGAGCTCAGCTTGGCGCGCCGGCACGAAGGCCGCGAGTCGCCGGAATCGGTCGGCAGCCAGGACCTCGTGACCTACTTCGACGGGCTCGCCCGGCTCGGCTATCGGCGCGACTTCAATCTCGTTTATGTCGTGGTCGGTGGGTCGGTCAACCGGAAAGACTACAACGAAGAAGATCTGAACGAGGACCGCCGCGACCTGATCGATCTGACCGGTGACCTGCGGATCGGTTACAAGGTCTCGCCGCGCTTCAACCTCTTCGTTCAAGGCGACTACACGATCGTCCGTTACGACAACGATTCGGGCGTCGACCGCGACTCGCGAGGCTTCGGATTTTCGGTCGGTACCGACGTCGACATCACCGGCATCCTCTTCGGCGAGGCACGGGTCGGCTACATCCGCCGGGAATACGACGACGACACGCTCGACAGCGTGAGCGGTCCGGGTGGTGCCGCGAAGCTCACTTGGAACGTCACCGGCCTCACCTCGCTGATCTTCGAGGCCGGCGGCGGCATCGTCGAGACCACGCAATTCGGGGCCTCGGCCAACCTGCAGAGCAACCTCTCCGGCGAAGTGCAGCACGAGCTCTTGCGCAACCTCATCTTGACCGGTCGGCTGAGCTTCACCCGCGACGACTTCCAGGGGATCGACCGGACCGACCACACCTACCGGGCGCGGGTCGGGGCGCGCTACCTGCTCAATCGGAATTTGAGCCTCGATGCCGGCTACGAGTTCGCGACCCGCGATTCGGACGTGAACGGCGGCGATTACGATCGGCATCTGGTGCGCTTGGGCGTGACCGCCCGGCTGTGAGGGGCTTCGGGACGTCGGGGCTCGTCTTGCTCCCGCGGGCGTTCCTCCGTACCTTCCGGTCGGCGCCGGACGCCGCCGGGCGGCCGGCTCGGGTCTCGATGCGGACGAGGTCGCGCATGGTCTGGCTGGTCGACTCGGCAAGCCGATGGCTGGCTCTGGGCATGCTGCTGCTGCTCGTGGCGTGCGGTGGCTCGCCGCCGCCCGCCCAGATCGTGGGCGTGCCCGCCGCGGGCGGCCCGGCGCCCCTCAGCACGCCGCCCTACACCCTGGCCTCGGGCGACAAGGTCAAGGTCGTGGTCTTCCGCCACGAGGATCTGTCGGGTGAGTTCACCCTCGACGGTGCCGGCAATTTCGCGATGCCGCTCGTGGGCGAGATCCAAGCCTACGGGCTCACCACCCGCGAGCTCGAAGAGCGGATCAAGGCCAAGCTCAAGGACGGCTATCTCGTCGATCCGCAGGTCAGCGTCGAGGTCACCAATTATCGGCCGTTCTACATCCTGGGCGAGGTGAACCGGCCCGGCCAGTACGAATACGTCAACGGCATGACGGTGCTGCAGGCGGTGACGATCGCCGGCGGCTACACCTACCGGGCGAAGCAGGACGCGGTGATCCTCAAGCGCGGCGGCGCCAACGCGCAGGGCGTGCTCGTGCCCGGCACGCAGCCGATCCTGCCGGGCGACATCATCGAAGTGCAGGAGCGCTTCTTCTGAGCCCGTCGGCCGCCCGGCCGGCCCGCCGGGGCCGCTGATGGACGGGGTGGCCGTCGGGCGGCATTGGGGCGACGCCGCGCGCGTCTACCTCGAGCCCAGGATCCTCGGCATCTTGCTCCTGGGCTTCGCCTCCGGCCTGCCGCTCGCCTTGACCGGCGGCACGCTCACGATGCGGCTCGCCGAAGCCGGGGTGCAGACCGCGGCGATCGGCTTATTCGCCTGGGTCGGGATCGCCTACGGCTGGAAGTTCCTCTGGTCGCCGGTGGTCGACCGGGTTCCGCTACCCCTCTTCTGCCGGCTCTTGGGCCGCCGCCGCGGCTGGCTGTTGGCCACCCAGCTCGCCCTCGCCGCGGCGATCCTCTTCCTGGGCCTCGCCGAGCCCGCGGCCGGGCTCGCCCGGGTGGCCGCCCTCGCCGTGCTCGTGGCCTTCCTTTCCGCCACCCAGGACATCGTGATCGACGCCTTCCGCGTCGAGCTCGTGAGCCAGGATCGCCAGGGTGCCGCCGCGGCGATGCTCGTGATCGGCTACCGGCTCGCGATGTTCGCTTCGGGCGCCGGCGCGCTCCTGCTCGCCGAGTGGTACGGTTGGGAAGTCGCGTATGGTGCCATGGCCGCCCTCCTGCTCGCGGCCGTAGCGGTGACCCTCGCCTTGCCCGAGCCGCTCGTCCCCCCGGTTCCGCCCAAGGCAGGCGCGCTCGCCCGCCTCGAGGAGGCGGTGGTGGCGCCGTTCGCCGAGTTCTTCGCCCGCAACGGTGCGGCGACGGCCCTTGTGATCCTCCTCTTCGTCGTCCTCTACAAACTCGGCGACGCACTCTTGGGCGCCTTGACGAGCCCGCTCTACGTGACCCTCGGCTTCGCCAAGAGCGAGGTCGCCGCGATCGTCAAGAGCTGGGGGCTCGTGGCCGTGCTCCTCGGCGGGCTCTTGGGCGGGCTCGTGGTCAAGCGCCTCGGGCTCTTACCCGCGCTTTGGGTTTGCGGCATCGCCCAGATGGGCTCGAACCTGATGTTCTTGCTGCTCTACGCGGCCGGCCACGACCGCCTCGTGCTCGGCGCCACGATCACCGTCGAGAACCTCGCGGGCGGCATGGGGACGACCGCCTTCGTGGCCTATCTGAGCGCCCTCTGCAACGTGAGCTACACCGCCACCCAATATGCGCTCTTGTCCTCGTTGATGGCCCAGGCGCGAACCCTCCTCGCCGGCTTCGCGGGCCTGTTCCAGACCTGGCTCGGTTGGCCCGGTTTCATCCTGCTGACCACCCTGGCCGCCCTCCCGGGTCTCGCCCTGATCCGGCTCCTCGACCGGCGGCTGCAGGCGGCCGAGCGCGCGGTGCCGGTGGCCGAGCGCGCCTGACGGGCGCCCGGGCGGGTCGGCGCCTGCGGTGAGCCGGGCCGAGCTCCACCGACTCGCCCTCGCCCTCCCGATCGGTGCCCTGGGCGGGCTCCTGTTCTTCGCCGCGGGCCTGCCGCTCGCCTGGATGCTCGGGCCGATGCTCGCGACCACGCTCGCGAGCCTCGCCGGCGCGCCGATTGCCGTGCCGCCGGCACTGCGCGGACCCACGATCGCCGTGCTCGGGGTGCTCTTGGGCTCCGGCTTCGACCGCGAGGTGCTCGAACGCCTCCTCCTCTGGCTGCCGATCCTGTTGGCGCTGCCGTTCCACGTCGTGATCGTGACCGGGGCCGCGTTCTTCTACCTGCGCCGGCTGGCGCGGCTCGACCCGCGTACCGCCTGGTTCTCGGCGACCCCGGGCGGGCTCGGCGAGATGATCGTGATGGGCGATCGGGCGGGCGGTGATCTGCGTACCATCGCCCTGGTCCACAGCACCCGCATCCTCCTCGTGGTGCTGGCCGTCCCCTTCGTGCTCCGCGCCCTCGGTCATGCCGTTCCGACCGTACCGGCTGCGGCCGGAGCGTCGGCGAGCGGTCCCGACCTCGCGATCCTGCTCGCCTGCGGCCTTCTGGGTCTTGGCCTCGGGTGGCTCGCCCGGCTGCCGGCACCGGGTCTCCTGGGGCCGATGCTCGCGAGCGCCGCGGCGCATCTTTCCGGGATCGTCCACGGCGCACCGCCGGTCGTGGTCGTCGCCGCCGCTCAGCTCGTGATCGGCGCGCAAGTGGGCGCCCGGTTCGCCGGCTACCCGCTCTTCCGCGTCGTCCAGTCGGTGGCGAGCGGGCTCGGCCTCACGGCCCTCATGCTGGCGCTCGCGCTCGCCTGCGGCTGGCTGCTCGCCCGCGCCACCGGCTTGCCGCTTCTGCTCCTGGTGCTGGCACTCGCCCCGGGCGGCCTCGCCGAGATGAGCCTCGTGGCGCTCGCCTCGACCGACGATCCGGCGCTCGTCGCGGCGGTCCACATCGTGCGGATCGCGATCGTGGTGATCGCCGCCCCGCTCCTCTTCCGCGTCTACGAGCGCCGCCTGCGCGAGCGCGACTCGCCGAGCCCCGGCGGCCGCTGAAGGCGACCGCCGGGCCGGCCGGGAACCCGGCGGGGCTCAGGTGCCCGGCTGCGGGGTCGGGGCGATCCCGCCCGGGCCCGACTCGGGCGCCGGCCGCGCCGAGGTCGGGACCGAGCCGCGGCGGACGCCGCCCGCGCCGCTCGAGGCGGCGGCCTCGGCGGTCCGTCGCACCGCGCTGACCGGCTCGCCGCGCATCACCGCGGCGATCTCTTCGCCGGTCAAGGTCTCGTACTCGAGCAGGGCCCGGGCGAGCGCGTGCAGGAGGTCGAGCTTCTCGGTGAGGATCTGCCGGGCCCGGGCGTAGCCTTCCTCGACGAACCGCCGGATCTCGGCGTCGATCTGCTGGGCCGTGGCCTCGGAGACGTTCTTGATCTGGGTGATCTGGTGGCCGAGGAACACCTCCTGCTGGTTCTCGGCGTAGCCCACGGGTCCGAGCCTGTCGCTCATCCCCCACTGAGTGACCATGTGGCGGGCGATCTTGGTGGCCTGCTGGATATCGGAGGCGGCACCGGCGGTGACCTTCTCGTGGCCGAAGATCAGCTCCTCGGCGACCCGCCCACCCATCGCCACGGCGATGTCGGCCATCAGCTTCTCGCGGCTCACCGAGATCCGGTCGCCCTCGGGCAGCCGCACGACCATGCCGAGCGCCCGGCCGCGCGGGATGATCGTGGCCTTGTGGATCGGGTCGGAGGCCGGCGTGAAGTAGCCGACGACCGCGTGCCCCGCCTCGTGGTAGGCGGTGAGCCTCTTCTCCTCCTCGGTCATGACCATCGAGCGCCGCTCGACGCCCATCATGACCTTGTCCTTGGCGGCCTCGAAATCCGCCATGGTGACGGCCCGCTTGCCCTGGCGGGCGGCGAGCAGCGCCGCTTCGTTGACGATGTTCGCGAGATCGGCGCCGGAGAAGCCGGGTGTGCCACGGGCGATGATCTTGGTGTCGACGTCGGGGGCCACCCGGATCTTCTTGACGTGGACGTTCAAGATCTGCTCGCGCCCGAGCACGTCCGGGTTCGGCACGACGACCTGGCGGTCGAACCGGCCGGGCCGCAACAGCGCCGGATCGAGCACGTCGGGCCGGTTGGTCGCGGCGATCAAGATCACGCCCTCGTTCGCCTCGAACCCGTCCATCTCGACGAGCAGCTGGTTCAAGGTCTGCTCGCGCTCGTCGTTGCCGCCGCCGAGCCCGGCGCCGCGATGGCGGCCGACCGCATCGATCTCGTCGATGAAGACGATGCAGGGCGCGTGCTTCTTGGCCTGCTCGAACATGTCGCGCACGCGCGAGGCGCCCACGCCCACGAACATCTCGACGAAGTCCGAGCCCGAGATCGTGAAGAAGGGCACGTTGGCCTCGCCGGCGATGGCACGCGCCAACAGCGTCTTGCCGGTGCCGGGCGGGCCCACGAGCAGGCAGCCCTTGGGGATCCGGCCACCCACCGCCTGGAACTTCTGCGGGTTCTTGAGGAACTCGACGATTTCCTGGAGCTCCTCCTTGGCCTCGTCGATCCCGGCCACGTCGGCGAAGGTCACCCGGCCGTGCTTCTCGGTCAAAAGCCGGGCTCGGCTCTTGCCGAAGCCCATGGCCTTGCCGCCACCCGACTGCATCTGGCGCATGAAGAAGATCCACACGCCGATCAACAGCAGCATCGGGAACCAGGAGACGAGCACGCCCACGAGCGAGGGCATGTTGTCGTCCTGCGGCACCGCCGCGATCCGCACGCCCGCGCCCACGAGCCGGTCGACCAGGTTCGGATCGTTCGGCGCGTAGGTGGTGAACAGCCGACCGTCGACGAAATGGCCGCTGATCGCGTTGCCCTGGATCACCACGTCGGCGACCTTGCCGGCCTGGACCTCCGAGAGGAACTCGGAGAAGGCGAGGCTCGTCTGCGGGCCGCGCGCCGAGGGGCTCTGGAACAGGTTGAAGAGGGCGATCAACAGCAGCCCGATGATCACCCAGAGCGCCAGGTTCTTGGAGAAGTTGTTCAAGGGATCGGTCCTTCACCGGTCGGACGGCGCCGGCACCGGCCGGCCGGCGCGACCCGCTCGACCGGGACCCGCGCTGACCGAGCCTGACCAGAGACCGCCTCGCCGATCTTACATAGGCGGTCGGGGCCCTCAAGCAACATCGCGGCGAACGGTGCACCGACGAGCGCCGGGCCCGGGTCTCGGGCGAGCGCCCGGCCCGGCCGCCGCTCGGGCTCGAGCCACAGAAGCCCGCCGCGCCGGTTCACGAGCGCACCTCCGAGGCTGCGCCGGGTCGCCGCGCCGGCGAGCAGCGCCGCGAGCAGCCGCTCGACCGCCACGGGCGCGGGCGGCCAGCGGCCCCTCCCGACGGTCGCGACCGCGCGTCGCAGGAGGCCGAGCGCGAGCTCTTCGGGTGCCTCCTCGAGCCCCCGGACGTCGAGCTCGAGCCGGCCCTGGGTCGGATCGGGTCGGACGATCCGCGCGGCGAGCCGCGCGAGCGCTGCTTCGTGCCGCGACCGCTCGGCGCCGGCCCGGGCGATCGCCACGAGGGAAGGGGCAGGGCCCGCGCCGGTGCCTCGCAGCCGCGCCCGCTCGAACCGCGGGTCCATGTTCGAGGGATCCTCGATCCAGGGCTGGCCCATGGCTTCGAGGGTGGCGCGCAGGCGCGCCTTCGGCACGTCGAGGAGCGGCCGCAGGATCCGCACCCGCGCGGTCTCGCGGATCGCCGCCATCCCCGCGAGCCCGTCCGGCCCGCTCCGCCGCGCCGCCCGCATCGCCACGGTCTCGCGCTGATCCTCGGCATGGTGGGCCGCGAGCAGGTGGAGGATCCCGGCCTCGGCGCAGGCCGCCTCGAGCAGCGCCCAGCGCGCGGCCCGCGCCGTCTCCTGCAGCCGGCTCGAGGGGTACGGACCCCGCCAGAGGAGGATCCGGCAGGGGATCCCGCGGGCGGCCAGCCACCCCGCCACCCGGGCCGCCTCCCCGGCCGATTCCGGCCGCAAGCCGTGGTCGACGTGGAAGGCCCGCACGCTGCCGCCGCGGGCCCGCGCCCAGCGATCGGCGAGCAGCGCGAGCGCCATGCTGTCGGGCCCGCCCGAAACCGCGACGGCGAGCCGCGGCGGGCGCTCGAACGGACCGAGCCGGGCGAGCCTCCGGTCGAGCTCCGCGAGCGCGAGCGGGCGCGGCTCAGCTGCAGCCGGCGGCGATGCGCTCACGGGCGAGTGCTTGTCGGACCGCCTGGGAGGCGTTCGGGTGACGCCGGTCGAGCTCGGCGAAGGTCTGGCAGGCCTTGTCCTTGTCGCCGAGCCGCGCGAGTGCCACGCCGAGCTTCAAGAGATTGTCCGGCGCGCGCGGCGCTTCCGGCCCCCAGGTCCGGTAGTTGCGGGCGAAGGTGGCGGCCGCGTTCTGCCAGTCCTCCCGCACGAGGAAGGTCTCGCCGAGCCAATAGGCGGCGGTCGGCGTGTTCGGA
>Ga0209809_1002338_pt1 | contig 13567 bp, 9 predicted proteins | sample YNPMSTMetaG_FD_186172 | JGI IMG/M metagenome (GOLD analysis project Ga0209809, IMG submission 186172) | Anoxygenic and chlorotrophic microbial mat microbial communities from Yellowstone National Park, USA - YNP MS-T MetaG (SPAdes) (version 2) ... | reverse complement strand
GACATGGCGTCCTAAGTAAATAGGACCTTTGTCTTGGTTCCGAAAACGTGGCGGAACAGTTGGGTTGGTCAAAGAACCGCCAGTATAGTCTTCGCTAGCCGTCCAAAGACATCCATAAGGGGCCACACCAGAAAAATCGGACATGGTAATTCTCCCACCCGTGCCATTGAGTATGGCTCCGGCGGCAATATGGACATTGTTACCTATATAGATGCCTTCTTCGCCTGCCGAAATAATCGCAAAGGCATCAATCCGGACGCGATGGCCGATATAGATTTTAGAAGGATTAAAAAATAAGGCATGGCGGGTAATCCGGACTTCCTTGCCCACACTGGCAAATCCGATTTCCCGAATTTCTTCTTCCGAAAGGAGAATGCTGGGCGGTCTTTCCATCGCCGATCCTTTTCCGATCACGTTTCTACTTGGACCCCAGAAGAAAATTGCGGATATGGCGAATCACCAGACTTTGTTCCTCTTCTTTCAGTTCATAGAACAAAGGCAGTCGCAGCAGGCGGCTGGCGAGGTTTTCGGTAATCGGCAGGTCGCCGGGCCGGTAGCCGAACCGCCGGCCCATCGGCGAGGTGTGCAACGGCACATAGTGAAACACCGCATGCACCCCCTGCTGTTTCAAAAATTCTAGCATACGGTTCCTGGAAGCCTCGTCCGGCAAAAGCACGTAAAAAATATGCCAATTGCTCTGGCAATCCTCAGGAATCCGAGGCAGGCGCAGCAGGCCTTCCTCCTCCAGCGGGCGAAGTTCCTCCCAGTAGCGCTGCCAAAGCGCCCGCCGCCGCTGGGTGATCAAGTCCATATGCTCCAATTGCCCATACAAAAATGCCGCACAAATCTCGCTGATCACGAAACTGGAGCCTAAGTCCACCCAGGTATATTTATCCACCTCGCCGCGGAAAAACTTCTGCCGATCCGTGCCCTTGTCGCGCAGTATCTCGGCCCGCTCCAGAAACCGGGGATCGTTGATGCACAAGGCGCCGCCTTCGCCGCAGGTGAAGTTTTTGGTTTCGTGGAAGCTGTAGCAGCCCAGATGCCCCAGACTGCCCAACGCCCGATTGCGGTAAAAGGCATTGACTGCCTGCGCGGCATCCTCGACCACCAAAAGATGGTGCCGACGGGCAATCTCCAGGATGCTATCCATCTGGCAGCCTACGCCGGCATAATGGACCGGCACAATGGCCCGGCTGCGCGGGGTGATGGCGGACGGGAGCCGGCTTTCGTCCAGGTTGAGCGTGTCGGGCCGAATCTCCACAAACACCGGCCTTGCCCCACAGCGGACAAACGCACTGGCAGTAGAAACAAAGGTATAAGAGGGCATGATCACTTCGTCGCCCGGCTGCAAATCGCACAACATAGCAGCCAACTCCAACGCCGCCGTGCCCGACGGAACCAAGAGCACCCGCCCCGCGCCAAACCGCTCCTCCAATAGCCGCGAACAGGCCCGCGTAAAATGCCCATCGCCGGCAATGTTGCCCATCGTAACGGCCTGGGCGATGTAGTAGAGCTCTTTTCCGGCAATAAACGGCTTATTGAAAGGAATCATGCGTAGCTCCTTGGTTTTGGAGGCCTTGGAGTGTCGAGTCCTCGGCGGGCCTTCGTTCTTAGGGCCAGGGCACGACAAGCACACCCCCCTTTGGGGGGAATCTGCTTAAAGCCCACGGGCTTTGCAGGGGGAGATTACCCCAAAAGTGGGGGCAACCCCCATTTTAGGGAGCCGAAATTTACCCCCTTTCAGCGGCTAAATACTTGCTCTGGACCAAAAGGGTAGGTATTATGTAAGCAAAAGAGGTCCTTCTCCGGAAGAAAAACTCAACTCGCAGAGAAAAAAGGTTACTCCGGCGAAGGGGATATTGGTTTCGCATTTCCTTTTTCTGGTCTTTTATGGGTGTTCTTTTTTTTCCCGGCTTCCCAAGGAAAGACCGCTATGGGTTTGCTCACGTGGGTTCGACATCTGAAAAAAGCACTACGGGGGCTGGGGGGGTTGGCCATGGTGGCCATGAGCCTAGGCTCGGCTGCTTGGGCGGTGGAAATCCCCAAAGATCTCCTGAGCCAACAAGCAATCGTCGTGCAGACCGAGGCGGGCCTTTTGGTCGGCCACCTGGACCGCGGCATTGTGAACGTTTATAAAACGCTCAATGTCAATGCGGCCGATACGATCAACACAGACCAGATTTGGCGGGGCACCACGCTCAATCTGACCGGCGCTGGGATCACCGTGGGCATCTGGGATGAAGGCGCGGTGCGATCTACCCACCAGGAATTCCTCCAACCCGGCCCCGGCACCCGGGTGAGCGTGGTCGATTCCGGAATGAGCCTGAGCGACCATTCCACCCACGTGGCCGGCACCATCGGCGCCTACGGCGTAGTGGCCGCGGCCCAAGGCATGGCTAGCTCCGTCGGCATCCGAAGCCGGGATTGGAATAATGACCTTGCTGAAATGAATAGCGACTCCGGAGGCACCAATCCATCTTCCTATCAGATTTACATATCGAACCATTCCTACGGATTCGCCCGCGGCTGGGAAGGCACGATCAATGTGCCCGGCTACGGGACCTACGACATCTGGTACGGCAACCGCTCCCTGGGCACCAAAGATGCCGGGTTCGGTCAATATAGTTCTTATAGTGCCCAGTTGGACGCGGTGCTTTACAATAACCCCTATCTTTTGAGCATCTGGGCCGCCGGCAACGACCGAAATGATCAGAAAACCCAGGCGGGCACTTCGTATGTGGCCTACTTCAATAGCACGCCGGCCGATAACATCGTCCAGGTATCCGGAACTCCGGGCGGCTTTGGATTGTATCTGGTTTCCGGCACGGCAAACCCGCCGCCTGGCCCGGACGGCCCGTATGACTGCCTCCCCAATGCGGGGCAGACGGCCAAGAATACCTTGGTCGTCGGCGCCATGCTGGATTATACTGCCGATCCGCATAACGGGGCCAACATGCAGGTAACCAGCTTCAGCAGTTTTGGCGGCACAGACGACGGCCGGCTCTCGCCCCATGTGGTCGCCAACGGCGATATGCTCCTTTCGACACTTTCCGGCGCGGATAACGCCTATGGGTATATGTCCGGCACCTCGATGGCCGCTCCCAATGTTACCGGCACGGCCGCCCTGCTCTTGCAGCACTTTCGAAACCTCCTAGGAGTTCCTGTCGCCGTACCACTTGCCTCCACCCAAAAGGGCTATATCATCCACACGGCCACCGATGTAACCACGCCTGGGCTGGGCACGGTGGGGCCGGATTATGCGACCGGCTACGGCATGGTCAATGCCGCGGCCGCCGCCCAGTTTCTGACCAACGCCCTGAGCAGCAACCCCAATAAAAGCGATCATCTCTACGAGGCCCAATTGGTGCCGGGCACTCTGGACCAGTGGGATCTGACCGGCTTGGTGAGCACCGGCGATCCGATCAAAGTAACCCTGGTCTGGACCGATCCGCCCGGAACACCCGGCTCCGGCGGGATCGATGACCGTACGCCCATGCTGGTGAACGACCTGGACCTCTGGCTGGTGGACCAAAACTCGACCATCTATCGGCCTTGGGTGCTGGATATTTCCAACCCTACCGCCCCGGCCACCACCGGCGATAACGACGTGGATAATGTGGAACAGGTTTACATTGCCACCGTATTGGCCGGCGTCTCGTTCTCTATTCATGTAGGCCATGAAGGTCCTCTGTACCAAAACTTGCCCCAATATTTCTCGCTTTTAATCAGCGGCTTGACCTTTGGTGGGCAGCAGGAAATCATTCCTGAGCCGCATTCGTGGGTCCTGATGCTGCTGGCCCTCGTGCTGCTGGGGCCGCTGGGGCTGCGGCGGGTTCGACGGGGAACCTAAGGCCGCTGCGCCATCCCAGGGCCAGCCAAACCAGCAGGCCGACCAGACCCAGGCAGGAGCCGACTAGACCCCATCGCAAACTGGCCGGCGCCCATCGGAGCTCGACCTCTTGCACGCCGGGGCCGACCGGAACGGCCATCAAATCGCCATAGGCCCGCAGGATCTCCGCCGGTCGGCCATCCACCAGGGCCTGCCAGCCCGGATGCCAGGTCTCGGCTACGACCAGCCACTGTCGGTTTGGGCATTTGGTGTGGATGCGGAACAACCCCGCTCGACGCTCCAGCACCGCCAACGCTTCCGCCTCTCCCCTGGCGGGAGAGGCCGGCGTCGCCGAAGGCGATGCCGGGTGAGGGGGAGTCCCCCTCACCCTAGCCCTCTCCCGCGGAGGGGAGAGGGGAAACTGCCCCCTCACCCGGCCTGCTGCGCAGGCCTCCCTCTCCCGCGGAGGGGAGAGGGGAAATAAGTTCCCTTCTCCCTGCTCCTCTCCTCCGGCGGGCAGCGGGCAGGAAGGCCGATCGATCAGGACCGTCCTGGCTGGGTCGATCCGTAAGAGGTCTTTGGCTGGGTCCTGGCTTACCATGGCCTGGGGGACCAAGCGGACTTCCGGCAATGGATTGGGCACAGCTTGCCAGGGTTCGGGGCCAAAGGGCGACTTTTTCCACCAGGCCACCCCCGCCACACGGAGGGCCTTGGGATCAGGGTAGGGCAACGATTGTTTTGGGATCAGCCCGCCCCACCAGCCGCCCGCACTCCGTCGGCCCACCAGCAAAAACACATTGGCCTCCTGGGCCGGCGGGGTCCACACACGCGGCAGCCACTCTTCGGCCCAAGAACTCCCCGAAAGCAGATGCCTTCCCTTTTGGTCCGGCGGCAGGTCGAGGGATGCTATGAAATTTTCCATATGATCGAATCGACACCGGGTGAGCCAATAACTCAGGTCGAAGCACGCCAGGTCCGCCAGGTGCACGCTGACCAGCGTCAGCAAGGCCCACCGGTTTCCTTTGGCCGATTCCGCCAAAAGCTTCCAGATGACCAGCAGGCCAAGCGGTCCTACCAAAAGGCCCAGCAAGTTCGCCCAGGGTATGTTGAGGCCTATCCAAGTGTTCCACTCTGCCAGAAGGATCACCGTACCGGCCAAGAACACCAGAACTCCAAGTCCTAAATGAACCGGGCGAGGCAAGCCTGGGGTCTGGAGAGCCGCCGGTTGATCGGACGGGCAGCGGCTTCGTCCGGCCCGGCATAGAAGGAATTGGACCGCAGCGGCCGCCGCCACGCTCCCGGCAAGATAAATCCATACACTATATCTCGCCCAACCCCGAAACAGACTAAAGGGAGGCGTCTGAGCCAGGAGCCAAAAGACCGGCCCATACTTGCCCAGTGCAAATACGGCGCCCAAGACCAGCATGACCAAGGCCCATCGGACCAGAAGCCGATGCCGTGCCGAAACGAGTCCTCCGGATCGGCCCCTCCGCCGCTGCTCTACGAAAAGCCACGCCAGAGCCGCCGGCGCTAAAAGACCCGCATACTGGGCAAACTCCCACGGCCGGGCCGGGCCCACCGTCCAGTCCCGAAACGCATACGGCGAAATCCACTGGAAAAAATTCCACGGGATCAGAGAATCACTGGCCACCCCTTTTAAATCCAAGTGGCCACGCTGCGAAAGAGGAATCTGGGCCAGAGTGGGCAGAACCTGAACGGCAGCCAAAAGCAAGCCCAGCAGCTTGGCCGATGCCAATGGCAGCAGTTTCCCTGCGAGCTCTTTTGCCTGCTCCGTCCACCGTCGGACCCCCGGTAGTTCCTCAGAAGAGCGTAGTTCCTCCGAAGATATTCGTGGAGAGGATCTCCGGCCCCAGCCGATCGCCACCGCATACGCCAATTCCGCCAACCCCGAATACCACACACTGGGCGGATAACCCAGCAGCAGTTGGGAGGCGGTCAAGGCTGCCACGGCGGCCCCGGCCAACCAGCGGCCCCTCCGGCTGGGCAGGCGGATCGCCATGTCGATACAGGCCAAAAGCCACGGCACATGGGCCAAAGTCTGAATCACATTCGTATGGTTGAGCCGCAGCGCCAGGTACGCACTAAAGGCATACGTCATGCCACCCAAGGCGGCCGGTCCGTGGCCAAACCGCCAACGCCGCAAGAAAAACCACATCCCCCCAAACGCCGCCGGATAGGCCAATACCGTATCCACGTTGAAGGCCATCCGCAGCGGCAGCAGCCGGTAGAGGGCCAGTTTTACCGGGTGGTAGAATCCGCCCTGGCCTTCGCCGTGGGCGTCGAACCCGCACAACAGTTCCGGACACCACGTCGGAATCCGCCCCTGCTGGAGCGTCCGACTGTAGTAGCTCCGGAGCGGCAAGTGCAGATACCCCAGATCATCGTAAAGATACACATGGCCGGCCAGCAAGGGATAGATCAACAGGAAAAATAGCCCCCCGGCCGAGCCCAGCACGAAAACCAGGATGGCCCGGTCGAGCTGGTGCCGGGTGAGTCGGCCCAGCTCTGCTGGCCGCCTTCGGAGCCAAAGGGCAAGATGGGCGCTGCCGGCCGCCCAGACGGCCGCTACCGCTAGCGCCGCGCAGAAAAGGCCTTTCCGCCGCTGGTGCCATTCCTGGAGATAAAACTCCACCGGTCGGGTGCGGTCGCGGATGATACGGTTCAGAGCGGGCCAGGTGCGCTCCGCATAGGCGTCGGCAATCAGGCGGGGCGCCGCCGCTTCGGCCCACCACCAGCCTAGCCCCGCCAGAGCGGCCGCCATCACCCATGGGGCTAGATAAAGGATCATTTGTTTACAGTAGGCCTTCATCCGCTGGATGAGTTCCCTTCGGGAGCCGCCGGCAAGCGAGTTTCTCCGGCAGAAGGCTGGGCAGGCGGCGCTTGGGTTTCTGCACCGGCCGATTCAGAGCGGTTGCGGTATCGGATGACTCGGGCGGGCACGCCCACGGCCACGGCCCCATCGGGGATCGGCCGGGTTACTACCGCACCGGCCCCCACCACACAATGGGCGCCCACATCGGCCATCACCACGGCCCGTTCGCCGATCCAGGTGTCCGGGCCAATGCGCACTGGCGTCCACTGCCCCAGTTGCTCTCGGATGGGCACGTCCAGCCGAGCAAGCCCGTGTTGCCGTGGGCCGTTGATCACCGATACCCCGGTCGAAAGCAGCACATCGTCTTCCAGTGTTACTGCGCCCAGGGAACAGTAAGGGCCGATGTAAACATTTTTGCCTATCCTGGCCTTGGCGCTATGCACCAACACGCCGAAACCGAACCAGCAGTCCCGGCCACATTCGTCCAACACGCATCGGTAAAACGCTCGCCGCAGATACGCCCCTGGCGTTCCCGGCGCCAGCGAGAACAACTCGGACCAGAATCGCAGTGCCCGGTCTTTGCCCACCAGAACCGCCTCCAGCCAATAGAGCCCCACGGCCGGCAAAACGGCCAGCCGAGCCAATAGGTCTGCCAGAAGTTTCAAGACGGTTTTCATTGGCCTGCTGCTTTTGTAACATTTTAGCCGAATGGAGGGACATGACGTGTCATTCCTGCGCAAGCAGGAATCCCGTGTTCCTCTGTGCCTACTGCCGTGTCATTCCTGCGCAAGCAGGAATCCAGGCAACATGAGGGTTCTGGTTCCTGGATTCCCACTTTCGTGGGAATGACACGCTGGGTTTTGCCTACCTGCGGAGAGGCGAGTTGCTTCATTCGGCTAAAGTGTTCTCTGTTTTTTCTCGGCTGCTTCCAGGAGGATTTGTTCGATCTGTCGGGTATTTTGCACGGGGTGGAAAAGTTGGCGGACGCGTTCGGCCCCGGCCTGGCCCATGCGGCGCCGCTGGGCCGGGTCGGCAGCCAACCGGTCCATCGCCGTGGCCAAAGCGGCCGGATCGGCCACCGGGACCAAAAGCCCGGTCTGGCCGTCCAGCACGATTTCCGTCGGTCCCTGGGTGCGGGTGGCAATCACAGGCAGCCCAAACGCCCCCGCCTCCACCAACACCAGCCCAAACGATTCCTCTTGCGAGGTCAGGACCAATACATCGGCCTCTTGGAGGATCGGCCGGATGTCCTCTTGGAAGGGCAGGAGTTGGCATCGGTCGGCAAGGCCCAGCCGGCCGATCGTCTGACGGACCTGGCTTTCCAGGGGTCCCTCGCCGGCAAGTAAAAACTGGCACCGCTGGCTCTGGTGCATCTGGGCCGCCGCTTGCAAAAAACAGAGCGGGTCTTTGCGCTGGGAAAGACGGCCGATCCAGACGAATCGGCACACCCTGCCTGGCCTCTCCGGTCGCCCAGGCCAGAGATCTATTTCCCCTCTTATCACCGCGGGAGAGGGTGGCCAGCTATTTAGGCTGGCCGGGTGAGGGGAACTCCCCTCCCTCTCCCCTGGCGGGAGAGGGTTAGGGTGAGGGGGAGAAGAAAGCAGCCCCTCGTCTTCTTTACTCCCCCTCACCCGGCTTCGTTTTGCTCCGCCGGGCTCTCCCACCAGGGCAGAGGCGTCTTTTTCCCTCTCCCCACCGTGGGAGAGGGTGGCCTGCGCAGCAGGCTGGGTGAGGGGGCTGTCCTTTTCCCCCTCACCTGGCTTCGCTTGGCTGGAGCCGGGCTCTCCCACCGGGGGAGAGGTGTTGCGCTCACCCTCGCCCAGGCTGTCCGGGTCCCACCGTACCGAATTATACACCACCCGCATTTTTTCTTGCGGGATCAGGCCCTGGCAACACTGCCGGGCCGTGTGCGACTCGAAAATCACCCGCTCCGACCATCGGCCGATCCACCGGACCATCCATCGCCAGGGCAATAGATGCGGGCGCATGGAGTGGGGACCTAAAATTTCGTGCACATGCCAGACGTGCGCCACCCCTGCCCATCGGGCGGCCAAAGCCGGCTCGAAAAGCACCGCCGTATTCGTATAGACCACGTCGATCCCCTCTTGCCGAAGCCGACGCACCAGCCTTCCTGCCCGCCCCAGGCTGCCCAGTAGTGCGTTCCGCACGTGCCAACCGGACGGCTCATACCCCATCCACCAGGCCCAGGGCCAAATTTCCACCGGATAGCCCCGCCGACGGGCCTCGTGGGCCATCGGCCCATCCCAGGCAAAAAGCACCTGCACCTCGAATCGCTCCCGGTCCAGGTGTTCCAGCAGGGTGTCCAGGCAGTATTCTGCGCCGCCTCGGCTGCCCGAATGGGCTGCTATTAAAAGTTTGATTCGCCTACGGTTGCTCACCACGTATAGCCCAGTTCCTGGAGTTCTCGGCCGGCGATGCGGCGGAATTGCCAGCGTCGCCACCACGGCCACTGCTGCCATCGGCCGATGGGGTTGAAGTCTTTAGGTTTTGGCACGGGTTTCCAATGGAGTTCCGTTTGGCCGCCCCGGTAGGTCGAAGAGCCACGCAGAGGCATATTTTCCCACTGTTCCCAGGGGTACTGGGCGGGGTCTTCGTCCAGGAAGCGGAGCAGGTTTTCCATAGCCGCCCGATTGGTGATTAAATCTTCATATCTCACGAGGCGCCACCGGTCCTGGTAGGCTTGGCCTGGCCCGTGGATAAAGTGCAACATGCGCCGAGCGCCCAACGCCCAGGCATACATCCAATAGGAGTAGGGTTCCGAGGGCCAACTCCGGGCCGCCGATTCGACCACATCCCGACCGTCCCGCACCAAAAGCACCAACTGGCAATCGGGGAAAAAGTCAAAAAAGTATTCCAGATAGTCTGGGTCGGGCGTATGGGTTACCATGCGGGCGTCCGGACGGATGTAATCTCGCAGAAACAAGCGCAGTCCGTCGCCCAGCCGACGCAACAGGCACCGATGGCAGGCGTCGAAATCCACCTCCGTCGGGAACCGTTTCCGGTATCGTTTCTGGGCGGTCCGCTCCGCATAGGTCCGCAAAAGCGGCGCATGTTCCAGCAGATAGTCTTCTGCGAGCGGGCGGGGTTCTTGAAAGTGCGGCAGGAGTTTCAGGGCCTCGGTCAAAAAGTTCGTCCCACACCGCCGATGCACCCCGATGATAAAAACATCCGGCTTTGGGCTATTCATGGTGTGGCGTTATCCCGATCCGAAAAATAGATGAATATTTGTATGGAGTGAAAAGATGTTTGGAATCCACTCATCGCCGTCTGGTCCATTGGCGGAGCAGTTTTCGGCCTAGGGCTTGGATGAGTTCCTTCCACGAGGCATCTTGGAGGGCGTCGGAGGGCCGGTCGGCGGCCGGTTCGGTGGGTACGGTAAGTCGGCTGAAATCCAAACTTCGGGCAAACAAAAATCCTCGCCGCACACCACTGCGATAGTCTTCCGAGCCGGTCCAGTCGGCAAATTGCGGCCTCAGCACCACGCCCCGATATCCAAACGATTCCATCAGGTCTAGCAGTCCGGCCGGGCTAGGCAACAGACAAATTCGGCCGTCCCGATACGGGTCGGCTGGTCCAAGCGACTGCCGCCGAAGTCGCAACACCGGTCCTCTCTCCGCACAAACCACCGTATCGACCACGAGCAGTTCGGCCTGCATTTGGCTGAGCGTGTTCAGCAAGCGGATGGCCTGGGCTACCGGCAACCAATGGAGCAGACCCAACAGAAGCACCACATCGAATCGACCCGCTTCGGGCCGGAGCGCATCCACATCCGCACAGCGGAGTTCATACCGATCCGGGTCGATACGGCTGGCCTGGAAGACCCATCCGGCGCGCTGGAGCCGGTCGGCTTGCGGGTCCAATCCTAGGACGAAGGCGGCCTCTGCTTGCAGGGCGGCCAGACTGAAGTATCCCTCGTTGCAGCCCAGGTCCAGCACACGTCGGCCTCGCAGGCTGCCGCCCCACAGTTCCAGTACTGGGTCCATCAGGTATTGCCGACGCATCCGATGGCGCACCGCATGTTCCGGCCGGGCCACCGGCGTCTTATACCCTTCCAGTTCAAATTCGTAATACCACCCCTCAACGCTCCGGATGTGCTCCAGCACCGAAGAATCCCTCTTGCCACCGAAGGATGCACCGGCCGGCATGGCTTTTATAGTCCCTTCCACACGGCGGCGAATCGTTCCTCGTCCAGGCTCACCCGGAGGACATGGAGCATTTTATCCTGCAAGACCGGTTGATTCTGCCAGACAAACATCGCTTGATGGAGGCTATTGACGATCAAGGCCGCCCGGAATTTTTCTCGATCGATTCGAAGCCGTTGTTTTGTTTGCCCTAAAAATTCTGCTCGCCATTCAGGCTGGTTCCACAGGAGCATCCAGAGGTAACTGGCGCAGTGTTCGATTTCAAAGCAGGAGATGCGAGCGACCTCCCAATCCAATAGGGCCACTCGGCCGTCCGGCATTTCCAGAAAATTGCGGAAGTAAAAATCGTGGTTGCTCAGTCGCCAGGGACCCGTGTCGGCGCAGGCGAGTATCGGCTGAACCAGACACCAAATCCGGTCGATCTCCGCCGGGCTAAGCAAGCCCCTTTTTTCCGCCTGGGCCACTTCTCGGCGGATCTGCTCCTGCAAAAACGAACGGTCCCGCCGCGGGACGCCGGTCCTGAGAAATGGGGCGGCGTCTATGGCGGCCAAATCCTCCAGCAGATCGACCACTTTTTCCACACCGTCCGGCGCAAGCCGCATACCCCCAGCCCTGGGCAATTCTGACCAATCCGGGCACATCGGTTTCCCGTCCAGCCAACGCCGAAGTATCCAACTGCCAATCTCCTTATCCTGGCCCCATGTTACTGCCTCCGGGATCACCAACCGCCGAAACGGTCCGCCCACTTTCGACAGCACCTCCTGCCAGATCACCAAGCCCTCCGGAGATAAACGTTTGAACACAAAATGTTGCCCCCCTTTTTCCACTCGATAGGCTTTCTCCCAACAGAGCACCTCTACCGGCCGATACCCATGCCTATCAAGCCAGGCCAAGGCCTTCCGGTGCCATGAGACCGGCAGGAAAGGCAACCACTTTGCCAGGAGGGTTTTGCTACGTTCCCACCAGCCGTTCACGATCTGCCTCTTCTCTCATCTCCGTCCCCCCGGCGGATGGGATAAGATGGTTGTACCATATTCCTTATTATACTGGAAACGAATTTTTTCGGAATCCCCTAGTGTAAAAAGGCCACGCTTCTTCTCTCGGAGTATAATCGCAGAGGTCGTCCTATTTTGACTGTCTTGATCTGGATAACTTGAAGAGACACCAAACTCTCTCGTTTTCAGCCCTGATTGTGTCGTGGGGTTTTGCGAATATGATCAATTTTCTCTCCCAATCCCCTTGATGCGGAAACACTTTTTCAAGGCCCGGAGGGCGATTTGGCCTAGGGCGCCTTGGTCCGGGTCGAACTGGCCCGCCAGGCGCAGCCATTGCCAGGCCCGCCACGGCCGACGCCAATTCTTCTCCGCACGCTCCAGGCATCGCCATCGGAGCACCTGTTGGGTCCGGCTCATTTCTTGCCGGAGTTCTTCGCCCATCGACGGCACATGGGCCAAGTAGCCAGATCGGATTTTTCCGAACGCCTCGGCCATCTGCCGACCTGTGGTCTCTTGCGGATCGCGATCCACGCATAGGAAATAGTACAGGTCCCGCACGGCGGTCGGGTTGATGTCAGGCACATACCGCAATGCATATTGAGAGGCCACTTCGGCACTGCACCGCAGTTGCACCTCCAAGCGCTCCGAGGTAAGCGATTTCGGGTGGATCCGATACCGGAGCAGGCATTGGGGCAGGTTGGCCAGTCGGCCGTGCTCAGCCAGTCGGGTGAAAAGATCATAATCTTCGGCCAGGGGGAATTCGGGCCGGTACCCACCACAGGCCAAGGCCGCCTCCCGCCGGAACATGCTGCTTGGATGGATAAAGGGCATCCCGAAAAAAAGCCGCCATCGCAACGCTTCGTCCTCCAGCGGAAATTCCCGACGCCCGATGGGCCGACCTTCTGGGTCCACGTCTTCCACCTGGGCGCCGAGCAACACACAGTCCGGATGCTCCTGAAGGAACTCATGCTGCCGCTGGAGCCTTTCGGGCATGGCCAGATCGTCGGCGTCCAACACGGCCACTAGTGGCGCCCGGGCCGTGCGGAGCGTAAAATTCCTGGCTTCTACCAACCCGACTTGACCCAATGGGAAATAGCGTACTCGGGGGTCCGTCAGAGAGCGGCAATATAGGGGCGTCTGATCCGTGGAGCCGTCGTCGGCAATGATCAGTTCCCAATCGTGCATGGTCTGGCCGAACAGGCTTTCCACCGCCTGCCGAATGTACGGCATCCCATTCCGCACCACCATCAGCACCGAAACCCGGGGTATCGAGGACATCGTGGATTACCTTCCCCTCTCCCCGCCGCGGGAGAGGGTGGCCTGCGCAGCAGGCCGGGTGAGGGGGCAGTTCCCCCTCTCCCCGCCGCGGGAGAGGGTGGCCTGCGCAGCAGGCCGGGTGAGGGGGCAGTTCCCCCTCTCCCCGCCGCGGGAGAGGGTTAGGGTGAGGGGGGAAGCAAACAACCAGCCGCCTTCTTTACTCCCCCTCACCCGGCTTCGGCTTCGCCTGCGCCGGCCTCTCCCACCAGGGGAGAGGCGGTTTTCCCCTCTCCCCTGGCGGGAGAGGGTTAGGGTGAGGGGGTAGTTCCTCCTCTCCCCCCGCGGGAGAGGGTGGTTTGGCCGAAGGCCAAACCGGGTGAGGGGATAAAATCACTCCCCCTTCCTCTTTTCTAACAACGCCCGCCTCTGCTCTAGCCGACCATATATCACCTCTTCTACACTCTCCCAATCTTCAAGCACTTCGTGA
>Ga0209809_1002327_pt1 | contig 13610 bp, 8 predicted proteins | sample YNPMSTMetaG_FD_186172 | JGI IMG/M metagenome (GOLD analysis project Ga0209809, IMG submission 186172) | Anoxygenic and chlorotrophic microbial mat microbial communities from Yellowstone National Park, USA - YNP MS-T MetaG (SPAdes) (version 2) ... | reverse complement strand
GTTGCCCGCTCCGATCACCCGGTTCAGGGCCATGGCGGCAATTGCCGTGAAGGGTCGGCCCATCAGCTCATGGGGGCTGACCGCCGGCCCGGGTGAGGCTACCATCCGGTCCGTACTGGCTGTTCCATCCGCCATTGCTGCAGTGCCTCCGCCAGGCGTTCGTAGTCCGACCACGCATTGTATAAATGCGCGGAAATTCGTAACAGGCGATGGGGTGGCCGTGGCCAAGGGAATACGGGGACCTCGATGCGGTAGCGCTCCCACAGCCAGTTGCGCAATGGATCCAGCCCGTTGCGAATCTGTTCTGCCTCCGTAGGCGTCCCGGCCGGCAGGGGCAGGGCCGCCATGGCCGCCAGCATGGGTTCCGGCGCCGGTGGATCCAACTCCAACACCCCGCACAAGAAGCGCCGGGCCCGAACCGCTAATTCGCGGTTCCGTTTTCGGATCTCGCTCCAGCCACCCGGCAACAGTGGTTCCAACGCGCGGATGGCCTCTGGCACACACAACCACGGCGTCGGGTCCATCGTACCCATCCAACCGAACTCGAGCAGGAACCGGCTGCGATCCGTGCGCGTGCTGTTGGCCCCGTGGCTGATGATGAGCGGGCGCACCCGCGCTTGAAAATCCGATCGAACGTACAACAACCCGGCCCCTTTCGGCGCGCAGAGCCATTTATGGCAGTTGCCCGCGTAACCCAGCACGCCCAGGCGTTCCAGTTCCACCGGGACCAGCCCGGGGCCGTGCGCGCCATCTACGATCACCTCCACGCCCCGGGCTGCCAGGGCCCGTCCCAACTCCGCCACCGGCAACACCAGCCCAGTGGGGCTGGTCACATGGTCCAGAAGCGCCAGCCGCGTTCGCGGACCGATTGCGTCCAAAAACCGCTCCATGAGAACCGCGGCTTCCGTCAGGGGAAACGGGATCGACACCACTCGGACACGCGCCGCGCGCTCGGCGCAAACCGCCTCCAAGGCGTTGCGGCACGCGTTGTATTCGTGGTCGGTCACGAGCACCTCGTCCGCGGCTGCCAGCGGGAATGCGCGCAACAGGATGTTGACGCCCTCGGTGGCGTTGCGGACGAAAACCACGTCCTCCATGCGGGCTCCCACAAACCGCGCCACCTCTGCGCGGGCCGCATCCCACAGCGCCTCGAATTCATCCACGAAAAACCGTACCGGCTGCTGTTCCAGCCGGTCCTGCAGCGCTCGTTGCTGGGCCAACACGGGGCGCGGGCAACTGCCGAAAGCGCCGTGGTTCAGAAACGTGATGTCCGGTTCCAGAGCCCAGAACTCAGGGCCGCCGAACCGCCGGAGCAGCCATGCGTGGTCCTCGCTCGTGGTGCGCTGGGGGGAACTGGAAACAGTCGGTAGGCACATGGGTAAAAGGCCCTCTGGGCCCTAGACCGCCACAGGGGCCTTGATGGCCGGCCAGGGATCGTACCCGATCAACTCGATGTCCTCGTAACGAAAGTCCTCCAGCCGCCGCACAGCCGGGTTCAATTGAACCCGGGGCAAAGGCCGCGGCGTGCGACTCAGTTGCAGTCGGGCCTGCTCGACATGATTGGCGTAGAGATGGAGATCTCCAAAGGTGTGGATGAACTCCCCAGGCCGCAGGTCACAGACCTGCGCCACCATCAAGGTCAACAGTGCGTAACTGGCGATGTTAAAGGGCACGCCCAGGAAGATGTCCGCGCTGCGTTGGTAGAGCTGACAGCTCAGGCGCCCGTCCTGCACGTAAAATTGGAAGAGCGTGTGACAGGGTGGCAGGGCCATCTGATCCAGTTCGCCCGGGTTCCACGCCGTCACGATCAGGCGCCGGCTGTCCGGGTTGCGCCGGATCTCCTCCACCACCCAGGCCAACTGGTCAATGGACCGCCCGTCCGCGGTGCGCCAGTCCCGCCATTGGGCCCCATAAATGCGCCCGAGACTGCCGTCCGGCCCGGCCCATTCGTCCCAGATGGTCACCCCGTGCTGCTGCAACCAGCGCACGTTGGTTTCCCCGCGCAAGAACCACAGCAGCTCGTAGACCACCGACTTGAAATGCACCTTCTTGGTGGTCACCAGGGGGAACCCCTCGTCGAGACAGAACCGGGCCTGGGCCCCAAAGACCGAATAGGTGCCCGTGCCCGTGCGATCGGCCTTGTATCGGCCGTGTTCCAACACGTATCGCAGTAAATCGTGGTACTGTTTCATGAACCGCCGCGCGTTCCGATGTTCCCCGGCTGACCGGTAGCAGAAATCTCCGACCACAGCCAACCCAAATCCGGAATCCAAGGCTTTGGACGGCCGCACCGCCGACCCGCCCGTTTAGGTCGGCGGCAGGCCCAGCAGGGGCCGCAAAAACCGTCCGGTGTGACTCCGGGGACAAGCCGCGATGAGTTCCGGCGGCCCCTCGGCCACCAGGTGGCCGCCGCCGGCCCCGCCTTCCGGTCCGAGGTCAATGACCCAATCGGCTGCCTTGATCACGTCCAGATTGTGCTCGATGACGATCAGCGTGTTGCCGGCGTCGCGCAGCTTAAACAGCACCTCCAGCAGCTTGGCCACGTCATGGAAGTGCAGGCCCGTGGTCGGTTCGTCCAAGATGTACAACGTCCGACCGGTGGAGCGGCGGGCCAGTTCGGCCGCCAGTTTGACCCGCTGCGCCTCTCCGCCGCTGAGCGTGGTGGCCGGCTGGCCCAAACACAGGTACCCCAGCCCCACCTGCGACAAGGTCAGGCACCCCTCGTGAATGGACGGAATGGCCCGGAAAAAGGTGACTGCCTCATCCACCGTCATGGCCAGCACATCGGCAATGTTGCGGCCCTTGTAGGTGATCTCCAGCGTTTCGCGGTTGTATCGTTTGCCCCCACACGCCTCGCAGGTCACGTAGACCGGCGGCAGAAAGTGCATCTCGATGGCCAGCACCCCGTCGCCCTGACACTTCTCGCAGCGTCCTCCCTTCACGTTGAAGCTGAACCGACCCGGCCCATACCCGCGCACCCGCGCCGCCGGCAGCCGGGCGAAAAGCTCACGGATGTCGTTGAAGATGCCAGTGTAGGTGGCCGGATTGCTTCGAGGCGTTCGACCGATGGGGGCCTGGTCGATCACCACCACCTTTTCCAGCCGTTCGTAACCGCGAATTTCCCGATGGGCCCCAGGGGGATCCTTCGCCCCGTAAAAACGGCGCATCAGCGCCCGGCGCAACACATCGTCCACCAGCGTGCTTTTGCCCGAACCACTGACCCCGGTCACACAGGTCAGCGTGCCCAACGGAAAGCGGACATCGAGGTTTTTGAGGTTGTTTTCGCAGGCCCCAAGAACCTCCAGCCAGCCACGTTCGGGGCTGGGCTGGACCCGTTGCTTCGGGACCGGAATGGAAAGCTCCCCCCGCAGGTACTTCGCCGTCAGGGAGCGCGGATGCGCCAGGACCTCCGCCAAGGGCCCGGCCGCCACCACTTCGCCGCCGTGCACCCCCGCCCCCGGCCCCATGTCGATGATGTAATCGGCCCGCCGGATGGTCTCGGCATCGTGTTCCACCACAATGACCGAATTGCCCAGGTCCCGCAGCCGCTCCAGTGTCCGAAGCAGCTTCTCGTTGTCTCGCGGATGCAAGCCGATGCTGGGCTCGTCCAAAATGTACAAAACTCCGACCAGCCCTGCTCCGATTTGCGTGGCCAGCCGGATCCGTTGCGCCTCCCCGCCGCTCAACGTGCCACTTTCGCGGTTCAGCGTCAGATAACCCAGACCCACATTCTGCAAGAACTCCAGGCGGGCCCGGATTTCGCGCACGATTTCCCGGGCGATCTTCCATTGGAAGTCGCTCAACTGCAATCGCGCCAAAAAAGCGTCAGCTTCTTCTACGGTCAGCGCGCAAAAGTCCATGATCGACAGCCCGGGAATTTCCGGCCCGTTCGGTCCTAGCCGGGTTCGGCGTTCCGGCCGCCCATCCGTCAGCGTCACCGCCAGCACTTCCGGCTTGAGCCGCTTGCCCTGGCAGGCATCACAAAAGCGCGGGCTCATGTAGGCCTTGAGCCGGTTGCGCGTAAATTCGCTCTGCGTCTCCGCATACAGCCGTTCCAGATTTGGCAGCACACCCTCGAACGGTCGACGGATCACCTGCGGAGAGCCGGCCCGCCAGAAACGGAATTCGATCTCCTCTGAGCCCGATCCGTAAAGGAGGATCCGTCGGAAATCTGGCGGCAGGTCCTTGTAAGGCGTTTCCATGCTCTGCCCGTAGTGGGCGGCCACACCCCGCAGTAGGGCCTTGTAGTAGGTGATCATGCGTTTGCCGCCCCGCCGCCAAGGTTGAATGGCGCCCGCCTCCAGAGACTTGTCCGGATCCGGCACCACCAGGCCCTCGTCAAACACCATTTTTTGGCCCAGACCGTGGCAGACCGGGCAGGCGCCCACCGGCGCGTTGAACGAGAAATGTTTGGGCGTCAAGGGCTCGTAACTCTTGCCCGTGGCCGGCGAAAAGCGGCGATTCGAATGCAGCGTCTCGATCCATGAATCGTCCCTGCCGGGGCCGGCCGGCGCCCCCGGCAACTGGTGCAACGTCCGCATCCGGCCCTCCCCCCAGTGGAGCGCTGTCTCCACCGAATCCTGAAGACGGACCCGCACCCGCTCGTCCACCACCAACCGGTCCACCACCACCTCGATGGTATGGGCTTGGCGGGGATCCAAACGCACCCGATGCTGCGGATCACCCAGCTCGATCATCTGGCCGTCCACCCGCGCCCGCACAAATCCCTCGCGCGCCAGTCGTTCCAGCACGTCCCGAAACTCCCCCTTCTGCCCTGTCACTACCGGTGCCAGCAACTGCAGTCGCGTCCCTCGTGGCAGGGCCAACAGCCGATCCACAATGTCGGTGGTGGTCTGTGTGATGATCGGGCCGCCCGTTTCCGGGCAATGCGGCTGTCCCACGTGCGCATAGAGCAACCGCAAGTAATCGTAGATCTCCGTGGTCGTGGCGATGATGGAACGGGGGTTGCCCCCGGAACTGCGCTGCTCGATGGCAATGGCCGGAGAAAGTCCCTCAATGTAGTCCACGTCCGGCTTTTGCAACTGGCCCAGGAACTGCCGCGCATAGGTCGAGAGACTCTCCACATACTTGCGCTGGCCCTCGGCGTACAGGGTGTCAAACGCCAGCGAGGACTTCCCACTGCCGCTGAGGCCCGTGATCACCACCAGCCGGTCACGGGGAATCTCCAGGGTCAGATTCTTCAGATTGTGCTCCCGCGCACCGCCGATCCGTATGACTCTCTCTGCCATGACCTGCCGATTGCTTGCCTGGCCGGAAAGACCCAACCTAAAAATCCCAGCCCGCTCGCGCAAGGCCGGGAACCCTGGCGCTGCACCAGCGCGCTGAGCCGGAAGATTCGACCCTGGGGCCGGCCGGTTCGTCGGATTAGGGGGCTATTGTGGCTCAGCTACGCGGCCACGCCAGCTTGGCCCCTACCGTTGCCACCTAGCCGACCTGCCGGAAACAAAGGGGTGGCTTGTTGCTGGTGCTCGAGTTGGCCGCCCGCGGGCAAAGGCCTCGGATTGTCTTCCGGTTGCGTGTGCTGGCAGAGGCTGCGCTCATCCGTGCTTCGACAATGGTAGGAGTCCGTCGGCTCATGGAATCCTGGCCATTGCTAGTTCCAGAGATAATGCCCACCGCAACCGGGTGAACGCCGGGGGTATGGCCTGCGCGGGATCTGATCACTTCTGGACATGCAGGCACGGGCTGCGAGCATCAAGCTGGGGCTAGCAGCCGCCCCATCCGACCTCCTGCGCGGCGGCAGGCGTGGACCGACATGAGCCGATTGTGGGCGACGCGGTTGTCGTCTTGGCTCCCATTCGTCCATGCTCTCCTGGCTTCGGTATCGCACTGAGCGAACGTGGATGCTGCCCAGCCCTTGACGCAATGGCGCGCCCAGGTCCAACCTCCGGGGCGATCCAACCCATGAAGGCCTGGGAGTTGATCGAGCACGGACAGCCAGGGCGATATCACTGGGCCGAGCGCGCCTCGCTGGAACCCGGACCGGACGAGGTGGTGGTGCGGGTGCAGGCTTGTGGGCTCAACCATCTTGACCTGTGGCTGGAACGGGGAGGGTTACCCGTCCCAGTCACGTTACCGCGCATCCCCGGAGCGGAAGTTGCCGGCGTGGTCGAAGCGGTAGGCGTTCAGGTCACCGGTTGGCAACCCGGCCAACGGGTTGCGATCCAATCGAACCTGTTTTGTGGCCAGTGCGAGTTCTGCCAGATCGGCGAGGAATCGATCTGCCTCCACGGCCGGCTGTTAGGAGTGGATCTGGATGGGGGCCTGGCCGAGCAGGTTCGCGTGCCGGCTCGCGCCCTGGTTGCGTTGCCGGAATCGCTCTCCTTCCTGGACGGAGCGGCACTCACCCTGGCCGCCAGCACCGCCATGCACATGCTCACCCACCGGATCAGCGTTCAGCCCGGGCAATGGGTCCTGGTCATGGCCGCCGCCAGCGGAGTGGGCTCCGCGGCCATCCAGATCGCACGCAGCTTGGGCGCGCGGGTCATCACCACTGGTTCCACCGCTGCCAAGCGAACGCTGGGCCTGCGTTTGGGTGCCGAGTTGGCGGTGGATACCGGCGACGTCGACTGGCCACGCTTGGTGCGCAAGCACACCGGCAACCGGGGGGTTGACGTGGTGGTGGAGCACCTTGGCGGTCCGGTCCTGCAACAGGTGTTCCAGTGTTTGGCCCGCAACGGGACCATCGTGAGCTGCGGTGCCACTCTGGGACGTGAGCCGACCTTGCCGCTCTGGCCGTTTTTCGTGAAACAGCAGCGATTGGTGGGCAGTTACGGTCGCAACCGTGCCTCTCTGCTCCGCACCTTCGAGTGGGCGGCGGCCGGTCGTTTGCGTCCTGTGATCGATTCCGTTGTGCCTCTGGACCGAGCTCCGGAGGGTTTGGCCCGGTTGCGGGACCGGCAAGCCCTGGGCAAGGTGCTGGTCCGCGTGACCGGCGAAACGTCCGCTGCCGAATCTCTGGTTAGCTCAACCAGAAGCTGAAGTACAGATACATCCCGCCCACGGCCAGCAAAATGACCGTGGCCATGAGGATGTTACCCGCATCCCAGCTCTTGCGGATCTCGTCGGCAGCCTCCTTGTGAATCGAACCGTAGGTCAATCCCCGGATCTTCTCCTCCGGTGGCGGCGGGGTCAGCAGTGAGGCCACCACCATCACGATCGCCGCAATGGCGAACAGGATCCCGGTGGCATACAGGAAATTCAACTCGCCGATCCAGACCAGCCAAGCGGGTTCCTGGAAGGTCTTGCCCTCGCCGAACAACACCTGAATGGTCAGCTTCAACATGCCCAGCACGAACCCGGTGGCCAAGGCCCACGTGGCCCCAGCGCTGTTGAGGCGTTTCCAAAACAACCCCAGGAAAAACACCGCTGTGATCGGTGGCGCCAGATAACCCTGCACGCTTTGTAGATACTGATACAAACCGCCTCCTGAGACCTTGGCCATCACCGGAATCCAAATGATCCCCAACACCACCACCGTGGCCGTGGCAATGCGCCCCACCGTTAGCAGGTGCTGTTCCGACTGGCCCGGCCGTAATTTCTCGTAAATGTCCACCGTAAAGAGGGAGGCGCTGGAATTGAACAGCGAGGCCAGCGAACTCATCAGGGCCGCCAGCAAACAGGCCACAATCAAGCCGCGAATCCCCGGAGGCAAGAGCATCTTCACCAGCGACGGAAACACCTGATCCCCGTCAATCGGCGCCACAATCTCCCCGCCCACGATCTTGGGCGGCAGTTGGATGATGCCCTTCTGGTGCAACGCCCAGCCGATCATGCCCGGAATCAGGAAGATCAACACCGGCCACACCTTCAGCAACCCGCCAAACAGCGCGCCCCGGCGGGCCGTGGGCAGATCCCGGGCCGACAACACCCGTTGCACGATGTATTGGTCCGTGCACCAGTACCACAGTCCAATAATGGGCGAGGCAATTACCACCCCCAACCACGGAAAATCCGGATCACTGAGCGGACGCCACAGCGCAAAGTTGGCGGCGTTGGTTTTGCAGGTGGCCACCAGTTCCCCCCAGCCGCCTAACTTGTGCAATCCAATGGCCGTGATGATGAAAGATCCCAGCAGAATGACCACCGCCTGGGGCGTGGCCGTGTGCAAAATGGCCCGAATGCCCCCAAAGACCGTGTAAATACCCGTGATGACCACGGTGGTGAATGCGCCCACCCAAAACGCATTTTGCGGACTGCCGAACGTGTCCGGTAAGAGGGCCTGAAACACGATTGCTCCCGCATACACGGTCACACTGACCTTGGTGAACACGTAGGCGACCAGGGACACGCACGACAGAATCCAGCGCGTTCGGGCGCTGAACCGTTTCTCGAGAAATTCCGGAATGGTGGCCACCCCGCTCTTGTAGTAGAAGGGCACGAACAACCCCGCCAAAACGATCAAACACCAAGCGTGCAGTTCCCAGTGCGCCATTGCCATACCTGTGGAGGCGCCTTGGCCGGCCAAGCCCACGATGTGTTCCGAACCGATGTTGGAAGTGAAAATGGAGGCGCCAATCACCACCCACCCCGCGTTGCGCCCGGCCAAAAAATAATCGGTTGTGTCCCGCTGATGCCGACCGTACCACCAGGCCAACCAACCGATCAGCACGAAATACAGCGCAATGACAATCCAATCAATCCAGTGCATGACGAGAACTCCGATTGCAGGGTTGCACCTCCGAGGAGTGGAGCGCCGCCGTCTGGCCAACTCGCCCGCCCCACCGCGCCAGGGACAAGCGTTCCAAACACGCAGGACAGGTCGAACGCCCTGCCGGGCCGTGCTTGCCCGGAACGGTCCTCACCGGCCGGAACGCTATTTCTAAGCTTTCCACAGTAATGACTGCCTCAGTTCACATGCTCCGCCCGCGGCTGTCAATCCCGAAACCCGCTCCCCGCCACACCGCCACAACTTTCACCAGCCCGGCCCCGAGGGGCCCGAGTTGCGCGCGACCGCCCATGGTGGGTTTGGTTTTCGGACGACCGAGGGGCGCCAAACACTATCGCTTATCCCGAGTCCGGGACCCCGCGTCCGTCATCCGTCCTGAGGCTGGGTGCGCGGTCGTTGCAGAGCAAGACCGGGCGACAAGCGGAATTGCGGCAAGATCTGGTGCTGTTGGATCCGCAGCCTGGCTAACGCCGATTCGGGTTGCTTGACGCTGGGCCAACACGTCCGGCAGCCGTGGCGCGGCTCGAACCACGTCTCAACCGGAGCGAGGCGTTTCGTGAGCTTCCTAATATGACCGGCGTACGGATGGGGTGGGCTGCGCTGGGCTTCCTGCTCCAGGAAGGACCGCTTGGTGATGGCCTAGCACGGCCACCACCAAGGCAACTGCAAGAGCGGTGGGTCCAGTATCAGAAGGCCCGGACCTGCCCTCGGCTTTCGAGAGAGCCTTTGAGGCTTGGACCTCGGTACCCAGCGCGCCAAGCTTGCAACGCTGAGCTGGAGGGTATCGGTTCCGCTCCGGCTGCTGAAGCGGCAGCCTGCTTTGCGGGGGCGGTAGAGCGCCGGAACATGAATCGGCTGGTCTATGGGGACGGATGGGTGGAGCCTGGGGTAACAGGCACTGGGGGTGCGGGCGCTCGTGACGCTGGGGGCGATCACCAGTGCGGCTTGGGGAGGGAGTGCACGGTGTTGGCACGGTGTGGGGTTTGCTGGAATGGGCCGTGGGCGTTGGTGGCCGCGATTGCGGCCAGGGCGGGCCGTTGGCAGAGCCACAACGGGTATGGGTCTGGTCGTTTTGGCTGTGGGCCATGGGTAAGGAGTGACAGGAAACTAGCCCGGGCGCGGCGGAGCACGCCAGGGGAAGGCCAAATGGGGTCACGCGCATTCTGCATCCGTGGCCTGCGGTGGGTGGAAACACCCGGCCGGCGAAACGATCGGAGACTGGCGAAATGTGCAGGATCCGGGTTAACACCGCGCGGGGCGTGGGGGGGTGGTTGTCAGAGCGCTGGGAGTGGAGCTGGCACGACTTGTTCTGCCCAGAACACACCAAGCAATGCAACGGTGGATCCCGTGCGACTTCTGGGCAGAGGCGCTTTTCAGTCTGTACGCCGGGGCGCCACCCGGTAGCATGGTCCTCACCCATGCGAAGCGGATGGATTGCGTTGCTGGACGGGTTGATTGGGGAGTTGGAACGTCGTCAGGCTTTGGGAGTGCGTTTTGTTCCCCTGACGGCTCGGGAAGAAGCGCTGCTCCGGGAGGTGGTGGGCTCACGTGGGGCACAGGACAGGCAGGCGCAGCGCCCCGCGCCTCTGATCCGGCCAGGGGCCAAACTTGGCTGGATGGAGCCAAGCCGGCAGCCGGCCACCGCCGCGGCCCCTTCGGGCAAGCCGGATCTTGTTGCGGCTCGAGCCGATGTGCCGGCTCCGGGGGGGGCGGAGTCTGCTTCCGGTCCGTGGCCGGCAGGGGCGGTGGCTGGTGCCGTGGGGGCTGGGCTGAGTCCTGAGGCCCGCATTGCCGCCCTGGCAGAGCTGCGCCAGCGGGTGCTGCAGTGCGTCAAATGCCCGCATCTGGTGGCCAGCCGCCGGAACGTTGTATTCGGCGTGGGTTCGCCCTTTGCCGAGCTGATGTTCGTCGGGGAAGCACCGGGCATGGAAGAAGACGAGCAGGGGGAGCCCTTCGTTGGGGCAGCGGGGCAGTTGCTGACCCGCATCATTCAGGCCATGGGATTCACACGCGAGGAGGTCTACATTGCCAACATTCTCAAATGCCGCCCCGACACGCCCGGCCGGACCAGCGGCAATCGCAAGCCTACACCCAGTGAAATGGCCACTTGTTTTCCCTATTTGCAGGAGCAGTTGCGGATCATTCGGCCCAAGGTCATCGTGGCGCTGGGTGCCACGGCCGTCGAAGGCCTTCTGGGCAAGACCGAGCTCGGTATTACCCGGTTGCGGGGCCAGTGGCAGCAGTGGGAGGGCATCCCCGTCATGCCCACCTATCATCCCGCTTACCTGCTGCGGAACCAATCCCTGGCCGAAAAGCGCAAGGTTTGGGAGGACATGCTGCAGGTTTTGGAGCGACTCGGCCGGCCCATTTCGGAGCGGCAGCGGAACTATTTCACCCGGTCGGTTTTCGATCGGTCTTGAGCCGAGCGGGACCGGGGTTGGATGCCGATCCGGGGTTCGGCTCAGCCAAAGACCTCCGGGGGAGCCGTTGGCGGGTGGGCGGGCGGCAGCAGGCGTTGGGCAGTTCAAAATTTTTCGGGGGATCAGCGAATTATCCTGTTGACAAATCGTCGCTTAGGGCTAAAGTGGCCGCGTCTGACAGACGTGGAGTCGCACAGTCTCGGAGAGCCTATGAAAACAACAGCCGCGTGGATGAAAAGCTTCCTTGTTGCCGTTGCCGCCGTCGCCATTGCCAGTTCCGCCGTAGCGGAAACCAGGAATCTCACTGCCAAGGTCACTCGCATCAAAGGCGCCGCGCGTTACACCACGGACGGAAGCACCTGGAAAACGCTCAAGACCGGTCAGAGCTTGCCACCCGGTACCGTGATTCAAACGGCGGCCAATTCGATGGTGGACCTTGTTTTGGGGCCTGAAGACACCATCCGGTTGGCGCCGCAAGTGACGGAAAATCTCACTGTCCTGCCTCAGGCTGAGGTTATCTTCCAACCCATAACGGGTCCGGACACTGTTCGGCTGTACTCGGACACTACGCTGGCGATCGATCGGTTGACGTCCGCGGCCACGGGCATGGATGAGGTGCGCGAGACCATGCTGGATCTGCGCGCAGGGGCTATCTTTGGTAAGGTCAAGCGCATGACTGCCGCTTCGCGCTACGAGGTCAAGATTCCCAACGGTGTGGCGGGAATCCGCGGCACCATTTATCACATCAACGCTCAGGGCGTCGTCAGCGTGTTGGTAGGGACGGTGGTGCTTTCGGTGGTCGGCCAGGATGGGCGTGTGATCACCCAGGTCATCAGCGCCGGGTACCAATACGACGTGCGGACGGGCCAGTTGACGCCGTTGCCGGAGAGCCTGGCACAGGAGATGAGCTCGGCGGCCCAGCTCATTGGCACGGGCGAGATGGCGCCCCCGACGGTTTACACCCAGGATCAGACGACCATCTATGTTTCCCCCACCACAGGTAGCCGGTCTGGCCCGGGCGGTGGTGGCGGTTACTGACCTGCGCGGCTGATCGGCAGGGCTTTCCCGCGAGGGCCAGGGCGGCAGTGAATGTTGCCCTGGCCTTCGCCCTTTGGGTCGGTGAAGATCGAGTGGCGACATGGCGTGGGGCCGGGACTGGCCGCTGTGGTGCTGACGCTGGCGGCGGTGCCTGTCCTGCATCGATGGGCACCCTTGGAGCGGGTGGAGGCCTTGACCTACGACTGGCGTGTGCGCTGGGCGGCGCGCTCGGCCCCGGTTGCGGTCACGAATCTGGGGTTCGTGGACATCAGCGACGAAAGCATTCGATTGCTCAAGACCGGGGCGGTGGATCCACGACTGCGATTCGGCCTTTATTGGCCGCGTCATCTCCACGGCCGTGTGCTGCGTGAACTGCATGCCCAAGGCGCACAGGCGGTGGCCTTCGACATCCTGTTTGCGGACTCGCGGGACGATCACGCGCCGGTCAAGCTTCCGGCCGATACGGTGCGGGAAGGCGATCCGTTTTGGCGTGGGATGCCCGATGCGATTCGTCCTACCGTGTTCCGCGACAACGGGCAGGAGCTGGCCTTGGTCGAGTCCGACGCCTTCTTTGCCTGGCAACTGCAGCGGACCGGTATCGGCATTCTGGCGGCCGACCGCGGCGTGTTACCGTTTCCGTTGTTGGCCACCAACGCCGCTGCCGTTGGGGATATTTCGGCGGAAAAAGACCTGGACGGTGTGTTACGGCGTGCGCGGGCGTTTCAAGTGTACCGAGTCTGGCATCCGCTCTTTCAGAAGGCGGCGGACGAGTTCGGGGTGGACCTCCAACAGGCCCGGGTCGAGCCCGACCGCATTCTGCTGCGGCTGCCGGATGGCACGGAACTGCCACCGATTGTTCTGGATGGCGAGGGCCGGTTTGCGTTGTCCGATCTGGTTGGGGACAGCCTGCCGCCGGGTTGGCCGGAGCGGGCGCGGCCGTTCGAGGAACGCAGGGTGTGGCACATGGGCATCGTGCTGGCTGCGCGCGCACTGCAACTGGACCTGGATAAAGCCGAGGTGGATCTGAACGCGGGCCGGATCGTTCTGCGCGGACCCGGTGTCACCCGGGTGATTCCCGTGGATCAGGACGGCTTTTTCCTGATCGACTGGACCGTCCAGCCGAACCATCCGAGTTTGTTGGCGCGAAATTTCGTGGAACTTCTGGCCCAGGACCTGCGGCGCGAAGCCGGCCAACTGGTGGAACCACCCGCGCTGTGGAAGGGCCGCCTCGTGGTCATCGGGTCCACTGCCACCGGCAACGACCTCACTGATCTGGGGGCGACGCCGCTGGCGCGGGAAACCTTTCTGCTGAGCAAGCACTGGAACGTTGCCAACTCCGTGCTGACAGGGCGTTTTGTCCGCCGTACCTCCCGGGGGGTCGACGTGCTCTGTCTGGCCTTGGCAGGGGCTGTGGCCACGATCCTGACCCTGCTGGGACGACCGACCTGGTCGCCGCTGGCCGT
>Ga0209809_1002326_pt1 | contig 13613 bp, 11 predicted proteins | sample YNPMSTMetaG_FD_186172 | JGI IMG/M metagenome (GOLD analysis project Ga0209809, IMG submission 186172) | Anoxygenic and chlorotrophic microbial mat microbial communities from Yellowstone National Park, USA - YNP MS-T MetaG (SPAdes) (version 2) ... | reverse complement strand
GGCGCCGGTCAGGCGGGTGCTGAACCTGGTCAACACATTCTGGAAGTTGATGTCTCGATTGAAGAACTGGCCCAAATCCTGGGTGAAGAGTTGCAACTGCCCAACATTCAGCCTAAAGGCAAGAAGAATCTGATTAGCGAGAAGGACAAGTATAGCGGTATCCGACGTACCGGCCCAAATTCGCTCCGCCATTTCAAGCGAACGTACCGCGAAGCACTCCGACGCCAGATTGCTGCTGGTGAGTATGACATCAACAACCCAGTGGTGATCCCGATCCCCGATGATATGCGGTATCGTTCGTGGAAAGAAACCCTTATGCCCGAAAGTAACGCCGTCATTATTTATATGATGGACGTGTCGGGTTCGATGGGTACCGAACAAAAAGAGCTGGTGCGGATGACCGCCTTCTGGATCGAGACCTGGCTGCGCTCACAGTATAAGTCCATCGAAATTCGCTATATCGTCCACGACGCCGCTGCCAAAGAAGTCGATCAACAGACCTTCTACCATATCCGTGAAGGTGGCGGTACCAAAATATCATCGGCCTACAAACTGTGCAATCGCCTGATCGACGAGCGTTATCCGGCGACCGAGTGGAATATTTATGCGTTCCACTTTTCCGATGGCGATAACTGGGGCGGTGGTGATACCCGTGAATGTGTGGAACTGCTCAAGCGTGAACTCCTGCCTAAAGTGAATCTCTTCTGTTACGGCCAGGTTCGTTCGCTCTACGGCTCTGGGCGTTTTGCCCATGACCTTGAAGAATACCTGCGCGGCGATGACCGCATTGTGATCGCCGAAATTGCCGATCGTGACGATATTTACGATGCGATCCGCGCCTTCCTCGGCAAAGGCCGCTGATCGCCCTAGCCCGATTTGGTGTGCGTATGAAAAGTACCCGCCTTCCCGCTCATCTCGAACAAGCACGACAGGAGATCGAGCAGATTGCCCGTGAGTATGGCCTTGATTTCTTCCCCATTATCTACGAAGTGCTCGATTACCGAACCCTGTATGAGGTAGCGGCGTTCGGCGGCTTCCCAACGCGCTATCCCCATTGGCGATTCGGTATGGAGTACGATCAGTTGCTCAAGGGCCATGTCTGGACGGGAAGTACCATCTATGAGATGGTGATCAACAACAACCCAGCTTACGCTTACCTACTCGAGGGTAACGAAGATGTGACGCAGAAGATGGTGATGGCGCACGTCACCGGTCACGTCGATTTCTTTAAGAACAATATGTGGTTTGCCCACACCAATCGCAAGATGCTCGACACGATGGCAAACCACGCCGCCCGTATTCAGCGCATTATTGACCGGATCGGCTACGACCAGGTGGAAGATTTCATCGACACCTGTCTGTCGCTGGAAAACCTGATCGATTACCACGCTCCGTATATTCGGCGCCCCGAGGCGGTAACACCGCGCCCTATCGTGAACGACGAAGAGCCACTGGTCGTCGAGGGCTTACCGGTCGAACGTGAGTACATGCGCGATTACATCAATCCACCAGAGTTTCTTGAAGCCCAGCGCCGAAAACTCGAGGAGGAGCGTGCCCGTCAGCGTCGCTTTCCAGAGAATCCACAACGTGATGTCCTGCTCTTTTTGATGAATTTTGCCCCCCTCGAAAACTGGCAGCATACGGTACTCGAAATCATTCGCGATGAAGCCTATTACTTCGCCCCACAGGGCATGACCAAAATTCTGAACGAGGGGTGGGCATGCCTCCACGGTGATAGTCTGATCCCGACCGACCGTGGCATTATCCCGTTGCGTGAGCTGGTCTCGCGCCGTTATCGGTCACAGGTAAGCGATGGCGAACGGCAACAGACGGTGTACGATTGGAATTGTTTCACCGCTTATCCGACCGTAACCATTCATACCCGTGCCGGTTTTACGCTGACCGGATCGTTCAATCACCGTATTATGCTGGCTTCTGGCGAGTGGCGTCGGCTCGATGCCCTTCGCGTTGGTGATCAGGTATGTATTGCCGGTGGTACAGAGCTGTGGGCCACGCAGCCGGCACGATTGCGGCGTCGCATGCCATTGCCGCAGGTGCTGGCAACCATTGGTGCTACTACCAGTCCATCGTTACCATTGCGCCGCCATCGTTATCACTGTGCTCCGACAGATGTTGTTGATGAAGCTATGGCGACGACTATCGGCCAGCGCTGTGTGATTCATCCCGATCACCACGCGCTAGACGCCATCCGCCGCTCACCACGACCACAGGTCGTCGCATTTCTGCGCGCCTTCTTCACCAGCGCTGTCAGTACTTCGCAAGGTCTAACCATTCACTGCGCCAGTATCGAACTTGCTCAGACGGTGCAACTGCTGTTGGCAAACCTGGGTGTTCTGGCGCGTCGGATCGAGACAACGTTGCAGATCGATGATCCTACGGCTCTTGAACGTGCCTACACCACACCGTCGCCCCCTGTTACCTGGACGGACGAGATTGTTGCCATTGAACGCGGTCGTGCCGATGTGTACGATATTTCGGTCACCGAAACGCATCGCTACGCTGCGCAGGGGTTCATCAACCACAACAGTTACTGGCATAGCACCATTATGACCCAGCGTGTCGCTTCGGCTGCCGAGATCATCTCATTTGCCGATCTCCATTCGGGCGTGGTCGCGACAAGCGGTGGTCGGCTCAACCCTTACAAACTGGGGCTAGAACTCCTGCGCGATATTGAGGATCGCTGGAACAAGGGTAAATTCGGCAAAGAGTACGAAGAGTGTGATGACATCGCTCTCAAACGCTCGTGGGATAAACAGCTTGGTCTCGGTCGCCAGAAGATTTTCGAGGTGCGCCGGCTGTACAACGACGTGACATTTATCGACGAATTCCTCACCCCAGAATTCGTGATGGAGCAGAAACTCTTTACCTTCCGCTACAATCGCGATACCGATCTCTACGAGATTGCTTCGCGTGAGTTCAAAGAGGTCAAAGAGAAATTGCTCTTCCGGCTCACCAATTTCGGCCAGCCGGTCATCTTCGTCGAAGATGGTAACTACGGCAACCGCGGTGAACTCTACTTACGACATCGCCACGAAGGCGTTGACCTTAAGATGGACTATGCCCGTGAGACGATGCGCAACCTGTATAAAATTTGGACGCGGCCTGTCCATCTGGAAACGGTCATTGAAGAGAAGCGACGCTTACTATCGTTCGACGGTCGCGATTTTAGTGAGCGACGCATAGATTAGCATTTGGGCAGAGCAGTGTCTGAGAAACTACAGTGCATTCTCTCGCCTCTCAGCACGTGCTAGTATGGTTTACGATTGATCCTACCCACTTCCTCATTAGGCTGCGGAAGCCTGAGCTTTCGCAGCCGATACTAAGTGCAGGGGGTGAGAAGAGTGAGAGGCACAAACTCCCAATTCCTCGCCCGGTATGGAAACGATAAGGGATGCTAGGCGCGTTCTGCGGCACGGACACGGCAACGCCTTAACCTGACACTGCATACCAATGGTATCTGCGCATTCATATGCGGACCAGCGGCCCGCGCTCTCAAGCGCTTACGAGTGAGGGCGTTCCGCCCTCGTCGTGTCTGCGAGGGCAAGATGCCCGCGCTCTCAGGAGAAATGTGCACACGTTCACCCCCTGTTGTCGCACCGATCATGCCCGTCACCGCACGGTGGGGGCGGGTTTGAAACCCGCCCCCACTATGGTGTGCTGATGCACCAACCGATGGGTTCCACCTGCACACCACACAATGCGGGCCAGCGGCCCGCGCTCTCAAGCGCCTACGAGTGAGGGCGTCCCGCCCTCGTCGTGTCTGCGAGGGCAAGATGCCCGCGCTCTCAGGAGAAATGTGCACACGTTCACCCCCTGTTGTCGCACCGATCATGCCCGTCACCGCACGGTGGGGGCGGGTTTCAAACCCGCCCCCACTATGGTGTGCTGATGCACCAACCGATGGGTTCCACCTGCACACCACACAATGCGGGCCAACGGCCCGCGCTCTCAAGCACCTACGAGTGAGGGCGTCCCGCCCTCGTCGTGTCTGCGAGGGCAAGATGCCCGCGCTCCCAGGAGAAATGTGCACACGTTCACCCCCTGTTGTCGCACCGATCATGCCCGTCACCGCACGGTGGGGGCGGGTTTGAAACCCGCCCCCACCATGGTGTGCTGATGCACCAACCGATGGGTTCCACCTGCGCACCACACAATGCGGGCCAGCGGCCCGCGCTTCCAGTCTCCCAGGTGACGGATGTCTGGCAACGTTGAACATCGCTGGTTTCAGACCTCAGACCTCCGCGCAGGCACCTCTCGCTGCTTTCGTACACTCGTGGTAATATCAGATGGAAAAGAACATCAGCTACCTTATCACGAGCAGCGGTTGTCTATGATGAATCTCACGATTGAACAGGCACTCTACCAGGCAACCAGGCGTCTCCATTCACTCTCGTCAACACCCCGGCTTGATGCTGAACTCTTGCTCGCCCACGTTTTGGGCTGGTCTCGCGCCAGAGTGGTTGCCGAACGGGAACAGCGCCTCACCCCGGAACAACAGGCGATGTTCGATGCCCTGATCGAGCGCCGTGCCACTCGGGAACCGGTAGCTTATCTGATCGGTCAGCGTGAATTTTTTGGTCTCACCCTCTTCGTTGATCGGCGCGTCCTCGTTCCACGTCCCGAAACAGAATTACTGGTTGAACTAACCATCAAAGAGGCCCAACGCTACGGCAATAGACCGCTCACCATCGCCGATATTGGTGTTGGTAGTGGCGCTATCGCGATTGCGCTGGCCAAGCATCTGCCGCAGGCCACCATTTACGGCGTTGATCTGAGCGCCGCAGCGTTGGAGGTAGCAGCCATCAATGTTAATCGCTATCACTTGCAAGAACGGGTCATACTACTCCAGGGTGATCTCTTTGACCCTCTACCCGGCCCCGTCGATCTGATCGTTAGCAATCCGCCTTACACGATACTAGCTGAGATTGACGAAGGTGTGTACCAGCACGAGCCGCACCTTGCCCTTGACGGTGGTGTTGATGGTCTCGACTGTTATCGTCGATTGATCCCGGCAACTCCGACCTATCTGAAACCTGGTGGTGCAATATTATTAGAAATCGGCGCTTGGCAAGCGTCATCTGTGATACACTTGCTACGCCAGGTGTTACCAGAGGCTGAAATAACGGTGCAGCGCGACCTGGCCGGTTATGATCGAGTTGTACGGGCGCGTAATCGAGATGTCATCCTCTGATCTAGTCCATAGTGACAGATGAACCGTATACTATGGACGGATACAGGAGGATTACCATGACAACATTCTTTATCGCACTTGGGATTACCATTATTACCTTACTCTTTATTCTGCTCTGGTATGTACCACATCTTTTTCAACAACAAGCCGGTCGCAGCGCTCGCGAAGCTGCCCAACTCCGCGATATGTTACTCGATATGCTCAACGAACAGGAAGCGGTGATGCAACGGCAGGCCCAACTGAGCACGGCGATAACCAACCTACAACAACAACTTGCGCAATTGATGTCAGCATCAAAAAATCATGCGGTAGCGAGTGATATTGACGTACAATCAATACGACAGTTGGAAGATCGCATCACTGCGCTCCACCAGCAGATACAGCGCTGGATTGAGCACCGCGGACAACAGCAGCGGCACCGCGATATTTCCGAGAATGAATCTTGGGCTAACCTGCTTAGTCTCCTGGCTGCGATCCAGGAACGATTAGCACAACTGTCGGTTGAACGGATTAACCTTTCGGTGGGGCTACAGGCTCGTACCCTACTTGAAGAGCTAGAACAGGAAATGGCTCATTTACGCAGCATTTCCGAAGATATTGCAACGTTACAGTGGCGATTACGCCGCTCACTTCACGAACGTGAGACCAACGTTGCGCAACTGCGGGCGCGATCAGCAAGTTCTTCCTCAACGGTGAGGCCAGCATGAGTATCATCGTTATTGACAATCAACGGGTGCATTACGAAGTCTTCGGACGCGGTAAGCCCGTCGTCTTCCTACACGGCTGGTTGGGAAGCTGGCGCTACTGGTATACGACGATGGAGATTGTAGCGCAACAGTTCCGCGCCTACTCCTTCGATTTTTGGGGTTTCGGCGAATCGCGCACAAATGACATGCCTACCATCCAGGGATATTCCAACCAGGTCATCCGCTTTCTCGATGCAATGGGTATCGAGCGTGCCGCGCTGGTCGGTCATTCAATGGGTGGGATGGTCGCAATGAAGACCGCCATCGAGCATCCTGGGCGGATAACTCGCGTGGCGACCGTCGGTGCACCGATCAACGGCAACTCGTTATCCTGGATGCTCAAACTGGTTGATCGCCCATTCTTTGCCGAATTCTTTGCCCGCCGACCGTGGTTGCGTCGGTCGCTCTTCCGTTTCTTCTTCGGCGACTCGCTCGATCCAGAAGTGAATGAGGTGTTAGAAGATAGCACTAAATCAACAGCCGATACCATTCGAGCAGCTATCCATTCAATGTGGCGAACCGATCTCACCCCACTGTTAGACAACTTACGGGTACCGGCGTTAGTGGTACACGGCGCACGTGATGAGATTGTCAATCCAAACCAGCTTCAGCTTTTTACGCATGTTCCACTGGCGCAAGTGGTACGTATGGAACGCAGCCGTCATTTCCCCTTCGTCGATGAAGCGGAACAGTTCCACGCAATCCTACTTGACTTTCTCAAACAACCTGATCCGATAGCGCCGACGCGCAGAGTGACGTCGCCTCCGGGAACCTCACCATCTCAGCCAAAATCATCCGCTTCATCCACCGGGGAAACCCTGCAATCGGCTATCAATGATCACGAGATTGTGCCGCCAGCAGTCACATCTATCCCTCGATCTGCACCACCTACCGGAAGTTGAGGAGTAGGGTGCAGCATTGCTGCGCCCTCCCGCACCGACCCTATACAGAATGATAGATCGCGCATTGCTATGCGAGAAGGTATATGTAAACGAACCATCCTGTTTGCGAGCATACACCAGGGTATTCCTAACCCACTCCAAAAGAGCATCTTTCTCGTATCATCGTGTACATGGGCAGCCCAGATTTCAAATGATACGAACGATCATAACCAGGCCATATTTCTCCCAATGACTAACTCCCTCATAGTAGTATGGTGAGTGTTTTTCATCGGGATGCAACGCACTTGAAATCCGTGCTTACGGGCCATCTCTTTTACTTCATCTGACTCGTCGTATGTCATGAGAAACTCACCCGTAAGTGACCCGCATATTGAAAACAGATATTCATGATCGATCTGGTGGTGCTTATAGAGTCGCTTACCTGCCTGCTTCCCACCAGCAGTGTAGGGCGGATCGACAAAATAGATGGCATCCTCACGATGAGCAAACTCCATCATTACGTTCAATCCATTACCGTGACGGAAGTCAATCCTGTTCACAACATGATTGAGATTAATAATTCTCTGCGCAAGGGTCTTCGGATACCATCGAGAGCCAATTCCTTTCCCATTCTCCCCATGCCTGATAAAACGAGAGCCTTCAGCAAGTATTCCTCCATGTAACGTTCGGTTCTTCAAAATCGTTTGAAAGGCTTTCTCTCTTGTCGATATCGGAACCCGCTGAAGTTCTTCTTCGACGTTTTCTCGCGTCATTGGGAATGTCAAAATGCGATGCGCTAACCACTCAGCGTCACCACTCACGATGGTCTGCCAGACCGATGCAACCTCATCGTCTAACTCCACCATCACGACCATTTCAACCCACTGTTCAAAGAGAGCGGTAAGGCTAATAATACCGCCACCGACGAACGGTTCTATAAGCACACGTGGTTTGTACTTCAGACTATTCATCCAGCGTCGAAATGCCGGCACAAACCACGTCTTTCCACCGGGATAGCGGAAAGGGCTTCGTTGAGGGACAGAAGCAACATTTACCGGACGCAAGATAGGTTTATCGTCAGATAGTTCAGGAAACAATGGGAGCTGTTGATGCATTTCCATAGTTCAAAACGGCCTCTCCATGGTCTGATTCGTTGGCGGATTTTCCAGGTGTTCATCAAGTTTTTCCTGGAGCAACTTGATGAAATCCCCTATCTGCCCAGGAAGCGGTGTGGTGATAGAAAGCAAAGCCGACTCGAAATCGGTAAAAATCTCATCCACTTTTGTAAGGTAGTATCGACCAGGTTTATGATTGTCGTCCGCATGAATTTTTAGATCGTAGACCAGCCATGCAATATCAGCTTGATCCTTTGGAACTTGTTTCAGCGTGGGCAAAGTAGCAAAAAAAGTTCGGTTCAGCGCTACGGCGATTTTCTTATTCCAACTGTGTAAGATTCCACCCTTATAAACAAGCTGCGGAACAAGTCGCTTTCGAGAAGAGGAAAGGTAATCAGGACGAGGATAATTTGCTTTATTCGACCAATCCATCGAAGCTCTGCTCGCTGGGTCTTCCATATAATACTCGAATGGTTCGCGAACATTCCCAGAAATGTAGACAGCCTGAATCTCAAGGGCGCCAAAATCAACGACTTTACCGGCATCATCATAGGCAACGAGCACCACATCAATGCTGCCGGCGGGCTTACCTGTCGCATCGTTTAGACGAACCTCAGTGAGAGAAGTCCACTTCACTCCCTCCGCAAAGAAGAAAGAAGCGGCATGGTCGGTAATGATCCAATCCTGGCGGAAGCGGATTGGACAGGTAATGACCACCTAGTTCTCATGATTGATACTACAGACGCCAAGCGGGTTCCTTGCCTTGTCTTTGGTACAGTTCGGTACTTTATTGTTGAAGGGGCAGAGGCGATGAGAACGATACCGCTTCGCTATTTCGGTTTGGTCTGTAACGAGGTAACCGAAGACCTCAGCTAATGGCTGTCTCGTATACATCTTTGTATCCTGTTTGTATATACCCTAACAGTCTGTAAGTAACGCTCGGAGCATTAGAGCACACTCGCATACAGAATGCTTCTCGGCTTCCTGAGGTCTAGCTCCGCTCACCATTATGTGATGATTTTACAACATATCTCCAACCAAAGGACTACTGCCAAGAGTATGTCTAAAAAATGCTACTGTTCACTGGAAACGCAAGCCAAAGGCTCGCGTTCGATAGTGAGTAGGTGGAAGCTATTGTACGTACTCCTCTAACCTTATCCTTAATCCCCATTATGCTCTTTTCGCATGACGGAAAAGGGGAGATTGAGACAGTTTGGGAACCTGCCCTGACTGGTGCGGTAGCTGTCATAACTGCCGACATCCCCACCCTACAACAAGGGATCAGCGATGCTACGACTTAGACACTGTAACCACCGTCTCGGCAGGTTTCTGATGACGCAAGACCCATTTTGCCAACTCAAGCACCGGAACTATGCTCAGAGCGACCCCAATAATGATCATCCAATCGATGAGCGAGAGCGGAAAGGTAGTAAATGGCTCGTGCAAGAAAGGTAGATAGACGATGACCAGTAACAAAAGCATTTCCCACAGGATCGCCAGATTCAGCCAACGGTTCGCAAAGGGGCGATGAAATACAGAAAGGTGATCGGAACGAAAGTTATACGCTTTGAAGAACTGAATCAACACCAACGAGACGAAGGTCATCGTCATCGCCTCAACGATGCCACGCCCACTCTGCAACGCCCAAACAAAGAGGACGATATTGACCAATGCCGACCACAAACCACCGACGATCATCAAGCCGACAATGGGACGAGTGAAGATACCACGTCGCGGATCACGTGGCGGCTGGCGCATCAGATCGTCGTCGGGTGGATCAACTGCCAATGCCAGAGCCGGTAGACCATCGGTTGCAAGATTAACGTATAGGATTTGAACGGCAGTTAGCGGCAGGGGTAAGCCGGCAAGCGTAGCACTGGCCATCAGGGTAATTTCTCCGATATTCGATGACAGCAGATACATCAAGTACTTCTTGATATTGCCGAAGATTCGTCGTCCCTCTTCGACCGCTGCCACAATTGAGGCAAAATTGTCGTCGGTGATGGTCATTGCGGCAGCTTCTTTCGTGACATCGGTACCGGTAATCCCCATTGCAATCCCGATGTCAGCTTTCTTCAGCGCCGGTGCATCATTCACACCGTCACCGGTCATCGCTACCACATACCCTTTCTGTTGCAGGGTCGTCACTACACGCAGCTTATGCACCGGCGCTACTCTGGCGTACACGTCGATTGTGTCGACTATGCGTGCAAATTCCTCATCGCTTAAGGTATCGAGTTCATTACCGGTAATGACTCTGCCATGGACAAGCAACCCCAGCTCACGAGCAATTGCAGCCGCAGTTAACGGGTGATCACCGGTTATCATGACGACCCGAATACCGGCTGTCTGACAGGTCTGAATAGCTGTTTTCGCCTCGGGACGAGGTGGATCGATCATACCGACTAAGCCGAGGAAGGTTAGATCGTGCTCGGCATCGCTCAGGGTAGCCGGTGCTTTCGTCGCAATTGCCAGTACCCGCAAAGCTGACTCAGCCATTGTTTGCGCTGCCTGTAAGATGGTTTCCCGGTCAGCCAGACTCAGCGGCGCGACTCCGTGTGGTGCCAGCCAATGACGACACGCGGCCACAATGACCTCTGGTGCCCCTTTGGCGTAGGCAACCGTCTCCCCGTGTTCGTGATGCAGGGTAATCATGCGTTTGGTTTCCGAAGAAAACGGAATCTCGGCCACACGTGGCGCATTGGCAACCAGGTCATCAACAACCAGACCAGCTTTCATCGCAGCTACGATCAGCGCCGCTTCGGTCGGATCACCCTGTACTTGCCAGCGCTGATCGCGGTAGACAACCCGTGCATCGGAAGCAAGCGTAGCAGCGCGCAACAACTGACAAACTGCCTCATCGGGCAGGACGAGGTGATCGTCACAGCGAAACTCACCGACCGGCTCATAACCGGAACCGGTAATTTCCCACCAACGACCGGCAACAAACACCCGGCGGGCCGTCATCTCGTCTTTCGTCAGTGTGCCGGTTTTGTCGGTACAAATCACCGACGTACTCCCCAACGTCTCCACTGCTGGCAGGCGTCGCATCAGCGCATTCCGCTTCACCATGCGCTGTACTCCGATTGCCAGCGAGATAGTCACTACTGCCGGTAAGGCTTCAGGAACAACGGCGACGGCTAAGGCTATCCCAAAGATGATCATCTCGACCAGTGGCTGACCACGCCAGAAGCCGAGCAGAGTAATAACAGCCACAATGACCAACGCGACGCGCGCCAGCGTATGACCAACCTGGTCGAGATTCTCTTGCAGCGGTGTTCGCCCGGTTTCAATCGTCTGCAACATCGTGGCAATCGTGCCAAACTCCGTCTGCATGCCGGTCGCCACGACAATGCCACGTCCGCGTCCGTAACTGACCGAAGTTCCAGCGTAGACCATATTCTTGCGCTCGGCGACGGGTACTGATGGCGGTAAGGTTATCGCGGCAGTCTTCTCAACCGGGAGTGACTCGCCGGTAAGCGCAGCTTCTTCGATCTGAAGATTAACTGCCTCGATCAGGCGCAGATCAGCCGGTACACGGTCGCCAGCACGCAAGAGCACGATGTCGCCAGGCACCAGTGTGCGAGCCGGTACAACCTGCTCACGGCCATCACGCAAGACAGTGGCGTTGGGAGCTGCCATCTGCCGGAGCGCTTCAATTGCTCGCTCAGCACGGTATTCCTGAATAAAGCCGAGCAAAACAGCGAAGAGTACGATGACAATGATGGCAATCGATTCGATACCGTGCCCAAGGAGTATTGACAGGCCAGTAGCGATTAGCAGGATAATGATCAGGATATTCTTGAATTGATTGAGCAGAATTGTCCAGGGTGAAATACGAGTCGTCGCTTGCAGTTCGTTTGGACCGTACAGCGTTAATCGGCGCGCCGCTTCGTCACCGGTCAAGCCCTGTGGTGAAGTGTATAGTTCAGTGTATACGGTATCCAGGTCGAGCGTATGCCAGGGCGATTGAGATCGAGAGCGCTCAGAGATAGTTGTTGCCATAGGATTGCTCCTTATATGTTGCGACAAGGTCGGCGATAAACACATACAATTTCACCTTCTTCGAGGATAGCATACGGCCACCAGCAATACAACCAGCGCAGCGATTCGATCTGCTAATCAACAACCGAATTTGAAAGAGAGTAGAGGTATAAGCGGTAGAAGGAGGTTCTATCTCGCTCCTCCCTCAAAAAAGCGGGGAATTGGAGAGTGCGCAGGTTCCACCGATGCACTACAGGACGCGGGCCAGAGACCCACGTTTCCAGGCAAACGGCGCAGATCGGAGAGCGCTGTGAAGGCGCGAGAGATGTGCATTGGCAGACACGACCGAGAACTTTGCAAAACCTTACTCGTCAGCCCTCACAGCCGACAAAAGAGGTAGTTTCAGGTATAATTAATTAACTTCAACCGCATAAAAAACCTGCCGCAAGGGTGCTCAGAGTGAGAAACACAATCGGCAACCTGATGCAGAATGATAGCTAACCATCGGCCAGACCGATCTGGTCGTCCTATGACTACCAAAGGAGGAGAGCGTGATTCGGGTTCTCGTCGTAGATGATCACCCGATTGTGCGCGAAGGGTTGCGCAGTCTGATTCGTCAGCAAAGTGACATGACACTGGTCGGGGAAGCCGATGACGGTACTAAAGTGGTTTCGCTAGCAACTACCCTAAAACCCGATGTCATTACTATCGATCTCCGCATGCCCAGCATCGACGGGATTGGGGTCTTGCGCCAGATGCGCGAACTATTGCCATCACCAGCTTGTCTGGTGCTTTCCAACTATAACGAACCCGATTACGTGATTGCGGCTATTGAAGCCGGAGCGCGTGGTTTTCTCCTGAAACACAGTGCGTACACTACCATTATTGATGCCATCCGCACCGTTGCTAACGGTGAATATATCATCTCACCGCATCTGATTGGGGTACTCTTCACCAATGTCGCCGAGCTACAGCGCGAACGCTTACGACAGGCGTTAGCGGATGATGAAAGTGCCCTACGCTTGCTACGAGCACTGGCCAATGGTGCAACCACAGCCGAAATTGGGACAATGTTGCATATGAGTGAAGTAACGGTCAAACGTAGAATTCAAGAACTGATCAAGCTCCTTGGGGTACGGAATCGTACTCAACTAGTTGCCGAGGCAGTACGTCGTGGATGGATTTGAGGGCTTCCCGCCAGCCGTTATCAGGAAGGGAATTGCAGTGCACGGCGACAACACCCAACCATGCCCCCTGCCCACCGGTCTTTTTGCACAAGGGAGTGTACAACCGGTTCCTGTATCGCAGATACAGTGAAATATCCCAAACAGGCGTTACCTGAAAAATCATCACAAATGAATGCAGCTATAGATCAACGCTCGTTATTATTCTCAACAACTCTAACGGTATTTATATGGAACGTCTTGCCTCCTTCATAACCGGGAGGGCAGCCGATTTACGGCGATAACCTGACCGGAAGGACGTCATCTCTGCCGAAACGGCCATCGTTCTGGGCTGGCGCCAAGCGCCAGTCGCCATCACCCCTACCTATTGACCTCTTTGGATCGTTAATCTGACCATTTCGGATCTTCACCTCTTTGAGATCAGTAGTCTATACTACGAATATCCTAAAGCTATCAGATTCCTTAGCAAGCGAGGAGTGAGATCTATGACA
>Ga0209809_1002325_pt1 | contig 13616 bp, 13 predicted proteins | sample YNPMSTMetaG_FD_186172 | JGI IMG/M metagenome (GOLD analysis project Ga0209809, IMG submission 186172) | Anoxygenic and chlorotrophic microbial mat microbial communities from Yellowstone National Park, USA - YNP MS-T MetaG (SPAdes) (version 2) ... | reverse complement strand
GGGAGCGGCTCAGAGGACGCCATAGCTCTGGAAGATCCGCTTGATCTCGGCGACCCGGGCGTGGAAGGGCGGACTCTCGCAGACCTCGAGGTCGCGCGGCCGGGGCAGATCCACCGCGATGTCGCGGACGATCCGCCCGGGCCGGGGCGAGATCACGATCACCCGATCGGCGAGCTGGACCGCCTCGTCGATCGCGTGGGTGACGAGGATCACGGTCTTGCGGGTGCGCATCCAGAGCGCTTCGAGATCGGCCCGGAGCTGCTCGCGGGTCATCGCGTCGAGCGCGCCCAAGGGCTCGTCCATGAGAACGAGCGGCGGGTCGTGGACCAGCGCGCGGCAGAAGGCGGTGCGCTGTTGCATGCCGCCCGAGAGCTCCCACGGCCGGCGGTGGAGGAACGAATCGAGTCCCACCGACCGCAAAAGCTCGCGGGCACGCGGCTCGAGGGCGCGCCGGTCGAGCCCGCGCAGGTCGGCCTGGAGGAGGACATTGCCGAGCACGTCGCGCCAGTCGACCAGGACCGGCGACTGGAAGACGATGCCGATGTCGGTCTGCGGCCCGCGCACGGGCCGGCCGTCGATCGCGATCGAGCCGGCGGTCGGCGGCTCGAGCCCGGCGATCATCGACAAGAGCGTGCTCTTGCCGCAGCCCGAGGGGCCCAAAAGAGCCACGAACGAGCCCGGTTCGATCGCCAGATCGACCGGACCCAACGCGTGGACGGGCGCGGGCGGGCCCGGGAAGACCTTGGTCGCACCCTCGATCGCGACCGCCACCGACACGGGGCCCGCCGCCCACCGTTCAGTTCAGCGACGCCGGGACGAAGTCGTTGGTGTAGAAGGCACTCGCCGGCTTGTCGGTCTTCAGCTCCTTGTACGTCTTCAAGATCTCGAGGGCCGCATCCCAGTCCTCCGGGACGTTGACACCGAGGCGGTCGTCCTTGGCGTTCTTCGAGCGGAGGATCGAGAGGGTGACGTCGAGCACCTCGCGGGCCTGGGCCTTCTGATCCTCGACGCTCGCCTGCCAATTGATCAAGGCCCTGATCGCGGCATCCGGATCGGCCTTGGCGGCGGCCACCGAACGGAGTGTCGCGCGGACGAAGCGGCGGACCAGGTCGGGATTCTTCTCGACCATCTCCCGATGGGCGACGATCGCGTAGCCCGGCTGGCTTACGCCGTAATCGGCGTAGTTAAAAATCAGCGGCGGCTTGCCGCCGGCGGCCTTGATCTCCGCCGGCTTGTCGTCGATCCCGCCGAGCATGGCCGGGGCGAGCTTCTGGAGGTAGCTCGAGACGAGTGCGCTTTCCGCGACGTAGGTGAGCTTGATCTTTTCGGGATCGGCCCCGGCGTTGCGGGCCACCACCGGAAACAGCGTGTTCACACCCGCCCCGGCGGTCGTGAGCACGTTCTTGCCTTCGAGGTCCTTGAAGGTCTTGATGCCGGAATCGGGGTCGACCAGGACGGCATCGGTACCCTGCGCGTCGATCGTCGCGACCGCCACGACCGGCGCGCCTTGGGCGGCGAGGTTGAGCATGGTGACCGCCGAGGCGTAGGCGAACGTGCTGTCCTTGTTGGCCACGAGGCGAACCGCGTTGCCGCTGCCGTTGCCCTGCTTGACGACGAGGTCGATCCCCTCCTGTTCGTAGAAGCCTTTGTCGATCCCCAAGAAGAAGATCGCGTGGCTGCCGTAGAACAGCCAATTGGTCCGCAGCGTCACCTTGTCGGCCGCGGCGGCCGGGCCGCCGAGCAGGAGCCCGCCCGCGAGCCCGAAAAGTGCCAGCGCCCGTCGCGCGATCGTCATCCTCGTCGTTCCTTTCATCGTCGACCTCCCGCTGGTCGACCGCCGGCCGCCGGCCGCGGGAAGCAGGCCGGTCCGAGCGGCGCGAAATGCTTGTAGCCGAGCACGAACTCCTGGTGCCCGAGGGCTTCCGAGCGGGTCGGCTCGCCGGCCGCCACCCGCGCGATCACGGCCACGATCTCGGCCGCAACCTCGTCGAGCGTGCCGCGGCCCTCGAGGATCCGGCCGGCATCGACGTCCATGTCGCCCGCCATCCGCCGATAGGTCTCGGGGTTGGCGCAGATCTTGACGACCGGGCTCACCGCCGAGCCGACCACCGAGCCGCGGCCGGTCGAGAACAGGACCAGATGCGCCCCGCAGGCGACGAGCTCCACGACCTCGGTCGTGTCATTGATGTTCGGATAGCCCCAAAGGACCGGGCCGTCGGGGATCATGTCCATGAGCCAGAGGCCGGGGGCGGGCGGCCGGACCGCCGGGCGCAACAGCCCCTGGATCGGCCGCGTGCCGCTCTTGGCGTAGGCGCCCACCGACTTCTCCTCGACCGTGGTGAGCCCGCCCGTGATGTTGCCGCCGCCGAAACTGCCGTGCTCCATGGTCGCGTAGTAGCGGCGCGCCTTGGCCATGACCGCGCGGAGCTCGTCGGCGAGTTCCGGCCGGGCGGCGCGCGACGCCAAGTGCTCCTCGCAACCGAACAGTTCGCCCAGCTCCTCGAAGATCACCGTGGCGCCGGCATCGACCAAAAGATCCGAGGCCCGGCCGATCGCCGGGTTGGCCGAGAGCACGCTCGTGCCGTCGGAACCGCCGCATTTCGTGCCGATCACGAGATCGGCCAAGCTCACCGGCACCCGTGGCACCCGCTCGAGCTCGGGCAGGGTCTTCTCGATCCAGGCGCGACCGGCGGCGACCGTGGGGGCGGTGCCGCCCTCCTTCTGGATCACGAGGGTCGCGACCGGGCGGCCCGAGGCGGCGATCGTCCGGTGCAGGCGCGAGCGGTCGAACTCTTCGCAGCCCAACGAGACGAGCAGCACCGCGCCCACGTTGGGATGGGTGCAAACGGCGTCCATCACGTCCTGGGCGTAGGGGTTGGGGTAGCAGCCCGAGAAGCCCACGAGCTCGACGCCGCGCTCGGCGAAGGGAGCGGCGATGACCCGCGCGACGTGGTGCGCGCACTCGACGAGATAGGCCACGAGCAGCCGGTTGCGGATGCCCACACGGCCGTCGGCGCGGAGGTAGCCGATCGCCCCGTGCACAGAACTCACTCCTCGGCGTGGTCGAGCGCGTTGACCAGCACCGCACTCGCGAGATTGTGGACGTGGACGTGCTCACCGGCCGCGATCGGCCGCGTGGCGCGGCCGATCGGCACGCCGCATTTGCGGACCGGCGCCCCGGCGACGATCGGCCGGAGTGCCACCTTGTGGCCGAGCGGGATCGGCTCGCGCAGCACGAGTCCCGCGAATTCGGGCCCGAGCGGGTCGCCCGGGGCGAGCGGGCGGAGGGCCACGGCGACGTCGTCCTCGGGGGCGAGGCGCAGCAGGGCCGGGGCGCTCACGGCGCGCGGCTCCCGGCCGGGAGCACGCGCGGGCAGCCCGTGCGGATCAGCATCGCGCGGCAGCGCTCGCGGTAGAGGGGGCGGACGTCGCGCGTCGGCGGGCGGCAGCGGCTCGAATCGAGGCCCACGAGCTCCATGCAGAGCTTGTCCAGATAGCCATCCCCGCTCGTGTAGGTCTTTTCGATCTCGACCCAGAGCTTGTAGAAGGGCATCGCCTCTTTCACCAGCATCGTTTGGATCGCCTTCCAGTCCTGGGCCCGGACCTTCTCGATCAGCCGGACACCCCATTCCGGCCAATAGTTGGCGAGGTGGACCTCGAAGGCCTTGGCGCCGAGCATGGCGCTGATCGCGAACATCAGGTGATTGTCGATGATCGTGAGCCGCTCGGCGAAGGTCGCGACGACGTCCTCGAACTCCATGGCGTCGGTGCGCGGGCAGGCCCATTTGAGGCCGACGAAGTTCGGCACCCGCTCGACCAGCCGCTCCACCAGCCGGAAGGAGACCGGCGCGCTCGTCCAGAACGTGTTGTAGACGATGATGCCGATGTCGGCGGCATCGGCCGCGGCGCAAACGTGCTCGAAGAAGTCGTCTTCGGTGTGCTGGAAGTAGAACGGACAGCTCACCTGGATGAAGCGGCAGCCGCGCTCGGCCGCGGCCTTGGCGAGCCGGCGCACCTCCGCGGTGCTCGTGGTCTGCGCCCCCATGGCGACCGGCACGCGGCCGGCCGCCGCCTCGACCACCGCCTCGGCGACCGCGCAGCGCTCCTCGAAGCTCATCGTCGAGAAGTCGCCCGCGGCTCCGCCGGCGAGGAAGGTCGCGTAGCGGCCGTCGAGCCCGTGGGCGATCAACCAGCGCACGTGGCGGCGGATCGCCTCGAGGTCGAGCTCGAGGTCGGGGTCCCGGAACATGGTCGGGATCGTGACGTAGCAGCCCTCGAGCTCGCCGCGCAGCTGCGCCGGATCCATCGGCGGCTCCCCTTCGCCCGCGGCCGGGCGGTCGGCGCCCGCCGCGACGCCCGCGAGGCTCGCACGCGCAGCCGGGGTCGACTTGACGATCTGCGTCACTTGCTCGATCGAATGCGACGGAGGGCCCGGCCATGGACCGCCCGGACGACGGCGCGCCGATCGAGGAGATCGGCTTCCTGCTGCTGCCGCAGTTCCCGATCTACGCCACGATCCTGGCACTCGAGGCGCTGCGGATCGCCAACCAGTGCGCCGGGCGGCGGCTGTTCCGCACCCCCCTCTTCTCGGTCGACGGCAAGCCGGTGCGGGCCACCAACGGCATGGACCTGAAGCCCGACCGGGGAATCGGCGAGGTGCCGTTCTGCCCGACGGTGATCGTGGTCGCCGGCAACGAGCCACTCCCGCATTTGAGCCGCTCCGTGCTGGGGTGGCTGCGCCGGCTCGATCGGCACGGGGCGGTCCTCGGGGCGATCGACACGGGGGCCTTCGCCCTCGCCCGAGCCGGGCTGCTCCGGGGTGCCAAGGTGGCCGTGCACTGGGAGGCGATCCCGCTCTTCCGCGAGCATTTCCCCGAGGTGGAGCCGGTCGAACAGCTCTGGACGTTCGAGCGCAACCGGCTCGGCTGCGCGGGCGGGATCGCCACGCTCGATCTCATGCTCGAGCTGATCCGCCGGCGAGCCGGGGCGGACCTCGCCGAGACGGTCCGCGCCGGGCTGGTCCACGAGCGGGCGCGGGCCGCGGCCGAGCCGCAGCGTCCGCCGCACCGCGCCCTGCCGGGCCCGACCGATCGCCGGCTCGAAGCGGCGATCGCGCTCCTCGAGCGCCATCTCGACCAGCCGTTGCGGCCCCGCGACCTCGCCCGACGGGTCGGGCTCTCGGTCCGCCAGCTCGAGCGGCTCACCAAGGCGCGGCTCGGCGAGACACCGGCCGAACTCTCGCTCCGGTTGCGCCTGCTCGCGGCGCGGAACCACCTCTTCTACGGCGACCTCTCGATCCAGGAGATCGCGGTTGCGACCGGCTTCTCCTCGCCCTCGGTGTTCTCGCGCTGCTTCAAGGCCCGCTTCGGCCTGTCGCCGCGCGAGTTCCGCCGGCAGTTCTCGGGCGACCGCCTCGAGCGCTTCCGCCCCGAGGTCCGCCAGGAGCTGGCGTTCCCCACGGAGGCGGGGACGCGGGTCACAGGCGGATCGCGAGGTTCTTGATCCGGACGTAGTTGAGCAGTCCAGGAAGGCCGCGCTCGCGGCCGAAGCCGCTGTCCTTGACGCCGCCCGTGGGTGCCTGCTGGCCACCCAGATACCAGCCGTTGATCCAGACCGAGCCGGCCTCGAGCGCGCGGGCGAGGCGCAGCGCCCGCGAAAGGTCGCGGGTGAACAGGCCGGCCACGAGCCCGAAGCCGGTGGCATTCGCCCGGGCGAGCGCCTCGGCCTCGTCGGTGAAGGGCTCGAGCAGGAGCACGGGCGCGAACAGCTCCTCGCGGGCGAGCCGGCAGCCCGGCGGGACGTCGCGCACGAGCGTAGGCGCCAAGAAGAAGCCGCGCGCGCGGCCGGCGGGCGGGCCGCCGCCGCAGAGGATCCGCGCCCCGCCCGCGCGGGCCTCGGCCAACATCGCCAGCACGCGAGCGCGTTGGCCGGCGGAGATCAGCGGGCCGAGCTCGAGGCCGGCGACCCGCTCGACCAGGCGGGCCGCGAGCTCCTCGAAGAGCGGTGCTTGGATCAACAGGCGCGCGGCGGCCGAACAGACCTGGCCGGCGTTCTCGAAGGCGGCCGGGACGATCTCGGCCAAGAGCCGGTCGAGGTCGGCGTCGGCGAAGACGAGGAGCGGGTTCTTGCCGCCGAGCTCGAGCACGACCGGGACCGCCCGCTCGGCCGCGAGCGCCATGACCCTGCGGCCGGTCGCGACCGATCCGGTGAAGGTGATCCCGGCCACGAGCGGGTGCCGGCAGAGCGCCTCGCCCGCCACCTCGCCCGTGCCCGGGACGACGTTCACCACACCCGGGGGGATGCCGGCCTCGGCGAGGAGCTCGGCGAAGGCCAGGGCGGTGAGCGGGGTCTCCTCGGCCGGCTTGACCACCGCGGTGCAGCCGGCGGCGAGCGCCGGGGCGAGCGAGCGGGCGAGCATGCCCAAAGGGAAGTTCCAGGGCAGGATGTGGGCGGTGACACCCAGGGGCTCGAGCAGGGTGAGGTCGAGGACCTCGGGGCCGAGCGGGATGGTCGCCCCCTCGAGCTTGTCGGCCGCCCCGGCATTGTAGCGGAACGTCGCGACCACACCCGCCACGTCGTCGCGCGCCTCGGCGAGCGGCTTGCCGGTGTTGCGCGCCTCGAGCCGCGCGAGATCCTCGGCGACCCGCTCGATCGCGGCGGCGAGAGCGAACAGGCGCGCGCCGCGCTCGGCCGGGGCGAGCACGGCCCAGGGACCGCGCAGCGCCCGGGCCGCGGCCTCGACCGCGCGGGCGACATCGGCCGGGCCGGCGGCGTCGACCTCGGCGAGCGGCTCCTCGCTCGCGGGATCGAGGACGGCGAGCCGGGCGCCGCTCGCGGCCGGGCGGAAGGCCCCGTCGACGAAGAGTTCGGTGCGCATCGGGTCCCTCCCCGGCAGGCTCAGCCCTTCACCCCGCCGAGTGCGATGCCGCGGATGAAGTGGCGCTGGGTCAAGAGGAAGAGGGCGATCGACGGAATGCAGAGGATGGTCACCGCGGCCATCGCCACGGCGTAGCCCTCGAGCTGGGTGTGGGTCCCGACCACCGGGGCGAAGGCGGCCATGCCCACGGGCATGGTCTTCATCGATTCGTCGAACGTGACCAGCAGCGGCCACAGGAAGTTGTTCCAGTTGAGCGTGAAGAGGATCACCGTGGTGGCGATCAGCGGGGCCCGGGCGAGCGGCAGGGCGATCGTGAAGAAGATCTTGAAGCGGCCGGCACCGTCGACGAGCGCCGCCTCCTCGAGCTCCTTGGGGAACGTGAGGTAGTATTGGCGGAAGATGTAGACCGCGAGCACGTTGCCGATCTGCGGCAGGATCAGCGCGGCGTAGGTGCTCGCGAGCCCGGCCTTGATGAAGGCCAAGAGGAGCGGCACGACCGCGATCTCGGAAGGGATCATGAGCACGGCGAGGAAAAGGGCGAAGAGGGCGCGGCGGCCGGGGAAGGGAAGGCGCGCGAGCGCGTAGCCGGCCATGGCGCCGAACAGCACACAGAGCCCGGTCGCCACGACGGCCTGGATCACGCTGTTGAGCGCCCAGGTGAGCACCGGGTAGCGGAAGACGCGGGCGTAGTTCTCGAAGGTGACCTCGCGCGGGATCCACTCGATCACCGGGGTCATGACCTGGGCGGCGGGCTTGAGCGAGGTGCTCACCATCCACAGGAACGGGGCACCCCAGAGCAGGGCGAGGAGCGTGCCGACGAGCCAGATCGGCAGGTCGCGCAAGCCGAGCCGGCGCGCCGGTGCGGGCCCGAGTTCAGCCACCGGCCCGCTCCCGCAGGAGGAGGCGCTGGACGACGGTGACCGCGAGGATCGCCAAGAACAGCAGCACCGAGACGGCCGAGGCGTAGCCCAGCCGGTACTGCACGATCGCGGTCTGGTAGATGTAGTGGATGACCGACTGCGAGGAGCCGTGCGGGGCGCCGTTGGTCATCACGTAGACCTGGCTGAAGATCCGCATCGAAGCGATGATCTGGAGTGTCACGACCATCGAGATGGTCGGCCGCAGATGCGGCAACGTGACGTGGACGAACCGGCGGATCGGTCCGGCCCCGTCGATCGCCGCGGCCTCGTGCAGATCCCGAGGCTCGTCCTGCAGGGCCGCGAGGAACAGGACGAAGGCGAGGCCGAGATCCCACCAGATCGAGGCGATCGAGACGCCGATCAACGACCAGTCGCCCGAAGTGAGCCAGGGGATCGGCTCGATGCCGAGGAAGGCGAGGTAGCGGTTGACGAGGCCGAACTGGGTGTCGAGCAGCCAGACCCAGACGAGGCCGATGACCGTGGCCGAGACGACGTTGGGGGTGAAGAAAAGGGTGCGGGCGAGCGTCGAGAGGGGCCAGCGCTGATGGACGAAGAGGGCGAAGGCGAGCCCGAACACGACCACACCCGGGACGATCACGCAGGCGTAGAGGAAAGTGTTCCAAAAGGCGTTGGCGACCCAAGGGTCGGCCAGCGCCTGCTCGAAATTGGCGGTGCCGACCCACACCGGGTCGCCGATGATGCCCCATTCGGTGAAGGCGAGGACGACGCCGAAGAGCAGCGGGGCCAAGTTGAAGAGGAGGAAGGGGAGCGTGAAGAAGGCGACGAACAGCCAGCCGGTCCAGTCCCGTCGCCCGCCCTCCGTGGCCCGCGAGCCGCTCCCCCCCGCAGCCACGCCCGCGCCGCTCCCGGCCCCGTCTCAGCCGGCGTCGAGCGCCTTCTGCCAATGCTCACCGATCCGAGCCATCGCCTCTTCGGGCTTGCTCTTCCCGGCCCAGACCTGCTCGAGCGTCTTGGCCAGGAAGTTGCCGCCCGCATAGATCGTGAAGTCGGGCCCGGCCTGGACAGGGATTTCGCCTTCGGTGGCGAAACTCATGCCCTCGATGAAGGCGCCGCGGACCTTCCAGTCGTGGCCAGCGGTCTTGTAGTCCGGCCGCGCCAGGATCGACTTCCTGGGCGACGCGCCGCGGCCCACGGTGGTCCACAAGAAGCTGTTGTCCGAGAGCCATTTGACCGCGGCCATGGTGGCCTCGTAGCGGCCCGCATCGGCCTGCTTGTAGAGCTCGAGGCCGCCCATCTCGAAATAGGTCACCCGCTTCTGCCCGATCTTCGGGAACAAGAACGCGGCGAAGTCGAGTTTCTGCTGGGTGTAACCGTTCAAGGTCCAAGGCCCGGTCCAGAACACGGTCCCCTGCCCGGTGCCGAAGGCCTTGTAACGGTCGGTCACGTCGCGGGTCGCGACCTGGTGTTTGTCGAACAGATCGAGCACCCACTCCATGGCCGCGATTCCGGCCTTGGGGTTGACCGCGGCCTGCTTCAAGTCCGCCGAGGCGCGCTCGAAGCCCATCTGTGCCGCGACGATCCCCCAGGTCACGGTCGGGTGCACGCCCGAGCCGGTCATGAGGATGCCCGAGCGGACGACCTTGCCGCCCTCCTTCTTGGTCGTGGCCTTGGCGAGCTCGAGGAGCCCGGCCCCGTCCTCGGGGAACTTCGTCGGGTCGAGCCCCGCCTCCTTGAGGTGCGCGAGGTTGACGAGCGGCTGCAGGCTCATGAGGTCCATGGGCACCATGGCGAGCGCGTTGCCGTATTTCGGATAGCGCGCCTGCTGCAGCGCGAAGGCGTCGAAATCGGCGAGATCGAGCCCGACCTTCTTGGCGAGGTCGTCGAGCGGGACGATCACCCCGTCCTTGACGAGCTTGGCGCGCATGCCGGCGGTACCCCAGCCGAAGTCCGGGGCGCGGCCGGTGACCACCGCGGCGAGCACCTTGGTGACGAACTGCTCCTCGGGCACGAGCTCCATCTTGATCTGGACGCCCTTGCCCTTGTGCGCCTCGTTGAAGGCGTCGATCGACTGCTGCCAGATCTCGCCGTCGGATGCGGCGAGCCAGGACCAGTGGACGATCTCGATCGTCCGCTGGGCGTGCGGCGCGCGCCCGTGGAACAGGAACCGTGCCGCGGCCGCGGCACCCATCGCCCGCGCGAGGCTCCGTCGGCTCCACCTCCACCTCGTGCCCATGGCCTGCCTCCCTCGATCGCGGCGGTCGTCGCGCGCCGCCGCGCGGCCTCTCCCGACCCGACTATCGATCGGGCCGATCGGCCGGACTTGGCAGACGACGACGCTGTCGTGACAGTCCGCGCCGTGACCGGCGAGGACGGCCGACCCCGTCCCGTCGCTTCGGGTCGAGAAGCTGTCGCCCGGGGTCATCTCGCGGCCCGCCGCGCGTGCCATCGAAGAGACCGCCCGACCCACCCGCCGCGCCGGAGGCCCGAGCATGCCGCGGATCGTCGAGGTCAGCCATCACGACATCTTCCGCCATCCGGAGCACTGCGTGAACCAGATCGCCGCCCGGCGGGTGGCGAGCGGCGAGATCGTCGCCGTGTTCAACGAAGAGCGCTTCCCGTTCCACCACGACAGCGGCCAGACGCTGCTCGTGCGCTCGGCGGACGGCGGGATCACCTGGTCCGAGCCCGAGGTCGTGCTGCCCTGGAGCGAGACCGAGGGGAACTGGGACTGCGGCTTCTGCGAGCTCGCCGACGGTACTTGGCTCGTCAACTTGACGATCACCGGCTTCTTCAAGCGCGGCATCCGCCCCGAGGGCGTGTCCTGGTCGGCGCACCCGCTCACCCGCGAATGGGGCGATTGGACCTGGGCCTACAAGCTGCAGGGCTGGCTCGGCACCTACGTGCTCCGGTCGACCGATCGCGGGCGGAGCTGGAGCCGGCCGATCCCGGTCAACGTGCGGCCGATGAAGCACGGCGGTTGCCGGCTGGGCTGCTGGCAGCTGCCCGACGGCGGCATCCTCATGGGCCTCTACGGCCGGATCCGCGGCTACGAGGAGGAGGGCGAGGGCGAGAGCACGCGCTCGGCCCTCGTCCGCTCGGACGATGGCGGTTTCAACTGGGAGTATTACTCGACGCTCGCCTACGATCCCGCATCGATCATCGACTACGAGGAGCCGGCGCTCCTGCGGCTGGCCGACGGCCGGCTCGTCTGCACCATGCGGACCCACGTCAACCCTTCGGGCGACGCCAAGAATCTGGTGGTCACCGTCTCGGAGGACGACGGCTTCTCCTGGTCGCCGCCGCGCTGGACCGACATCTGGGGCTATCCCTCGGAGATGATTGCGCTCCAGGACGGCCGCTACCTCATGGTCTACGGCTATCGCCGCCCGCCCTACGGCGTGCGCGGCTGCATCTCCGAGGACGGGGTCACCTGGAAGCGCGCCAACGAGTTCGTCATCCGCGAGGGCGGCGTGCCGGGGCGAGCCGCCGCGGAGAAGCCCGGCTCCTCGCGGATGAGCCCCTGGTCCGGCAAGATCGGCTCCGGCGCGATCGACTGGCACCATCCGGGCGTCTATCAGCACATCGGCTATCCGAGCGTGGTGCAGAACGCGGACGGTACGATCACCTGCCTCTACCACGAATGGAGCGACGACGAACGGCCGCTGCAGTACGTCCGCTGTACCCGCTTCCGGCTCGCCGACTGAGCCGACCCCGTGACGCCGGCGGTCGAGCTCCTGGCCGAAGTCGTCGTCCACCGCGACCCGGCGAGCTATTGCGCCCATCCGCACCTGGTCCGCTGCCGCGGCGAGCTCCTCTGCCTGTTCACCTGCGGCCCGCGCCGGCCGTTCGTCCTCCACCCGCCCGAGGACCCGGCGTTCACGAACCTGCTCGCCCGCTCGGCCGACGAGGGGGCGAGCTGGTCGGCGCCGGTGCCCGTCCCCGGGCCGGACTGGACGGGGGTGGAGTGCGGCAGCCTCACCGCCCTCCCCGACGGCGGTCTCCTCCTCCACCAGCACCGCTTCGACTGGCTCGACCTCGCCGCGGCCGAGGCGCGCCCGGAGCGCGCGGCGATCGCCTGGCCCGAGGATCTGGTCCGCGCGCATCTGGCCTCGGCCGAGCACGAGCCCGAAGGCCTCGGCCTCGAGCGGGCGCGCGCGCTCCTGCCCTGGGCCCGGGCGCCGGGACGGGCTTTCCTCCATCGCTCGGCGGACGGTGGCCGGAGCTGGCCCACGACCGTGCCGCTCGACACGGCACCCTACGAGGGCGGCTACGGGCTCAGGGGTGGCGTGGTCCTGGCCGACGGCACGGTCCTCCTCCCGCTCGCCGACTGCCCGGCCTATCGGCGGGTCTTCGCGCTTCACTCGACGGACGGCGGGTGGAGCTGGTCGCGGCCGGTCGCGGTGGCCGCCGCACCGGACCGGTGGTTCGAGGAGCCGGCGCCGCTCCTCCTCACGGACGGCCGGGTGCTCCTGCTGCTGCGCGAGAACGCGAGCCGGACGCTCTGGCGGGTCGAATCGGCCGATGGCGGCCGCTCCTGGTCGAAGCCCGAGCCCACCGGCATCGACGGCTATCCGGCCCATCTCTGCCGGCTGCCGGACGGACGGATCCTCTGCACCTACGGCTTCCGCCGGCCCCCCTTCGCGATCCGCGCGGTGCTCTCCCAAGACGACGGCCGCAGCTGGCGGACCGGGACGCCCCTCGAGGTCGCGGGCGGGCTCGGCTCGAAGGATCTGGGCTATCCCTGCACGCTGCCGCGCGAGGACGGCACGCTGCTCACCGTCTTCTACGCCCGCGATCGAGAGGGCGTGACCTTCCCGCGGGCGCGGATCTGGCGGCTCCGCTGAGCCTCCCCCCTCAGCCGAGGAGGAGCCAAAGCCCGGTCGCGGCGAGTGCCCCCGCCCACAGAAGCTCGAGGTTGATCCAGGCCGAACGCAAGACGGCCACGCCGAGCACGCGGTAGACGAGGAAGGCCACGGCCGCGGTCACCGCGAGCATCGCGCCGCCGTGCAGGAGCACGACCATGAGCGCCCGCGCGGTCGTGGTCGCGAGATGCGGCACGGCCTCGCCCGCAAAGCAGATCGGCACGAGCGCGGGCAACAGCATGAGGCCCGCGCCGTGGGCACTCGCCATGGTGAAGGACCAGAGGACGAGGCCGGCCGCACCCGTGGTCAGGCCGACCCGGACCCTCCGCGGATGGCCGCGGCGGATCACCCACGCAGCCCAGCCGAGCAAGAGGGCCCCCGCGATCTTCCGCAGCGCCGCGAGCTCGAGGACGGCACCCAGGGCGAGGAAGGCGAAGACCGCGGCGGCCACGGAGAGGGCGTGGCCGAGGGCGATCGGCGCCAACGCCCAGGCCACGACCCGCCCCGAGCCGCGGTGCAGGCCGAGGGCCACGGCGAAGAGCCAACCCATCGCCGGGTTGAGGCCGTGGAAGGCGCCGAGGCCGACGACCACGAGCCAGGGCGCGAGCGCCTCGCTCACGCTCGTGGGTCGGCCGCCGCCCTGCCGCTACCCGCTCCGACGAGCCTCCGGCTCACGACGGGTAGCAGTAGGAGTCCGAGGAGGCGTCGCCGCCCTCGAGGCGGATCTGGTGCGGCCGGTGCGGGCCGGGCCAGCGCAGGAAAAAGCGCGGATCGAAGCGCATGCCGCCCGCCGGGTCGGCCTCGACCTTGACCATCCAGCCCTCGATGCCGTCGGGGTAGAATTGCGGGTCGACCGCCCCGTAGAGGGAATTGGTGAAGTAGATCCGCCTTCCGTCGCGGCTCACCTCGACCATCTGCGGCCCACCGTTCAACGACCGCGCGGGGTCGGAGGGATGCGCGGCGCGGCTCACGATCCCGCCGATCCGGAGTTCCCCG
>Ga0209809_1002323_pt1 | contig 13625 bp, 25 predicted proteins | sample YNPMSTMetaG_FD_186172 | JGI IMG/M metagenome (GOLD analysis project Ga0209809, IMG submission 186172) | Anoxygenic and chlorotrophic microbial mat microbial communities from Yellowstone National Park, USA - YNP MS-T MetaG (SPAdes) (version 2) ... | reverse complement strand
CTATGTTGCGCCGCGGCAATTGAATTCGATCTACCGCGCATACCAGCGCGGCAGCTATCCGCATCTTGCCGAGTCCGATTATCCGGCCGTCCTGCGCGGCCGCATGGTTCGGCTGGGCGCGTGGGGGGATCCGGCGTTCATCCCTCCGCGTATCGTTGACCTGCTGGTGAGCCACGCCAAAGGCCACACCGGCTACACGCATCAGTGGCAGCACGCTTTCGCGGCGCACCTGCGCGGCGTCTGCATGGCCAGCGCGGACTCGCCGGCCGAGGCGCTGGAGGCGGCCGCGGCGGGCTGGGGCGTCTTCCTCGTACGCCCCATCGGCGCGCCCGTCGTGGGCATCCAGTGCCCCTCTGTGCGGGGCAAGCAGTGTGTGAACTGCGGCCTCTGTGATGGCCGCGCGGTGACGGTATCCATCGAAGCTCACGGATCCGAGAAGCGGATCCTGAGCGAGAAACTCATTCAGATCGCCGGGGTTGCGGCGTAGTGCGAGTTTGTCGAAGTTTGAACCGGAAGGAGGCAACATGAACAACAATTCCGTATTCGTTTCCATGGACCGTACCGGGCAGGCTTACTGTGAACGGCGCGGAGACTGGGGCTGGCGCGGCCAGCTCATCGGATTCCCTGTGGATGGCATCGCCTACCGCCACAATGACTCCCTGTGCGTTACTGTGGACGCGTGGGGGGAAACCGTGAGGTTGACCTTGCCTTGGGATGGCGATGGCAAGGCGCTGGACCGCCTCATCCTGGAGATGCGGCGGCAGGCAGCCCAATTCCTCGGAAACGAGGTACTCGGGCGTCACCCGCTCTATGTCCACGCCCGCGAGGCCGAGGGCGGCTTTGTGGTTTACGAGAGTGAATCCATCATCGGCTGAGGTGCGAGCATGGCTACCGGTAACTGCCCTCTGGTTCCCCTGCGGCCGCTCATCGATCATGATCCGCCGCAGATCCGCGTCACAAAGAATACATGGGCGGTTGTGTATGACCGCCGGGACGACAGTCTGAAGCTTGCGCGCGCTGTCAACCTGCGCAACCAATGGGGAGACAGTGTTGCGTTCCGTCTCTCGTTCGGCGACTGGGTTCCGCTGGATCCCCACCGTTCCGCGCGTATGGCGCGCGGCAAGGATCTGGGTTGGTACAAGCGGTTGATTTTGAAGCAGGCGACTTTGTGTTGACAGGGGGTGTAAGCTATGAGCGTGACCACTTACGTTCAGGCGATGGATTCTGCGCCGGAGGTCGAGGTGCGGCCGATCTGGCGCAACGAGATGCTTCTGCGCTGTGGCGAGGTGTTGTTCCATGCCATCCGCTACCGCGACGGCTTGCGCGGGTACCTGTTTCTTCCGGATGCGCCGAAGCGGCGCATCGATGTGCGGCCCCTCGGCGCTGAGCTGATCGAATCCGAGGCGCGCCGGATTGTGCGCCAGGGCTGGGCGATGCTCGCCATCGCCCGGCGCTACGGCGTCAGGGTGGCCGACCTCGTGGTGGTCGGGGGCGACCACGCCACCACGCTTGTAGAAATCTGCAAACATGGGGAGGTGTGAAAATGAAACCTGTTCTGTATTCCGTCTGCGCCCGGCGCGGCGACTACCGCGCCGAACTGGTAACCATGAGTCGCCCGGTCGCCCTGCGGGCAGTGGCCATCGCTGCCCGCGCCGGGCTGCTGGTGTACCTCTCGCCGCTCGGAGAGTCTGAGCCTGGCGAGGCTTCGCTGCGGTTCACCGTGCCGAACCGCACCGTCCTGTGTGTCGAGTCGCCGTACCGATTTGGTGTGTATGACGGGGGCTGCCCCGTCTGCCTGGATCTCGCCGATGATGGAGACCGCGAGACCGAGGTCAACCTCTGCGAGGAAGATGTGTCGGTGCTGTGGGCGCGCTACTGCGCGTTCATCGCCCGAGCCGCCGAGGGCTTCAGCGCGGACGACGAGGTGGACCCGGACTGGCGAGTCTCCGAACTGCTGGCCGGCGAGGAGGGCAGCAATGGGTGACATCGAGAGCATCGCTGCGGCCGCCGTGCAGCGGGTGTTTCTGCAGGGCCCGCAGCCGCGCCATCTCCCGGCGCACGGCGGCAGGCTCCTGCGGAGCGGGCCGTGGGCTATCGAGGTCTGGTATGCCTACGACCGCGACCGCGGCCGTGACGTGCCGGACCGCGCAGCAGTGGTGGCTTGGCCGCGCGGCGCAACCCGCGCCGAGGCGCGGAGCAAGGTCGCCGCAATACTCGCCCAACTGATGGGCGATGACGATTGATGCGCCCGCTTGACAGCGGGTGTAGGATGGGAACCGGAAACCAGAATGGGGGTCGAGAGGAGGCATGAGGCTTGCAGAACGAGTCATGGAGATCTACGGATCTCCCTACTTCACCTTGGGCGTCGCGAAGGCGGTTGCGGCGCTGACCTGGGTACATGGCAACCCCGTGGCCGCCATGGCGGCGCTGGAGCAGCGCGGCGAGGGCGCTATCGAAGACGCCCTCTACGCCGCCAAAGAAGCGTTTGGCCCGGGCTGGATGCCCGTAGCGGTTGACAACAGCAGCGGCGCGCTGGTGTTTCTCCCGGTCCGGCGCGCAGCAGTGGAGGAATCCTTATCCACAGCAAGAGAGAGGAGAGGAAAATGAATAACCTGATTGTGTTTCTCAATTCGGACAACGTCGTCGTCGGCTGGGTACCGATCCAGACCCTCGAAACCGAAAGCATCGCCCACGCCTGCGCGGCCGAGGCGCGGCATCTGGCAGCCATCGGCTGCCGCGGATGGACCGCTTGGTCGCCCGGGGTGCACACATACCTGTTCGGCAACCCGGGCGACGGCATCATCGCCCAGTACGCGCCCGGATCCGCCGATCATGGGCACTGGGACCCTGCGTCGGCGGAGCATTGGGTCCGCCTCTGGACCGCCTGATGAGTCCGGCAGCGGAGTGGAGGCGGTCTAACATGAAAGACTGGATTGAGATTCCCTACCCCGCACTCGAGCTTCTCGAGGAACTCGAGAACGCCGATCCGTATGTCAAAGTGGAGGCGGTCGACCCCGCCCACGGCTGGGCTGCCGCCTACCGGATCGGCGCGCAGTACTATGTCGCCGTGGATGACGGCGCCCACACCATGTACTTCCGCGTCCCGCCCGGCGAGACGCTCAACCGCAACGACCTCTACGCCCTGCTGGACAACGACAACCTGGATGGCATCGACCGGATCCTGCAGCAGGCCGGGATCTACGGCATCGAGTCCACGCCCGAAGCTGACCCTGACAGCAACGGGCCGTTCTGGGTGCTGCAGACCCGGTTCCTCAATGATGGCTCGCAGCGGACGTACGCCGCAGCCGGGCCGTTTGATACCTTCGAGGAGGCGCGGCATGCGGCGTCGAAACTGCGGGACGGTGACATGCACCCGGTCACCGGAATCGTGGAGCTGGGGCACGATGAGTACAGCCGGCCGCTGTACACCATCGTGTCGGAGGAGTGATGCCATGACGATCAAAGACATTATCACAGAAGTGGTCGCCCAGAGCGAATTCCAGTGGCTTCTGGATAACTGCTACCATGGCTCCATCGAGCGGTTCATCCGGGTAAACGACCTGGACCGCCCGCTCGATGAGATTCTCGAGGAATTCGAGGGCGAAGACGGGCTGCGGAAATTCATCCGCGATACCGTCCTCGAGGATCTCCGCGACCTTGAGGAGGATCTGGAGAAGCGGCGCCGGGACCAAGAATTCTGGGACCGCTACGACCGCCAGCAGGCCATCTTCGAGTCGATGGTGCAGCCGCTCGTCGAGGCGGCGCTGCTGTACATCGCGGGCAAGCCCGGCTACGAGGTGCACAGTACTTGCTCCAGCACCTACATCTACGGAGACAACGGAACTGTCCGGTTCAGTGATCACCCGCAGCCGGTCGAGTACCGGCCGGACGGGACGCCGATTCCCGTTGGTGGGGTGATCCGAAGTGGGTGGCGCGAGGGCGACCGGCACGAGGCGGCCACCCTCAGCGTCGACCCCTCGACGGTCGAGGGGCTGTCTTGGGTTGATGTCCGGCGCGCGCTGGACAAGATCGCAGGGGATGGAAACGAGTGAGGCGAGAAAGGAGACACAGCAACGAGGTTGACATGAGGAAAACCTTTGAGCAGGCCATCTATGATGCCCTGGGCAACGATGCAGACGTCAGGGACGTGGCATCAGCGCTGTGGTATTACGGCGAGCTGGATACCTGGATGCTCCTTTGGAGCAGCAGCGCAAACAAATCGGAGGAGTTGATCAAGGCGTTCGAGGCTGTCACCGATGCGTTCGGCCCGGGGTGGCGGGTGGTGGAGTACCAGATTGACGGCTACCACGGGCACTCCCCCGTGCTGTTGTTCGGGAAGCTCCGGGTTGATGATTTCGGGGCCATCCGCAGGATCGTGGAATTCCTGAACGGGAACCCCAGGGTCTCCTGTGAATGGGTTCCCGCGGACCGGGTGAGTTACTACATCATCCCGAAAGACCTGGTGGAGCAGGTCAAAGACATGATCCGCCAGGCCAACGAGGATGAATTCGGGACAGAAACGCGCCGCCGGGACACCAGCGGTGCGAACCGTCAACGGGCCAACCAGAAAGGAGATTGACATGGAGAGACCGAAGGGATTCCCTGTTTATCACTGGAACGGCACGCCGCCGATCCATCACCTGGAGCCGCTCAGCAAGGCCCACAACGCTCTGAATGAGGCGCTGGAGGCGCTGTGCGAAGCCACGCCGAACATGCGGGACTACTACGTCCTGCCGAACGGGCTGGAGGAGTTTGACGCCGCCATGCAGCGGCACGGCGAGATGAAGCGCAAGCTCGGCGAGGTCATGCAGTACATCCGGGAACTCTCCGAGTGGGCGTGCATGAACGAGGAGGTGCGCCGATGAGTGCCTCGCTGAAGCCTGAGGACCGGCACCCGATCAACGGCTGGCTGGTCAACGCCCTCTTTGACGGAGGCTTGGAGATCAACGTGGACGTCCAGTCCGGCCGGGAGGCGGGCGAGGTGGTCGCCGTGATGATGCATCACCGGCCCCGCGTCCTCTCTGTTATCGGTATCGACCGGCACGAGATCGCGCGCGTCGTCGGCCCCTCCATGCTCGAGGTTCCCGGCGGCTACATCGCTATCGCCTCGTCGTTCACGTCCGAGGATGGCGCCGGGCGCGAGGTGAATATTGTGACCGCTGGCGGGTATATCTGCCGGGAACCCGGTGGCGGCGACATCAGTCTGAGGATCGAGCGAACCTCGCTGCTGATGGCCGTTCACGAGGCCCTGTCGGACGTGCCGTAGGATCTGAACAGGCGGCGGCTCCGCGCCGCCGCCAACAGAATCAACCATGGAGGTCAATGTGACAAAGAATCTCTACTCCGCAGCCAGGAGAGTGTGGCACGAAACGCCACACCTGCACGCGGTGGTCGCGCTGGCCCACCTGCACGGCGAGGATGCCATGCAGGTGATGGCGGACGACCCGGAGGGAACCCTTGAGGAGTGCGAAGCCATCGGCGAGGCCTGCATCGAGATGGGATACTGGCCCGTCGTGGTGATCACCAGGCGGGCCATAGCGCTTCTTCAGCCCGGGAGGGACCGGCGTGCGGTGGCGATTGACTACCACGAGAACCTGTTTCGCCAGACAGCCGCCGCCGGTGTAGGCGCGGCCTGTGAGACGCTCGGAGATGAGCAGTACCTGTGGGTGCCGGAGCGGGTCATGCGGCTGATCCTGGGGATGCCGCCGACAGACCCGTCCGATGATGTCGACGGTCCGGACGACGAAGAAGGGGAGGACGAGTAGCCATGCAGCGAAGGCCATACGAAGACGGGGAACTGGTGGCGTACACCACACGCCGCCACGGCCGCACTGTGTTCACTGTCCGGTTCCGCCCGTTTTGCCCGGTAGAGTGGAGGGTGCTGTTCCAGGTCGAGGTAGACGGGCAGGCCGATGTACCCGACCTGGAGGGCATCGTGCTGGCGGCATTCACGGCCGCGGGCGACCGCGCCGGGGCGCCGGGTGACGTGGTCGTTGAAGCCGGAGGCCTCCGGATCCGCGCGACTCCGGACGACGACATGCCGGATGCCACGCCGGAGAAGTTGCGGGCCGTCTGCCTCGCCGTTGCCCGCGCATTGGAGGCGGGGTCGCCGTGAAGCACCACACCATCCATGTGCTTGAATGCCCCGGCATCTCTGACCTGATGGAGCCAGGGATGGATCCGGAGAGCCGCCAGGCAGAGCTGTGCCTGGCCCTGCTGACAGCGGCCGCCGAGGCTGCCGAGGCGTGTGGATCCACTATCGACCACCTGTGCGGAATTGACTTCATCCTGTCCAGGTACATTCGGTTCTGGTTCGACCCGGAGTCAAAACCCGTGGTCGTTCCGGTCGCGCCGGCAGCCACGATACTGGGTGTCTGGGTCCAGCTGGAGCTGGAAAAGATGGAGGCCAACCAGCAGTAGCCAAGACACACTGGATCTGCTATAATGGGATTGACCGCAGGACACACTGCGGCTTCATGTCAACCTCCACTGGCCCGGCGGGAACCAACCCGCCGGGCGCTTTTTCTTCTGAAACAGCGAGGCGAACAATGTGCACACAACCACAGCCACAGGCAAGCCTGGAGGTCTTGCCACACGTCCAGACGGACGAGGAAACCCTCGTCGCACTCTGGCTGGCAAACACACAATCCCCCAACACCCGGCGGGCGTATGAGCGGGAGTGGCGGCAGTTCATGGAGTTCGCGAACCGCCCGATCCGCACCATCCGCCTGGAGACCGTCGTCCAATACCTGGGGTACCTGGAAGAGCAGGGCCTGAAGCCAGCATCCGTCAACCGGGCCTTGGCGGCGCTGCGGAGCCTGTTTTCATTCGCCCAGAAGACCGGCTTCATGGCGTTCAACCCCGCTGCCGGGGCCAAGCCCCGCCGGGTCCGGCGCACCATCGCCAACCGCATCCTGTCACGTGAACAGGTGCGCGAGGTGATCGAGTTGATGCCGACGCCGGCGGCCGAGCGGCTGGCCGAGTTCCTGTACCAGACCGGCGCCCGCATCAGCGAGGCGCTGTCGCTGCGCCGAAAGCATGTCTCCCCTGGGCACGTCGAACTGTTCGGCAAGGGCGGCAAGACGCGGACCGTATCGATCCCCCGGGAACTGGCCGAGGCGCTGATGGAGGGAGATCCGGACGACTTGGTGTTCCCGTTCAGCGAGCGGGATGTGAGGCGGTGGTTCTCGTACGCCGGTTTCCTGCTGGACATCGAGGGCCTCTCGCCGCACTGGTTCCGGCACAGCCACGCCACCCACGCACTGGAGAACGGCTGCCCGCTGCACGTCCTGCGCGACTCTCTCGGCCACTCCGATGTCGGGGTGACGTCCACCTACCTGCATGTCAGGCCGGAGACGAGCAGCGGCGACTACCTGCGCGGCGGAAAGCAGGGGGGATCGGAATGAGACTGGCTGGTCTGAAGTCGCGGCGCGGCTATGCCTGGGTGAAAGCAAGGAAGCACGTCGGGCTGCCGGAGTTCGAGAGGCTCTGCCCGCTGTGCCCGCGCAGCGGGATGAAGCTATACTCTGTAGCCGGGACGCCGGAACACCGGCGCTGGCGAGAGATGATGAAGCAGGCGCTGGATCTGCTCGACGAGATCATCAGAAAGGAGGGAGCATGAAGAGGCTTGTCATCGGCGGGAAGGGTGTCGAGATGAGAACCGGGGTGATTTATCAAGGCCGCCCTCTGATTATCCGCCCGACGTCACTCGGGGTGTACCTCCGCGAGGCTCGGCGCAAGGAGGGGGTATTCGTGCCGTGGGATGTGGTCTACGAAGTGGGGTGGAAGATGGAGGCGCTGAGGAAACGGAACCAAGCGTGAGTATCAGTCCGACCCCGCTTTTTTTCTGCGTCTCTTTGTGGGCGGAGTCTTTGGCTGAGGCTCCGCCGCCCTCATCTCCGCCCACTTCCTCATCCCGTCTTCGCCGCCGACAAGCTCGCTGACTGTTCGTGTGTGAATCCACTCCCGCCACGTCAGCCAACGCTTCAGCCGGTCGCACCAAAAGACAATAGCGGCGCCGCCGTCAGAACGGGATGTCATCGTCCGTGATCGCCACACCCTCAACCGCCTTGCCAGGAACATCGGCGTCAGGATCTGCGCCTTTGTCCTTCGCCGGAGACAGCAGCTTGAATTCGGTCGCGTACAGGTTCAGGTAGTACCTGTCGTCCTTCTTCGTGTAGGACATCCGGCCAGACAGGTACAACAGCGCGCCTTTCCGCAACAAAGACAAGCTGTTCTCGGTTCCGTAGATCTGCACGCTGAACCAGCTCGTCTCCTCATCGCCCTTGTAGCGGTGCGTGCACGCTACCCGCGCCGAGGCGACCGGCTTCCCGTTGGCGGTGTAGCGGATTTCCGCGTCCCGCCCAAGCCTCCCGATCAACTGAAAGCTTGCAAGCATCAACACCACTCCTTCCTTAATTCGCTTTCTCCTTGTGGCTGTCCGGTCTCAGTGCTACAGTTATCGCAATCAACCAGCCAGCCTCACGACGAAGAAATTGTACCACGGAACAACCTTTGGCCGCGTGCACTCACCGCGCCACAGCGGTTTCCCTGAAAGTGATATCCCGGCGCCGGGCGGCGTCGACCAGGACGTCAAACGCCCCGGACACCCCGACCAGGTACACGAGGGACTCGGCAATGAGGGCCGGATCCTCGCGGAAAAGACCGATGGCCGTGTTGCAGTGATGGCACAGAAGGCCACGCACGCGCCCCGTCTCGTGGCAGTGGTCGACCGACAAGCTGCGCCCCCTGGCCGTCGCCCCACAGATGTCGCAGCACCCGCGGCTGGAGGCCTCCAGCTCGCGGTACTGCTCCACCGTCATGCCATACTTGGCCGCCCGCTCCCTGAGCCACCGTTCCCGCCTGTTCGCTCGCGCCTGCTCCAGATAGCGCTGGCGATGCTTTCGCCGCCATTCCCGGTTCCTCTGGTTGGTACAATCCTTGCATTCGCTGCGTGGCTTCCCGTTACGATGGTAGAACTGTGTCAGGCGCTTCCTCTTCCCACAGATCCTGCACGTCGCAGTTCTGGGAGTCTTTCGCTGATCGCGTCTGCGTGGCATCAGTGTCCTGGCGACAGGCGATACCCATGGGGGTGTAGCGCACCACCCGCTGAAACTCAGGCTCAAACCGGAGAATCACATCCCCGATTCTGCCCTGGCGGTTCTTGTTCACAATCATCACCATCTGCCCGACCAGGCTCGGGTCATCCCGCTTGTACAGCTCTGGCCGGTGCAGGAACACCACCTTGTCGCTGTCCTGCTCGATGGTTCCCGACTCGCGCAGGTCGCTCAGTTGCGGTCTGCCGCCCGGGCGCCGCTCCACCTCGCGGTTGAGCTGGCTCAGGATCACCATGACGACGTTCATTTCCTCGGCGAGCAACTTCAGGTTGCGGGTTATGTCGCTCACCTCGTCGTACCTCTTGTTGCCCCCTCCCATCGGACCGCGCATCAGCTGCAGGTAGTCCACCACAACCACCTCCGCCGGGCGCCTGGATGCCCTCAGGCGCATCAGGTAGCCGCGCAGGGATGATACCGTGCGGGCGGCCCTGGGATTGATCCTGAGCTTCAGGGTCGCAATGTCCGAGGCCGCAGCCATCACGGCCCGTTTCTCTTCGCTCGACATACTGGCGATGCCAGCCTGGATGGTCTCGTGCCGGATGCCGCCACGGGCCGCCACGAGGCGGTCGTACAGCTCCTGTGGCTGCATCTCCAGAGAGCAGAACACGGTCTCTCGGCTGCGGGCGGTATGGGCAGCCAGTTGCAGCCCGACCACGGTCTTGCCGCACGCCGGCCGGGCCGCGAAACAGACAAGCTGGCCCGGCATCATCGGTCCGAGAATATCGTTCAGTTCGGGCCAAGGTGTCCTGGCGGCCCTGCCCAAGTCTCTGGAGAAATACTTGTCCAGCCCACCTTTCGCCTCCACCACCTCCTCGAACGTGTCAGCCTCGCCCTTGGATGTGGCGACATCCTGGCACACCTCCATGGCGCGGCGTTCCATCTCGGCCACCAGATTCATCGGATCGGCTTCCGCCTGGAAACACATCGCCTGCAGTTCGGCGGCGTGCCGAATCAGGCGCCGCAGCATCCCCTTGTCGTGCAGGATCCGGCAGTAGCCCTCAATCGACACCAGCGCCGGGACGGACGAGTCAAGCGCAGCGATTTTGGTAATGCCACCTACGCTCTCAAGGCGCCCCTGGTCGCGCAGCCATGAGGCCACAGTGACCCGGTCTGGCCGCCGGCCAGACTCGTCCAGCGCTACAATGGCAGACCAGATCGCGCGGTGCGCCTCCAGGTAAAAATCATCTGAAGAGAGTATCGAACGCGCCACTGGCAGGTGCGTGTCCGGTCTCTCCAGACACGCCCCCAACACCACCGATTCCGCGAAGGTATCGGATGGCAGGCTCTCGCGCAACCGGGACAGCTCATCCGGCGTCCACAGGCTCTGCTGTTGCTGTTTCTTCATTCTCGCCCCACGTCAACCTGATTACGCAAACGGGTTCCCTCGTGGATGGCTTGGCTATCTCGGCCGGTGCTATCAGGATCCATCCGTTGCAGTGGCCCACGTTGTCGTTCTCGATCACGCCGGCGCGCTGCATGCAGTCCAGCAGCGTCTGCACGGTGTTGTCGCGGTCCGCCTTGGCGTTCCGAAGCGTAAGCTCGAAGCAGATATTCGGGTGCTTGACCGCCCGGCGGCGCCCCCACTGCTTCCTGATCTGCGCCTCGATCAGATCCAGTCTCTCCTTGACGTCCTGGGGCAGGTAGAACCCACCCCTGCCGGAGCGGTACTGGTTTTTTTTTGGTGGGACCTGGCCGCGCACCACCAACACAGCCTCGTTGATCATCCGATCCTCCGGAGGTCGCCGTTTAACTGGCACTCCCGGGCGTACAGCCAGATGCTGCCGGGGTGCCTGAGCCTCTTCTGTTCAACAGCCAGCGTCTTCACATCTCCCATGAAAGGCTTCCCGGCCTCCAGCGCCTCTTCAGCAGTCAACCACCCCGCCAGACACACAGTGTTCTCATCCCGGATTACGGCCAACGCGTAAACGTCCGCGTCGCGCGCCAAATCCACACGCACAAGCAGTCTGCCGGTGTCGTGCCTGGTGGATTTTACGTTGATTCTGAGGCCCAGCAGGACAAGGTCGAAGCCTTTGTCCACAGACTGATAGTCGAACGGCGGGACAACGCCGAGCAGTTTCGCCCAGGCGAACTCACCCAGCGCACCGTCGTAATCGATCTGCTCATCGCTTCGGCGCGCGTCATGCTTGCGGCTCCGGACACCGGCGGCGCGGTCTCTCATGCCCCGCGCCGCCGCCACGGCGCGCGCCATCGCCACCTCAGAGGAGGACAATCTGACAAGCAGGCGCTTCAGGGGTCTGTCTCGGTGCCTCTGTGGTCGCAGGTATCGATGGGTTGCCAAGGCGCCGCTTCAGCCGCTTCAGCTCGTCCTTGGCCTGATTCAGTTCGGCTTTGAGAATGCGCGCCTTGTCGGCCTCGAACTCCAGCTCGCCCATCCGGCTGCGCAAGGCGTTGATGCATTGGGCGTGGCACTTGTGTGGACCGGGCATTCCGCACTCGACACACAATCCGTCGATCATGTCGTAGTCCGATTTCATTTGCCCCCCTTGAAGGCTGCCACCATCCTGGTGTAGATGTCCCGCGCCGCATCCATCGACGGAATCTCTGGCAGCGAACCGTAGCCAAGTTCCCTCAGCTGCGCCATGAAGGCCTCCTCGCCGACCTTCTCGGCCAAAGCCTCAAATTTCGCCCGCACCTGCTGCGGCATCACGAACCGCTCTGGAGCGGCGCCGTCTCCGGCCCACTCCAGAAGCCTCTTGGCGAACTCCTCGCCAGGTTGGGGCCAGCAGCTATTCACCGGGGCGTACTTCGGCGCCCGGCTCTTGACAATATTCAGGGTGTTGTTGGTATCCAGCAGGCCGTAGACGTCAAAGACATACTCGGCGTCGTCGCGAATCACCGGCTGGATGCCGATTCGTTGCGGCTCCACCTTGCCCTTGTCGTTCTTCTCGAACGAGTAGGCCATTTTCGCGCGCATCGTGGCGATGATATGAATCGGGCTGCCAACGATTGTGTCCTGAAGGCGTTCCCACTGTGGCGTGACGTGCTTCCAGTTGGACGAGTTACCACCGACCTTGTCGAGGGCACCGCCAGAGCCGGCCCAGTAATGGGACAGCGAGTCGATGATCAGCACCTCGTAGCCGTTCTTGGCCGCGTACTCGATAATCTCGATGGCCTCGAGCGGGTCGAAACGGGTGGGCTGAACGGTGTCCCAGCCCGGGAAGATGTCCGAGTACTTCTCGGCGCTGCCATGCTCCGTGTCGAGCAGCAGGATCTTTGACGGATCCGACGCCATGGTAAACGCCAGCTTGAGGCTGGTGTAGGTCTTGCCGCTGCCCGGAGGCCCCGCCAACCCGAGTTTTACCTTGGTCTGTTGCTTAGAAGCTTTCCGTACCTGAATCAAGTGGTCCTCCTTGTGTGGTCTGATTGTTTCTGCCAAGCGCCGGATGCCTGAGAACGCTCAACGCTTCCGGGCCGAGTAAAGCCTTGACGTGTTTCCGCAGGGAATTCACCCTGTCGGAGATCTCCCGCTGCTGGCCGTACAGATCCACGAGCCGGGCGACATGCTCGCGCACTTCTGGCGGCACGCCGGGCGCCCAGCACGAGATCACCCACGCGCAGTTGCTGCAGCACTTGCCCCACTCGCTGCGACGCGGCGGCAGTTCTCCGCGCTGGATGGTTTCCCAAGCGCGGTCCGCTGCCTCCTCAAGCTCCGCGATCAGCGCATCGTCGCGTTCAACGCGCCACGTCTCGATGGTCTGTTCCTCCATGGGAACCCGGAGGGATGTCGTCACCGCCTCGCCAGGCTCCGGGGCCAGCCTCTCGTGTATCGCAAACCACCCCCAGGTGTACCCGGTCACCATCATTGCGTGCTGCATCTGCAGATAGTACCCGTGGTACAAGCCGTGCTTGCGAAAAGCTCCCCATGCAAACGGAGCCAGGCTTTTGATCTCGAGAATCCCGGGGCCGTCATCGTCCAGCGACTCCTCGATCCTGCCGTCCAGGTTGACGAACAGGTAGGGCTTGTCTTCGCGCCGCACGAACACACCGGGAGTGACCACGCGCCCATGGCGCCTGCACCACTCTTGACAGATCATGTCCTCAAGCGCGTGGCCCTCGTCGGTGTGTTTCGACCCAAGGAGAAGAGATGGAATATCCGGCTGGACGGAAAGCCGCAGGTATGCCGCCTTCCTCGAGCAGCCCCATGGTGCAACATCCATGTAGTGCTGCGCATCCGATCCACCGAACCCCGAGTACCGGAGTGTCAGCATCGGGTCGTGGTTGGTTGCGTCTTGGTGCGCCAAGTGGTCGTCCGGCACTGCACCAAATATAACACAAAGCAGCAATGGGGTCAAGAGGAAAGCGTCAAACCGGCTCTTCGAGCAACAACCCGCGCCGTGCTGGCCGCACGGCGCTGGTTGTTCATGCAGATGATCGTCACGGTGCGGCCGCTGGCACAGGGACCGTCTGAACCGGTTCCCCGCGATCCGCCAGATAGGCGCTGAGGCGTTCAATGAGCCGCTGATAGAGTCTGATGCGCTGCTCCCGCGT
>Ga0209809_1002320_pt1 | contig 13636 bp, 8 predicted proteins | sample YNPMSTMetaG_FD_186172 | JGI IMG/M metagenome (GOLD analysis project Ga0209809, IMG submission 186172) | Anoxygenic and chlorotrophic microbial mat microbial communities from Yellowstone National Park, USA - YNP MS-T MetaG (SPAdes) (version 2) ... | reverse complement strand
AGTCGCTGCGCGCCGATCCGAACATCGCCAAGTTCCGCGACGGGCGGCTTGAGGACTTCGCCGAGGCTTACCGGAACGCGGTGAAGCTGATTGGCGCGTCGCCCGACCAAGTGATCAAGGTCGGGGCGGACGACCGGATGACGGCGCTTCGGAAGCTGGGCGCTCCCGAGAAGCCGGACGCCTACCAGTTCACCCCGCCCGAGGGGGTGCCCGAGGAGCTTGCGCTTGGCGGCGCGCTTGACTGGTATCGTGAGGTTGCCGCCAAGGCTGGGCTGCTTCCCGAACAGGCGCAGGCCGTCTATGAGGCTTACGTCAGAAAGACGGCCGAGATGCGCGAGGCGTTCATCGAGAACGTCCGGCAAGCGGAGGCTTCGCTTCGGCTCGAATGGGGGCCGCAGTATGACGGCAACATCGCCGCTGCCAAGAAGGCGGTGGCGGCTCTCGGGCTGCAAGAGGTCGTCGCGGAGGCTGGCCTCGGGGCGAACCCGGCTTTCATCAAGGCTATGGTCGCGGTGGCGAAGGCGATGTATCCCGCCGAGACTGGCCCGACCGGCGGGCAGGGGCCGGTGCTTCCAGTTGATCCGGTGGAAGCGCGAGCCGAGGCCAAGCGGCTGATGGAGCAAGCGTTCCAGGCGTATCGGGCCGGGCGGCGGGAGGAATCCGCGGCCCTACAGCGCCGGGCGGCCGAGCTTTTCAAGCGTGCCGTCGGCGAGTAACAAAAACCTGTTGACAGCCCTTTGCGGCCGGGGTAGATACACCCTGCCGCAAAGGGTCAAGGCTAGTTCTGCGCCCGTCATCGGCTCTGGGCTACCCGGCCGCCGCGAGGGAAATGCGGCCGGATGCGACCGGCAGGGGCGGATACCGTAGCAACTGCGATGCTCGCGAGCGGCGCGGGTTGAACACGTTGCTAAGGAGCTAAGAAATGTCGCAGACGATTGAACGCAGCTTCGTTCAGCAGTTCGGCACTACCGTGCTGATGCTGGCCGAGCAGCAGATGAGCCGGTTGCGCGGCGCGGTTCGCTCTGAGACTGTCCGGGGTGAGGCTTGGACTGTTGAGCGTCTCGCGGGTGCGCCCTACCAGGAGATCACCAACCGTTTCGCGGCTATGCCGCTGAACGAGATCGAGCACACCCGCCGGTGGGGCTACATTAAGGCTTACGACTCGGTGGTGCTGCTGGATTCCTACGACAAGGTGCGCAGCCTTGTTTCGTTCGAGTCCCCCTACACCCGGCGACTGGCCGCTACCATCGGGCGCGCGATTGACACCACGATCATCAACGCGCTTGACGCTCCGGTTCAGGAAGGCAAGACCGGTTCCACCACGGTCAACTTCCCGACGGCGCAGCGTATTTTCAGCGTGAACTCGTCCAACAACCCGGTTCCGTTGGACATGTATAACCTCCTGCGCGCGAAGGAGAAGCTGCTTGCGGCCGAGGCGCAGGAAAACGCTGATGACCCGGTGATCGTGCTGCTGAACGCCAATGCTTGGCGCTCGCTGCTTGAGGACAACCGGATCACCAGCGCCGACTACAACACCCTGCGTGCGCTTGAGACTGGCAGCGTTCAGAACCTGATGGGCATGACGTTCATCCGGACTGAGCTTCTGCCGGATATCACGGACGCGGGCTACGACTCGGGCAACGCGGCAAACCGGGTGTTCATGTTCCGGAGCGACGCCATTGAGTTCGGCGTTGCGCAGGAGCCGAGCGTGGATATCAGCCGCCGCAACGATCTGCGCACCATCCCCTGGCAGGCTTACATCATGGGGGCTTGGGGTGCGGTTCGGACGGAGGATGTCCGCGTGGTCCGCATTCACGCTAAGAAGCTCGCCTGATCCTGAGAAGGAGACGTAGAAATGGCTACTCTGTTTAGTGACGCCTTCCCGGAACAGACGAATGCTCCGGGGCTTGTGTCCTACCGGGCGAGCGGCGGTGTGGTGAAGGTTGCCACCTTCGCCTACACCGTTCCGACCGGCGGCGTGAACGTGACCACCGCAAGCCGCCTCAATCTCTTCCTCCTGCCCTTCAACGCGCGGATTGTGCGGGGCGTGATTGAGGTAACGACGTGGTTCGGCTCGGGCACGGCGTGTGACCTCGTGGCAATTGACGCTGCTACGGACACTGTCCTGTGGGGTTCGGGCGGCGTCAACCTTGCCGCGACTGGCTTGTATGAAGTGAATCGTGTCAATCGTGGCATGCTTTACACCTCGCCGACAGACATCCCGGCAAGCATCCGGGCGAACGGCGGTGTCCGCATCGCTCTCGCCCCGACTGCTTCCGCTACGTTTGCGGCTGGCGGGACTCTGCGTGGTTTCTTCCTCTACGTGTGAGAGGAAGCCGCGAGGTAGGTAATCGGGGGCGCGGGGGTTGGCGACAGCTCCCGCGCCTTCCGGCTGAAAAGGGCGCTTGGGCATGGCGACGCTGCTTGATATCTACAACACTGCCCTCTTCCGGGTGAAGGAACAGCCCTTGATTTCTGACACGTCCCCGGGGCGCACGGCCGACGCGGTAAGGCAGGCCTACCGAATGCAGCGGCCCGCGCTGCTGCGCCGCTACCGGTGGCAGTTTGCCATGGTCCGGGTTGAGCTTTCCCCGCTGGCGTCGCCGCCTCCCCCCGGCTGGAAGTATCATTTTCAGCTTCCGGCGGACTTTCTGACGGTTGTCGGCGTGTCTTCCGACAAGGACTACGGCAAGCGTGTGTTTTCCGAGTCGCCGGACATCTACCGCGTGATGGGCAACAGGATCGTTTCGGATTACGACGCGATCACCCTGACTTACATCAAGGACACGACTGCTGTTGCCGAGTTTGATCCTCTGTTCACGGATGCGCTGTGTTGGTCCATGGCGCAGGACCTCGCCCTCGCCCTGGCCGCTGACCGGGAGTTGGCGGCCATGTGCGCCGAGATGTTCGAAATGGCTTTGAAGGCCGCCCGTCGCGCGGGGAGCCTTGAACAGCCCTCCGAGGCCGTGCTATTCAACTCGCGGGTTCTGAGCGCGCGCGAGTCCTACAGCGGCGGCTGGAACCTGCGCTACCCGGAGGCTCTGCCTTAATGCCCCGTTCTTGGCTTGCTAGGACCGGCTGGCCCGGCGGCGAATGGTCCCCCCGGCTGATCGGCCGGTTTGACTTGGATCAACACAGCCGCGCGCTACAGGTTCTAGAGAACGCCATTCCCCTGCCGCAAGGGACGGTCATCCGTCGACCTCCTTCGCGCTGGCACGCCGATCTTCCGGCTTCCACCAGCGCGCGGGTCATCCCGTTTGTTGTGGATACGGAAACAGTTTATGTCGTGGTCATCCGAACCGACGGCGCGAGAGTTTTCAATCTACAGGATGGCACTGAAACTTTTTGGCCCTATTCTTACACTAACATTGACAAAATCGCCTACGCGCAGAGCGGCGACGTGCTTTATCTGGTGAACCCCGACTGGCCGCCGATCAAGTTCACCCGAACGGCCGTCAACACGTTCACGACGGCTCCGGTTTCCTTCCTGAACGGCCGCGCCCCCCTCGCGCCGCTGAACCTTGACGCCTCGAAGTTCGTCAGCAGCATCACCGGCACTTGGCCGTCGCTGACGATCACCATGAGCGCGGCGACGTTCATCGCTGCCGACGTGGGGCGGGCGTTCTTTGTCCGTGACCTAGTGAACAAGCGGGCGATCTACACCTCAATCACGTCCGTCATCTCGCCGACCCAAGTCAACGTCTCGGGGCAGTTCCAGATCGGCGGCCCCGCGCTGCCCGCGACCCCACAAGCCGACTGGGCGCTGGGGCTTTTTTCGGCCACGCAAGGCTGCGGGGCCATCTGCTTCCACGAGTCGCGGCTCTGGTATGGCGGGTTTGCCGAGGAACCCGACCTTGTGGTTTCGTCTGTTTCGAATAGCTTCGACAACTTCGAGACTATCAGCCCGGACCCCACGGCCAGCGCGGCGAGCAACGCTGACAAGAGCGTCGCCCGGCGCGTGGATGGCGCTCCTGTTCGCTGGCTTTTGTCTTCGGCCGGGGGGCTTCTGGTTGGCGGCGACAGTGCGGAGAGCATGATTGTCCCTGGCGTGACGGGCATTCTCACGCCGACGGAAGCTTCGGTTCGCGTCATCACTGAGCGCGGTAGTGACCCGATCCAGCCGGTGAACATTGACCGCAGTGCGTTTTTCATTGAGCGCGGCGGGTATCGCATCCGTCAAATCCGGTTTGAAAACGAACAGGATTTCGACACCATAGACGCTACCATCCTAGCCTCGCATCTCGGGGTTCAGGGCTTCCGGCGGTTGGCTTACCAGCAAAGCCCGTATTCTGTTCTGTGGGCTTTGGACAGGAACGGCGCTCTCTACGGTTGGACTATTGAGGGCAATCAGGAAGTCATGGGCGCGCACCGTCACCGGCTGGGCGGCGCTTACAAGGGAGATCACCCGAAGATTCTGGATATCGCCACGGTTCCGGTAAAGCGTTCGGATGGCTCTTTTACCGACGCGCTTTTCCTGGCCGTCACCCGCAGCATAAACGGCAACTCGGTCACTTATCTTGAGCGCATTCAAGATGAACAGATGACTGAGGATCATACCGAGGACACGCCGATCTATCAGGCTCTTTATGCTGTCGAAGCTGTTCCTTACGTTGACGCCTGGAAGCGTGTTGACCCGGACTTCGTGATTGAAGACGCCTATGTTTCCGGCGGCGCGTTGGTGTTCAAATATACTACTTCGTCGCCTGTTCCGGCCAACGGTGACAAGATAGAGTTTCGCGGGCTTCGCTGGCGGAAGGAAAACAAGATCATCAACATTGGCGCGGGGGACCGCGAGGTGTTTGTGGTCAAGAGCCATAACCCTTCCGCCCGCACGTTCCGGATCGCTTTCGAGGCCACCCCGACGGTTGACGTGACCCCGGCCGATCTGGGCCTTCCGGCCTCGGGGGTGGTCTTGCAGCCGTTCCCGAACCGGTTGCGGCCTCTAGCTTTCAAGCGCCGCGCCGGGCCTTACACTTACGCGGCGACGCAGGACGGCGACAATCTCAAGCTGGTAGCCAACGGGGTCATCAAGGCGTCTCTCGGGGCCGGGGAATCCTCCGGGCTTCTGTATGCCGGGTTCCCCTACAAGACCAAGTTCCGGACGATGCCGCTGCATCTTAGCAACGGGTTGGTGCCCTCGGATGCGGGGGAGCCGGTGGTCCCCACTCGCGCCACCCTTCGGCTCCGGGCGGCCGTGGCGGGCAAAATCTCGGTAAGCAGCGGCGTTGACACGCAGGAAGTTGTCATCGCCGACACGCAGAACATCATGGACGCGCCGCCCACGCCCGCCTATAAGGACATAACCGTTACGGTCGGCGGCAACTGGGACGGCGACGGCTCAATTCTGGTCGAAACCGAAGCGCCGTATCCGATGGAGGTTGTGGGGCTTTATGTCAATCTCAAGACCAACCCGCGTTGACATGGTTCCGGCTGAGCCGGTTGATTTTGTTGATATTGAAGTCCGGCCGGAGGAAACCGCCGATTGGCTGGGCATGTTGGGGCGCCCGGACTTCCTTGATTTGCTCCCGAAACTCCGGGCGGTGACGCTTCGGCGGAAAGACAACGGCAGGCCAGCGGCCATCATGGGGGTCGGTTTGATCGGAACGGCCGTTCCTGGGCTTGGCTTGCCTTGGGTATGGGCGGCCATTGACCGCGCGACTGTTCGGGAGTGGGGGGCGCGGCGGTGCGCGCTAGAGATTCGGGCGAACAGGCCGGTCATCAAGAAGTGGCTTGATGACAACGCGCCGGGGTTCTATACTTCTCCGCAGGTTATGCCGGGGGGTGGCAGCGAGTTCACAAGAGTTCTTTCCTTTGTCGGTTTTCGGGACAGAGGCCACGGGCTGTGGCAGTGGGCTTGCGAATAAAAGGAGCGTCAAGCCATGTCTTTCGTCGGTGAGGCCATAGCCGCAGTCGGGTCGGCCATCGGGTCCGCCTATTCCTCTGTGTCGGGCTTTTTTAGGGAACTGGGGTCGGGCTTCTGGACGGCGCTCGGAGCCGGGTTCACCGCGCTTTCCACCCTACACACCATCTCAAGCAACAATCAGATGGCTAACTTCGCGCTGGTTGACACGGGCATTCAGCGGGAAGCTGTGCAGCTAGATTACGCCCGACGCCGAAGCGACGTTCGCCGAGAGACTGAGCGGGAGACGGCCCGGCGGACTTCGCTGCTGTCGGCTACCCGAGGCCTGGAAGACGGCGCGGACTTGGTGCTGGAAGGGCTGTTGGAGGGCGCTCGCGCCGAGTCCCGGCTTGCAACCGATCTGGGCTTCGAGATGGGCGCGCTTACGACTCGGGCCGCCAACATTCGCGCGGGCAACCGGCGCAGCAACACGGGTGCGCTTCTGGAAGGCGGTGCTCGCATGGCTAGCCTGTTTCTCCGGCAGTAAAGGGCCAACCGATGCCTAGGCCAATCAGGGACATACCGCCGAACATTGCGGCCGTAGGTGACGCAAGTCGGGCCTACGGCCGTGTTGACAGGGGCGCTGATTGGCTGGCGCGGGGGAACGCCGCAGTCAAGCGGGGGCTGGATTCTCTCGCTGATCTGGCAGCGCAGCGGTTGCAGCGCGTCCGGGAGTTGGAAGACGAGGTGGCGCTACAGCGGGCCGACGCGGACTTCCGGCTCCGCCTCGGGGAAGCTGTCCGCAACCTTGACCCGGCCGCCGACGACTATCTGCAGCAGGTGGCGGACGCCTTCAACAGCGTCTTGGAGGCGGCGCGGCAGGACAACGCCTTCCCCGGCAACCGGGTGGCTGAGCGGTTCGCCGCGCGGGCGGAATCCATCCGCACTTCCACGCTTTTGCAGGCGGCCGACAACCGAGAGCGGGCAGTTGTCGCGTTGGCGCGGCAGTCGGCGCAGGAAGAGATCAACCGCGCGGCGGCGGCCGTCGCGTCCGGGGCCGACTACAATGCCGTCATCGCCGCCGCCATGGAGCGGCTCTCCGGCATTCTGGCCCGAATGGACACGCTGGAACGTCAGCAGATTGAACGCAACCTCCGCGAGAGCGTTGGCACGTCCTACGCCCGGGCGCTGATCGGCCGCCGCGACTTCCGGGGGGCTGAGGCCGCCCTCCGCGACCTGGGCGGGCAGGGTGTGCTGACGCCTACCGCCGTGAACGCCCTGCGCGCCGGGCTGGAACAGGAACGCCGCCAAGCGGCTGGTGAGGCCCGGGCCGAGGCCGCCGCGCGGTTCCAGATGGCTACCATAGCCATCGGCATGTTTTCCGATGAAGCGCAGCAGATGACCCCCGAGGAAGCGCGGGAACAGGCTGCGCGGATGCAGCCGCAGATTGACGCGGCGATTGCGGCGGTGGGTGGGCCGAACAGCCCACGAGGAATGGCGCTGGCCCGCTCTTGGGAGCGGGCGGTGGCGCGGGCCAGCAACAGGTATATCCTAGAGTTCAACGCCATTGCCTCGCGGCTTGAGATGGGCGAAGAGCTTTCGCCACGGGACCAGCGGCGCTTTGTCGAAATCCAGGGCATCCACGCCGCGCAGTCGGCGGAAGTCCCGCCCAACGCCACCCCGGAACAGGCGCGCCGCCTGCGCGCGGCGGCGGCCGAGGAAGCGCGGTGGAGGACAGCCCTGTATCTGGCGGCCCGCCAGAACCGGCAGGCGGTTCAGATTCTCGCCGATGAGGCGGCGCAGGCCAACTCGCCGGAACAGGTGGCGAGGCTTGTGGATGCGATCCGGTTCATCGCGCAGAGCAACCCCGGCATGGGGGAAGCGAACCCCACCATCCGCGCCATATTTGCCGCCAACCCGGCGTTGGAATCCGCGTATCGGCAGGCGCAAAGCCTGGGCATTCCCTTGACCGGGACCAATGTCGCCGGACTCTACTCCGTGCTTCCCCGGATTGACGCGGACGCGGCGGAGAGGCTTGAGCGAAACTTTGACAGAACATATCCGCTTTCCGGCAACGCGATAGAGGTTGCAGCTACCCGAAGCGCAATCAACAGCGCGTTGAGGGCCGCCGGTATCAGCAGCCCGGATGAGGGCGTCCGCATGAACGTGTTGAGTCGGGCGAGGGAGATCGCCCGGCGCGCGGGTGTTGCGCCTGATGTCGCCTTGCGGCAGGCGGCGGAGGGTTACGCGCGTTCAACCGTGCCGCAGGTCATGTTTGCTTCTCCCGGTTGGACCGGCCAGCCGCCCCGCTTGCCTGCCGAACAGTCCCCGCTTACCTACGTCCCGCCTAACATCCGGGATCAGTTTGGCCCGGAGAGCATCTCGGGTGCGGCCCGAGAGGCCTTGGAAGCTGCCGGACGTAGCGCCTTGCGCTCGCGGGGGCTGCCGGATAACATGCCTTTCGCCGTCCTGCCGCACGTCCATCAGCAGAACGGGCGGCCGATGATGACCCTTTCCGTTCGGCTTGAAAATGGCGCGTCGATCAACATTTTTGACGCCGAAACCGGCCTGATCCGCATGTTTGACCTGAGCGACGAAAGCACTTGGCGCGACTTCTTCCGGCTCACGGATGAGCGCAGGGCCGAGCTTGAGCGGCGCTACCGTAATAATCCTACGCGCAGGGGTGTCTTGAGGCGCACTCCGATCTATGATTGGAGCGACGTGGACAGCGCCGAGGAATAAAAGGAATGCAGGATAACCCCTTCAACCTGACTCTGCCGGAGGATGCGCGGTTTCTTGTTGAGGACGCCGTTGCCCGCCGGAACGTCGGGCTTTTCGAACAGCTTAGCACCTCTTTCAGCGCCATGTCTTCCGTTGCTGGCGTGATGGCTTTCTTGCGGGACTCAAGCCGAGACTTCGCGCGGGAGGAAGGATTCGACCCGGTTAGCCTTCTGACCGGGGAAGAGCTTGAACAGCCTGAGGTGGCGCGCGTTCTTTCGCGGGCGCGGTCCAGTGAAGAACTGGCGTATCTCCGGCAACGGCGCGCTGAGCTAATGGAGCTTGAGCGGACCATCGGCGCAGGCCCCTTGCATCCCTTGGTTTCGGGGTTTCTTGCGGGGGTTGTTGACCCGATCAACCTTGTGCCGCTCGGGTGGGCTGCCCGGATCGGTATGGCGGCGCGCTGGGCGGCCTTGGCGCGCGGGGTCACTGAGGGCGCGGCGGTGGGTTTTGCCGCCGCCACCATCATGCAGCCGTTCAGCTACGCGATTGACCCCTTCCGGGGGCTGTCCGACACGCTGGTTGACTTGGCCTTCGGCACCGCGCTCGGGTCGGCCTTCGGTGCGGCGGGGGTCGGCCTGGGCGCGCTGATGCGGCGGCGGCGGACTGCGGTGCTCATGCCGAGTGAGCGGACCCCGGATGTTGACCCGGTTGTGCGCGCCATGGTGCGCGAGGGTATCCCCGAGGAAACCGCCGCCGCTGCCTCGCATGAAGCGCGGGCGGCCATGAACCGGGCGCTGAATGAGACTGCCCCCGGACGGCAGGGGGACGCCCCGGAAGGCGGATCGGTTAGCGCGGCGCGGGTGGTGGATAATGGCAAGATCGTCCGCGACCTGCTGCGCGAGGCGCTGCTTGAGCCGGACCTGGGGCCGATTGGCCGCGCTTTCACCCGGCTCGCCACCCGGTTCGGCGCTTTCCGCTACCCCGGCTTGGAGTTGGCTACGTCGCCCTTCCGGGCGGCGCGGGAGTTCGTCTATTCCTACGGCGACCCCGGCATCTTGACGGCCGCTTTGATGCGGCAACTTTCTGACACAGACTTGAGAAAAGCCTATGCCGAGGCGCAGCGGCGGGGGCTGACCCTGACCGAGGAAGAGTTCATCGCGGCGGCTCGGGATGAGATGGCGGCCGGGCTGGCTGTCACTGAACGCGGTAACTTTGAAGCCCGCCGCGCGCTGCTGATGTCGCAGTTTCATAGGTTCGTGGGCGACTTCCGCCGGATTTCCTCCGAGGCTGTTCAGGCGGGGCTTGTGCCGGACCAGAAGAGTTTCGACACGCTCGCCGCGACGTGGGCGAAGTTCCGACAGGAGCCGCACCGGTTTTCCGCACCGCCGGTTCAGAACCCGCAGCTTGTTCAGCTTCTGGATCGCGCGTTCAACGAGTGGAAGAACAAGATTTCGAAGCCATTCCTTGAGCGCATCCGGCAGTCGGGGCTTTGGGATACTTACGGAAAGGACGCGAAGAGCAACCCCCTTCGCGACCTGGATGCCGAGTATTTCCCGAAGCAGCTTGACGTTTACAAGATCGCTGAACGGCCGAATGAGTTCGAGGACCTGCTTGTTACGCAAATCAGCGATGCGGCCAAGGCTGCCAAGGCGCGGGTGGATGCCCACGACGCGGCCGTTCGGGCGAGCGAAGACGCGAGGGCGGCGTTCCGCGAAATCTCTGATGCGCTTGCGTCGGTTCGCGGGGAAGAAGCTAAAAATCTCCGCGCGTCGCTCCGGAAGTTTTTGGGCCGTGTTTATAAAGCGCGGCGGAAGCTCAACAAAGCCGAGGAAGAAATCCGGGAGCATGCTCGCCTCGGGGGCCGGTGGGACATTCGGGAATGGCTTGACGAAATGGCGGGCCGGAAGAGCGGCCAGCGCCCCGGCGCCGTCACCGACGTTGACCGCGCCCTGATCGCCGAATACCGGAAGGCGCAAGCTGATCTCGCTCGCGCGCAAACCGACTACAAGATCTTCGCGGCGTCGAATAGCGACCGGGTAAAGGCGTTGACCGGCAAGACCCTGCCGGAGGCTTTCACGGGCCGCCCGGCGCGGCCCGCGTCTTACGAGCGTGATCGGCTGTTGGCCTACGGCGACGGCGAGGAGCCGGGGCTGGCGGGCCGCCCCGACCTGATCCGTGAGCGCGCGCGGGAGATTACCGCTAAGCTGCTGGTCGGGACTGACCCGCACTTGCAAATGGAATACGGCCTCCGTTCCAGCTTGAAGGCGCGCGAGGTTGACCTGAACCCACAGGCGTTCGAGCCATATTTCAAGCAAAGCTTTGTCGAAAACGTGGAAGCCTACGTTTCCATCATCAGCCGCGAGGTCGCGGCAATGGAGAAGTTTGGGTCCGTCAAGTCCGAGGATATAATCGCCCGAGTGTATGATGACTACATGCGTCTTCTCGAAAATACCCAAGACCCCAAGGCGCGGGAAGAGCTTCGCCGGAGGTTCGAGGCGGAGGTTGCGCTCATTCAGGACCTGATGGCCGAGGCGCGCGGCGTCCGGAATCAGGCGAAGAGCAACGTAGAGCGGAAGGCGCGCGAAGCGGCACGGGCGCTATCCACCTATAACTACACGCTCTACATGGGTTCCGGCCTGCTTGCGCAGATTGGCGACACGACGCGCGCCGTGATGGCCTACGGGCTGATGCCGTTCGTCAAGCACAGCATCAAGTCCCTTGTGGCGGGCTTGACCGGCACGTTCCGGAAGATACCCAAAGAAAACCTCTCCCGTCTCGCGACGGCGATGGAGTGGGCCAACCTGGGCCGCGAGAGGGCGCTTTACGAAATCGCGCCGCCGGAACATCAGGGGCCGGTGTCCCGAGGCGTGACGGCTGTCGGGAACTTGGCTTCCCGGCTGACCCTGATGCCGCTCTGGAACGATTGGCTCCGGACGGCTGGGGTGCGCATCACGGACGACCTTCTTATCCGGGGCCTAGAGGACCTGCGCGCCGGGCGGCAGCCGAGCCATGAGTTCAGGACTATCGTTTCCAAGGCGGGCGTTGGCGCGGAGATGTTGGAGCGGATCGGGCGGCAGATCGAAGAGTATAAGAACGTGATCCCCGCCGCGCGGGAATACGGAAGCCCGCTCTTTGACTCCAACATGGAAGCTTGGTTCAGCCGGGACCGCGACGCCTTCGAGGCTTACCGGCTGCTGTTGCACACCGGCGGCCAGCAGGCGCTGATCCAGCCGGGCACGCTTGACAGCCCGATGTGGACGCAGAACGCATTCGCCGGGCTGCTGTTGCAGTTCAAGCGTTTCGTCATCGCATCCGTCCCTCAACTGCTGATCCCGTTCTTGCAGCAGCCCGCCGGTAAGCAGTTTGTTATCGGGCTGACCGCCCTTGTCTCCGGTGCGATTTCTACCGTGTTGCGCGACCTGAACAGCAATGGCGAAATCAAGAAACGCACTGTGGCCGGGTGGGTGCTGGACTCCCTGGACATGAGCGGCCTAGTCTCCGGGCTGACCGAGCTGGACGCGACCTTCTCCGCGCTGACCGGCGCGCGCGGCATCAAGCGGCTGTTGACCGGGGAGGACTACACCCGGTGGCAGGAACGGCAGCGGCTTGAGGGGCTGCTCGGGCCTTCCGCTCGGACGCTCCGCCTGTTCAACGATGCCATGTGGCTGCCCTACAACGCCCTGAGTCCTTACGATAACGTTGCCGAGCGGCAGATCACGGCGGTTAGGAGGCTAATGCCAATCTTGAGTTCGAACTTGTTTTTGCGCCACCCGGTTGATATGGTAGAGGCCAGCCTCGGGGGGCGGCAGAACACGACTGGCGCGCGGGCTTTGCAGGCTTTGAGGGAGTAAGGGAAGATGGCGGTTTCTTCGGATGTCGCGCGGGTTGTCCATACCGCCAACGGGACGGCGACGTTCTTTTCCTACGCGCCGATTGACGGGGTGACTTCGGCTAACCTGAAAGTTTACCTGTTCAACCCCGCGACCGGCGTGCTCATGCTGCAAACCTTGGGGACTGATTACACCTTCGGGGGCGGCGGGGTGACGTTCACCACCGCCCCGGCCAGCGGCCAACGTGTCATCCTGTTTCGGGAGGTTGCTCTTCTACAGCCGGACATCTACAAGACCAACGCGCCGTTCCCGGCGGTGGTGACTGAAAAGCGGCTTGATGAGATTGTCAAAGGCTTGCAGCAGATCAACGACGTTGTTCAGAATCGTTCGATCATTCTGCCGCTGAGCGACGCGGGCTTTTCTAGCAACGTGCTTCCGGCGGTCGAGAACCGCAAGGGCCGGGTGCTTTACTTCAACGCCACGACCGGCGACCCGGAGGCTAAATCGCTGGTTGATGTCGGCGTGGTAACAAGTTTTCCGGATTGGGCCGACTCGTTTCTGTTTCAATCTTCTGCAGCGGCAGGGCTTGCGGTCATCGGCGCGGTCGCGAAAGCCGGCGATACGATGACCGGGCCTCTGGCGCTGCCCGGTGCCCCGACGGCCGCGAACCATGCGGCCACCAAGGGCTACGTGGATACCGAGGTTGGCACTCGGGTCGCCAAGGCTGGCGACATCATGACCGGCAACCTCGAGATCAACGCCGCGGGTGCGCGGGTTGTTCTGCGCAGCGCCGCGCCTACCAACCGCGTTATCAGCTTTCGGACTGGCAGCAGCTTCCGCTGGATTTTAGGCGTCAACGGTGCTTCGGAAACTGGTGGCAACACGGGGTCGGATTTTGTGTTGCAGCGCCATGACGACGCGGGTAACCTTATCAACACTCCTATCCAGCTGACCCGTAGCAACGGCCAGATCACTTTTGACAGCCCCTTGCCGATTGTGGGGCCGTCGGCCACCCCGACCGCGGCTAATCACTTGGCTACCAAGGGCTACGTGGATTCCGCCATCGCCGCCGGTCCAACCACCAACCAGGTGCTCGCCGCGACCGCTGGCGCTGCGGTAGGCGCGATCGGCACCTACGTGCTGGCCTGGTGCAGCAGCGATAGCGGCCTGAGCCCGGGCGACACCGTCGCTGGCTCGGACCTCCGCTACGCCAACGACGGCGGCAACGGCGGCGAGGCGGGACGCA
>Ga0209809_1002309_pt1 | contig 13692 bp, 10 predicted proteins | sample YNPMSTMetaG_FD_186172 | JGI IMG/M metagenome (GOLD analysis project Ga0209809, IMG submission 186172) | Anoxygenic and chlorotrophic microbial mat microbial communities from Yellowstone National Park, USA - YNP MS-T MetaG (SPAdes) (version 2) ... | reverse complement strand
CGGACTGTTCCTGCTCGGCGCTGATCGTCTGGGACGCGATCTGTTTTCGCGCATTGTCTATGGCGCGCGCATTTCGCTTTCGATTGGGCTGGTTGGCGTCTTTTTGAGCCTGATCTTCGGCATTGTGCTTGGCGGCATCTCCGGGTATTACGGCGGCATTATCGATACAATCATCCAGCGCGTTATTGAGTTTATCCGTTCGATCCCCGCCATACCGCTCTGGATGGGGCTGAGCGCTGCACTCCCAGCCGACTGGCCTGTCGTGTGGGTGTACTTCGGCATCACCGTTATTCTCTCGCTGATCGGCTGGACAGGGCTGGCGCGGGTCGTGCGCGGTCGCTTCCTGGCGCTGCGCGAAGAGGATTTCGTGCTGGCAGCGCGTCTGGTCGGTTCGAGTGAGATGCGTATCATTCTGCGCCATATGGTTCCGTCCTTCCTGAGTTACATCATTGCGACGCTCACCCTTGCCGTTCCAGGGATGATCCTGGCGGAGACGGGGCTGAGTTTCATTGGTCTGGGACTGCGCGCGCCAGCAATCAGTTGGGGCGTGTTGTTGCAAGAGGCGCAGAACCTGCGCTCGGTTGCGCTGGCACCCTGGGTTTTGTTGCCCGGTGCAGCGGTGGTTATTTCGATCCTGAGTTTCAACTTTCTTGGTGATGGTTTGCGTGATGCTGCCGATCCGTATGCGCGCTGAGCGTGAGTGAGGGATGCTATGACCGATCCACGTCCATTGTTGCTGGAAGTTGAGGATCTGAAGACCTATTTTTACCTGGATGAAGGGGTCGTGCGCGCAGTGGACGGCGTGAGTTTCACGATACGACGCGGGCAGACGGTCGGCGTGGTAGGAGAGAGCGGGTGTGGCAAATCGATTACGGCGCGCTCGATTCTCCAGATCGTTCGTCCCCCGGGCAGGATTGTGTCTGGTTCGATCCGGTTTCATCGTGTTCCTGCAACGCAGAATAACCCCGGTGAGGTGATCGAAATCACGCGGCTGGATCCTATGGGGAAACCGATGCGCATGATCCGTGGCGGCGAGATTTCGATGGTCTTCCAGGAGCCAATGACCTCCCTCAGCCCGGTGCATACCGTCGGCAGCCAGGTGATCGAAGCGATCACGTTGCACCAACCGGTCAGCAAGGAAGAAGCGCGTCGTCTTGCCATCCACATGTTCACCAAAGTGGGGATGCAGCAACCGGAGCGCACTATCGACCGCTATCCGCATCAATTGTCAGGCGGTATGCGGCAGCGCGCCATGATTGCAATGGCGCTGAGCTGCAACCCCAGCCTGCTGATCGCGGATGAACCGACCACGGCGCTCGATGTAACGACTGAAGCACAGATTTTGCAATTGATGCGCGATCTGCAACGTGAGCTGGGGATGGCGATCATGTTCATCACCCACAACCTCGGTGTTGTGGCGCAGATGACCGAAGTAGTGATGGTGATGTACATGGGGCGTGTAGTGGAGCAGGCGACGGTGGACAATCTATTCTATGCGCCCAGGCATCCATACACACGCCTCCTGCTGAAATCGATCCCGAAACTTGGCTCAAAGGCGATGGGTACAGCGACGCGTCTCGAGTCGATCAAGGGAACAGTGCCGCATCCGTATGCCATTCCGAAAGGATGCCCGTTCCATCCGCGCTGTGGCGACATGATCTCCGGCGTGTGCGATGCTATCGATCCGCCAGTTGTGGCGATAAGCGATCAGCAGATGGTGCGCTGTCATCTCTATGTGTCTACGCCAGCCCATGGGGTTATTCCGTTGACGGTAGGGCATGCGCCGCAGGACCGACGCTGAGTTCGATAAGGAGGTGCAGTGATGCACGTCATGCTGGTATTCCCGCCGAACTGGACGCCTGCAATGCCGCATCTGGCGCTGCCGACGCTCACCGCGTTTCTGCGTGGACATGGCATTCGGGTAACGCAGCGCGACTTGAATATCGAAGTGTTCGAGACGGTGCTGTCCCGACGTTATCTCGAGCGCATGATCGACAGGTTGCGGCGCGAGTACGGACCGCACGCTGAGCGACGGTCGAAGCGACGGGTGACGCCGCCGCGTGATCTGATCGTCCAGGCGCTGCGCACCGGTCCGGCGATTGCGGCGCGGGTTGAGCGGGCAAAAAAAGTTCTCCGCAGTCCAGCGTTTTTCGATGGTCCTGTCGGGCGCGATGCGCTTATGACAATCATCGATGCGTTACAGATAGCCTCGCTCCCCTTTTTTCCGGCAGCACTCGAACTCGGTACGTATCGCCCGGCGCAGACTGCCGACAGTACAACCAGTATTCTGCGCGAGGTGCGCGATCCGCACGTCAATATGCTGATCGAACTCTTCACCCATGGGGTGCTGGCGGATATCGAGCGTGAGCGACCGGACGTGGTCGGTATTTCGATCCCGTCAATGGCGCAGATGATACCAGGGCTGACTCTGGCTGCACTGATCAAAGATCGCAGATTGCCCTGCCACGTGACGGTCGGTGGTCCTCATATCACCATGCTGCGTGAGCGTCTGGTGCGATCACCTGGCATCTTTTCTCTGATCGATAGTGCTGTGGTCTTCGATGGCGAGGTTCCGCTGCTGCGCTTGTGTCACGCGCTTGCTACCGGAAGTGATCTGGCGCGGGTGCCCAACCTGATCTACCGTGATGGCGATACGATCCGTGTAACCGCTCGTAAGGAACCGGAGAAGATTGGTGCGCTGCCGCTGCCTGATTTTGATGGACTGCCGCTTGATCGCTACCTGGCGCCGCATCTGACCCTGCCGCTGCTTTCGGCACGCGGTTGCTACTTTGGCAAATGCGCATTTTGCAATGTCGGTTATGGCGAAGCTGAAAACTTTAGTCTGATGCGCAGCGAGATGCTGGCGGAGCAGATGAAGGATCTCCATCGCCGATATGGTGCACAACATATTTTCTTTTCCGATGAAGCGTTGACACCCCGGACACTGCGTGAACTCTCAGCGATCTTACAGCGCGATGGTGCGCCGGTGCTATGGGGTGGTTGCGCCCGCTTCGAGAAGACGCTGACCGCCGATCTGCTTCAGCAGATGTATCGCAGAGGCTGCCGCATGATCTTGTTTGGTCTGGAAAGCGCTTCCGAAGCAATTATGAATCGCATGATCAAAGGGACGAAACTCGAGCATATGCACCGCATTCTGCGGGAAAGCGCCACATCCGGCCTTTGGAATCACACCTTCTTTTTCTTTGGTTTTCCCGGTGAAACAATCGACGATGCGCAGCAGACAGTAAACTTTCTCTATGAGCACAAGAATCATATCCATTCGGCAGCTTCAGGCACATTTCTGCTCGAAATCGATGCTCCGGCGCATAGATTCCCGGAAAGTTTCGGTATTACGAAAGTTATCGATCCACCGGAAAAAGACCTGGCGATTTACTTCGATTACGAGGTTGCCGAAGGGATGGACGCGGCTACGGCGGAACTGATCGAGACGCGCTTTATTGAGACGATGCCGGTTAAGCCGTATCCGCAATTCTATGTCAATGATGTTTATCGCTTTCTCTATGCCTGTCATCTCAGTCGTCAGGGAATATCACCGCCGCCGTTGCTCGCTTGCTATGATGAGGTGGTTGCAGCATAACACTGTGTGTGCGCTCGATTGCAGCGCATTCGGTTGATCGTATTGCAGAAAGGAGGACGCAATGTCTGCCGCTATCAAGATCAGCGTCATTGGCGCCGGAAGCGCTCAGTTCTCGTTAGGTCTGGTTAAGGATCTGTGCCTAACCCCTGGGCTTGCTGGCAGCATGGTCAGTTTTATGGATGTCGATTGCGAGCGGCTCGACATGATCGAGAAACTGGCGCGGCGCTATGCAGCTGAACTCGGCGCCGATCTGCGGTTCGAGCGTACACTTGATCGCGCCGAATCGCTCACCGATGCCAGCTTTGTCATCAATACCGCATCGGTCGTCAGCCATCATCATCAGCGTGCGATGCGCGAGGTGACGGCAAAACACGGGTACTACTACGGCGGCGTCAATTTCGGCAACTACGCGCAACTGGCATTCATGCTGAGCGTGGCGCGCGACATGGAACGCATCTGCCCCAATGCCTGGTTGATCCAGTCGGGCAATCCGGTGTTCGAGGGATGCACGCTGATGACTCGTGAAACGGGCATCAAGGTGTGTGGGCTGTGTCACGGGCATTACGGTGTCTACGCCATTGCAATGACGTTGGGACTCGATCTGCACAAGATCACCTGGCAGGCGCCGGGATTGAACCACAATATCTGGCTGACTCACTTTCTCTATGAAGGCAGAGATGCCTACCCGCTACTTGATCGGTGGATTGCCGAACAGGGGGAAATGTACTGGCGCACCCATGTCGCGGAAAGCACCCACGATATCCAGATGTCGCGCGGCGCCATTCACATGTATCGGCTGTACGGCTTGATGCCGATTGGTGATACGCCGCGTCAGCAACGCAACTGGTGGTACCACACTGGTATCGATGTCAAAAAGTACTGGTTTGGTGAACCATGGGGCGGTCCTGATACCGAACTGGCGCGACCGTTCTTCGTCGAGAATCTGGAAAAACGGATCGCTTTCATGTCTCGCCTGGCGAACGACCCGCACGTCAGCATGGTTGAAGCGTTCGGCAGCGAGAAGACGCGTGAGCAGCAGGTTCCAATTATCGATGCGCTGGTGAACAACAATCCATACCACGCCCAGGTCAACATTCCCAACCACGGCGCCCTTCCCGGCGTTGCCGATGATGTCGTGGTCGAAGTTCCGGCAATTGTCGATGCCCGGGGCATTCAGCCGTTGCGCATGTCGCCGCTGCCGCAAAAGATAATGCTTGAGATGATCCTGCCTGAAGTGCTCGATATGGAACGTGAATTGCTGGCGTTCAAGAGCGGTGACCGATCAATGGTACTGTGGAATGCACTCAACAGTCCTCAAACGCGCTCGTATGATCAGGCGGTCGCGGTACTTGACGATCTGCTGGCAATGCCCGGACACGAAGAACTGGCAGCGCACTTTCAATGGCCCGTAAACTGGTAGAAGGAAAGAACGCCATGGCACGCACGTGGCCTTCGGAGATAACAATAAACACCGATAACGCAACTGGTCGCGCGATTCGGAAACTGACTGCGATCGGCAACAATGTCCATCTGTACTTTACCGAAAATTCGTTTGATGCCAGTGAACCGGCGATCATCTTTCTCTCAGACCGCGCCAGTGGCGAAGATCGCGCTCCGCACGAGGATCCATGCTACAACGTGTTTTGCATGGACCTCATATCCGGCGAGATCACCCAGTTGACCGATGAGCCGGATGGAGTTGTCCATGTTACCAAGACGCCCGATAGCCAGATTATCGTGTACATAACCGGTCAGCGGGTGCGTGCGCTCGATACGGCGACTGGCATCACAACAACGATCTATGAGGAGACAGGCGCCTTCTCTCTCGGCGCTCCCTCAATTGCTCCCAACCGTCGCTACGTTGCCTTTTGTCGTAATGAACAGGTGGACGTTCCGCGTGGACCGGATTACAGCGGGTTCAAAGAGAGTTTCTACCGCATTAAGGATGGTCGCGTGACGATCGCATATCTGGATGGATCGCGGACGTTCGATGTCTGGCGCGATACCCACTGGCTCGGTCATTTCCAGTTTTGCCCGATCGACTCGACGATCGGCAGTTTTTGCCACGAGGGACCGTGGCATCTGGTGACGCAGCGCATCTGGTTGCTCGATTTTGTCGCACGTGAAGCCTTTCCCTGCTTTCGTCAGGCGGAAGAAGACTCGGTCGGACACGAGTTCTGGACGCAGGGCGGTCTGATCTTTTTCGATAACCGTGGCCCGGGGCACGATGGGACGATTACCAGTCGGCGCACTCAGGCAGTGGCTGTCGATGTTACCGTAAAGGGAATTCTTCCTGGCACGTCCTTTCGTCCGTTTATCGGACTGGCAGACCGGAGCGGTCGGGTGATCCGGCGGATCGATATGCCGTACTCCATGAACCATTACCATGCCAGTCCTGATGCGACACTGCTGGTCGGCGACGATGTTGATGATCTGGTGCTGATCGATATTTCCGGCGAAGAAGCGCGCCTGCACGTGCTGGTGCACAACCACGGAACATCCTGGTACACCCAGAGCAGTCATTGCCATCCAACCTGGAGTTGGGACGGGAAGCATATTCTCTATGCCTCGGATCAGGGTGGCAGGGTCAATTTGTACCTGGTTGATCCGTGAATTTTGGATGACACACAGGAGCTGTGCAATGGTTGAGGACTATGCTATGATCCACGGAACGTCTGTTCCTCCCTTTCCGGCAGCGGTTGGCGTTACCCACTTACTGGTGTACGACACGCTTGCACCGGATGGATTGGTAGGGGGAAGCCCCCACGTTCATTTCCTCTGCGCCGAGATGTACATGGTGATCGGTGGGCACGGCGCCGTGCAAACGCTGAGCGCGTCCGGATTTTGTGAGACGCCGCTGGAACCGGGACAGATTGTGTGGTTTACGCCCGGCGTCATCCACCGGCTTATCAACCACGGCAAACTCGAAATTCAGGTTGTGATGCAGAATGCTGGCTTACCGGAGGCGGGCGATTTTGTGCTGACATTCCCTGAAACGATCCTGATCGATGATCAGGCATATTTCGATGCTGCCTCACTTTCGCCGCGCGGTGCAGTCTATAGCAGCGGCGAACGAGCCGCCTATCGGCGTCGTGATCTCGCGGTACAGGGTTTCATTGAACTGAAGCAACGCTATGAAAGCGAGGGACCGACAGCGCTGGAGCGCTTCTACGTACAGGCTGTGCGGCTGGTGCAGCCCAAACTCGCTACCTGGCGCGCAGTGTGGGAACGTGGACCGCTGGCGACGGCGCAGGCAACCGGGCAGCATCTGATTGCGCTGGCGGAAGGTGATGTTTCCTTCCTGCAACAGGGTGATGTGTACACGATACCCGCTCCCGCCACGCCACGACGCCTGGGTATGTGTGGAACGCTCGGGATCTATCTCCCGGAAGGCGCCCGGAGGATGAACCTGTGAACGCTTTCGAGCATCGCACGGTACGCGGCTTTATTCATCACTGGCTCATCGCCGGACCGCGCACACTGGAAGTGACCGATCTCGAGCGATTCTACGGCTACGACTTTCGTGTGCGCATCGCTCGTCACTATGCATCACCAGATCTCGAGTTCACGCAAACGCCAGTGGAAGATGAAACATTCACAGTGGATGGTCAGACATTGACGTGGCGTTACTACGTTTGCGAGGATGACCACTTTGTCGATCTCAGCAATTTCTATCACACCGTCACACATCTGCGTGCATGGGCATATGCCGGGATTATGTTTCCAGAATCCGGTCGCGTCACAATGACGATCACCACCAACGGTCCGGTGGATGTCTGGCTCAACGGGTGCAAGATTCATCATCACGAACACGTGCATCCTCAGATACCGGCGAGCGTTCCGTTCACCGCCGATGTGCAACAGGGTGTCAACGCTGTTCTGGTTCGCTTCGAGGCAGTGGCAGCGCGTGAATGTCCGATGGTGATGGCATTGCGGATCGAAGGCGTTGCCGATCTGCCGGTTCTGTTGCCGACACGTCAGCGTCACTTAGAGTTGCGGGCGGAGATTGAGCAGGTTATTGCTGCGGCATTCCTGGAACGCGATCTGTTCGATGCTGATCAAGAGATTGTCGTGCGCTGGTCTGACACTGTGGATGTTGCGGAGCGAACGGTGTGTGTGCGCCTGCAAAACACGCGTGGTCAGATCTACGCCGAGGCGCTGCCCACAGTTCGTCCTGGCGCAGTGCAGTCATTTGGACGCGCGGCGCAGTTCCGTGACGGCGCGTATCAGATCGTGCTGATGCCGCATCCTGAAGCCTACTACCTCCACAACGTTCGGATTACCCGCACCCTGCCGTTCCAGGTGCTGAAGAATCGCTATGCGGCAGTCCCCTACGGAACGTTCGATGAACGTCGTGTGGAAGCGTTGCGCGATGCAGTGCAGCGTGGCGGATTGTACGGCGAGATCGCAAAAATGGAGCTTGGTCTGTGGAATGACCTGTGTTTGGACGTGATCCTGGATGAGATTGACGGGATCAACCGTCGCCGGGATTGCAGCGATTTCTCGCTGGTAGGCTTGCTGGGCGCGTTCCTGCGCTATGGCGACAATGATCATTTTCCTGCTGCGCTGCGCGCACCACTCGAGGCGTGCATCCTCGGTTTTCGTTACTGGGCGGACGAGCCGGGGGTCGATGCGATGTGGTTCTGGTCGGAAAATCATCGCATCCTGTTTCACACATGCGAGATTCTGGCGGGTCAGATCTATCCAGATCGCATCTTCACCAATAGCGGACTGTTGGGTGAGGAGCATCGTCTGAAAGGCGAACGCCTGGCGCTGGATTGGTTGCGTCAGCGCGCAAGCGGCGGGTTCCGCGAATGGGACTCAAACACGTACTTCGAGCACGATACACTCGCTCTGGCGCATCTGGCAGACCTTGCCGCGAACGATCTGGTGGCGGAACTGGCAACAGTTGTTCTTGACAAGTTGCTCTTCACAATGGCGGTCAATTCGTTCCGTGGCGTTTTTGGATCAACGCATGGTCGCACATATACGGTACATATCAAGGGAGCGCGCCGTGAACTGACCAGTGGCATAGGACGGTTGTTGTGGGGCCTGGGGGTATTCAATGAAGCCACGCTTGGAACCGTCGCGCTCGCCTGTGCGCACGGGTATTCATTGCCGCCCGTTATTGCAGAGATTGCTACCGCACAGGTCGAAGAACTGTGGCACCGTGAACACCATGCTGGAGTGAACGTCTGGGATCACGACATGGCGGAAGGTCGCTGGGAAGTGAATAAAGTCACGTTCAAGACGCCAGATTATATGATCTGTTCAGCACAGGATTATCGTCCCGGTGAACGAGGGGTGCAGGAACACATCTGGCAGGCGACCCTGTCGCACGACGCGGTGGTATTTGTCACCCATCCGCCATGTGTTGCCGAGGATGGTTCGCACCGTCCCAATGCCTGGCATGGGAACGTAGTGTTGCCTCGTGTGGCACAGTGGCGCGAGACGCTGATCGCAATTCACCACATTCCGCCACGCAGCGATTGGTTCGATCACGCGCGTCCTGATGGGTACATCGATCCGGCCCATCCCAGGGCGTATGTCGATCCGGCGTGGATGGGATGGACGCATGCGTACTTTCCGACCTTTGCATTCGATGACTATACGCTGCGTCAGGGATGGGCATTCGCGCGCGTCGGTAACGGCTACCTGGCGCTGGCTGCCGCGAACGGTCTGACCCTTATCACCACCGGTCGCAACGCCTTTCGTGAACTGCGTTCACCGGGATGGCCCAACATCTGGGTCTGCATGATGGGGCGGGCAACGCGTGACGGAGATTTTGCGACTTTTCAGGAGCGCGTCCTGGCACTCAGGGTGACGTTCGATCGTCTGCGGGTCGATTGTGAGACACCGCGCGGCGACCATATCACGTTCGGGTGGGAAGGACCGTTGCTCGTGAATAATGAAGTGAAACCGCTCGGTGGCTTCAAACACTACGAGAGCCCGATCTGCACCTGCGAGTTGGGTGCGGCGTCGATGGAGATCACCGGTTGGGAAACGGTATTGCGGCTGGACTTTGCGTAATGTGGGTTCCTGTGGGAGGCGCATATGTCCGTCTGACGCCGGAAGTGGATATTTCCCCTCGCCCGCGTGCTGACCATATGCGGCGCCCCTCCACTCGTTTCCGAGCCATCGTGATAGCAGGAGTACAGCATGAACTCACATTCCACTATCGATAACCAGATGGCGGCGACTGGCGAACGCTTGTTTGCCGAAGGTATGGCTGCCTGGCATCAATGTTTCGACGAGCAGGTTGGTCTCATCGAACAGCGGACCGACACCGGAGTCTACCATCCCATCCGTGAGTCGTTTGGTTATGCCCGTGCACTTGTGCAGGCGGAAGGCGAATCGGCGATCCCGCAGGCGGAACGTATTCTTCGGCGCGCATTACAGGCGCAGGAACGCAACCCCGCCAACCCGCACTATGGCGGCTTCAAATGGATGGATGAAGACCGCAGCGTCACCGATCTCAATGCTGTGCAGTTTGTGCTTGAGCAGGTTCTGCCGTTCCTGATCGACTATGGCGACCGCATCTCTCCTGCGATACAGGCGGAATTGCTCGAAGCTGTTCGTCTCGGCGCCGAAGAGATCGCGCGTCTGAATGTTGCGGTCTGGTACACGAACATTACGCTCCTGGATATTCTCAATACAGTGCTGGCCGGTCAGGTGTTGGGCGATGAGGATCTGCTCCAGCGGGGACGGCGACGCATCGACGAATGGATTGCATGGACCAATCGTTCTGGTGCTGTACCCGAATACAACAGCCCGACGTATGCAGCCGTTGATCTTGCGGCGCTTGCGGAACTGGCGCACCGTGCGATCGATCCCGTGATCCGGATTAAGGCGCAGGTGATGGAAGAACGGCTCTGGCTTCACACAGCGCTTCATTATCATCATCCGACAGCCCAACTCGCCGGTCCGCATAGCCGTGCATACCATAATGATGTGACCGGCGGCATCTGCATGATCAAACGTGCGCTCTTTCGTGTACTCGGTGATGAACGTCTTTTGCGTCGCTCGACATATGCTCCTCATCGCCAGAACGAAGGAAGCGTTGTGGCGGGGCGTTGCCCATACCATCTGCCGCGGTATCTGGCGCGACTGTTGCAGGAAAAACCGGAGCGCTTCAGCGTTGCCGAAACTGCAGTCGTCGATATGGGCATCGATTTGATGACGTTTATGACGCCGACCTATGCTCTGGGAACAGCGTCGGTGGGTCATCATCCCCAGAATGATCGTCTCATCCTCTACTATCGCGTGCCCGAACCACGGCTTGTTGGGGTGCTCTTCTCGCGCTATATCGTGAATGAGAAGACGTTCGGCAGTTACTACCACCCCACTAATCGGTCAACGGCGGAAAATCTCAACGAAGAAGGGATGTTCTGGGGGATTCAGCACGAGAACAAGAGTATTGCTCTGTATGGGCTTGAACCGCAGCACGATCCGGTGCATAGCCTGAAAACCGAGATCTACGTGCTGGATGCTGCATCACCTGGCGAGATATGGATCAATGACACGCCTATCGCACTCAGTTCGATCCCGCAACGTCTCAATCCTCACGATGCCGTGTTCATTTCCGATGGTGATCTCTATATTGCGCTACGTCCGCTCGAACCATCGAATCTCGGCGATGATGCACCGATTCTGCTGGCTGAGCGACACGGTGAACTGGTGCTCTCGATCTACAACTATTACCAGGGAGAGCCGAAACGTTTCTGGGAATATGCCAGTTTGAGCGGACCGTTTTATCGCCAGAACATTCGCGCCGGTTTTATTCTTGAGGTTGGCGAGCGTGCGGAGTACGGCGATTTTGCTGCATTCCGCCAGCACATCCTGCGGGGTGTGATCGAGGATCGTCTCACCGGTGCAATCCGCACAGTGCGGTATGCCAGCGGCGCCGATCTGCTGGAATTGTCGGTCGATCTCCATACGAATCGCCTGCTGGAACGCCGTATCAACGGCATTGTCTACCAGCCGCCGATGCTTGCAAGCCCGGTTGCAGTGCAATCGACGAGCGGCACACTCGAGATTGGATCAGCCCGCCTGACCTGTGGTACGGTTCCCGCCTGGGTGGTCGCCGATGAGTCTGGTGGCGCATGGGCAGCATCCAATCCCTCCAATGATGAGACATACTGGCGATTCATTACTCCGGTTGCTACAGTGGAATCGGCTGCGTTCGGATTTGGGCGGGTTGCGGTCTACAGCGATGATCATCCAGTGATCGACGTTCTGGCAGTGCGTCGTGCTGCACCGCTGCGGATCACGTGCCGATCCGCGCCGCGCGTGCTCTGGAATGGGAACGATGTAAGCAGTGAATGTATGTTCGATACGCGGATCAGAGCGTATGTGCTCCCCGCTCGATGACAGGTAGAGCGACCAGATGACCGAATCGACGAAACACATGTGGACGTCGTTCATTGCCTGTTATGTTGTGTGGATCATCTTCATTTTGCTGATAGGGTGGATGGCAGGACAGGCGCATAGCCTGATCCTGGAACTCAGTCTGTCGTTGCGGTTCAATCCCTGGGTAGCGCGCGCAGTTCGTCAATTGTCATTGCCGATCCTGGGGCTTGCCTGGCTGATTTGCATGTTCTGGCTGGAACATTACTTCCGCACGGGGATTCGCACCAATCGTCTGATGGCGCGCATCGCTCACGTTGCCGTCATAACGGTCGGAGCATACCTGACTATCGTCATTCTCCGCCTGCTTGTACTGTCATAGAAAGGAACACCTGTGCGCACCGAAACAGTACGTTTCGCAGCCATCGGTCTCAATCACGCACATATCTATGGTCAAACCAACCTGTTACTGCGCGCTGGCGCGGAACTGACGTCGTTCTACGCCGCCGAGCCCGATCTTGCTGCGCAGTATGCGCGCGTCTATCCACAGGCGAAACAGGTTCTTGATCCGCGCGCGATCCTCGAAGACCCTGCAATCCACCTGATCATCAGCGCTGCAATCCCGGATGAACGCGCACCGTTGGGAATTGCCGCCATGCGTCACGGCAAAGATTACATAGCGGATAAACCCGGTTTTACGACCCTGGCACAACTCGAAGAGGCGCGGCGTGTCCAGGCGGAAACCGGTCGCATCTATTCGGTGTGCTTCAGTGAGCGTTTCGAGAATGCAGCGACTGTTCGCGCCGGGGAACTGGTGAAAGCAGGATCTATCGGCACGGTAGTCCAGACGATTGGACTGGGACCGCATCGAGTCAATCTCACCGTTCGCCCCGCCTGGTTCTTTCAACGCCAGCGGTTTGGCGGCATTATCAATGACATTGGTTCGCATCAGGCGGATCAGTTTCTCTTCTTTACCGGCGCAACCCGTGCTGAGGTGGTGGCCGCGCAGGTGGCAAACTACAGATACCCCCAGTATCCCGAATTCGACGATTTCGGCGACCTGCTGTTGCGTGGAATGACACCAGAAGGGCTGGAGGTGTCCGGCTATATTCGTGTTGACTGGTACACGCCAGATGGTCTGGGAACCTGGGGCGACGGTCGTCTGATCATACTCGGCACGGAGGGATATATCGAAGTGCGCAAGAATATCGACATCGCCGGTCGTCCCGGCGGGAATCATCTCTTCCTGGTCGATCAAAAGGGGACGCACGCTATCGATTGCCGGGATGTTGCACTACCCTACGGTCCCTGCTTAGTGTACGACATCCTCAACCGTACTGAAACAGCGATGCCGCAAGCGCACTGTTTTCTGGCGTCCGAACTGGTGCTGCGCGCTCAGGAGATGGCGTATCGGTTGAAATCCAGGGAGAACGCTGCCAATGTCTGAACCGCTCAATGTCGCAATTGTTGGCTGTGGCATCGGTCATATGCACGCACAGGCATACCGCGCGCTGCCAGAACAGTTTCGTCTGGTTGCGGTGTGCGACATCGATCTGCCCAGGGCGCGCCAGTTTGCTGCGCTGTATGACATTCCGCGCATGGTTGACGATCTTGCGGAACTGTGCGCTATTACTCTGTCAAGCATGAATCTTTGGATACAAATGTTTCAGTTTCATGCGGGCATTGGCGGTGGTGAAACGCCAGTCTACTCGGACGGCTTTTTGGTTCCGCTCCTCCACCCATGCCTG
>Ga0209809_1002303_pt1 | contig 13744 bp, 10 predicted proteins | sample YNPMSTMetaG_FD_186172 | JGI IMG/M metagenome (GOLD analysis project Ga0209809, IMG submission 186172) | Anoxygenic and chlorotrophic microbial mat microbial communities from Yellowstone National Park, USA - YNP MS-T MetaG (SPAdes) (version 2) ... | reverse complement strand
AAACACTCCTATCATCAAAAGACCGGCCACGACCTCCAGCACCATGAAGCGGGTCAGTTGCAACGGGCCGATGGCCGGCAGCGGGATCTGGCCCGGATGGCTCTCCGCCCCCCGAAGCCAAACCGGTAACATCTCCCACACCACTACCGGAATGTGGAAGGAGGTGCTATCGCTGATGTGATGGGCAATCTGCTCCAGGTCGATCATCGGGAACTGGCTCACTCCCAATCTGGAAAATACGCCCCCTACAGGCACGGCGGAGGCGATGGGGGAGATGGCGGCGGCTGGGGCGGATGGTTTGGCCCCTTGGGCTGGCGGTCTTGCAGGCTGGTTCGCATCCAGTGCACCAGTTGGATCATGCCGGCGGCAAAGCCCAACAAGGCGCCCAGGATCAAAAACAGGCATACCGTGCCTGCCAGCCGATCCAGCCAAAGTCCCACCAAGGGCGGCAGGACCATTTGTCCGGCCACGGTGGTTACCCTACTGGTCCACTCGGCAGCCACAGCCAACCAGGGCCGCTCTGCGCCAGGCTCTCTCACCACCCGCCTCCCTAGGAAAACCCCTCCGTTTAGGGCAGAATAGAATCATCCTAACTTCCGAGCCTCAGAAGGTCAACTGGCCAGCCAACCCCCGGCCTTCCCCTCAGACCAACGGGGATGGACCCGGTCGGTCCCCCCGCCCAGTTCCGGAGGAACCTGCTTGTCAGATCCGACGGCCTTTTTTCCTAAAGGTTCTTCTAAAACTTGTGCCCGTTTGTCGTATCTTCTGGTTTTCCAATGGGTTAGGAGATGTGCGGTTCCTAATGCCAGGCCAATGGGGATCGGTTCCACCTGGGGCCTGAATAACTCCCCATAATTGCAAAAGTGGTCCAAAGGTGCGAAATACCTTCCTTTCCGAGGCCACTGGAGTCCAACCACTTCCAGTATTTTGTGGACTTATTTAGCAACCCGGCGGCAGTCCGCCGGAATCCAACAGGAGAGCGTCGAAATGTTTCCCCTGGTGGCCGTGGATGTGGGAAATCGACGTATGAAATTCGGCTGGTTTGGCCGAAGCTGCGCCGAGCCGCCTTCTACCGGCCAATTGCCCGAACCAGATAGCATCTTTTATCTTCAAACTTCGGAGGAGGAGTGGGATCGGTTGGAAGCCTGGTTGGATTCGCTCGGAGGGATTGGTTCTATGGCAGAGAACCGGGGGCCATTCTATTCCGAGCAGCCCCCGGCTCAGGAACTGGCCTGGTGGATCGGCAGCGTGAATCGGCCGGCAGCAGCTCGGCTGGTCGAATGGATCGCTCGCCGCTGGCCCCGACAGGCCCCCAAACTCTTGCAATGGACCGATCTGCCTATTCAGGTCCAAGTCCAAGAGCCGCATCGGGTGGGCATCGATCGGCTTTTGAATGGGGTGGCAGCCAATCGGCTTCGGAGGCCGGATCGGCCTGCCGTGGTGGTGGATGTGGGCACGGCCATTACGGTGGATTGGGTTTCCGCGGAGGGGGCATTTTGCGGCGGGGCGATTTTGCCCGGTTTGGAAATGGCCGCCAAGGCCTTGCACCGGTTCACCGATCTATTGCCGGAGGTCTCTTTTGCCCAGGGGGAAGAACCCCCCCCGGTGTTGGGCACCTATACCGAAGCGGCCATCCGAAGCGGCCTGTTCTGGGGAATGCTGGGTGCGGTGCGGGAGTTAATCGTCCGACTGGCCCAGCAGGCTTCAGTGCCGCCGCAAGTGTTTTTGACCGGCGGCGCCGGCGCTCTTTTGGCCCCTCAGCTTGGCCCGGAAGTCCGCTATGTGCCCCATCTTACCCTGGCCGGCATCGCCCTCTGTGCCTGGTGCAGCCGGTCTGCCGTCTGAGAGATGGCCCCGGAACAAGCCTTCTGGGCTGGAAAGCAACTGCCCGGCATTTCGGGGGGCCCTCGGTGTATCGTGAAGGTTTCAAAGGTCTCCCCCTACGTAGGGTTTTCTCCGCCCGGACAGAGGGGATAGAATTGATGGCAGAGGCTGGGCTTTGGGAGTTGCCTGTGAGGGAAGCCCAAGTATCCTATAAGCCATAAAAAATAACAAAATAAAAGGTGCCCGGTGGGCTTTGGGTAGTCGGGCTTCCGGACGGTTCGGACAACTCGAAAAGAGGCTTTCCGTTTCGGATGGGGCTTTTTATTTGCAAGGAGACCGGCCATGGCCAAGCGAATCGTTCTCCCCCAAAGGTGGTGGTGTGTGTTTTGGGCAGTTTGGGTAGGGGTGGTTTGTGGAGGATCAGCGGTGGGGGCCGCTCCCTCAGTCCCCTCCGGACCTGCCCTCAAAGTCCCCAAATCGCAGGTCAACCCCTGGCAAAAGCTTTTTGCCGACGAAGATTGGTATAAACAAGGCCCGCCCCAGGAAATCATCATTCGGGGGCAGTTAGAGGCCGCTGCCCAACTGGAAGGCCCCACCCTCCGGATGCGCAGCTACTTTTATCGCCTCCGCCAATGGAATCTTTATACCGGCGGCAAACGGATCAAACTCTTGGATCGATTCGTCGGCCAAGAGGTGGAGATTCTGGGCAAAGAGGAGAAGATGAGTCTGGAGGGGCAGGAACTTCTGGAGTTTTGGCCGGCAGCCATCCGACCGGCTCTGCCGCATCCCAAATGGCCCAAACCCAAAATGCCGCCACCGACTGAAATTGGTCCCGGCCGGTCCCAAGAACCCGGCCCACCGGGCCAGCCCACCCCACCTACCGAACCCAGCCAAAAGGAACCAAAATCTCCCTCCGCCAAACCGGACGAACCCGCCTGGCAAAAACTCTTTGCGGAGGAAGATTGGTACAAACAAGCCGAAGGCAAGGAACAAATCTTCCGTGGCCGGTTAGAGGCCGTTCCCCAGGGGCCGGCTATCGGGTTTTTGATGCGGACGTGGTTCTATCGGCTTGGCCAGCGCAGCATTTACACTGGCGCCCGGAAGCTGGAAGTGCTAGATCGGCTGGTGGGCCAAGAGGTGGAGATTCTTGGCAAAGCGGTGGATATGGCTCTGGAAGGCCGACAGGTGAAAGAAATCTGGCCTGCGGCGGTGCGTCCCGCCCCGGTCCAACCCCTTTCCTCACCTGGCCCAAAACCGCTTCCTATACCCGGAAAATCTAAGAAGTCGGCTCCGGAAACAAAGGGGGACGCTTCGGTCGAGTGAATCCACCCCCTGGGGGGTTCCGGAAACTCCATTGGTTAAGTGAGAAAGACGGCCAGCGGCCAACCTCTACCCCTCCCCAGACATCCACACCCCGCACGTTGAGAAGGTAGCTTAGAACCGATCACAACCCCGGCTCCGCTACCCGATTGCCGGAAAGCCTTTATAGAGTTTAGAGAAAGAGGTCAACATAAGTAAGCCGGGCAACGGTGTGTCATTCCTGCGAAAGCAGGAATCCAGAGTTATTCCCACGTAAGCCGAAAGCCTCCATGTGGGGTGGCTCTTTCTGGATTCCCGCTTGCGCGGGAATGACACCTTTCGCCCGGCTTCGCTCTCCCTCTGCCTCTCCCGTCGGGGGAAAGGCAGGTTGCTTCAATCGGCTAAAGTGTTACGAGAAGTGATTGCCCTGGGATTGGCAAGGGAGATCTTGCCAGAACCTTGAGCTCCCCGACCAGGGCTCGAACCTGGGACCCGGCGGTTAACAGCCGCCTGCTCTACCAACTGAGCTATCGGGGAATGCCGAAATCACAAGGTTTCCCAAAGGATTGCCGTAAGATTTTCTGATTCTCTTTTTTAAAAATTTTTACCCCCAATTTCTATCCATTTCAAGACCTCCCAGAAGATTTTTCTGATATTCTTAAGCCTCCGGAACCAGGAGGAGTTCTTCCCTCTGGATGGATTCCAGAAGGTGGGAGGGGGCCATTTTCGGTAAAACCTCGGATTCTGGATGTTTAAAAGGCCTCTGGGGAGTATGGCAGACCAGAGGGCTTCTAAAATCCAGAATAAATGGTGGGCATTATCCCCCCATGAGCATGGGAGTCATCTCATGCCGACCCCAAACAGGGGGAGCTGGTTAGGTGCTAACACTTCGGGCGGAGAAAGAAACTCCCATTAGCCCACCACGGAAGGGGGAGTCTTCCCGCCCTAAGTTCCGGCCTTTTATCCGAAAAAGAGCCCCCACCAAGGGCAGCCTATTGGACCATTCAAGAGAGGGAGAAAATACTGCCCTTCTCCTAGGGTCGGACGATACACCATCCCCCTCTCCCCCAACTCCGGGTGCCAGGAACCTTCTGCTAGGATCCGGAGGATAGAGTACCCAGCCGGGGGATTACCTGCCGGGGAGCTTTTCCAGTTTAAAGGTGAACGGCCCGCAGCCGGGTTCCACCGTTACTTCAAACGGAGTGGTGTTGGCCCGGGTGTATTTTTCCGGGATGAGCGATTCTCGCCCCAGGTAGGTTTTATGAATCTGGAAGATCACCTTGTATTTGCCGGCAATGGCCCCGTCGCCGGGCCGGACGGTAGTCAACTCGAACGAGCCGTCCTTCGGATTAATCTCGCCAAAGGCCATTTTTCGGACCGGTACCTCTCCTGGGGGACCGGCCTGGACGCCGATGTCGATCGGCTCGAAATAGACGGTGGCTACTTCTCCCTGGGGAATCGTACCGTCGGTAAACATTACCGTGCCCCGCACAGGGACCATGGTTACCTTCGGCTGGCCGGAACAACCACTCCCTACCCACCCGAGAAGGATCAGGGCCCCCCCTACGGCGAACTTCCAACCAAGGGGATGAAATCTCATAAAAGCCACTCCTTTTTTAACACCGAGGAGAAATCTCGTTTTCCTGGAATTTCGGGAAATATTTCCTTCGGAGTAACCCGTGAGCCCAATGGAGCAACCCATCTCTCCCCCTGGCCGGCGAGAGGCCGGCTAACCGGTAGGTTGGCCGGGTGAGGGGAAGAAAAGAAGGCGGTTGTCCAGTTTCACCTCCCTCTTGGATGTCATTCCCACGGAAGTGGGAATCCAGTTTTTTCTACCCGGATTCCTGCTTTCGCAGGAATGACACGTGCTGGATTCCTGCTTTCGCAGGAATGACACGGGCACCTCCTTAGCCGGTTTCTCCCCCGACCTGGCCTTCGGCGTTCCTTTCGGCTACACCGACCTCTGGATGGCCTGGAAAGAGGGCAATTTTACGGGAACAGTTTGGAGGCATCCAAGGGCAGGCCGTCCATGCTGCAAATCAGCCGATCCCAAATGCTCAAGCTGCTTCCGGCGGAGGTTTCCACCCAATTGCTGATAAAATGGACACTTCCATCGCAAAAGGCGGTATAGACGCCGCCGACATGTTGGCCGCGGGTGGTGGCCTGCCAGGCCCCTTGCCCCAAACAACATCCCATCCGTTCCTGGATGAGCACCGCTTCGCCGGGATCCACGGTTCGTAGATAATTACACGCTCCACCTTTAATATCGTCGGAGTTGATGCGGGGATCGTTCGGCCCGTTCGCATCGCCGTAGGAGCCAAAGGCGTACAGGGAGCTGGCACCGGCATTGCCCATAGCCCATGTGCCACGAGGATCGTATTGGTTGAGTCCTGCGCGCAGTTCGGCCAACATGAGGGTATTGCTGAGGCCGTCGCGGATTTTAGCGGCCGGCTGAGAGCAATTGGCCCCCATCACTCCCCGGAAAAGTGGCGCATTGGTGCTCCATCCAGGAGAATCTGGCCCGCAAATGGGGTCGGGCCGGCTACTCCACCAACCGGGGCCTAACATGTATCCTCGGCCTGCGTTGGCGCCGTAGTTGCCCCTGGCCCAGTTATCGCCTTCATTCCGCCCGGGCGTGCCGGCGAATTTGATCCGGTTATAGGTGGCGTCGGTGGGGCATTTCAGTACCGGGATATCCACCCCCCGGGCGTAGCGATTGGCCGGATCGGAAATCGGCAAAGCCAAATTGAAGGAATTGTAAAGCCCCTGTTGCTCCAAAAAGGGCAGGATCAGGATGATCCAATTGGGCCGAAAGCGGTCGGTCCAGGCCGGTTCTTCGCCCGGATCGAATTGCACACTCGGAGGATACATCCCCTGTTGGGATTCGTACTGAATGACGGCCAGGGCGATCTGTTTGAGGTTATTGGCGCATTGGGCACGGCGGGCCGATTCCCTGGCCTGCTGGACGGCCGGCAAAAGCATCGCCACCAAAATCCCAATAATGGTAATGACCACCAAAAGCTCCACTAAGGTGAAACCATGTTCGCCCAGCCGGAAAGGCGGATCGCTTTGGTGGGAAAAAGGCTCCTTCGGTCCTCCGGCCCATCGTCTGCCGATGCCAGGAGTCCGCTTGGTGGAAAACCGGTGGATCGGCTTTTGCCAGTTACCCCCAGCACACCGGGCCGGTTCGCCCAACCGATCCGCCGCCCTCCATCGGCTCCTCCCGGAATGCTTGCTCGGTATCAATTGCTCCCTCCAACAAGACCCCATAACGTGGTCCTCCTCCTGGGTGGTAAAGCCCCTTTGGCCCGCTCCCCAGATGGCTCCGATGCATAAGGAAACTGCCGCCATGGTGCGAGTGGGTGCAATGCACCGAGTTTCCCAACCAGGTACATTTGGCCTGCCTGTTCCAGGGGTTTGCTTTCAAACGCAAAAAGGTTTCGTCGGTCTGCCCGTCTTCCGCCGCACGGAGCGGTCCTGACCGAGGGACGATCAGACTTTGGGCGCTTCTTCCACGGATCGGACGGCTTCAAAACGGCCGAAAATCATGCGCCCGGCGCTGGTTTGGAGGACACTGGTTACGGTGAGGCTAACCCACTGGCCGACATGCTCCCGGCCGTTTTCCACCACCACCATGGTGCCGTCGTCCAGATAACCGACGCCTTGGCCTGGTTCTTCGCCCGGTTTGAGCAGGCGGACTTCCACCCGTTCGCCGGGCAGAAACAGAGGCTTCATCGCATTGGCCAGGTCGTTCAAGTTAACCACCGGCACCCCATGCAACCGAGCCACCTTATTGAGATTATAGTCGTTGGTAATCAGCTTGCCATGCAGATGCTTGGCCAGGGCCACCAATTTCAGATCCACGGATTGGCCGGCAAACTCCGGCAGGTCTCGATCGTAAATCTCCAAATCCACCTCCGGATTTTTCCGAAGCCGGTTGAGGATGTCCAAACCGCGGCGGCCTCGGCTCCGTTTGAGCCGATCCGAACTGTCGGCAATGGCCTGCAATTCCGTAATCACAAACCGAGGGATCACCAATTGGGCGTCGAAAAGCTGGGTGTCCACCAGATCGGCAATCCGACCGTCGATAATCACACTGGTATCCAAAATGTACGGCCGGGCGCCTTTAACCTCCTTGGAAAACTCCACATAGGGAATGATAAACCGGAAGTCGTTTTTCGTTTGCAACAGCAGGCTGATGCAGGTGTAGCAAAGCACGGCGGCAATGATCAACTGAACAGCAGCCTGCACCTTGATCCCATAAGGCTCCTTGGTGGGAAACAGGGCAGCAAAAAACGGCGTCAACGCCAACCCCAAGATATATGCCAAAAACAATCCCACAATCAGCCCAAAATACACCGCCGAAATCGTATCCAGCGGCTTCCGAGGCACCACCATGTCCAGGGCAATGACCACCAAGGCCAATCCCACCACCCCCCCAAAAATCACCCAACTCATCCAAACCGAATCCGGCGGCACCACCCCAGACCACAAAATAATAAATACCCCCAGCCCTATGCAGACCATAATAAAGACAAGCCGCAAAACGGTCAGGGCCATGCCGGCCTCCCCCTGGCAAAATGATTTCCGCCTCCATCCCTTAACCAGACACCACTCCCCTTCTATTCTACCAGGATGTTCCTTTCAATAAAACCGTCCTTCCGGACCGGGAGCGTCTTGGTTGGGGTGCCTTCCGGATTCCCGCCGGGTTCCCTTGGTTTTGCGAAAAGGAGTACATCCAGAGGAGTACATCCCTGGGAAAAAGCACCGGCCTCAGCTAAGAGCCTATCCCAAAATCAGGCGGGTGCAAGCAGGGTTAGATTTATCTGGCCCCTGAAACCTACCTCCATGGGAGGATCGGACAAGGGGACCGGCATTTTGGGATAGGCGCTAAGCAGAATAGCGGAATGGCCCTGGCGGGGGAATCGATTCCCCTTTATCGAGGGGCTCATGATCGGAGGAGTTGGCGGAGGGCTTCCAAAGATTGGGGAATCACATTGACCGAGGCCAAGACCGGCATGAAATTGGTATCCCCCTGCCAGCGAGGAACCACATGCCAATGTAAATGCCCCGGCAGCCCGGCTCCCGCCGCACGGCCCAGATTCAATCCGATATTAAACCCATGCGGCTGAAGGGTCCGCTCTAACCGTTGGATCATCCGGATCAGCATTTGGAGTAGATCCATTTGTTCCTCGGGGCTAAGCTGTTCCAGCCGCTCCCAATGCCGACGGGGAGCTACCAACAGATGCCCGTTGGTGTAGGGATACCGATTCAGCACACAGAGGCTGTGTTCGGTTTGCTCCACTACATACCGAAGCGGTTCTTCCGGATCGGCCACTGCTTGGCAGAGAAAGCATTCCGGATCTGCCCCCGGAAGGAACGATCCTTTCGGAGCGGGTCGATCCAGTTTGTCTTCTCCTCGGATGTATGCTAATCGCCACGGTGCCCAAATCTGTTCATTTGCCACCCCTGGACTCCCTGGCCAAAGCAACTTTTGGTATCTAATTGGAAGGGATAGAGAATCTAGGTAATTTGGAGAAAATTTTTGGGTTCGATGTTGCCTCTCTAAACCGCCGTGCAACGGAAAATCTGCCCCAATTTTGGGGGAAAATCGTTGCCCTGGTCAATAGGCTTTCGAGGGATTTCCTTGAAATGTGCACACGATATGGGTGTTCGAATCCCCTCTGGAGTGCTATCTTCATTCCCTCTAGCCTCCCGGAACCTGGCCAAGTAAAATGAGGCGATTTCCTGTTCATGGGGAAATAGGTTCTAAGCCGCTGGGGGCGGGGGCTGCCCAAGGCCCGGCCGCTCCAGGTGGTGTGGAATAAAGCTGAGCTGGGCAAAAACCTAAACGGGAACACAAAATCCCACCAATGTCCGGTAGGGTTACCCCTCAAATGGGTACAATACTTCTTTAAGGGGGTTCCGAGGAGCCTACGATGGATTTCCGGGTAGATTTGAGTGTTTTTCAGGGGCCGTTAGACCTCCTGCTGTTTTTGGTTCGGCGGCATGAGTTGGATATCACGGAAGTCTCGTTGGCCCAAATGACCGACCAGTTTTTGGATTATCTTTCCGTATTGGAACAGATCGACATGGATGCGGTCGGCGAGTTTGTGGCGGTGGCTGCGCTGCTGATGGAAATCAAATCGCAGCACTTGTTGCCCCATCCGGAAGAAATCCAACAAGAGGAGTCGGAAGAGGCCCGGCGGGAATTGGTCCAACGCCTTTTGGAATACAAGAAGTATCGAGATGCGGCCAGTTTGCTGGAGGAGCGGGCACAGCAATGGCAGCAGCGTTTTGCCCGGATGAGTCGGGATCTGGACGCCCCGGAAGTGGATCCCTCCGAATGGCCTGTGCATGAAGTGGAGTTGTGGGATTTAGTCAGCGCCTTTGGACGCATCTTGCGGGAAAGCCAAGCCAATCAGCCCTCCAGCATCGTCTATGACGAAACGCCGATTCAGGTGTATATGGCGCGGATTATGGACCGCCTTTCGGTCCAAGGGCATCTGGCCTTCAACGATCTGTTCGAGCCGAGGATGCATAAATCCACCCTGATCGGCATTTTTTTGGCTTTGCTGGAATTGGTCCGGCACAAGCGGGTCCGTTTGGAGCAGAATGAGCTTTTTGGCGAGATTTGGCTTTTGCCAGCGCCGGAAGGTTCTGTGTGCGTCGCATTGCCTGAGGTAAGCGTGGACGACGGAGCACGATGATCGAAAACGTGGCGGTCCGAACATTGGTACATAAGGGGCTGACGATTGAGGGATATTCGCGGGCGGCGGTTCAGACCTATTGGCGGATTCCCGAGCTGAAGTTGGGTTTCGATTTCGGTGCCCAGCCCTGGTCTTTTATGGGTACGCCCACCTGGTTTTTGTCCCATACCCACTTGGACCATTTGGCGGCCCTGCCGGTTTATGTCTCCCGCCGACGGATGATGAAAATGGAACCGCCCACGATCTATCTGCCCGACTATGCCGCTCCGCTGGTGGAACGGATTCTCCGCCTGTACAGCCGGTTGGATCGGGGGCGGTTGCCATGCCAGTTGGTGCCCATCCGGCCTGGGCAGGAAGTGGAACTCTCCCGGGAACTGGTGGTTACCGTCGGGGCCACCCAGCATACAGTGCCTTCGTTGGGGTTTATTGTCTGGGAACGCCGACGCAAACTGAAACCCGAATTTTTCGGTCTGCCGGGAGAAAAAATCCGGGATCTCCGCCTATCCGGAGTGGAGGTTACTACAGAAGTTCGGCTTCCGCGGGTGGCCTATCTGGGCGACAGTTCCCCGGAAGGCTTGGACGCCAACCCGGCTATGTTCGACGCCGAGGTCCTGATCCTGGAAGTTACTTTTGTGGCCCCCCGGCATCGGAAGGACAAAATTCACAAGTTCGGCCATATGCATTTGGACGATCTGCTTGAGCGGCGGGGGCAATTTCGCAATGAACTGATCATTGCCAGCCATTTCAGCACCCGCTACCATGACAACCAAATCCGGCGCTATGTGGAAAAAGCAGTGCCAGACCTGTTCGAAGGCCGATTGTATCTGTGGCTGTGAACTTTCGTCCCTTTTGGGAGCAGCATGGCCGCTGGCCAGCTTGACACCGATCTGCCGCCACTGTTCCGAAACCGGCTGACTGATTTCTCATCTGGTGTATTGGAACCTCTGAATAATTCAAAGTGGACAAAAGATACGTATTTCGGGAGATTTTTCGGAAAATTCTGTATATTGGGCTGCTGCCCATGCTAGCGCCCAATAAGTTGTAGCTATCCTCGGCAATCTTCGAGACCAAAAACATACTCAAAAGCCCATATAGGTCACTATATTTCAGGATTTTTCAGAGGTTCCAGCGAAGCTCAACAAATCCGCACTGAGGTAGTTTGACTGTATCCGCCCGGCCAGGCCCCTCAACTGGTAGGGGGTAAAAATTGGCCCGAACCCCACCGATTGTGGTAATTACTTCTGGGGGGACAGTCAAAGTATGCATCCTCTTGCCCGCCGGGAGAAGGTTAGCCGGAAGGGACGAACTGTTTCTTCTGCGCAAGCAGCAGTCCCGGCTACTTTGGCCTTGCTCCTGTGCTTCTGTGTGGCAAGCGAGGTCGGGGGAAGATAGAGTGCCCCTTTTTCTGGATTCCCGCTTTTTGGGAATGAGGCCCTCAGACGGCCTCTCGACGGTCTGGGGAGAAGCGAGTTGCTCAACTCGGCTAAAATGTTACGAAACATTTTATTGGTTTTTATCACAACTTCCAATACAATATAGGTAATAGAGAAGGTTTTGGTGAATTTTGTTTGGGTTGAGAAAGCGGGAAAAGATCGGTCGTTCCAAAGGGTTTTTTCACGAAAGGAGTCTCAGCCATGAAACCGAGCAGAATGATGTGGGTGTTTTTTGTGTATGGAGGGGTGCTGGGAGGCGGTAGGCTCCCCGCGGCGCCGCCGGAGCCGATTCAGCCCGGCCAAAAGGTGTTTACCCTGAGCCCGGTCCCGTTGCAGGTCCAGACGGAGACCCAGGCGGTGGTCGGGCCTGCCGTGGAACTGGTGGCCGAGCATGTGCAGAACGAATGGGTCTGGGTTACTGTGCGAGGGTGGGTCCGCAGCAGCTTGGTTCAGCTTCCGCCGGGCGGCCTGTTGCAATCGGGCCAAATGCTGACGATCCGTTCAGAAGCCCCGTTGCAGGTCGAGTCGGAAACTCGGGCCGTAGTCCTCCCACGCCGAAAGGTCATTTTTGAGCAAGCCCAAGGCGATTGGCTCTGGGTGGCCGTGCAAGGCTGGTGCCAGGCCCAGTATTTAACGAAGGAATCCCCGGCCACTTGGCAGACTGCTCCGCCGCCAGCGGAATCTACCTGGCAATACCCTCAGGAGCCAACCAGGTACTACTATTATTACTACTACTACTATGCCCCCTCCCCCTATTGGTACCGGAGCTATCCGTATCGGTATTATTATGATCGGTATTGGCCGGGTTATTATCGTTATTGGCCCAGGCCCTGGATTGACATCGATATTGATGTGTATCGGTACTGGCCGCCGGATCGGTATCGGCCGAAGGATCGAGATCATCGCCCGCCAGACTGGGACCATCGGCCGGGGGATCGGGATCGCTGGCCGGATCGACCGCCCTATCGGCCAGACGGCTCGCACCGACCCGATGGGCCGTCGCTCCATCCGTACAGCAAACTCGACGGCGGGCCGAAACCGACTATGAAATCCGATCCCACCCCCAAACTGCCCAGCAAACTAGAACCAGCCCCCAAGGCGCCCGGCAAACCGACGCCCAGCCCCAAACCGCTCAGCAAAACGGAATGGGACATTTCAGCCTCGAAGGCGCCCGGCAAACCGACGCCCGGCCCCAAACCGCTCAGCAAAACGGAATGGGACATTTCAACCCCCAAGGCGCCCGGCAAACCGACGCCCAGCCCGAAACCGCTCAGCAAAACGGAATGGGACATTTCAACCCCCAAGGCGCCCGGCAAACCGACACCCAGCCCGAAAATACGGAGCAAAACGGAACCGGATATCTCTTCGCCCTAGCTCACCCTACCGCCTGGCGACCGAGAGGATCGAGCTAGGATCAAAACCTCGGCCTTGGCGAGCCAGGATTCCAAATCACCTCGGGAGGCCCGGCTGCGGAAGGCGGTCTAGACACTTCCGGCAATAACCGCATTGGCAGGAGGTGTCTTACCCCTTCGTAGCCGCCCGGTCCCCAACGCCGAACCGGACGCCGGATACCCCGTCGTTTATTCCTGCCGTGGGCCGAGTGAAAGAATCTCGCGAAGACTTTAGCCGAAGCAAACCCCCCGCCTCTCCCCACCGCTGGAGAGCCCGGCCAGAGCCTTTGGCTCAACCGAGTGAGGGGAATAGAGCCGCGACCGCTAGGGAGCGGCTCGCTGGCCGGAGGCAATCCCGAAGGCCCAGCCGGCCGAACAAGGGCCACACGCCCCTGCCGCAAAGGGCCAAGGCGGGTTCTCCATTCGGCTAAAATGTCTCTTGGCCAACAATTGGAACCAAAGTTAAGCGCCGACGAGTCCACCAGCTCCTCCTTGCATTCGGCTAAAATGTCTCTTGGCCAATTGTATCCCCCCCTCCATTCCGGCTACAATGGTAGGGAACCTCTTCTTTTGGACACCCTGGCAGCCATCAGGGGCAATCGGTAATGGGCGGTTCCTTCGGTTCGGATGGTAGCGCAGGATCGGCTTGGGCAGTGGAGCGGCTGCTGCTCCGGTTTTGGTTGCCGGGCAGGCCGTACGAGGAAGTTTATGTCGCCCAGGGCCTTTTGATCGGCCGGGTAGTAGAGGGCAACGATATTCAGATTCCCGACGAGGCGGTGGATCGGCACCATGCCCGGGTGGATTTTCGCGGCACAGATACGGAAGGCCAGTGGGTGCTAGAGTGTTTGCGCCCGGATGGGTTTGTGGAGGCAGAGGGCAGGCGGCATCACCGGTTGGTCTTACAGCCGGGGCTGCGGTTTACGGTAGGACCATGCCAGTTTGAGTGTCTGGCTGTTTCTAAGCCGGTTGCGCCCAAGCCGGAGCAGGATTGGTCTGTCTGTCCGCATTGCCGATCGGAGCAGGCAAGGCGTCTGGCGAAGGGCATGGGTCGATGTCCGGCCTGTGGCGGGGAGGTCGTGGTGCTGCA
>Ga0209809_1002302_pt1 | contig 13749 bp, 15 predicted proteins | sample YNPMSTMetaG_FD_186172 | JGI IMG/M metagenome (GOLD analysis project Ga0209809, IMG submission 186172) | Anoxygenic and chlorotrophic microbial mat microbial communities from Yellowstone National Park, USA - YNP MS-T MetaG (SPAdes) (version 2) ... | reverse complement strand
TCTCGCGCGTTTCGGTCATCGTCAGCGGCGTAATTCAGCAGCTCGGCCACGCCTTTCGGGTCGCGCTGTAAGGCCTCGGCGTGCGCCATGAGTAACTCCGTGCCATAGAGATTGCGGATGCGCCTGTACTCGCGAGCCAGCTCAAACAGCTTGGCCAGGGCCTGATTTTGTTGCTGCTGATTCGCGCTATCCTGGCCGGCCAGAAAGTCACGCCAGGCGTCGCGCCGCGCATGCTCCAGCGCGAGCAGCAAGGCCTCTTTCCATTGCTCGGCCTGGCGGTAGGAGTCACGGCGCTTGCGTTCTGCGCGGTAGTGCTCGCGTGGCAACCACTCCGCCTTTCGCGAGGGCCACAAGCCACGGGCACGCAATGCCTCGATGACGTCGGCTTGCCGGCAGCCCGAGAAGCAATGGACTAAGACGGTACCGTTCCGTTCGGTAATGCTCATGCTCGGCGTACGGTCATCGTGGGCGGGGCAGCGAGCCATCCACCGGCCCGGGCCGGTCCGGCGTGCTTGCAGCGCCTGCGCGATCGCCTCGGCAGTCATGATCGCGCCTCCTCCGCCAGCACGCTTACCGCCGCCAGCAGCGCCACGGCAGCCGCGGCCACTTCGCGCCGCGAAGCCTCGGCGGGGTCGCACTCTACGGCAAGCTGCAGCCGCCGCCGCCGGGCGGCAGCCAGCAGGCGGGCAAGCCAGCGCCCTATTGCCTCATCGTGCGGGATGTTGTATGCTGGGTACAGCATCGCGCATACTCCTGCCCGCCTGCGCCGCGCGCAGCGGGCTTTTTGTTTGCCGTCACTGCGCCGCCTCCGCGTGCTCGCGCGGTTGTTTCCGCCAGATGCCCGGTAAGGGGCGTCCGCCGGCCTCCACAAATCGCTGTAGCTCGCCCGGGGCCACTCGAATTTGCCGCCCTATCCTGACGCAGCGCAACGCGCCGGTTCGGGCCAGCTCTGCCGCGCGCGCGTACCGGATGTTGAGATATCCGCAAACCTCTTTGAGCGTAAGCAGCCGCTCCATGCCGTTACTAACCTCCTAACCTCAATTCTGGGCAATGCCGCGCGGAATTAACAGGGAACTAATGGAGCGGCGGTAAGTTGTTGAAGGCGGGTTACTTTCTTGGGCGGTTAGGGATTCGGCGCAGTCCAATCAGCCGAAGCAGGCGTTTTACGTGCTTCGCCACCGTGTCTGGGCCTACTCGCCATTCCGCGGCGGCTATCGCCTCATAGGTCATTCCGCCCACGGTAGCCTTGACGGCCCAGTCTAAGGGTTCGCGGTCGGCGTGCCATTCGCCAGGCGTCGCGCCGGCGGCCAGGGCCTCACTTACCAGCGAATCAATGCGTCTGCAAGCCTGTTCGGGCGTGACGCGCCAGATCCGATACACGGTCTTCGCGTTCTCCCTGATCGCGCGCTTGAAGCGGCCTGATCCGTACAGATCGGGGTAGTAGTAGCAAGCAAGCTGGGTCTCGCCGTCACGGAGCACGAGGGTCAGGATGCCCCGCAATCCCGCCGGCAGCGCGCGCCCCAGTTCAGGGGTCATGGGAATGGGCGGCAGTACTTCGCACCTATCAGGCACGGCCCCACCCCAGCCGATGCTCCACCAGCCCCAGCCGTGCGCCTGGTAGCGCGAGATTGCATCCAGCGCCGCGTCAAGCAGCCAGCGAGGGATGCGGCCACGATCCTGCAGACGCCAGCGTCGCGCCCAGGCCTCGATGGCTTCGACCAATTCCGGCCAGCCGGGCGGGGCGATTTCCGGGACGAGCAGCCAGTCCGCGAAATCGCCAGGCGTGCATCCGGCAAGGTTCGGCCTGCCTGCGCGGGCGGCCAGTTCGAGCAGGTCATCGAGCACTTGCGGATACAGCTCGTCTACGGCATACAGGAAGGCATCGCGAGCCCGGGCCACGATGACGCTCGGCAGCGTGGCCTCGCCGCCGAAACGGTAGCTCTGCGCCGCGCGCGGCATGCCGCACTCAGACGCATTCTAACGCAGCCCGCGCTACTCGGTAGCAGTTCTTGTGAGCGGGCGGGCCGGATTGTGGGGGCCGGCCCCTTCAGGCAAGCCGGAACATTTTCGGGCGGGAATGTTTGATGCCTGTGTGTCTATAGTGTGTCTACTCGGAGTTATAAGGGCATTCCGGGCGCACTCAACCGCACTCAGGCGCAATTACAGGCCCAACTGCCGCAATCACTTAGCAACTCGGCGCAACTCGGGCGAAAAATGCAGGCTTGATTCATGATCACCCACAGCTCGATCAGAATGATCGGGGCGAACGGCAGGCTCAGCACCTCGTTGGATCTCTTCTCGCTCGACAGGACTTCCTTCGGCACCTTGATCCCGCGCTGAGAGGATGTTGTTTACGGGGTTCCTTGACGCGGTTCGCAACTTCACCAGGTTCTCGCTTGTTTGCGTTAGGCCCGTCCGTTGGCGGTGCTACTTGTGCTTCATCCACGATTCCGCCAGCAGGCTACGACAGGTACAGCGCCAGCAGTGTGGGGTCGCGGTCGTCGGTCTCCTTCACCGCCCGGCGCAGGACCCGGAACTGGTTCGTATCCACCCCCAAGACCCGCGCCACGTGCGGGAACTCTGCCTTGCAGAACCGCCGCGAGTCGCCCGCGACCTTCAGTCCCGCCTCAGCGTTGGGCCGCAGCTTCTTCACGGACCGCGGCAACTGCTCCCGCAGCCACTCGCCCAAGTAACTTGCCCCATGGCCCAGCTGCCTGCAGCAGCTGAAGTCGTACCGACGCTGGTCGATGCCAAAATGTAGCTCTTTTATAGATCTCGCCTGGCGGTTGGAACTGCCAGGTGGAGCAAACACACTTTGCGACCGTCGTTACGTTCCTATCCGAGGTCGCCGAACGTCTCATGATTCCTTCCAGTCAAAGGTCTGGCCCCACTCCTTGAAGGGTTCCATCGCCCAACCTAGGACATACCGCCTGTCACTGGTCTGCTCCGGAGGTCACCTCCTAGAGCTTACCGCAGGCCGGAGTCAGTGTCCCATAACCAAGCGCTTGTTTACACTGCCGGACTTTGCGCATGATCCGGGCAGCCGAGGGGGTCCAGACAAAAGGACGGGCGTGCCTGTTGTGCTCGGCCCCATACTCCCGGATGGCCCGTTCCCGCTCGCGCACGCCGCGAAAGCTGCCCCGCCGGATGCACTTGCGCGTCCGCTCGGCCAGGAAGCGCTCCGCTTGGTTGAGCCAGCCGGCGCCTTTGGGCGTGAAGGGGAACTGATAGCGGGGATGGGCTTCCAGCCCCTGCTCGATTCGGGGCTGGGTGTGGGCGCCCTGCGTGTCCAAGATCAGATGCCCAGCCAACCCCTCGGGAGTCTGCCGTTCGAGCTTCTCCAGGAAGGCCGGCAACTCGGCGTGGCGGTGTCGGGGCAGGCCGGTGGCAGTCACCTTGTCCGTGAGTACATTGAGAGCTGCAAACGGGGTGGCCCCTGCGTGCCCGGGCGTGGGTGCGCCGTGGCGCCGGGAGTCGTAGGTCTGCCGCTCGGGGATGCCGGGCCGCAAGGGCAGGATGGGCTCGATGCGCTCCAAGGCCTGGATCTGGCTCGTTTCGTCCACCGCCACCACCAAGACCTGATCCGGCGGGTTCACCTACCAACCCCACGATGTCGCGCACCCGGGCCACGAACTCGGGGTCGGTGGGGAGCGGGAAGCGGTCCCCGCGGTGGGGCTGCCAGCCGTAAGCCTTTCCGACGCGGTGCACGGTCCTGTGGCTGACCCCGCAGCGCTCGGCCAGCGTGCGCGTGCTCCCGTGGGTGGCCTCCCGGGGCCGCTCCTCCAAGCGCATACGCAGGATCTTGGCCAGGGTGGCTTGGCGGATCTGCTTCTGGCGGCCCGGTCCGGGCGCGTCCCGCAGCAGGCCCTCCACCCCGGCCTGCTCGAAGCGTTTTCGCCACAGCGACACGGTGGGCCGTGTGGCGCCCAGGCGGCGGGCCGGTTCCCGGTTGGAGAGTCGCTCGGCGGCGCCCAGGATGATGGCCACCCGGAGGCCGAATTACTGCGTGGTGCGCGGCTGGCGGGCGATCTGCTCCCGCTGGCAACGCCGGCTGGGGGGCAGGACGATGGGTTCAGCGGACTTCCACATACGTGGAGTTCATATCTTACAGGATCCCCCATTTGTCAAGATGGTGTTGTTACATAACACTAGAGGCCGCATTCGATTGCCAGCATGGCCACGTCGTCGGCCAGAGGCGCAGGAGCACACCATTCCTGGACGCGCGCCATCACTTCTCCGAGGCTCTCATCGAGCGGGCGGCGCCGATTCTGATCGTAAGCTTCCAGCAACCTTTCGACACCGAACTCCTGCCCGGCGGTGTTCTCTGCCTCCGTGAGGCCGTCGGTCGCGAAATACAGGCGGTCTCCGCCTTCGAGTTTCACCGCCCGTTCTTCGTAGCTTGCCGCCGGAAGCAAACCAATGGGCAAACCGCCCGATTCCAGCTCGATCGGGGCCGCGCCGTGGCGCACCAGCACAGGGCCGCGATGACCGGCTGCCACGTAACGAAGTTCATGCATTTCCGCATCGAGCACCCCGTAGGCCATGGTGAAGTACTGCATTGTGAGGCGGGTGCTTCTGAAGTGCTGATTCAACCGCTTAGCCACCTCCGCCGGTGAAGCCACAACATACTTACCGGGGCTTTCCGGCACGCTCCGGTAGAGAAAGGAGCGATCGGCAACCGGCGACAAGAAGTGGCTCAGCGTCACAGACAAGAGAGCTGCCGCGACGCCGTGTCCGGAGACATCGAGAATGTAAAGACCCACGTGCCGGTCATCTAGGGAAATGACGTTGAGGAAGTCACCTGCCAGCTCCTGACAAGGCAAGAACCGCCACGCAAATCGGATGCCCGGAATCTGGGGCAATACAGTTGGCAGCAGCGAGCGTTGCACGGCGGCGGCTGCCTCCAGGTCCTGCCGGAGGCGACGATTCGCGGCCTCCAACTGTTCGTTGGCTTTCTGGAGGGCGTCCAGCGCATTTCTTTCCGCCGTTACGTCGGATTGCACGGCGATGAAATGGGTTACAGCGCCCGAGCGGTCGCGTACCGGCGTAATCGCAAGGCGGTTCCAGAAGGCAGTGCCGTCCTTGCGGTAGTTGATCAACTGCACGGTAATCTCGCGTTGCTCGCGAAGCGCCGCTCGTAATTGGTTCAACGTATCCCTGTCCGTCCCGGGACCCTGAAGAAACCGGCAATTGCGCCCCAGCACTTCTTCCGCGGAGTACCCCGTGAGTCTTTCGAAGCCGGCATTGACGTAGATCAGGGGGTCGTCGGGCAGCCGGGCGTCGGCGATCGCAATGCCTTCGGCAACCGACGCCAGGGCCCGGTCCTTGAGCTTGAGCAGCGCCCTGGCCCGCTTGCGCTCCCGGCTTCTGGCGCTAGCCCTCTTCGCTCTCATCAGACCTACCTGACCACGGGTGAGCCGCTCCGTGCAACCCGCGCGATCTGCTTGAGCATACCCGGGAACACGATACGATGGACCGGCCAGGAAGCGTACCAGTACAGGCGCCCCAACACGCCCCGCGGATCGAACACGGCGGTCTGCCGAATGACCGTATTCGAGCCATCCTCATCCACGCGAAACTCCAGCCAGGCGCGCCCCGGAAGTTTCATTTGCGCGGCGAGAAGGAGGCGGCGATTGGCCTCGTAAGCCGCCACGCGCCAGCAATCCACGATGTCGCCGATCTGGAGTTGCTCGGGATCCCGGCGGCCACGGCTCAGACCCGGTCCCCCCAACCACATGTCCATGACGCCGCGCAGGCGCCAGAGCCAATCGGCATAATACCACCCGGTCGAACCTCCGATCCTGCGGATCGGGGCGAATGCCTGCTCCGGCGAAACGTTGACACTGATTTTCAGGGTATACACCAAGCGCAGCGCCTTCGCCGCGGTGGGATCCGCCCAGTCCTCGACCTGGTCGTCGGCACGCAGCGCGGCCGCGATGGCCTCTCGGTACCCCATGGGTCGGATCTTGAATTCGGTCAGCGCCGAGCGATCCCGGACGACCGTGGGGTGACGGATGCTGTCAATCAGCCGGCGGCCCACTCGAACGTGCAGCGGGGTGACCAGCCCCAACCACAGGCTGGACAAACGAGGCGTCAGAACGGGCACGGGGACGATCAGCCTCCGGAGTCCGCGCTGGCGTGCGTATTCCAACATCAGGTCTCCGTAAGAGACCTGGTCAGCGCCGCCGATTTCGAAGACGCGGCTTTCGGCACCCGGCAGCTCGAGCGCGGCGAGCAGATACGTGAGCAGATCCTGGATGCCAATCGGCTGCGCCGGCACGGATACCCAACGCGGAGTGATCAACACCGGCAAACGTTCGACCAGCGCCCGAATCATCTCGAAGGACAGGCTTCCCGATCCGATCACAATGGAGGCCCGGAACTCGATCACGGGGATACTCGAAGAGCGGAGTATCTCGCCGACCTCGTGCCGGCTGCGCAAGTGCGCCGACAGGTTCGCGGAAGTTTCGCCCAGCCCGCCCAGATAGACGATACGACTAATTCGGAAATCGCGCGCAGCGTCAGCAAAGTTCCGCGCGGCCTTGCGGTCCTGCTCTTCGAAAGATCCCACCGAGCCCATCGAGTGAACCAGGTAGTACGCGGTATGCACTCCGGGCAGGGCCCTGCGCAAAGAAGCCGGATCCAGCAAGTCGCCGGCCACCGCTTCCACCTCTGCCCCTCCCGGGATCCGCAGGCGTTCGGGACGCCGCACCAGGCATCGCACCCGATGGCCGGCGGCCACCAAAGCTTCCAGCAATCGGCCCCCGACGTACCCTGTGGCGCCCGTGAGCAGAATCAGCGGCTTCATCTTTTGTGGATACTTACCAACGCTTGACGTGCGTGGCCGCGGTCTGCAATCGCAAGTAAATGATCGCGACCTGCCTCCGGCCAACGAAGGCGGCCGCGAAAGTCCTCGTCAGCCAAGTCGAACCTCATTCATCAGCGTACCGCACAACAAGCTTGAGCTTTCTCTCGCGAACAAGAAAGACAAGCACGTGATCGAGCGCTCCTCGACGCGTTCTCAAAGAGGGCCCGGCCGCTCGGCCGGCGCGATAGCGCGGGAGACCTGAAGAGCCATGATCATAACTCCGCCATCCCTCCGGGGGGCGCCGGCGAATGGAGACCTTCCCGTTCCAGCGTACGCAGCAGGCCGGACGAAGGCTGGCGGGCTTCGCGGTTGGGGCGCGATGATGGCCCGGTTTCTTGGGTGTGAAGACGCCGTGGTGGATACCCGCCGGAATCTTCAGCAACCGGAGCTGGGCAAGCTGGTGCAACTGGCCCACCAGTTTGTGCTAGACTCTTTAGCGGCATACGATGCTTACCCGGTTGGGGGAGGCCGGGGCGCAGGCGTTCATGATAATGCCGATCGGCGCGCACAATTCGCTTGTGGCGTCGAAGCGTGACGCGCGTCCGGCGCCGGTTGAGCAGGCTTTCGAGAAGCCGGAGGGGCTGCCGCGGGCGAAGATGCGACATGTTGCCAAAGGGGACGCCGAGCCGCCGGGCGCCTTTTCCAGTCGCTTTTGTCCGGGAACGACCTGGGCCCTTAGCTCAGCGGTCAGAGCAGCGGACTCATAATCCGTCGGTCGCAGGTTCGAATCCTGCAGGGCCCACCAGAGCGCTTCGACATCGTCTCGCGGTGTGGTCGAGTGTTTGGATCGCGGCCGGACAGCAGCGTCCTACAAAGGCATCCGCCCGCGGACCAGGATCGCGTTGGCCGGCGCCGCAGGAGTGGCCGAGTCTTCGTCACTTCGCTGTCTTGCGCAAGGACGCCTGTCCACGCCGGGCATAGTCAATCGAGGCCGCCAGCACCCGCATCGCCTCCTGGGGAGCATGGAAGCCGGTCGAATTCTCGGCCTCCACCATGTCCAGGTAAAACTGTGCGCGTCGCTGGAACTGTCGCGCCTGGTTCAGCTCGGCGTCGGTTGCGCCCGCCTGGCGCGCCCGTCGAATGTCGCTGATCAAGTCCATCAAGGCGTCCAAGGCAACGTTACGGATCTGAAAAAACCGGCTCTGGATCAAGTCCACTCGAGCCTTGATCTCCTCTTCAGGAAAGTGGTGGCAGCCCTGGCAGGCGCGATTTACGTTCAGCAAGGGGCTGCGGACGTGATGATCGGAGATCTTGAGCCCGCCTTCGCGCCGGTAGGGCATGTGGCAGTCGGCGCAGGCGACTCCCGACCGTGCGTGCACACCCTGCTGGAACAACTCGAACTCGGGATGCTGCGCCTTGAGCAATGGCGCGCCGGTCTCCGCATGGGTCCAGTCGCTGTGCTTCACTTCCTCGTAGTGCTCATAGATTTGTTCGACGCGCAGGCCTTTCTGCCAGGGGAAGACAAGCCGTCGCTCTGCTCCCTTGAAGTAGTACTCGACATGGCACTGCGCGCACACGAAGCTGCGCATCTCCTGCGCCGAGGCCATGCGGTTGGGATCGTAATCGGCAACGCCTTCGGCGGCTTTGAGCGCACGGATGCCTTCCAGGAAAGCGGGGCGCGTGATGCGCAAACGCATGGTCTGAGGATGGTGACAGTCTATGCACGCCACCGGATGCGTGACGAGCCTGGCGGCCTCGGCATAGGGCATGCCGTTGAGCCGCTCGAAACCCTTGAAGAGGTCGCCTTCGCCCAGACGGATCATGGCGACATAGCTGGAGGCGTGACAGTTCAAGCAGGCGCCCGGCTGCTTGAATTCCAGCACGCGGCGCGTGTACCGGGCATCAATGAGCATGTAAGCATGGCCGCGTTCCTCGCGATAGTCCGCGGCGAAGGGAAATCCCGCCCACATCACTTTCAGCCGGGGATCATCCTCGAGCTTGTTCTGCGAGACCACGGATCGGGGATCGGCCTGCGTTGGCGAGCGGGGGAGAGCTTCCGATCCGCCGTAGCGCGTGCGCACCATGTCCACGGTGCGCTTCCACAGATCATAATGCTGCGGGAAGTTCTTTCCCCACAGGGCCGGGTCTTCGGCGTGCTCATCCAGCTCGACCACTCGGAAAAAGGTTTGCCGCCCTTCTTATTTGCGTTCGATGATGCTCACCAGCAGCGCGGCGATGCTCAAGGCTGCGACGGCGCTGAACATCCCGATCCACAGCGCCTTGCGTTTCCAGTCTTGTTGTTTGATCCCCTGCATCGTTTCTGGTCCGGCTCCTCTAACGGTGTCCTACAGCCCTGTGACAATCGAGGCAGGCGATCCCGTCCCGGAGCCCGCGGCCGAGGGTCATCGCCTCGGCGATCTCGGCGTGGCACTTCAGGCACGACCGATCCGCGACACGCCGGTTGCGGACCTTGATGCGGAGTTGGTCGGGAAAATCTCCCAGGGTAAAGGCCAGAGAATGAAAGAACCCGTTGTAAGCCTTCACGGCGTACCTGGGAATGAATTCCGCCGGCGTGTGACAGTCATTGCAAACCGCCACCGCGCGGTGACTCGACTTGCGCCAGCTTTGCTCGTACTCTCGCATGACGTGGCAATTGGCGCAGGCACCCGGATCATCGGTGATGTAGGACGCGCCTCGGGCGTAACCGAAAGTGAACAGGCTCAGGCCCACACAAACGCCGACAGCCACGGCCGGCATGAGCGCAATGGGCGACATCCCCTCGTCGCGGTTCCCGCCTCGATTCGTATTCACATAACTCACAACACCACCGGATAGCATAAGGGCGGCAGCCCTGCTGTGACTTCGATCACAGCCGAAGCGCCGACGCAGCAGGCCACACGGCTTCGCCCGCCTCAGGAGCCGTGAGATGCGCGAACCTTCCCGGTTTGCTCGCGCGAGGGGCGGAGGCCATCAGCAGGCGGGCGCGAGTTTCTCCGGCGCCCGGGCACGACCGTCCGAAAGGGGCTTTGAACCGCGCCCTCAGGCGGCGCGGGATCTCTCGCATCGGTCCTCTCGGGGCGAGCAGCAGCGTTCTCAGCCTCAGCCGGCAAGAGACAAGCTCCCAGGACCTCCCCTCGCGGTGGATCGGTCGGCGCGCGGCGGGCCCATCGGGTGAGTTCCGTGCAGGGCATGGAAATAATGCAGGCAGAGTCACTGTGGGATCGAGGGGGTCAGCACCCGCCGCAGCGCGCCATAATGAGCCTCTGCAAGTTCTCGCATCCGGGGAGCTCGCGAGCATCATCCGACGTGCGCAGGGGTTTCCGCTCGGCCAGCTTGCGGGCGACTCGCTGGGTGGCTTGGTCGAGTTCAAGAACCCTGAGCAAATCCGCGAGCAATACCCGCAGGGCGTGCGTGACCTCGCCGACGGCGGAACTTGGGACACGTCGGCGGGTCAGCTCACCGATGATTCCGAGATGGCGCTTGCCCTGGCCCGGGTGCCGGCGGAGCACGGACGTTACGACCCGGAGCATGCCCGGCGGGCTTACCCCGATTGGTTCCACTCGCGACCCTTCGACGTCGGCAACACGGTCAGCGCCGGTCTGAGGGGACATCCCCGAGCGGACAGCCAAGCCAACGGAGCGATCATGAGGGCCAGTCCGCTGGGCATATTCGGCGCATGTCATTCCTTGGAACGTGTGGCCGAGTGGGCGTGCCAGGACTCGCCGATCACTCACATCCACCCGCTCTGCCGGGAGGCCAATGCGCTTTATGTGATGGCGATCGCGCGCGCCTTCCGTAGCGGTTGCAGCGCCGGCGAGCTGTATGGCGAAGTCATCAATTGGGCGGAAGGGATGGCGAACGCGCGCGAGCTGCTCCAGGCGGTTCCTCGAGCCACGGAGGCGCCTCCCACAGATTATCTAGGTTCGCCCGGATGGGTCTCGGTGGCCTTTCAGAGCGCCCTGTGGCAATTGCTGCACGCCCGCGAGCGGGGATGCCAGGCCTCCGCAGTGGATCGGATCCAGAAGAACGCGTTGGCTGGATTCGAGCGGGCGTCTAGCATCCGGGAAATGGCGGCTGCATGGCGGAAATGGTTTGCCGCCTCGATCGAGGAAGCGGCGCTCTTGCAGTCGGGCAAGCGGAAGAAGATCGTGGTTCGCGCCTGCCGGCTCGTCACGGAGCGCCTACAATCGGCCAGCGGCCTGCACGAACTGTGCGCCAAGACGGTGGCGGCTGAGATGGGCCTTTCGCGCAGCCACTTCAGCCGGATCTTCAAACAGGAAACGGGCGAGACTTTTGCGCGCTATTATCTGATCGCCTAGCGCATAGAGCCGGCGCAGAGGTTACTTTTGGACCCGGCTTGCAACGTATCCCAGGTGGCGGAGCGGTGTGGCTACAAAGACGCCAGCTATCTGGCCAAAGTCTTCCGGCGGTTCCTGAGGTGCTCACCCATGGAGTCCTGCCGTGACCCGGCCGCGTACATCCTGTCCCGAACAACGGGCAGCTCGCAGGGGGAGACGCCGCGCGGCTTCCACGACTTCTAGAAGCGAGACGAGGACCTGCCGGCGCGCGTGACGCTCAAGGAGAAAGTCGGGCAGATGAACATGCCCTGCGTATTCCGCGCGGAGATGGGAGGCGGCCCCACGAACACGGGCGAGACCGTCCTGCGGCATGTCGAGGTCAAGAAGGAAGCATGCCGCAGGTTCGCCGAGGGAACCCATCTCGCCGGTCTCGGTCCCGGGGGCGGCTTTTTCACGCTGGCCGATCATGTGCTCCCCAACGGCCCCCGCGAGTTGGCGGAGTTCTTCAACGAGCTTCAGCGGATCGCCCTCAGCAGGACGCACCTGAAGATCCCGCTGCTCCAGACCGAGGAGGGCACGCACGGGCTGATGTGCTCGGGCGGCACCGTTTTCCCCGAAGGTCCGGCGCTGGGCAGCACCCGGAACATGGATGTGATCGAACGGATCTACGCGGCGGCCGCGCACGAAGCGCGCGCCGTCGGCGTCCACCAATTGTTCACGCTGGTCATCGAGCCCATTCGGGATGCGCGCATGGGAAGAAATCAGGGGGCCAACAGCGAGGATCCTTACCTGACTGCGCGCATGGGGGCGGCCAGCGTGCGGGGCGCCCAGGGCGACGATGTCTCGAGGCCCGACAGAGTTGCGGCGGGCCTCTGCCACGATCCCGGCCAGAGTCAGCCGGTGAGCGGTCTGGAGCGCGGCGCCACGGAGATATCCGAACGCACGCTCCGGACCGTATTTCTTCCGTCGTGGGCGAGTCCCGCGAGACCAATGGCGTAGGCAGGGACGTCGCGAGCCGGGACCTGTCGGGTTTGCAGGAGGACCTCATCCAAGCCGTACACGCCGCCGGCACGCCGACGGTGGTCGTGCTCATCAACGGGCGGCCGCTGTCAACCCGCTGGGTGGCGGAGCACATTCCGGCCATTGTCGGCGTCTGGCTTCCCGGCGAGCAAGGCGGACATGCGGTTGCGGAGGTGCTCTTCGGCGACGTCAATCCCGGTGGGCGTCTGCCGGTTACCGTGCCGCGTCATGTAGGATAGTTGCCGGTCTCCTACAACCACACGGCGACCAAAGCCTCAAGACTGAAGGGCCGGGGCTACGTAGACATGAAAGGCACTCCCCAATGGGAGTTCGGTTATGGGCTCAGTTACACGCGCTTTGAATACCATGATCTGCGCATCAGTCTGGCCGAGATCCGGCCCGACGGCTCGGTCCGGGTGAGCCTGCGGGTGAGAAACGTCGGCCGGCGAGCCGGAGCCGAGGTGGTGCAGCTCTACCTGAACGACGTACAGAGTTCCGTTTCCCGTCCCGTGAAGGAGCTTCGGGGATTCGCCAAGGTCTGGTTGAAGCCTGGCGAAGAGCGGCAAGTCAAGTACACCTTGACTTCCGAGGACCTGAGTTTGCCGGATCAAAACATGAATTGGGTCGTCGAGCCCGGCAAGTTCGAGGTCCTGGTTGGGGCTTCCTCCGAAGACATACGTTTGCGGGGCAGCTTCGAGGTGCGATGATGCCGCCGGGGCGCACAAGAGGAATTCCCCATCAACCACCCGTTGCCCTCCGGCCCGCGAACGAAAGGGGCACAACAAACCGTGGTGAGAGAGTACATTTCGAGATGACAGTCGTCATTCAAGAACTCGAGCGCCCTGGGCATGCCTCAGCTTCTGCCCCGGAGCGACACTCGAGGCAAGGCTTCGCCTCCCGGGGTTAGACATGCTGATCCTCCCGGGATCCAAGTCGGCGCCCAACAACCTACCAGGGCGGCGGATGGGCTGCCGGACCAGCGCACGGAGGCGGCCGGACACGCGTCGCCTCACCCCATCCACAAACAGAACAGGCGGGATCAGGGGGACAGGTTCGCTTTTGACCCGCGAGGTCGGGGCTGCGTGGCACAATTGAACCACATGTCCTCGCCCACCACCGTCAGCACGGCGCCCCGCTTGCGCCGCGCGCTGACGCTCCGGGATCTGGTTCTTTACGGAATCATCGTCATCCAACCCACCGCACCCATGCCGCTCTTCGGCGTGGTGTATCAGGAAGCCCGCGGGCATGTGGTGAGTACCGTGCTGATCGCCATGATCGCCATGCTGTTCACGGCGGTCAGTTACGGTCGGATGGCGCGGGCTTATCCGGCGGCCGGCTCGGCCTTCACGTATGTGGGGCGGGAACTGCACCCCGCCTTGGGTTACATAACCGGGTGGAGCATGGCGATGGACTACATGCTCAACCCGCTCATTTGCACTATCTGGTGCAGCAAGGCGGCCGGCAACATCATACCCGAAATCCCTTACGGTCTATGGGCGCTCTTCTTTGCCTGTCTCTTCACCGGTTTGAATCTTCGCGGGATCAAGGCTTCGGCCCGCACCAACGCCATACTGGCCGCGGGCATGGGCGCGGTTATCCTGATTTTCCTTGCGACCGTAATCC
>Ga0209809_1002300_pt1 | contig 13754 bp, 12 predicted proteins | sample YNPMSTMetaG_FD_186172 | JGI IMG/M metagenome (GOLD analysis project Ga0209809, IMG submission 186172) | Anoxygenic and chlorotrophic microbial mat microbial communities from Yellowstone National Park, USA - YNP MS-T MetaG (SPAdes) (version 2) ... | reverse complement strand
GGCTCCGGCGCCTCTGGGGGCTGAAGCCCTGCACCCGGCCCCGACTCCAGCCCTCCACAGTCCAGCGCAAAGCCAAGGCCGGGCCACCAGCGCCGGGCCGGGGCGCAGAGCGGGCCAGCCAGCAGCGTCCCGCACCCTGCCCTCGGGCCAACAATGGACCAAAGACGCCACCGCCGCAGAACAGACCATCCTTGCAAGGGCCGGGCATCAGCAGGATCTTGGGGCAAAGCTTTTGACGGGTTCATGGGGACTAGCGCGCTGTTGTTCCAGCCTCGTGCGACTCCGGAAGCCTGCCGGCAGACCGCATGGGAGAAACCCACACCAGCCATGCAGGCACTTCTCCGGGGCTTATTGCGAGAGCTTTCCTGCACCTACGCCAGACAGAGACTTTTTTCGGAATTTTGCGGCAGGGGCGCATTTGATACCTGCGCAACTTCGGAGGCGCCGCTTGGGGTCGCGGCAGTGCAAGCAGTCTGGTGGCTCGCTGCTGCTCCGGAACACGGGCCGGGCTGAAACCCGGCCCTGCAAAAGCATGGCGCGGCGGACGAATCCGACCAAAGCCGCCCGTTCCTCCCAAGGGAGGGACGGCTTCCACGCCGTCCGGCTTTGGAGGGACGCGTTCCACGGCGTCCGATGGAAGGACGCCTTTCGCGCGTCCCTAAGCCCGGCTAGAACCGGGCCCTCCAATTGAATCGTTACCATCAGGCCGGGGTGAAATCCGGCCCTCAAATGGGCGATGTAGTCGGCTGAGCAACCCATCCGGTGGTTTGTGGAAGGCAGGAGCGGGGTGGTAGGTCTCTAGGCGCGCTGTTACTCTTCGACAGCGCCAGCAAGCGGGCGCACTCCAAACGCTTCGCGAAGTCGAAGGCGCCGTGGGGAGTCGCGGCAGCGCATGGACTGCGGCGGCTTGCCGCCGCTGTGGGAGCTGGGCCAACGCAGAAGCCGGGCCTTCAACGGAATGCAGGGGCGACGGATTGAAGGAGGGGCGCCCGGTTTTCGAGCGGGAGGAAAGCAGCTCCGCGCGGGAAACGGTGGCCCAAGCGGGGGCATTATCCAGCGGAGCACCGAGGGCGGATGGACTTTCGGGGGGCGCGAGAGCGCAAGCAAGGGCGGGGCCGTGGGGCGGCGGAGGCGAGCTGCGCGGAGTCTCAGTGACGGTTCAAGCGCACGGGGCAGTTCTGGAGTCCGGCTGGGGACAAAGCACGATTGTGTCTGGACACCTTCGGGTACAACGAGCGCTGGCATCTGCCCTTCCCCTGCACCCGCCCCCATTTGTCCAAAAACTGAAATGCGCCCCGAGCTGGCGAAGACGGGAAGTTCGCATTGAAATTGGGTCGAGACCCCTTCATAGTGATGTTCCGGCCCGGAGGGCCTGACGCACCGGGCCGGTTTCCTATGCCCTTCACAGCGGCTGAGATTGCACGTCATCTGGGTGGCGAGGTCATTGGCGATGGCTCGGTGTTACTCCATCGATTTGCCCCGGCAGATCGGGCGGAGCCGGGGGACCTGACTTTCGCCGAAAACGAGATGTTTTTGGCCCGGGCCGAACAGGGACGTGCCTCGGCCATTCTGGTGGACCGACCCGCCAGCTCGGCCAAAACCCTCATTCGGGTGCGCAATGCGCGTGTGGCTTTTGCCAAGGTGCTGCCCCTCTTTTTCCCTGAACCACAGTTTGCCCCCGGCATTCATCCTACCGCCGTGGTTGCCGACTCTGCCCAAGTCGATCCCACGGCCTACATCGGTCCTTGGTGCGTGATCGGGGCTCGGGCGATCATCGGGCCGCGGTCGGTTCTCTGGGCCCAGGTGTTCGTGGGAGATGACTGCGTGCTGGGGCAGGAGGTGTGGCTGTTCCCGCACGTCACGCTTTATCCCCGAACCCAACTGGGTGCCCGGGTGCGCATCCATGCCGGCAGTGTAATCGGCAGTGACGGCTTTGGCTACGTGCAGGACGGCCCGGTGCATTTGAAAGTGCCCCAGGTCGGCAACGTGATCATTGGCGAGGACGTGGAAATCGGCGCCAATGTCACCGTGGACCGCGGCGCCCTGGGCCCCACCGTGATCGGTCGCGGTACCAAGATCGACAACTTGGTCCAAGTGGCCCACAACGTGCACATTGGGGAACGCTGCCTGATCGTCGCCCAAACCGGCATTGCCGGCAGCACGCGTCTGGGCAATTACGTGGTCCTGGCCGGCCAGGTCGGGTTGGCGGGCCATCTCAAGATTGGTGACCGCGTCAGCGTGGCGGCCAAATCCGGTGTCATGCACGACATCCCCGACAACCAGAAATGGCTGGGGATCCCGGCGCAGCCCGATCGCCAGGCCAAACGCCAGATCGTGGCCCTGCAACAGTTGCCCGATCTGCTCCGGCGCGTTGCCGAGCTGGAAAAGCAACTGGCCGCCCTGCAAGGGGCCCGAACTTCCGCGCCTAGGGAAGCGGCGGATGCCCCAAGCTCCTCCTCAGGACCGCCGGCGCCGCCTTGAACGGGGGCCCGGATTTCGTCGGTGTCGCTCCAGCTCTGGGTTCCGATTTGCCTCATGATCGCCGTTCTCGATCCGCAACCTGCGGACAGCGGCCTGGTGGCCCAGGTCGAGGCGTTCTTCTCGCCGCACGGGCTCCTGGCGCGAGCGCGCAACTTCGAATACCGCCCGCAACAACAGGCCATGGCCGTGGCTGTGGCCCGGGCGCTGTTGCGGGGCGAGAGCCTTCTCGTGGAAGCAGGTACCGGCGTCGGCAAAAGCTTGGCCTACCTCATCCCGGCCATCCTCTATGCGGTGGCCCATCGCAAACGGGCCCTCGTGTCCACCCACACCATCAACCTGCAAGAGCAGCTCGTCCAGAAAGATCTGCCCCTGCTGGAACGCATCCTGCCGGTCAATTTCACCTTTACCATGCTCAAGGGCCGGGCCAACTACCTTTGCACCCGTCGCCTCCACAAAGCCCTCGAACAGGCCCATGCCTTGTTCACCTCGCCCGAACAGGCCGAGTTGCAACGGTTGCACGAATGGGCCCGGCACACTGACGACGGCAGCCTTTCCGATCTGGATCCGCAGCCGGACCCCAAGGTCTGGGATCAGGTCTGTTCCGAGCGCGGCCTGTGTTCCCCGAAACTTTGTGGCCCCCTCTCCGAGTTTGCCAAAACTCACGGGGTTTGCTTTTACCAGCGGGCCCGCCAACGATTGCTCGCCTCTGATGTCGTCGTCCTGAACCACACCCTGCTGTTCACCCTGCTGGGTGGCTGGGATGAAGAACCCCCGGAAGGCGGCGTGCTTTTCAAAAACGACTTCGTCATCTTCGACGAAGCTCATACGGTCGAAAACGTGGCGGCCCGACACATCGGCCTGAGCCTGTCCCATGCCCAGGTCCGTTACACCCTCCAGCGGCTCTGGAACCCGCGCACGCAAAAAGGCCTGCTGGCCACGCTGCGCAAAGGAGCTGCTGTGGCCCAAGTGGCCGAGGCCCTCAAAGCCGCAGACGCTTTCTTCGAGCAGGTGGAAACCGCCTGCGAAACCCTGGCCCGTTCCGCGCGTCCCGGCAGAACCGCAGTCGAAGAAGACACCGGCCCCTGCCAGCCCACACGGGCTTGGACCGAACTGCGCATCCGACAACCTGACTTCGTGGCCGACCTGCTTACCGCCCCGCTCCAACGACTGCGCGAGGCTCTGAGTGACCTCATCAAAACCAGCGAAGACCGCGAAATCGGTGAGGAACTGGCCGAATGCAACCGGCGCTTGGGCGAACTGCGCGAGGCCCTGGCCGCCTTCCTCAACCAAAGCGCGGACAACTACGTCTACTGGGTCGAACGCGCCGGCAAAACCCAGCAAAACCTCACCCTCAATGCCGCACCCGTCGAGGTTGCCGACTACCTGCGTGCCCGCCTTTTCAACAGCGGCACCAGCATCATCATGACCAGCGCCACCCTCGCCACCAGCCGGCTGGAAAGCGAAACCAGCCCAGACACCGGTTTGACGGACAGCGGACCTCGCAACCGCACTCCGCCCCGCGAACGCGGCCTTGATTACTTCGCCCAACGGGTGGGCGGTGAATCGGCCACCCAACTGCAGGTGGGCACCCCCTTCGATTACGCCCGGCAAATGAAGGTCTACATCGTCGGCAAAATGCCCGACCCACGCGACCCTGCCTACCGGCCCGCCCTCGAACACTGGATCGAACATTTCATCCGACTCACCCACGGCAAGGCTTTCGTCCTGTTCACCAACGCGCGCCTCATGCACGAGGTGGCTGCCGCCCTCCAACCCAAACTCGAAGCCCTCGGGATCGCCTGCTTCGTCCAAGGCACCGGTGCCCCGCGTTCCCTGTTGCTGGAAAAATTCAAAGAAGACGTAGATTCGGTTCTCTTCGGCACCGACAGCTTCTGGCAGGGCGTCGATGTGCCGGGCGAAGCCCTCAGTAACGTCATCATCACCCGGCTGCCATTCGCCGTGCCCGATCACCCTCTCATCGAGGCCCGCATCGAAGCCATCGAAGCCCGCGGCGGCAACGCCTTCCAGGAATTTTCCCTGCCCGAGGCCATCCTCAAGTTCCGCCAGGGCGTCGGCCGCCTCATCCGCACCAAGACCGACACCGGCATCGTCGTCGTCCTGGACAACCGCATCCTCACCAAGCGCTATGGCCAGGCCTTCCTCCAAGCCCTGCCGCGCTGCCCGCTGGAATTTGTCTGACTCCTCGGCGGCCCTTTCCACCCCCTCAAACAACGGTGGAGCTCATTGCCTTCCTGCCCAATCATAACCCGCTTGCACGACCGCCGTGCAGCCCGGTCGACCGCTTCCCGAACCAGCACCCCCCACGGGGGCCGACCCTTGCAGAACCGCAATGAACGCGCCATTGTCACAACCGAGAAGATCCATCCATGATCCTTGGAGCCGAAACGCGGAGTGCCTCACCCGGTTCGCATCCGCCGAAACATGCGAAAGCGCACCGCACTTGCCGCGGCCCCAACCACACCGCCAGGGCACTCGCCCGTGCTGCAGGATTGACCTGCTTCTGCTTTCTGGCTTGCCTGATGCTCATCGTGAGCCCGGCTCCGGCCCAACCGCGGTTGGTCGATCTGATCAATGCGGATCGCCCCCTGGTCATCGCACATCGTGGCTATTCCGGATTGGCCCCGGAAAACACGCTGCCCGCATTCGAACTGGCACTAGCTGTGGGCGCCGACCTGGTGGAACTGGACACGCATCCGTCCAGAGACGGCGTGCCCATGGTGATTCACGACGCCACCTTGGACCGCACCACCGACGCCGTTGAACGGTGGGGCCGCAAGCAAATCCCGGTCAATGCCCACACAGCGGCCGAACTGCAAACCTTGGATGCCGGCCGCTGGTTTCATGCCCGCTACGCGGGCACGCGTCTGCCCACGCTCCGGGAAGCACTGGAAACCGTGCGGGCCGCCGGGGGACGCGTGTTGATCGAATGCAAGGTGGGAGATCCGGACGTGTTGGCGGCGTTGCTGCAGACAAACCGGTTTACCGACGACGTGGTGGTGCAGTCGTTCAACTGGGAGTTTTTACACCAGTTCCATGCGCGCGCGCCCGAGGTTGTGTTGGGCGCCTTGGGCCCACCGTCCCGGTTGGTTGACGGATCCACTCCGGTGGGCCTGAGCGGGACCCTGAACGAGCGATGGTTGCGGGAAGCGCGTCGCACAGGGGCCCGTCTGGTGGTTTGGAACCAGAAACAGCTGAGTCGTACCGCCGTCAACACAGCGGTCGAACAGGGCTTCAGGGTCTGGGCCTACACCGCCAACACCCCCGAACAGTTCGAGCGGCTGCTGGCGCTGGGCGTGCACGGGATCATCACCGATCATCCGGCCCGCCTGTGGCGCCTGCTGGCCTTGCGCCGACCCGCACCGGCCCGAGACCCGTGAGGCCGGCGTGCCTCTGAGATCCGACCCACGCCGGTTTGCCTGATGCGCCCGCCCGCATCCGATGGCCGGAACGCCTTTTCAGCAGATTCGCGGCAACTGTTCGCCGCTGAACATGTCCAAGACACGCGCCGCACCAATCCGGCTGCGCAGCGTGACACGGCCCTCGCCCCGGCCCCGCACCTGGCCAATGACGGTAGCCGGAAGGTCCGGAGCAGCCTGCCGCAACAGGGCCAGCGCCTGCTCTGCGTCCGATTCAGCGACGAAAGCGATGAACCGCCCTTCGTTGGCTACATGAAGCGGGTCCAATCCGAGAATCTCGCAGGCACCCTGCACTTCCTCGCTTACCGGCACTGCCGCCTCGTCCACAACCAAATCCAACCCAGTGGTCTCCGCAATTTCTACTAATGCACTGGCCAGGCCACCCCGGGTCAGGTCCCGCAAACAATGCACCGGGATCCCCGCGTCCAACAGCCGGAACACGGGCTCCACCAACGGTGCACAATCACTGGTCAGCGTGCTCTCGAAGGCCAGCCCCTCCCGCACCGCCATGATGGCCATGCCGTGACGCCCCACGTCCCCGTTGATCAAAATCCGGTCGCCGGGCTGCACCCGGGCAGGACCCAGCTCCAGGTCTGACCTCACCCGGCCCAGGCCCGTGGTCGTCACGTACAAGCCATCCGCCCTGCCCCGGTCCACCACCTTGGTGTCCCCGGTTACCAGGGGTACACCCACAGCCGCGGCCGCCGCGCGCATGGATTGGACGACGCGCTCCAGCGTGGCCAAAGGCAGGCCTTCTTCCAACACGAACGCCGCCGCCAACGCCATCGGCCGCGCTCCGCACATGGCCAGATCGTTGACCGTGCCGTTGACTGCCAGCGTGCCGATGTCGCCCCCCGGAAAAAACAGCGGCCGGACCACGTAGGCGTCGGTGCTGAAGGCCAGGCGTTCCGCACCCACCTGCAGGAAAGCGCCATCGTGACGCGCCGCCAGCGCCGGGTTGTCAAAGGCCGGGAAGAAAACCTCCTCCAACAGCCGATGCATCAGACGCCCGCCGCCGCCATGTGCCAGCAACACCTGCTCGTACCGGTGGATCGGTACGGGACAAACGACTCCACCTTGCACCACGTCGCTCATGCTGCTTCTCAGCTCCAACCGCCCCTCCGCATCCACACCGCTCCCGCCCTCGTTGCCCCTGCGTGTTCTCCTGCCACATCGGGCGCCTCACGCCGGCACGGCCGGGGTGCTCCTGCGGTACCGGTAGTAGGCTGCACACGCCCCCTCACTGGAAACCATCGTGGCCCCCAGCGGATGCTCCGGCGTGCACCGCGTCCCAAAGGCCGGACACTCCACCGGTTTCTTCCGTCCCTGCAACACTAGACCGCTGATGCACTCGCCATCCTCGCGCACTGCATCCACCGGCAAATCGAACCGCCGCTCCGCGTCAAACTCCGCAAACGCAGAACGCAGACCCAAGCCACTGGCCGGAATCCTCCCCAGCCCGCGCCAGGTCCGGTCCACCACTTCGAACACCTCCCACATCATCTGCTGCGCCGGCCGATTGCCCTCGGGGCGCACCGCCCGCGCATAAGCGTTCTCCACCCTCGCCTCCCCGCGCTCCAACTGCCGCACGCACTGCCAAACCCCCTGCAAAATGTCCAACGGTTCGAACCCCGTCACCACGATCGGTACGCCAAACCGCGCTGCCAGCGGCTCGTACTCGGCCATTCCCATTACCGTGCACACATGCCCCGCGGCCAAAAACCCCTGCACGCGATTTTCGGGCGAACTCAGCAGAGCTTCGATGGCCGGCGGAACCCGCACGTGGGACACCAGCATGGAAAAATTCTTCAAGCCCTGACGCCGTGCCTGCAGCACCGCCAGCGCATTCACCGGCGCTGTGGTCTCGAACCCCACGGCAAAAAACACCACCTGCCGCTCCGGATGCCGGCGCGCCAGCGCCAGTGCGTCCAACGGACTGTAGACCATCCGTACATCGCCTCCGGCAGCCTTTACCGACAGAAGGTCCTCCTTCGATCCCGGCACCCGCAGCATGTCGCCGAACGAACAGAAAATCACTTCCGGACGCCGAGCCAGCGCCACCGCCTTGTCAATCAATTCCACCGGCGTCACGCAAACCGGACAACCCGGCCCATGCACCAGCGTCAGCCCCGGTGGCAATAAGTCGTCCAGCCCAAAACGCACAATCGCGTGCGTCTGGCCGCCGCAAACCTCCATGATCGTCCACGGGCGCCTCTGCTCCCGCCGAATGGCCTCCGCCAGGCGCCGCACGCCCGCAGCATCCCGGTATTCATCCACAAACTTCATGGTGGCAGTCGTTCAGGAGGTGCCAGATCCTCCAGCTCCTCCATCTGACGCAAATACTCGAACACCTGCCGTGCCTCCGTCTCATCCACTACGCTCAGCGCCATGCCGACATGCACCAGGACGTAATCCCCCGGTTTGGCCTCGGGCACGCAGGCCAGACTGACTTCCTTGACCACGCCCCCAAAACTCACCCGGCCCGTCCGCTCCAACGGGTCTTCCCCACTCACACTCAGCAATTTTCCCGGTACCGCCAAACACATGTCACATCACCTCTAGCCCAAACCGGCCGCACTGACAAACGTCTTGAACAGGCGCCACCCCGCAGAACCACTGCAGTCCGCTGCCCCTTTGGCGAAAAGCTCGAGCTTACCGCGCAGTCCCCGGCCTACCCCAGTCGTACCGGCAACTCCAGGTTCCGCCGCGCCGCTACCTGCGCCACGTCCTTGTCTCCACGCCCGGACAAGTTCACCAGGATCACCTGATCCGGGCGCATCCGGGGCGCCTGCTTGAGAGCCTCGGCTACCGCATGAGCACTTTCCAGGGCGGGCAGGATCCCTTCCGTGCGCGCCAGACGTTCAAAGGCGTCCAAGGCCTCTTGGTCGGTCGCATAGGTGTAGGTCACCCGCCCCTGATCCCGCAGCCACGCATGCTCGGGGCCCACCGCCGCATAGTCCAGCCCCGCACTCACGCTGTGCGTTAGCTGGATTTGACCCCACTCATCCTGCAACAGATACGAGCGTGTCCCCTGCAGGACGCCCAGCGAGCCTCCCTGAAATCGAGCCGCATGCTTGCCCGGCTCGATGCCTTCACCACCGGCTTCCACCCCGATCATCTGCACCTGTGCGTCCTCAAGAAACGCATGAAACAAACCCATGGCGTTCGAACCTCCGCCCACACAGGCAATCAACAGATCTGGTAAACGGCCCTCCTTCTCCACAATCTGTCGACGGGCCTCCTCCCCGATGACACGCTGGAAATTGCGCACCATCTCGGGATAGGGATGCGCCCCATACACGGTCCCCAGAATGTAGTGCGTCGTACGCACGTTGGTGACCCAGTCGCGCATGGCCTCGTTGATGGCCTCCTTCAGGGTCTGTTGCCCGGCCCTCACAGGCACCACCTCTGCCCCCAACAATTTCATGCGATACACATTCAGCGCTTGTCGGGCACAATCCACGGCCCCCATGTAAATGACACATTCCATCCCGAACATCGCCGCCACCGTGGCCGTGGCCACCCCGTGCTGCCCGGCCCCCGTCTCCGCGATCACACGCCGTTTGCCCATCCGACGCGCCAGCAGGGCTTGCCCGATGCAGTTGTTGATCTTGTGCGCCCCGGTATGCAGCAAATCTTCACGCTTGAGGTAGATCTTTGCCCCTCTCAATTCCCTCGTCAGCCGCTCCGCCAAATACAACGGCGTAGGCCGACCACAAAACTCCCGCAGGTAATACTCGAACTCGGCATGAAACGCGGGATCTGCCCACGCCCGCCGGTACTCTGCCTCCAGCTCCTGCAACGGATGCATGAGAGTCTCCGGCACAAACCGACCTCCGTAGGGACCAAAATGCCCCCGCGCGTCCGGCAGACTCATTACGGTGCTGCTCGCCATGGCCTGCAACATAGACCCGTTGCCGCATGCCGTCGAGCGACGACGCGCAGCCTGGCTCGCCACCCGAACTCCGTGCCTCCCACCATGGCCGGTGATCGGCCGCGCGTCACCCCATCCTCGGCCCCAGATGGGCCCACAACCCCTGTGCAAGGCGGCACAAACGCCCTGCGATTGCTCAAGTTGGGCATACCAGGTCGTCGGCCTGCCGAGTCCTCAGCCGCCTCCAGGACCATCGCCACGCAAAACCGTCCGAATCCGGATGGAACGCGGCCTCTCAGACACCTGTGGCGAATCGAAAGCTCCCTCCTCCTCTGCCGGTTCCCAGCGGGGAAGACCGCAACCCCTAACCCATGGCCGCTGTCTGTTGCCGGTTCGGAGTGCTGGCCGGCAGCCAGCCTCAATTCAAATCCGCCGGGCCTCGGGCATCCCGACTCATTTCCCTTTCACGGGTCAGGTCGACCGCGCCCGACTGGCGGCGGCGGTTCCGGCCCGCGGAGTGGCCCCGGTTCCCCGATCCTCCGACCCGGTTCACGCCTCAACAACCGTTCAAACACACGGCGCTGTTCTGGAGTCAGCTCCTCCTGAATGCGCTGCCGCGCTTCAGCCAGCTCCTGCTGCAACTGCGGCTGCACCGAATCCCACAGACGGCGAATCCGTTCTTGGCTTTCGCGAATGTGTTGCTCGATCCGTGCCCGCTGTTCCGGAGTCAGTTTGAGTTCCCGTGTGGCCCGCAAGAGAAACTCCATCCGACGCTCTTCCAGCCGGCGTTGTAATTCCGGTCCGGCTCGATGCCGCAGCTCACTCACGGGGGGGCCAGGGGGCGGGACCGATGCGCCATCCATGGAAAGTCTGTGCCCGGGGGCAGGCGGCACCGCGGGAGCCTCGGGCCCGACCCGGGCCGGGCGTTCCCGTTCGCCCAGAGTCCTTCCGACTAAGAGTCCGCCCGTCAGCGCACCGGCAGCAAAGATCACAACCGCTGCTGCTGCAATTTTCCATCCCACCGCGCTCTCCGCGGCTGGTCTTCCGAAGTTTTGGGTGGCACCTTCGTTCATCGATTCTCCCGCAACCCTCGCGGTTGGGTGCTTCAAAAATTCCCGTCACCAGGTTTGATCTTCTGCCCCCTCGTCGAGGGCAGCCATTAAGGCCCATTCCAGGTCCACCTCGCTGTCCGCTCCGTTCGCGGTTGGGCCCGGTGCCAACCACATCCAGCCCGTTACCAACAGGCTCAGCCCGGCAAATCCCCACGCCGCCCGCATCAGGCCTTCCAGCCAGAGACGGCTTGGATCGAACGACGAAGCACCTCGGCGCAAAGAAGCCAACACCCGAGCTTCAAACCCGGGCGGAACCGCCTCTGAAGGAGGAGCCGACCGGGCTGCCCGCATCAAGCGTTGTCGCAACTCTTCCACTGGCCGGAACATGACCAATTCTTTTGGACCTTCCTTATAGACGAACCTGGATCCAAACCCGGTTACACCCTGGTTCCGGTTACCGGGCCTCCCTCTGAAGCAGGCGAGTCAACAGCCGCCGCATGCGTGCTCGGGCCCGAAAGGCCCGAACCTTGACGGTCGCCACCGACCAACCCGTCAGGTCCGCGATTTCCCGAACCGACCGATCCTCCAGCTCCAACAACGTCAGGACCACGCGATCCTCAGCTGACAGTTGCTCCATGATTTGCTGGACCAACTGTCGGGCTGCCTCTGCCTGGTGCGGCTCGAGCTCTCCGGGCTCCTGCGCCAGGCTCAAGAGCCACTCCTGCTCCGTTTGGCTCAAATCCGTGAAACTCGCCTCCCGATTTCGTTGATGCCTTCGCAGGGCATCGTAACAGGTCCGCACCGCCAGACGCATCAACCAATGCTCAAACGGCGCCTCTCCCCGGTAGCTGTCCAGCTTCTGAAACGCCTTGATCCAAATCTCCTGCGCCAGATCCTCCACCTCGCTCTCCCGCCGGGCATAGCGGCGAACCGTCCCGAACACCCGCGGCCCATGCCGACGCATCAACTCCTCAAACGCCCGCAGGTCACCCGCCCGAGTCGTCTCCACCAGCTCCGCGTCGGAACACCCGACCCCTTCGCCTGCCACGGCAGGCCCCAAATCGGCCTCCGCCGAGGCCGCGCCTTCCAGAGGCGTTCCGACCACCCCCAAACCGCCTGCACCCAGCTCCTGCCTCATGGTCGGTTCGTGGCTGGGACCGTGACCGGCGAACCTTCCGGCCGCACCCCCGGCGGCAGCGGCGGCAGCGAAGCAGCCTCGAAAAAACCGGGCGGTAACGGCGGCAACTCGGGTACCTGCCGAACCAACCGCCGCCACGTCTCGCGCTCCGAAGGCGTCATGGCGCTCCAGCGCTCCGCACTACGCAAAAACGCCCGCCGTTCCTCCGGACTCATCGCGGCTAACTTCCCAAACGACGCAATCACCGCCCGCCGCTGCTCCCGCGGCAACCGCTCGAATTGCCTCAGACTCTCCTCGATCTGTCGACGCTCCGTGTCCGTCAACGTGGACAACGCCCGCTCCCGTTCCTCCGGTGTCCATTCAAAAAAACGCGCCAGTTGCCGCATCGCCGGCTCCCAATCCGCCGCCGCTCTCCGCGGCAAGCCCGATTCCCCAGCCCTTTCCTCCGCTTGCACGGGCGCACTGGTCGACCCCGCTGCCACCCACCGCGCGCCAGCACCGGACGTAGCCCGAGAGGCTGGAGTGACCCGACTGAAGTAGTCCAACGCCTGGTCGCTCTGCAGGAACTGTTCCCGCACCAGGGCCGGGAGCCGATCCCATAAAGCCAACCGATCGCTGATGGCCTGCCGCAGATGCGCCGGCACGCTCGTCTCCAACGGCGGCCGTTGCCCAGGGCCCTGCCGCATCAGCGGCACCAGGTACCACCGCAGTTCCGTCGCCCGCAACCGCAACTCGCGCTCCTCCGGTGACAACGCCTCGTACTCCCGCACCTTGGCCAGCAGGCGCGACCGCACCTCGGGAGGCCGATTGCTCAACGCCACTTCACGATCCCCAGGCGGCATGCCCAGCAGCTCCCGAAAAAAATCCACCGGAGACGTCACCGGCGGCATCGGCGGTGCATCCCCAGAACGCGGCTGCGCCCACGCCAGCCCCACCCAAAGCCAACACAACCCAGCCACCACCCCGACAGGAAAGCAATCCAACCCCCGCTTCCAACCGGTCCAGCAGCCCTTCCGATAGGGCCGATCTCCAGCTGCCTCGGTCCACACCCTCATTGCAGCAAGCTGAGCAACTCTACGTCCGGCGTCGGACCTGCAAACAGCCGGGACACCACTTCAAACTCCGCCAACGCTTCCGGCGGTGCTAGTTCCGACAACACCTGTACCACTTCGGGCCGCAATACCTCCGGGGCCTGGGCCCCCTGCCACCACGTGACCCCAACCAGCACCGCGGCCGCACCGGCTACCGCCCACCGAATCCAAACCCCGCGCAACCATCCCAGCCCCTCCGCCCAGCGCCAGCCACGCTCATGCGACTCCTCGCCCTCAATCGCCGCCCAAACGCGCGCTGCCAAATTCGACGGCACCTCCTGCTCCCGCAACCGACTCAACGCCAGCGTGAGGCCCTGTTCAAGTTCCCAGTCCTCACGCTCCTCCGGATGCGCCGCCACCCAAGCTTGGAGCCGGGCCTTCTCCTCCTCGCTCAAGGGCCGCCGCCACAAAAGTGCCCGTAGCTCTTCCCGCTCGTCTCTGTTCATGGTTGCCTCTTTCCACAACACCGGTCCCAGGTGAAAGTTTCCACCCCGCCACTTGGCTCTAGGTGTACTCGAACCGCGCGCCCGGCTCGACACGGCCCTGGACTTGACGTTGGATGGAAGGCCCCTCCCGGTTGGATCGTCACGCGTGCAAAGGTCAGAGGCCCCATCTCCCACCCTCATTGACCGGTCCCGGCCAAGCCCACCGCAAAAGCACAGGCACCAACCCGGAGCATTG
>Ga0209809_1002299_pt1 | contig 13754 bp, 13 predicted proteins | sample YNPMSTMetaG_FD_186172 | JGI IMG/M metagenome (GOLD analysis project Ga0209809, IMG submission 186172) | Anoxygenic and chlorotrophic microbial mat microbial communities from Yellowstone National Park, USA - YNP MS-T MetaG (SPAdes) (version 2) ... | reverse complement strand
GCAAGTTCGAGCTGCTGATCGCGCGCGAGATGAACTGGTTGGATGCGGACGCTGCGACCGCCCGGGAACGCCCGCGTGACCGGGTGTGAAATCAAAGAAGAAGGAGAACGGTTTTGGCCGAAAAGATCCCGCTTGAACAAAAAGAAAAGGTTTTGTTTCTTTGCACGGGCAACTCCGCCCGCAGCCAGATGGCCGAGGGCCTGCTTCGCCATCTGGCCGGCGAGCGTTTCGAGGTCTACAGCGCAGGGACGCGGCCCGGCGCCGTGCGTGCCGAGGCCGTCGCTGTGATGCGCGAGCTGGGCATAGACATCTCGGGCCAGCGCTCCAAATCGGTGGACGAGTTTCTGGGACGGCCTTTCGATTTCGTAATCACCGTCTGCGATCATGCGCGCGAGACCTGCCCGGTTTTTCCGGGGCCGGCGCGCCGCATCCACTGGAGCCTGGACGATCCGGCGGCTGCATCAGGCGACGAGCCTGAACGCCTGGCCATCTTCCGGCGCGTACGGGACGAACTGGCTTCGCTGATCCGGGAGTTCATCCAAGGGCGGGCGTGACGAAGCCGTATGGCCCATGACCACCCAAGCCGCCCGGTCCGCCGCCCCGAGCTGCGGCGCGAAATCGGTCTGCGAGACCTGGTGTTGTTCAACCTGGCTGCGGTCGTGGGCATCCGCTGGCTGGCGGCGGCGGCCCGTGCCGGGCCCTCGTCTCTGGTGTTGTGGCTGCTGGCGGCCGCGCTGTTTTTCGTCCCTTCGGCGCTGGCAGTGGCCCGGCTCAGCGCGCTGTGGCCGGAGCACGGCGGCTTGTATGTGTGGACGCGGCGCAGCCTGGGCGACTGGCACGGCTTCCTGTGCGGCTGGTGTTACTGGCTGAGCAATCTGTTCTATTTTCCGAACCTCCTGCTGGCAGGACTGGGCATCGCTGCGTATCTGGCCGGAGAACGCGGGCAGGCCCTTTCGGAAAACCGTCTCGTCCTCATTGCCGGCTCTCTGGTCGTGCTGTGGGCGGGCGCTCTCAGTAACATCGTCGGGCTGCGGGTGGGCAAATGGACGGAAAATCTGGGCGGGCTTGCCACCTACGCTGCGGGTCTGATGTTGCTCGTCTCGGGCGCCGTTGCCTGGCGGCGCGGCGCCGTGGCCACCCGGTTCGATCCGCTTTGGCCCCGGTGGAACTGGGGCACGGTGAACTTCTGGTCGCAGATTGCCTTCGCTTTTGGGGGCCTGGAACTGGGCGCGGTGATGGGAGGTGAGATCCGTGATCCGCAGCGCACGGTGCCGCGAGCGGCGTGGGTCAGCGGAATTGCGATCGCCCTCTATTACCTGGCGGGCACCGCAGCCGTATTGGTACTGGTCGCCCCGGATACCATCAGCATCATCACGGGACTGGCGCAGGCCGGCGTGCGCGCAGGCGAGATTACGGGTGTGAGCTGGTTCGGCCAGGCGCTGGCGGGCCTGATTCTGATGGGCATCACGGGCCAGCTCGGCGCGTGGCTGGCGGGCTCGGCCAGGATTCCTTTCGTCATCGGGCTGGATCGCTATCTGCCCGAAGCTTGGGCACGCCTGCACCCGCGTTGGGGCACTCCGCACCTCGCCATTCTTGTGGAGAGCGTGGCCTGCACTTTCTTCCTGCTGGTGATGCAGGCGGGCGAAACCCTGCGCGCAGGTTACCAGTTGCTGGTGGATATGACGGTCATTACTTATTTCGTGCCGTTCGCTTACATGTTTGCGGTCGCCGCCCGGCATGGTCTGCGCCGCAGCGCGATCGCCGGCTTGCTGGTGATCTTGCTCGCCATCGGCGTTTCGCTGGCGCCCCCTGAGGAGGCACGCAATCCGTGGCTGTTCGAAGCCAAACTTCTGGGCGGCTGCGTTCTTCTGGCAGCGAGCGCCAGGATGGTTTTCACGAGGGCGCGTCGGACGTGACTTATCCGGATTCAGTTCGCTTCCTTTACTCGCTGGCCAACGAGTCCCGCACCGCACGACTGGGCCTGGAGCGAATGCGGCGCTTGCTGGAAGCCTTGGGTGATCCGCACCTGGCTGCGGAGTGGGTCCATGTAGCGGGCACCAACGGCAAAGGCTCGACCTGCGCGATGATCGAGAGTGCGCTCCGGGCCGCCGGTCGCCGCACGGGGCTTTATACCTCCCCTCACCTGGTCGAACCCACCGAACGCATCCGGATCCAGGGCGAGCCTGTGTCGCCGGAGGCCTTCGCAGCCGCTTTTCGCCAGGTGCACCAGGCGGCCGAGCAGTTGATTCGTGACGGCGCCGTCGAGCAGCATCCGACTTACTTCGAGACCGTCACCGCCATGGCCTTCCTGTTGTTCCGCGAAAGGGCCGTGGAAATCGGCGTGATCGAGGTAGGGCTCGGCGGCAGACTCGATGCCACCAATGTCATCCAGCCGCGTGTGGCCGTCATCACCCCCGTGGACTTCGACCATGAGAAGTACCTGGGCAAGGGGCTGGATTCGATCGCTGCGGAAAAGGCCGGCATCCTGAAGCCGGGCGCCGCTGCGGTCTTCGCGCCGCAGCGGGCGGAAGTGGTCCCGGTCCTGGAGGCTCAGGCGCGTTCGCGCGGCGTCTCGCCGGTATGGGTGGCGGAGCGGTGGCGCGCCGAGGAGCTCGTTCTGAGCCGCGAGGGAGGTTCTTTCGTCGCTGCGGGTCCTGCACGCATCCCGGTAACTTGCCCGTTGCCGGGCGAACATCAGGTGACGAACGCGCTGACTGCCGTAGCGACCCTCCAGTTACTGGGCGTGCCGGCGGAAGCCGTTCGCGCGGGTCTCGAGAATGTTCGATGGCCCGGGCGGTTGGAGCGGGTTGCTTCACGTCCCGAAATTTATCTGGACGGCGCTCACAATCCCGCCGGCGCGCGCGCCCTGGCTGCCTACATCGAGCGGTTTCACGCCGGGCGGCGGGTCTGGTTGATTTACGGCGGCATGCGCGACAAAGCGGTGGCCGAAATGACCGCCATCCTGTTCCCTGTGGCCCATGAAGTGATCGTCACCGCGCCCGCGCAACCCCGCGCCGTGCGTCCCGAGCTGATCCGCGAGCTGGCCGATCATGCGCGCGTGCGCACCGCGCCGCGCCTGGAGGACGCCTTGCGCCTGCTACGCGAAGCGGCGCCGGACGACGTCGTCTTCATTACCGGCTCGTTGTTTCTCGTCGGTGAAGCGCGCGCTGCCCTGGCCTCCGTGCAAGGTCACAGCGGCGCGTAAAATGGTTCCGTGCTGGCAACGCTGCGGTCGTGGTTGATCATCGCGCCGTCAATCGCGGTGACGACGGCGATCTGCGGCACCCTGTCCTGGCTGTTTGCCCTGCTGGATTCCAGCGGGCGCAAACCGCATCGCATCGCCCAATTCTGGGCGCGGCTGCTGCTGAGGATCGGCGGGGTGCGCGTGCGCGTGGAGGGATTGGAGCATCTGGAGGCCGGGGGCGCCTACGTTTTCGCCTCCAACCACCTCAGCCTGATGGACACGCCGCTGGTGTTGGCCAATATCCCGGTGCAGTTCCGGTTCCTGGCCAAGCGCAGCTTGTACAAGGTGCCATTTATCGGGTCGCACCTGCGACGCGCAGGCCATATTCCGGTCGAACGGGAGAACCCGCGAGCGTCGTTACGCACGCTGGCCGAGGCGGCGCGTATCGTGCGCGAGCGCGGCGTTTCGGTTCTCGTATTTCCGGAAGGGAGCCGGTCGCGGGGACAACTGGGCCGCTTCAAGGAAGGCGCCGCGTACATTGCCATCAAGGCGGGCGTTCCGCTGGTCCCCTTGGGCATTCAGGGCACGCACAAAATCCTGCCTGCGGGTTCGCTCACCGTGCGACCCGGGCCGGCCATTTTGCGCGTAGGGCACCCGATCCCCACCACCCACCTGAGTGCGCATGAACACCGCCGGCTTACCGCCCTGGTGCGCGAGCGAGTGGCGGAACTGATCGGCGCTGCGCCCTCGCGGGCCACGGCCTGAGGCAGTTACGCCATGGCCAGGATCTTGTCCAGCGCCGTTGAAATCTTGCGGAGATAGTCGGGATCCTCCGGGCGGTAGCCGTACTCCGGCGAAATAAAACCCTGGTAGCCAACCTTGACCAGGGCGGCCATGACGTCTTTCCAGTCCACGTCGCCTTCCAGCAAATCCACGAACCGTCCCTGCTCGGCGCGAGTGGACAGCTTGTAGTCCTTGGCGTGAACGCGTTGGATGCGCTTACCCAGGGTGAGAATCCAGTCCTGCGGGTAGCCGTACTGCAAGATGTTGCCGATATCGAAATAGGCGCCGACCCAGGGACTGCGGAATTGGTCTACGAAGGCCCGCATTTCCAGCGGGCTGACCAGAAACCTGTTCCAGACATTTTCCGGCGCCAGGCACACGCGGGCCTTTGCGGCGTCGGGAACCACTTTTTTCATTTCCGCGCTGACCCGATCCCAGGTATCCTGGTAGCCGATCTGGAACCTGGGACCCGTGCCCAGCCGACCGGGTACGATCAGCAAAACGCCGCAATCCATCCACGAAGCCAGCGCAATTGCTTTGCGCAGCGCCTCGACGCCCCGGGCGCGAACTTCGGGATCGGGATGGTTCAACGGGTTGGGCGAAAGCGGGGCCGAAACCCACAAGCTCACGATTTCGATGCCTGACTGGCGCGCCGCGTCGGCCAGCCGTTGCGCCTGGTCGCGGCCGGTGTCGAGCGGCAACCAATCTCCCAGCGGGATTTCCAGCCCTTCGAAACCGGCGTCGCGCGCCTGACGGAACTGTTGTTCCAGGGGCATATCTTTGGGAAAGATGATCGCGCAGATCCCCTTGCGGAAGCGGGGCCGACTCGTGGGAGCCGCGCCTGCGGCCGGCGCGGCCAGAAATTCGCGTCGTGTCATGGCAAAGCGATTCTATCAGGAAAACGCCGCGCCGGAAGGGTCGGTCGAGGCTCATTCGGGCAGGATTTGGGGACGGATCACCGCGATGCCCAGCGGCTCCATGACCTCGACTAACCTCTGATACATGTCTTCGTCCTCGTAGGACCCCACGATGGCGCCTCCCGAACCGGCGAAGTTCGAGCTGGCGCCCACTTGGCGGGCGGCCTGAATCATGCGCAGGTTGCCCTCGGAGATGCGGTAGATGCGGGCGCGCAAATCGAAGTTCGAATTGATGAGCTCGTTGAGCGTACGGTAATCGCGTTCCCGCAGCGCCTGGCGACCGCGTTCGGCGTATTCGGCCCAAGTGCGCATGGCCTCGACCACGCTGGGATCTCCTTGCCGCCAGCGTTCCCGGACGTTGCTGTGAAAAACTTCGGTGCCCTCGCTCAGCCGGGTCCAGTAAGCCACATACATGTTGGGCAACAGCCCGGGATCGAGCCTCTCGTAATCGCCGTAACCTCGGCTCTCCATGAGCTCGCGCGAAAAATCCATGTAGACCAGGCCCTCGTAGACCTGGATCACGCGATCTTGCGGCCCGGCGGGTACGCCTAACTCGTGGGTCTCGGTTTTCCAGACCAGATCGGCCTGCAAGGGCAGGGGTATCTCCACCTGGTAGTACTGGCACAGGGCGCGCAGCGCGGCGGTGATAATGGCGCTGGAGCCGCCCAGTCCCAGACGCATGGGAATGTTGCTCTCGTACTCGATGGTGAAGTTGCGGTGAGGCAGGCGGATGTGCCGGCCGCGGCAATAATCCATGAAGCGTACGATCAGGGCCTGGATGAGCCGGATGCCGCCGTAATAGCCTCGCCAGCGTGTGGTCTCGTAAAGATCATCCAGACTTTCGAAGACCGGGGTGTCGGCTTTGGAGGGCCGGATCTCCAGGCGAGCGCTGGGATAGAGCAGAACGCGGGCCCGGAAATTGCGCACCAGGAACGATATGGTCTTGCCGTAATAGCCGTCGCTGGGATTGCCCAGCAGGCCGGCGCGGGCGTAGGCGTAAGTCTCGATCACTGTCGTACTCTGGCATACTTATACCATATGCGAGCGGTGGTGCAGCGAGTGCGGGAGGCCCGTGTGGAGGTGGACGGCAAGGTGGTGGGCGGCATCGGCCGCGGCTTGCTGGTGCTGGTCGGCGTGGCGCGGGAGGATACCCCGCGGGATGCCGAGTATCTGGCCGAAAAAATCGCCGGCCTGCGCATTTTTCCGGACCAGGAAGGCAAAATGAACCGCAGCGTGCAAGAGGCCGGGGGCGCCGTGCTGGTAGTCTCCCAATTTACCCTTTACGGGGATACTCGCAAGGGCCGGCGCCCCAGTTTTGACCGCGCGGCCCCGCCCGAGCAGGCCCGATCCCTGTACGAGTATTTCGTTCAGGCTTTGCGCCAGAAAGGCCTGGAGGTGGAAACCGGAGTTTTTCAGGCCATGATGCAGGTGCACCTGGTCAATGAGGGCCCCGTAACCATCCTTTGTGAATCCCCGCCCGCCGGCAGGCCCGATGAGGCCGGCAGCTCCCCCGGCGAATCCAATTAGGCGCCGGCCGTCCCGCTCCTTCTGCTGCCTTAAAGAATTTTTTCTTGCAAAACTTTACCTGACTAACTTGATTTGTGCTATTGTGTAGGTAGGTGTTGACCATGCCAAGACCTTCGAGTGGAATGCCGAACCGTGAGTTGTTAGCTGCTGCTCTGGAAGGACTCCAGCTTCAGCGGCAGAAGATCGAGGAACAAATTCGCCAGGTACGGGAGTTGCTCGGCGTGCGACGCGGCCGACCCCCTGCTGTCAAGCCTGTGGCGAAAGCTCCTGCCGCGGCGCCGGCCAAACGGCGCACCCTCAGCGCGGAAGCCCGCAAGCGGATTTCGCTGGCGCAGAAGCGTCGTTGGGCTGAGTATCGCAAGAAAGTGGCGGCGGGCGGCTGATCCTGCTGTTGGCCGGCTCCGGGTCAATCGCGGCCGCAGGCGCGGGGCAGCAGGCGAGCAGCCCAGCCGAAGCGGTGTCGCAACTCGGCTACGCTGCCTTCGGCCACGATGCGGCCGCGCTGGAAAAAGGCGGCCCGAGTGGCGATGGCTTCGGCAAACCAGGTGTCGTGTGTAACCAGAATTTTCGCCTGCGGTAGTCCCTCCAGTAAACGCAACAGCTCTGATTGTCCGGGCGGGTCGAGGTAAGTGGTTGGTTCGTCCAGCAGAAGGACCTCGGGCTCGGTTGCCAGAACGGCGGCCAGGGCGACCCGTCTCTTCTCGCCGGCGCTCAGATGGTACGGCGCTTTTCCGGCTGCGCCCTCCATCCCGACCTGGCTCAAAGCCCTCAACGCCCGTGCTTGCGCATCCGCCGGATTCCATCCCTGACACAAGGGACCGAAAGCTACGTCCTCCAGCACGGTGGGCATAAAGAGTTGCTCGTCGGGATCCTGGAAAAGCAAGCCGACCCGGCGCCGGATTTCCTCCAGATTCGCCTTGTCCACAGGTAACCCGCACACCATTACTTCGCCTTCGCCGCGGAGCAGGCCGTTCAGATGCAGCATGAAAGTCGTCTTGCCCGAGCCGTTCGGCCCCAGCAAGGCTACCGTCTCGCCGGGGTAAAGGTCGAAGTTGACGCCGTCCAAAGCCGAGGTGCCGTCCTCATACCGAAAGCGCAGGTTACGCACCCTGATCAGCGACTCCATAGCCGCTTCAACTCCCGAGCGCCAGAACCGTACGGAGTCCCGCGATCAAAATTACTCCCGCCGCTGCCAGCCACCAGTCCGGAACGCCCATCTTCATGTGCGCAAGCGATGGGATGGCGCTCCGGTAGCCTCGGGCCAGCATGGCCCGATGAATCGCGGCTGCGCGAGCGTGCGATCGCGCGAACAACACGGCCAGGGCTCCGCCCGCAGCGCGCCACAGCGCCCGGCGCCGCCTTGCGCGCCCATGCCCGGCGCCCCGGCTGAGCGCGGCCAGCCTCATGTGCTGGGCCTGTTCGGAAAGCACGAACAGGTAACGGTGGAGGAACTGAACCACCAGAACCAAGAAGCTCGGAGCGCCCAGGCCTTCCAGGCCGCGCAGCAGGAGCGGCATCGGCGTGGCGCCCGCGACCACGAGCACCGCGGCCGCCGACAGGAAAGCCCGCACCAGCAGGCTGAGCCCTTGCGCCGGCTGGCCGCCCAGCCACGCCGCAAGGGCCACAGGGCCGGCAAACGGCAACACGAGCATGGCGCGGGCCGCTACCCCGCTCACAGGCAGCTTGCCGAGGACGAGACCCGCAGCCAGCGGCACGGTCAGCGCCACCAAGGCCGGCGGCGTCAGCTCGCGCATGGTGCTGACGCACACCAGATACGTCAGCAGCACAACCAGCTTGGCGCGCGGATCCCTTTGTTGCAGCCAGCCGGGACGCCGGCTCCACTCATCCACCACCAGGTGATGCAACTCAGGCGCTCCTGCGTTTGGCGAAAATGCGGGCCAACGCCACGCCCACCGCGTACATCACGATCAGACCCGACAAGCCCGCCGCCGCCTGCCCCCACCAGGAATCAGGCGCCCACGCCAGCCGGTACTCGGCCAGGGGCGTGAGGATCAGGGCCCGGGCGCGATCGGCGATGCCCGTGCGCTCGGCCAGCGAATCGAATACGTCCGGCGCCTCCGATGCGATCGCCACCAGGCCAGTCGCCAGCACAAGCGCCGCACCGCCCAAAGCCACCATGGTGCGTCCCGCCGTGGCCGCGGTCCGGACGGCCCCGGGTTGGACCACCGCCAGGGCTCGCACGACAGCCAGCGTCAGCAAACCTTCCAACAACCCGTTCAAAGCGAACAACCCGGCCGCGCTCCATGCCAGCAGCGGCGGGATCGCGACGCCGGAGAGCGCCAGTTCGGCCACCGCCAACCCGCCGCTCACCATCACGGAAACAAAGCCGCCCACAACTAAAGCAATCGAACGCAGCCTGGCCCCACCCGCCAGGGCCCACGGCAGGTAGCCGGCCAGCAGACCGGCAACCGCCATGTTGAACACGTTCGCCCCCAACGCCAGCACGCCGCCGTCCTGGAACACCAAAGCCTGCACCAGCAGGATGGCTGTCATGACCACGATGGCAGGCGCCGGCCCCAGCGTCACCGCCAGCAGCACGCTCCCTACCAGATGGCCGCTCGATCCGAACCCCAGCGGGAAGTTCACCATCTGGGCAGCGAAAACGAAGGCGCCCATCACGCCCAGCAAAGGCACGCGCGACTCGTCCAGCTCTCGCTGCGCCCGGCGCGCCGCCAGCCCGACGGCAGCCGCGCTGGCCGCCCACGTTCCCACCCAGATGCCTGGACTCAGCAAGCCGTCCGGTATATGCATCGCAGACCCAGCGTAGCACGACTCTTACGAGCGTGTCACCGAACCCGACCTGCCCGCCGGTCTTTCACTTTCTGCCGCGCTCGCGCCGCTTGCCTTCGGGCCCAGCCCAGCAGCCTCCGCGCCCACCGGAAATGCCGGCTCAGGAGCACAAGGCCGCCTAACGCCAGCAACAAACCAGGTCCCGGAACTCCGGGCAGGGACAGAATCAGCCCGACAACCAAAAGCGCAAACCCCAGAATGATTCGGATCAGGCGACCGAGCACGCGTCTTAAGCATTGTACAATCCGCCGGGCGCACGCCCGGAGTCAAACTTCCGTACCGGAACCGGAACCTCGAGGTAAGGGATTGACCGAGGACCGCCGCTTTGCCTACCCTGTAGGAGCTCGGATGATGGAACAGCGCAAGCAAAAGCGCTATTTGATTCGTCTCCCGGTGCGAGTGCTTCGCCGCGGGACTTGTCCGTTCTTCGCCCAGGGAGAAACGCGCAACCTGAGCTCTCGCGGCGTGCTCTTCACCAGCGATCACCCGCTCGAGGTCGGCGAGCGGATCGAGTTCGCGATCGCGTGGCCCGCAGGCAACCTTCGCTCCGAGCCGTTGGACCTGTATTGCCTGGGCAAAGTGCTGCGCGTCTCCTCGGATGCCGGAGCCGGCCGCTTCACCATCGCCGCCACGGTGGAGCGCTATGCTTTCACCCGCTTCCAGGAGTGACAAGGGGCCGGTCCTCGCCTTATACTGGAGCAAAGAAAAGGCGAAGACCATGCCCGCCAACCTCACCTTCGACTTTGTGGAGCCGCCGGACTCTCCGACCGGTCTGACGCGTCGCACCGGCCTGGAGGCATCCCTGGAGCGATTGCGAAATCTGGCCGCCGGCGACTTCTCGCCCGTCCGGGCCATCCATCACCAGCCGGCTCGGCCCGGCGACTACGTCCCGTTCCCGGACGCCGTCGACGCCCGGCTGCGGCAAGCCCTGGCGGGGCAGGGCATCGAACGGCTCTACTGCCACCAGGCCGAAGCCTTCCGGCACTTGCACGCGGGGCGCAACGTCGTCGTCGTAACCCCGACCGCCAGCGGCAAGACGCTCTGCTACAACCTCGCCGTGCTGAATGACCTCATGGCGAATCCCGCCCTGCGGGCCGTCTACCTGTTCCCCACCAAGGCGCTGGCCGAAGACCAGCTCCATGAGCTGCAAACCCTGGTCGAGGCTATGGGCTCCGATCTGCGCGCCTTCACCTACGACGGGGATACGCCCCAGGACGCGCGCCGGGCCATTCGCGAGCGCGCCAGCATCGTGCTCACCAACCCGGACATGCTCCACACCGGGATTCTGCCCCACCACACGCGCTGGGCGAAGCTGTTCGAAAACCTGCGCTACTTCGTCATTGACGAACTGCATAGTTACCGGGGCGTCTACGGCAGTCACCTCGGCAACCTGATCCGGCGCCTGAAGCGAATCTGCGCCTTTTACGGCTCCAGGCCCCGCTTCGTCTGCTGCTCGGCCACCATCGCCAACCCGCGCGAGCTGGCGGGCCGGCTCCTGGAGGAGCCGGTCGAACTGGTGGATCGCAACGGCGCCCCGTCGGGCGAAAAATATTTCGTTTTTTACAATCCGCCGGTGGTCAACCGGCAGTTGGGCATCCGCCGCAGTTACCTGGGCGAGGCGCGGCGCGTGGCCGTGGAGTTTCTCCAGCGCGGGCTACAAACCCTGGTCTTTGCCAATAACCGCCTGGCCACCGAGGTCCTCGTCACTTACCTGAAGGATGCCGGGGCGCGCGCCTTGCTGCCTCCCGACGCTGTGCGCGGCTACCGCGGCGGCTATCTGCCGCGCGAGCGGCGCGAGATCGAACGCGGTTTGCGCGAGGGTCGGATCCGCTGCGTGGCGGCCACCAACGCGCTCGAGCTGGGCATTGACATCGGCTCGCTGGACGCCGTGGTCATGGCAGGTTATCCCGGGACCATTGCGTCCACCTGGCAACGCGCCGGCCGGGCAGGGCGCCGGCAGTCGGCTTCCATCGCCGTGCTGGTGGCCTCCAGCGCGCCGCTGGACCAATACATCATCGAGCATCCGGAGTATTTCTTCTCGCAATCGCCCGAACACGCCTATGTCAACCCCGACAATCTCGAAATTCTCATCAACCACCTGAAATGCGCCGCCTTCGAGCTGCCCATCCGCGACGGCGAAACCTTCGGTCCCCATCCCACCGACGATCTGTGCCGGTTTCTCGAGGAATTGCGCCTGCTCCATCATTCCGCCGGCGCCTGGCACTGGACTTCCGACACTTACCCGGCGGATGCCATCAGCTTGCGCTCCGTCACCAGCGACAACTTCGTCGTGGTGGACATCACGGGTGAACCTCAGGTCATCGCCGAAGTGGATTTCCCCTCGGCCCTGACCGCGCTGCACGAGAAAGCCATCTACTTGCACGAAGCGCGTCAGTATCAGGTGGAGCGCTTCGATTACGAAGGCCGCAAAGCTTACGTGCGCCGCGTCGAGTGCGATTACTTCACCGACGCCATAGATTACTCCCAGGTCAAAGTGCTCGAAGAACTGGAATCGCAGCCGCTGGGCGAGGCGCGGGCCGTGCACGGCGACGTTCGCGTCAACCGGCAGATCGTCGGCTTCAAGAAGGTCCGTTTTTACACCATGGAAAACGTCGGCGCCGGCAACCTGTCCCTCCCCGAGCAGGAGATGCACACCACCGCCTTCTGGCTCCACTTCCCGCGCGCCTTCCTGGATCGGCTGGGCGGACTCAGTCCCACCGAGATCCAGAGCGGCGTCACCGGCCTGGGCAACGTGCTGCGCACCGTGGCGGCGTTCCTGTTGATGTCGGACCCGCGCGACCTCGGCGTAGCGGTGGGCGAGGAGTTCGCCGGGGGGCTGAAATCCTTCGAGCCGGATTTGTTCCTCTACGACGCGTACCCCGGCGGCACGGGCCTCAGCCCGCAGCTTTTCCGCATCGTTCCCCGCTTGCTCGACCACGCGGCGGAATTGCTGGCCGGGTGCGGCTGCGAGTCCGGCTGCCCGGGTTGCGTCGGCCCGATCGGAGAAGTGGGCGAGCGAGGCAAACACGCGGCCGAGCGGATTCTCGGCCAACTGCGCAGCGCTCTCGCCGCACCCGGCCGTTGACAGCGGGCGCGGCCGCAGGGGATAGTGGCGATTGGTGCGCGGTGCGCCGCGGCGATGAATCCCGCAGCCCGCCGCGCGGAAAGACTTGGGAGGCTGATTGATGGCAGCGAAGATGCTCGACCTGGCCGAACCCGGCAGCCTGGAGGCGCTCCAGCGCGAGCACCCCGTGCGAGTGCGCCGGCAGCCCGATGGCTCGTGGTATCTGGACTTTCGCTCGTTGCCGCTGATGCCTCTGGCCGGCGTCGAGGAGGACCGGGTGCGGCGGCTGGCCCGCATCGTCCGGGGCCTGGCTTTCACCGCGGTGGACGCCGCCCGTTCCGGACATCCGGGCGGCTCCTCCTCGAAAGCCGAGGCGGCGCTCACCTTGCTGGTCAGCGGCCTGCTGGGCTTCGATGCCTGGGACCCCAAGCATCCCGGCCGCGATCGCGTGATCTGGTCGGCCGGACACTGCACGCCGCTATTTCATGCGCTGGTCGCCCTGATCTACGAATGCCTCCGGCGCAAGGGCGAGACCCTGCGCGGTGACCTCCGCGAAGCCATCGCCTATCCCGAAGATCTGCTGCGTTTCCGGCGACTGGGCGGGCCGAGCGGCCACGTCGAGTCCTACTCCGCCCTCGCCGACGCCTGTACGGGATCTTCCGGTCACGGGCTTTCGGCCGCCCTGGGCATGGCTGCCCTGCACCGCTCCTGCGGCCTTCCCACACGCGTGTTCGTGATCGCGGGTGATGCCGAAACCGAGGAGGGAATGAGTTACGAGGCCCGCAATCTGGCCTCGAACCTGGGCATCGCCAATCTCGCCGTCCTGCTCGACTACAACCGCTTCGGCATTGACGGTCCCATCGCCGAGGTTCTCCCGTTCCCGTACCTGAACCACTGGATCAGCTTCGGATGGAACGTCATCGAGGCCGATGGCCACAATCCCCGCGAGCTGGCATGGGCGATTCGCCAGGCGGCGGAAGGCTTCGGCAACGGCAAGCCTGCGGTCGTGCTCTGCCACACCACGAAAGGCAAGCACTACGGCAAACTCGAAGGAACGGCTGATTCGCACGGCACGCCTTTGCCGCACGACGAGTACATCGAGCTGATGCGCGCGCTCGGCTTCCCGCTGGATGCGCAAGCCACGCCGAGGGAAGCACTCGACCTGGTGTTGTCCCAGCTCGAAGCCTCCGACGTGGATTACCTAGTCGAGCGGCTGCGCGTGGCAAGCTCCCGGGTGCCGCCCGAACCGCACCTGGTCACTGTCATGAAGCAGGCCTTGGGAGCGCCGGAGTTGCAGGATTACCGCAGCCTGCGCCGGCCCGATCCCCTGCCGCCTGAATTGGTTTTTCCCGAAGGCGAGGTCGTGCCTACGCGTCGCGCGACCGAAGCATGGTTCGCTTGGGCCATGCAACGCTGTCCGTTCTTCTGGGTGGGCGCCGGCGATCTGGCCAAATCCATCCTCACCGGC
>Ga0209809_1002293_pt1 | contig 13781 bp, 13 predicted proteins | sample YNPMSTMetaG_FD_186172 | JGI IMG/M metagenome (GOLD analysis project Ga0209809, IMG submission 186172) | Anoxygenic and chlorotrophic microbial mat microbial communities from Yellowstone National Park, USA - YNP MS-T MetaG (SPAdes) (version 2) ... | reverse complement strand
CCTCTCCCCTGGGCCTTACGGCCAGGGGAGAGGGGGGATTAAGAGGGGGTTTTGCGGCGGGCGGCGAAGCCGCCCGCCGCAAAACCCCTCTTTCCACCCCCTCCCCTCGCCCGCCGCCGAAGGCGAGCGGGCGAGGGGAGGGGGCAGGGGGAGGGGTGAGGGCACGATTTTTTGAGACTTTAGCCCGGTACAATTTTATAGGACTCAACACGCCATAGGCCTTTGGCCTGCGGTCGGCGCTCGCCGACCAGGGTTGTCGGCGCAGGCCGACGCCCGGCACAGCGTGCCCGGGAAGGCTGATTTCCAATCAGCGCACTGCCCCAGTGTAAGCGATTCCGATAGGTGACAAAGTGATGTATAATGGCTACGAAACCTGAAAACTGGATACGAAGCGAGGAATCATTTTGTCCGAAATCCGGATGGAATATGGAGAGGAAGTATGAAAAGGTGGCCCCGACTGGTTTCAGTGCTGGTGAGTCTGGCGCTGCCGGTGGTGATTCTGGCGGTGGCGCTGCGCGTCGTGACGGCCCCGTGGCTGGTGCGGTGGGAGTACGGGAAACCGGATTTTCCCCCCGACCCCTATGGGCTCAGCACGGAGGAGCGCATCCGGCTGGCGGAGGTCTGCGTGCGGTACCTGGCGACGAACGCCGGGATAGAGTTGCTGGCGGACCTGGAACTGGAGGGGCGTCCGGCCTTCAACGAGCGGGAACTGGCCCATATGGTGGACGTCCAGCGGCTGTTCTGGATCATCCTGCGGGCGGGGATGGCCGCTGGCGTGGTGGTGCTGGGGGGAGTGGCGGCGTTGCTGGCCCGCCCCCAGACGCGCCCGCAGGCGGCGGGGGCGCTGAAGAGTGGGGCGCTCCTGACGCTGGCGCTCCTGGTCGCCGTCGCCGCCCTGATGCTGACCTCATGGGAGGTCTTCTTCACCGGTTTCCACGAACTGCTTTTCCCGCCGGACACCTGGACCTTCCCCACGTCCGATACCCTCATCCGCCTCTACCCGGAGCGGTTCTGGATGGACGTGGGGATGACGATGGTGGGGGTGGTCCTGGCGCAGGCCGTGCTGGTGGGAGGGCTGGCCTTTGTGCTGAGGTTCACACCACCAGCGTCTCATACAGCCGCTCCAGGCTGAGGTCGGGGCAGACGGTGTGGCGGCACTGGAGGGTGAGGGCAGCGGCGGAGAGGCCCAGGCGGACCGCCTCGGTGGGCGATAGTCCTTCTAAAAGGCCGAAGATGACAGCGGCGGTCAGCGCGTCGCCCACGCCCGTGCGGTCCACGATGGGGACGGCGATAGCGGGCAGGTTGCCGCTCTCCTGCATCGTGGCATAGCAGAGTCCCTTCTCCGCCAGCGTGATGACGGCCAGTTTGACCCCTTTGGCCACCAGCCGCCGGGCGACGCGGATGGGACGGCTGCTGCTGCTCCCGCCCACCTCGCCCAGCAGGGCATACGCTTCCTGCAGGTTGGGCGTCACCAGATGGAGTTGGCCCAGAAACGGTTGCAGGCGGACGGCCAGCGGCGCAGAGGTCGGGTCGGCACAGACGGGGCGGTCGTAGCGGGCGGCCAGGCGAAAGACCATCTCCAGCGCGGCGGGGGAGAGATTCGCGTCTATGACAATCATCTCTGCTTCCTGGAAGAGGCGCCGCCGGTCGTGGAGATAGCGCGGGGTGACGGCCTGGATGGCCCCCATGTCGTCCAGCCCGACGATGAGTTGTTTCTCCTGGTCCTGCAGGGCCAGGTAGATGCCGGTGCGGAAGTCGGGCCGGACCAGGATGTGGTCGGTGTTGATGCCGACCTGGCGGGCGTTTTCCAGGATGTACCGCCCGGGCCAGTCGTCCCCCAGGGCGGTGATCAGCGTCACTTCCACCCCCAGGCGGGCCAGATTCTCGGCGATGTTGCGCGCCACCCCGCCGGGGCTCTGGCGGATGGCCCCCGGGTTGGAGGTCCCCATCTGCAGGGGCCCCCCCACCTGCCCCTTCACATCCAGCCCCGCCGCGCCGATGACCAGAACGTCCATCTGTTGTGCTCCTCGGTTGGGTGTAAGGGAGGGGGTTGCGACGGCCATAGGATGCCGCCGCCCCCGTTCCCTTTCTCCCTCTCAAGCAGGGGACATCACCCCTCGTCCTCCGGCTCTTCCGTGCCCGCCTGGAGCCGTTCCGCCTGCGCCTGGGTGATCAACTCGTCAATGAACGGGTCCAGGTCCCCGTCCAGCACGTCGGGGAGCCGGTAGAGTGTCAGGCCGATGCGGTGGTCGGTGACCCGGTTCTGGGGGAAGTTGTAGGTGCGGATTTTCTCGCTCCGTTCCCCGGTGCCGACCTGGGCCCGGCGGGCCTCGGCGATTTCCGTCTCCTGCTTCTGGCGCTCTATTTCGTAGAGGCGGGCGCGCAGGACAGCCAGCGCGCGAGCCCGGTTCTGGGTCTGTGAACGCTCCGACTCACAGGTGACCACCATCCCGGTCGGCTTGTGGATGAGGCGGACAGCGGTGGCGTTCTTCTGCATGTGCTGACCGCCCGGGCCCGAGGAGCGGTACACCTCCATCTCTATGTCGTTCGGGTCAATGTACACCTCCACCTCGTCCGCCTCCGGGAGGACAGCGACGGTGGCAGTGGAGGTGTGGATGCGCCCGGACGATTCGGTGATGGGCACGCGCTGGACGCGGTGGACGCCGCTCTCAAACTTGAGACGGGAGAAGGCACCCCGTCCCCGGACTTCAAAGATGACCTCTTTGAAGCCGCCCAGGTCGGTGGGATGGGCGCTGAGCAACTCCGTCTGCCAGCCCCGCCGTTCGGCGTACCGGGTGTACATCCGGTAGAGGTCGGCGGCGAAAAGCCCCGCCTCCTCCCCGCCCGTCCCGGCGCGGATCTCCACAATCACGTCCCGCTGGTCGCGGGGGTCCCGGGGGAGGAGCAACTGCCGCAGTTGTGCCTCCAGGTCGTCCAGATGCTCCCGCAGTCGGGCGACCTCCGCCTCCGCCAGTTCCCGCAGTTCGGGGTCGCTATCGTCCAGCAGGGATTTCGCCTGCTCCAACTCCGTCCGGGCCTGCCGGTACTGGCGGTACAGGGTGACCAGTTCTTCCAGTTCGGCATGTTCACGCGCGAGTTCAGCCAACCGGTCGGGGTCGCTGACCACCTCCGGGTCGGCCATCCGCTGAGCAATCTCTTCGTATCGGTTCTCAATCCCTTCTAATTTTTCCCACATAGTGAGCCGTTAGCCGTGAGCCGTGAGCCGTTAGCACTTGTCCGTCGTCTGTGGTCTGTGGTCTGTCGTCTGTGGTCTGTCGTCCGTATTATAACCGACCTGGGGGATACCGTCAACCATCCAGCGACACAGGGTGTGTCCCAAAGTTGTAGGACAACTGCTCGCAGTTGTCCTACAACGCGGCCAGGCCCGACAAAAGTGGGACACACCCGCGTCACATCCCCGTCGGCACGTCCAGGAAGACGGTCTCCAGGCCGAATTTCTCTTCCAGATGACGGGCCAGGGCCCGGGGTCCCACGGCCTCGGTGGCGTAGTGGCCGGCGAAGAGGACGTTCATCTTCAGTTCGGCAACGGGGTGAAAGGCCTGGTGGCGGGTCTCGCCGGTGATGAAGGTATCCAGTCCGGCCTCCGCTACCTGCTCCAGCAGGGAGACGGCGTCCCCGGAGATGACGGCCACGCGGCGGGCCTCGGCGGGGCCGTGGGCCAGGACCCGGACTGGGGGGACGTGCAGAATCTGGATCAACCGCCCGATGAGGGTGGGGATGGGCAACGGTGGTTCCAGCGTGCCCGCCACGCCAATCTCCACCCCGTGGTACTGGCCGAAGGGGCGGATGTCCTGAAGCCCCAGTTGGCGCGCCAGTTCGGCGTTGTTGCCGACCTCCGGGTGGGCGTCCAGGGGCAGATGGGCCGCGTAGAGGCCGCAGCCGCCCAGGATGAGCGTCCGCACCCGCCGGAAGAGCGGCCCCACCAGCCGCTGCGGTTTCTCCCAGAAGAGGCCGTGGTGGACAATGAGCAACTGGGCCTTTTCAGCCACGGCGCGGTCAAAGGCCTCCTGGCAGGCGTCCACGGCGAAGGCCACTCTCCGGACCTCCGTCGGCCCCTCCACCTGCAGGCCGTTCTGGGACGTGTCCTCTATCTCCCGCACTCGCAGGTATTCGTCCAGGTAGACGATCAGTTCGTGGGTGTTCATTGGGACTCCTTTCACGCCGATTGAAATCGCCCTTCCCTGGGCACTTGTGCCAGTTGTCGGCCTCCGCCGACAACCCTGATGTGCGCATCTGGGAGTGTTGGTCGGCAAAGGCCAACCAGAGGCCTACGGTCCAGGAAGGGTGACTCAGTCAGCGCTGAATAGTAAGTGGACGTGCCAGGCACTTCCGGAAGTGCCTGGCACGTGTTGATTATACTCCATCGGTCTCTGGGGGCAAGGGGAGGAGTAGATGACCGTCACCTTGGGCATCTACGGTTATAGGAATTATTCGCCAGAGAGTGCGCCAATGATCAGAGAGGCCAACCCCCATTTCTGGCGTATCGCTGACCCACCATTGCACGAGGTCACCCGGACAGAACTCCAGGGCAAGCCGAGGAGCGTGTAGGCGCGAACGTCAGCCTCATAACATCGCTGGCCATCGGCGTCTGTTTTCTCCCGCACGTCATGCACTTGAATCGCTGTCCAGAAGAGCGGCTCAGCAGAACCGCTGAAGAAATAGCGCGCTTCTTTCCAGGCAGATGCTGCAAAGGCGCGCTGTTCTCCCTGGAACGTTTTGACGTTAGGGCCAATCAACAGTCTGGGAGCAACCTCCCCAAGAAGAACGAACGAGAGCACCAGGCCAACAAGGGTAAACACTTTCCTCTTCATTGCTACCTCATCAACGGGGATTATCCACTGTCTTATCCTCCTGGTCGGTGATGAGGGGGTAGGGGTAATTACCTGCCGGAGGGCGTCCGGGCAAGTGTTTCAAAGACGCGGCGAAGGCATTTCTCTGTAGCGCAGACTGCCAGGCCTGCATTGGCAGGCTAAAGCCGGCGCTTATCGCAGGCTAAAGCCCGCGCTACATTATCTGCAAACCGGTCAGGTGGTGACGGTTCTATTGGATAGACGCTGGATAGAACGAAGGGGTTCCCCATCGGACCCCTGCGGTCGTTGCCCTGCGGAGCCGGTGGGGCGCGATCGGCGCTCTTTTCAATGATACCACACTGGGAGGCTGGTGTCTACTGTCAGGATGGACAGTTGTTTTATCTGAGAATCTTCGGGTTTATGGGCTGGGGGGCTCTATCAGAACACGGCGGCCCCGGCGGAATGCCGGGGCCGCTAGTACTACCATCCCGTCCTTGCCTGCTTCTCAGTGATGAACCCAAAGGAGAATCGTGTCCGCTATGTACCATTTCCCGCCCTTCTTCACAAGGAAAGCCTGTCTGAGAGTTTCCCTGTCATCATAAAGGCATGTGGCCACGTCATTACGGATGTCAAACTTATAAAAGACGAACCACGTCTCCCACTCCGGGGGCACTGGCTCAGGTCTTCTGTGGACGGGCTCATAGCCCAACTCTTCCTTGTCGGAGCGGTAGTGGTTCCGGTGGCGCCAGACCTTCTCAAACACCGTTATGGGAGAGCAGGCAACCCTTGCGGAAAGGTCTTTTTGAGATCAGGCGCCAGGATCTCTATATGGGCTTTCCGCAGGAGATCCTCCACCACCGATTGATAATGTTCCTTTGCCCGCTGCTCCCTTAACTGACTGCGACCGTATTCCATCGCTGTGGCTTCGTCAACCAGCACTTTACTTAACACCAGAACAATCACCGGGGAGCCCGAGCGGTTTTTCACCAACCCCAACTCCCCCTCGGAGAGATCCAGTACCGCTCGGGCATGTTCCGGGAGTTCGGAGGGAGAGAGAAATTGAAAACGCTCAATGGTTGACTCAGTGGGCCCAAAGGGCCTGTATTGACGGGCCAGGCGGTCCACTTCCGTCGCCAGCCCATCCAGCCCAAGGGATTTTTGCTTCTTGACCAGATCGGCAAAGATCACGCTTGCCTCTCCCCAATCCTTCAGGTAAACAGGAATAAAAACCAGGGCGCTCTGGATCGGGTTTTCTGCCAGGTAAAGTTTCACTTCCTCGTCGGACGGAAAAGGCACCTCTTCGTAAATCTGCTGGCGCAATTTCGCTAGGTTGAGAAGACGAGCGTAGTGGTCAACCATTCTATCCCAATATTCATCCTCACTTTTCAGGCCCGCCGTCTGCATGGTTTGACTCACTACTGCTCGGACCGCAGGATCGCTGGGCGGGGATTGTTGCCAGAGTTGGCGCTGTTGCTCTGTAAATGCTCGCGCTTCGCCCTCCGAGGTATGGATTCCCCGCCGTTCCGCTTCCTGCTGGAGGATCACCTGCTCTACCAGCGTACCAAAGGCTTCCCTGGTGACCTGATCGGCCGGTGTTGTCCCCTGGATACGAAGAAGCAGTTCAAAGTTTTCCAATTGTGAGCGATAGACAGGTTCACCATTCACTCGGGCGATGATCTCATGACCATTGGCGCTTTTGTCTGACCCAAATATCAGCCGATCCAGGTATATTTGCAAGGATTGGCCGCTCACCGTCAGGCCGAACAGAAGGCCGAGCAGTAACATTACGGATACAACGATGATGATCCTCCTACGCGCTGACGCTGACATGGAAGACCTCCCACATTGCAGGGGTGAAGGGTACAAGGACTGCTAATTGGAGACGGTGTGAGAACACCAAAGAGGAGTGCAAGCTGGCTCAAACCTGAGCATGCTTGTAGAATAACCGTGCATAGCACCAAGATACAAGACAAGGTTCTGGGGGCTGTAATGGCATACAGCGACAGTGCAGGGTTGGGTAACGCAGCCTGTATTGATGAGTTGAGAAACCGAATAACTACCGCGACCATCGCTGTACCAGACGCTACCCTGAACAACTCCGACATCAAAGGGATAGCGACCACACCACGGCGCGGCTGGCGAAGAAGCACCGACACTGGTGGCGTAAACCTGGATATACCCGTAATAAACTTGGAAGTACGCTGTCACAATGGAGCCGTCATGAGGTACTCCAAAAGGAACCAGAACATTATCTTCCCCATATAAAGTCCAACACACCCAGTGCCCTTCTCCAGATCTTTGGTCGGCATAGACCCAGGTATGCTGGACCACCAAGCAGAGCAGAGAAGCAAATACCAGTACAAGGAGTCCTTTGCGCATTTTCGGTCTCCGGAAAGTAATACTCAGTCTTTGCCGATCAGCACCCATTGCCCGGGCGTAAACGTTCAGGTCATCATACAAATCTCTTCAGGCTTTTTGCCTGAAAGGTGATCACCTACCCGCTGCCATTGCGCCACGCGCCGTGGGCGCTCGCGGTGAGGGGAGGCGGCGATTGCCGCTGAAGCAATCCCCCCGAGGGTGTTACGAATGTCTTAATACTACAACCGCACTTCCCCGTTTTGAAGGGTCAGAGGTGACTGTCACCTGCCTTGAGGCCTGACATTTGCAAGCATCGTCTGGTACCTACCTGGCTCGTCAAATTGTGGAGGATACTCCATTGCCCTGGCAGAAGTTCCAGGCACGCCTGACCCCGCAGCGGGTACGCCAAAGTCTCAGTCCCATTTTCGTGCTGATTGGCTCGCCAGCGCAGACACCCAAACCGCGCGGAAAACCGCCCGGTTGGACCAAAGGGAGGCCCAGAACGCCCCAACCCCGTTATCCGGTGGTCAAGAAGGGTCTCTCAGCGGCAAAATCCGCCGCACAAACCATTTAAATAAGATTGAATAACAGAGAAATCCCCCACCTGACCACGGGTCAGGTTAGGGAGCCTTTGTCTAAACTCGAGATCTGCAGGCTACGGCCCGAATTGAAAACTTCCCAAAATGTGCTCCATTACGTCTGTGCATTGCGCAACAAAGGCTTCCCGGACTTCGTTTTCACCCTCACCGGGAGCACAGCCGAACCAGAGGTGATACCAATACTGGGGGCCTGAAATGTAAGCGGAGAATTCGACAAAGGATGCACTTTCTCTCCCTTTTCCCAATAGAACCCAGGCTGGCCTGCCGGCAATCGTGACCGGATCCATCCCGGTGAGGTCCGGCTGATACTGCAGCGGATGGACCCCGAAATCCAGTTTCATCCAGCCATAGGGGGAAGGGCAATAATACGGGAAGGGTCCGGATAACATTGGCACACTGCTAAAATGCCGCCGGTCCGGAGATGCGGTCTCACCCTCATACCACCCAGACGGTACCTCAAAGGAATACTGATACCAATCGCTGTGAATTCGCTTCCAGGTGATAGGCCCTGGGAGCGGCGTGGGGACCGGAGCACATGGGGGCGTTCCCTGAATTTCTATCCCTTCCAGGATGTGCTCCCAGATTTGCTGGCAAAAAGCCTGAAACCCTGTCTGGCCTGCATCATCCGCACCGGTTGGTGGGGTGCAGCCAAAGGACAGGGTGTAACTGTACGCCGAAGTTCCCTGGATAAAGAGCGTAGCCTGCCAGGTGAACGGCATCGCAGCAGCGCCCTTCGTTTCTTGAATCCATCCTGTTTGCCCTGACACTGTGATCGGTTGCGCGTCGTGCAGCGCCGGCGGGGGGACCTCAGGTCTCACCGCATACACCGTTAAAACTATCAGTCCGTTGGGGAAGATGGGCTGGGGAGAAGATAGGAGAAGCGGAGCGTTTTTCTCAGAGGCCACGGCACGCAAGAGTATTGCGCCAGGTATAGATATCGGCCAGTTTTCTTGTATCCCGTACCAATTGTTAGGTTCTTTCCAGGAAATTCCATAAGTGGGGTCACCGATGTAAAGCCACTCAACAGGCACGTCCGCAGGCTGGGGGGTGGGGGTAGGGGGTACCTGAACAGGGTGTATAGGGGATGCCCGGTACGACTCAGAAGGCCAGACTCCGAATACAGATGTTCCAGTGGGCGTAGCAGAAGAGGCTGTTGGGGAGAGCGAAGAGGCCTTACAGCCGGCCATCCCCAGACCCAATAGGCCGAGTATGAGCAAGAGGAGGCATAAGAGGTAATTCTTTTTGGCAATGTGGTCATTCATTGCTTATTTTTTCCTCCGAGGGGATGGCAAAACTTTCCAGGATATTAGCTTCAATCTGCCGGGCGGCGGTGAAAAAGGGGGCGTAGGCGGTCTTGTCGGTGCCATCGGGCGGAGCGTAACCGAACCAAAAATGATAAACCATGCGCTCAGCCAAGATATAAACTGAAGTACCTTCCACAAAAGGACCATTGCCTTCAGTGACCTTTTCCCGCACAATCAGGGCTGGCATGCCATGGATTTCTGTCCAAGTACCATGAGGCAGCAAGGGAATAAGAGCCGCAGTGGTAGCCATCCCGCGCTCATCTAAATTGGGATGCGGACCACGGGATGATCGTCCACGATGAACACCCGGATCATCCCGCCCCCAAATGGAGGTGACTGTCACCTGATGCTATAAACGCTGGATGGAGCGGAGCGGTTCCCTGGGGGACAACTGCGAGCCGTTGTCCCACAAGGCAGGCTGAGCGCGGTTGGCGCTCTTTTCAATGATAGCACATCGGGTGACCGGTGTCTACTGTCAGAATTGACAGTTGTTACGCTATGTGCAACTTGATTTTTCCCAGAGGTGTTTGAGGCTCTTTTGGGCATTGCGGCCAGATTCCCCTCCCCCCTGCCCCCCTCCCCGCTGCCGCTGCGCGGCGCGGGGAGGGGGGAAATCCTGGGGGTTTGAGGCGGACGGCGAAGACGCCCGCTTCAAACCCTCACTCTTTCTCCCCCTTCTCCTCTCCGTTTCGGGGAGGAGAAGGGGGCTGGGGAGATGAGGAGGGGTCAGGATATGACCTTTCACCGCTCATTATTTGAAGTTGCACATGACGTCGTTGTTGTGTCTGCGAATCTCCGGGCTGTGGGCTGGGGCCTGTCCACAAAAAGCGGCCCCGGCGGAGTACCGGGGCTGCTGGTGTTGGATAGGTCTCTCCTGCACGCTTATCGGGTTAACTCCAGATTCCCAGGAAGGCCATCTGGCGGATCTACCCTCAGATGATTGCCCGAAATTTTACCGGTGGAGCAGGTATCCCACCAATTGCTCAAATCCTCGCTGGAACTCTCCCGGCGGGCCATCCACAATCAACAGGATCAAGAACGGCCCTTTGGTACCCACAAACAGGTCCACATCTCCCCCCTCTTCGCCTCGGAACTTCCCGGCCCAGCCCCAGACTGATCCGTTTTTCGCAGGTAGGTCGTATTCTTTGAACAGATTCGGGGCCTGCCGGGCAGAGGCGACCAACGCCTCACCCACCTTTCGGGCCTGCTCTTCGGAGGCATACTGGTAAATGTAATTTCCGGCCAGACCGCTGAATCGTCCATTCCAGATTTGGTTCTCCTGGTAGTACGCCGTATAGGTGTAGAGGAAGTCGCCAATTTCTTTCCGAAATGTCTCGCTGATGAGGGAAGGATTGACCCGGCTCAAGGGGTGCCAGGTATCATCGGGTTGAGTCACCCCTTCTCTGGTACGGACAGTCCATCCTTCCGGAAATTCTTGCGGGTGGAGAGCGATCTGGGCCATTTCCGGGGGGGCCTGGAAAGACGGTCGGGCAGTAGCAAGTCGGACAAACAGAATGGAGAGGAGGAGGATTGCTCCGGTGGTGATCAGAAGAAACCGTTTCATTGCTGCCTCCTTTACCTACAGAATTTTGCTATCCAATCCACATCGTGGCCTGATAATTGGAGGGTTGCCACTTGGGCCCACCAGGAGGCTCTGTCCAAAGCCATCCACCCTTCGGGACCAGTAAAACGCTATAATAGGTTCCCCACCAATTCCAGAAGCTGATGCATCCACTACTGGACCCGCACGTAGCGTTATCCCCTCCTGGACCTAAGTAATGTTGATCCCGGCCATACGCGCCCTGGAAAAAGGCACCATAATGCGGTTCCACTCCAGTCCAATATGCGACTCTTAAATCGTAAGCACGGAGGGAAGCCCAAAACCCAGTGGGCTGAGGTGGAGAGGCCGCAATGAATTGGGGAGAGGCCATAATGAGTAAAGCGATAACCATAAGTAGCCGAGTTACCCTGTACATTTCACCTCCTAACAGACAAAAGGTTGACTCCATTTGAAGTTTAAGGCCTTTGTTTTGTCCTGTCAACGGCAGTTTTACTGGTCTAGCTGTGTGAAACGGCGGTTCCGTTTGCCCAGGGCATTGCCCGTTGGGCCAGGTAGAGAGACCCAGGAATGCTCCAGAACGGGTATTCAGCGCATATTCACCTCCTGCTAAAAATTTCCCCTCTGCGGTTCCACGTCCAGTATAACCCACCCCACCGCCGTTGTCAATGGGGGAAATCCCCCATTTTTTATTCCCCTTTATTCTGCGGGCTTTCTCCTCCCCGGCGGAGATTCCCCCGAACGGCCCATATCGCTGCTTCTATGCGGGTATTTACCCCCAACTTCTCCAGAATGCGCCCCACGTGTTTCTCCACCGTCTTCTCCGAAATCCAGAGGTCGGCCGCAATCTCTCTGTTGCTCTTCCCCTCCGCCATCCGCACCAGCACCTCCCGCTCCCGCTCCGTCAGGGACTCCCATTTCCGTCCCGTCTCCTCCCACCACCTCAGTGCCCGCTCCACCTGCTCCGGCCAGAAGCGGGGCTCCCCCCGCCCCGCTGCCCGCACCGCCGCCAGAATCCTCTCCAGCGGTGCATCCTTCAGCACGTACCCCACCGCCCCCGCCGCCCACATCCCCCAGAGCAGTCGGTCATCGTCGTAGGCGCTCAGCGCCAGCACGGAGACGGTCGGATGCCGTTCCCGAATGGCGGTGGCCACCGCGAGCCCCTCCAGGCCCGGAAGACAACAGTCCAGCAGCACCACATCGGGCCTCAGGGCCTCTATCTGCCGCAGGGCCCCTTCCCCCTCCGAGGCCTCGCCCACAACGACGATGTCCGGCTGAGCGTTCAGGAGTGCCCGCAGGCCGTTGCGGACCACGGGATGGTCGTCCACGATGAACACCCGGATCATCCCGCCCCCAAATGGAGGTGACTGTCACCTGATGCTATAAACGCTGGATGGAGCGGAGCGGTTCCCTGGGGGACAACTGCGAGCCGTTGTCCCACAAGGCAGGCTGAGCGCGGTTGGCGCTCTTTTCAATGATAGCACATCGGGTGACCGGTGTCTACTGTCAGAATTGACAGTTGTTTTATCTGTGAATCTGTGGGTCTATGAGGCAGGGCTCGCCAGAACAAAGCGGCCCCAGCAGAATGCCGGGGCCGCTGATCGGATGGACCTCTCCTGCATATCTATCGGGTCACCTCTAACGTCGCCAGAAAGGCCATCTGCTGAGGCCAGAGTTTCTCCGCCTGGTCTGGGTAAAGTTGTACCCCTCCCAGACCGATCCAGAGTACCCGCTCCTTGCCCACAACAATCAGGCTCTGGATATTCGGTGGGTCTCCCGGCCAGAGAGGCTCCATCATCACAAAGGCTGGGTGTTCACCGATCTGCATCTTTCCTGTTACCTGAACGGGCCCCCCGCCCGGAATTGGATTCTCATCCGCTGGCAACCGCCGAACCCACCTCTCTACTTCTTCCGGAGAGGTGAGTCCGATCTCTTTTTGGTCTACCTTAAAGACAAACATCCCGATGAAAGGCTCTCGCATTTCTCCCCAGGTGGGGTCCTGGACAGGACGGTCTATTTGAATACCGATTTTGTGGGGGGTGAATGAATCTACACGAACCTCGTACTCCGAAGGGTAGAGGAAGCGGATACCCAACTCGGGGTCTTCAAACGGTTTCCAGCCCGCTGTCAATTGCTGGACCTCTTTTTCCGATGGCAAGACGATCGGTCGGGGGGTCGGAATCGGAGCCGGGGCCGGCGGGGGTGGCTCTGTTACTGTGGGAACCGAAGGGGACACCGCCACCGCCGGAACATCCGGCCCGACGGCCACCGCCGGCGTTCCGGGAACCGCCATCCCCACTGGCTCCCCCGCTGGCGCCCCCCTGCACCCAATCAGCAGGGCTGCCCCCACAGCGCCAGCCAGGAGCATCCCGAGCAGGTTCCGGATGCCTTTCCGCCGCCAGAGCATCCGTTTCCCGAAGGCCGTCCCGGCTCCGGCTCCCACGAACCCGGAAAACCCGATTCCGGCACGCGTCGGACATGATGGGTCTCCGGGCCAGAAATTCCGGGACTCATACCATTGGTTCCGCTGCAACGGTTGGCCCGGATACTCTTCAAAATAGACCGGCTGAGAGTTCGTAATCCAGGCCCCCACATTCTGGCGTTGAAAATGCAGGTGAGGGACGCAATTGGTCCAGCCCGTCCTGCCAGCCGTGCCGATGGTCTGCCCTCGGGCAACCCACTGTCCGACTGAAACATGGACGTCCCGGAGATGCAGGTACAGCGTCGCCGTCCCATCGCTATGCTCAATGGTAACATAGTTGGCCTGATTGGCCAGCTCCTGCCCTCCGCAGGCTGTTCTCCCACTCTGCACGAATCTCACTGTACCCACGCGGGCGGCTCGTACTGGGCTACTCTCACTGTGGTTGAAATCATAAGCGTACCACATCTGAGTGTTGTTGTGGCAGGGAGATTCTCCCCAACCCTGCAGAACCCTTCGCCATTGACAGGATGGCCACGGCAAGCGGTAACCCGTTTGAGCCCACGCCGGCCTGGCCATTATACTGGCTACCAGGGCGATCAGGAGAAGGAATCCCAGTATGTTGATAATGGAGTATCTCTGTTTCATTGGCACCTCCGGTGTACGATTGGCGTTCTCGGACTGACCGTTTAACCGATTCCAGCGAATGGATGTGAAGTGGCAGTTCCGTTT
>Ga0209809_1002289_pt1 | contig 13826 bp, 14 predicted proteins | sample YNPMSTMetaG_FD_186172 | JGI IMG/M metagenome (GOLD analysis project Ga0209809, IMG submission 186172) | Anoxygenic and chlorotrophic microbial mat microbial communities from Yellowstone National Park, USA - YNP MS-T MetaG (SPAdes) (version 2) ... | reverse complement strand
CCGCTTGCTGAGTTGCTTTCGCCGGGGAATCAATCTCATCGTAGCCACCGTCATCGCTGCCGGGCCTCTCCCGCTGGGGCGATTTTACCCCCACCCATGGCCCGCCTCTTCCCCAAGAGGCCCTTAGAAGAAAAAAAACCTACACTTGTGAAGGGGGACGGGGTAGTGCCGGGGCGGGAGGAGGTGGCGCGGGCGGAGGAGGCGCTGGCGTGGGTGCTGTGGGCGCTGTTTGCGTATGCGGAGGAGATCGGGCTGAAAGCGCCGCCGTTCTGGTGATGGGGCGGGGACGGCGGGCCGGGGCGGGCCGAAAGGCCCGCCCCGGCCCGCTTCGGTGTCATTGCGCCGATTCCACCAGGTTCACCCAGTCCACGCCGATGTCCCGGCAGCAGTGATAGAGTTTCCGGTCGGCGGTCCAGAAGGGAGTGCCCAGCCAGTCACTGAGCGCCAGATACTGGGCATCGTAGGCCGTCATTTGCCCCAGCCGCTCCGCCCAAGTCAGGGCCCGGGTCAGCAGTTCCTGGGTTGCGGACACCCGCTGGACCGGCAGGCGAAAGAGGCGAACCAATCCCTCCAGTGCGGCCTCTCGGGCCAGCAGATTCTGGGCCCACTGCTTGCGCAGTGCGGCGGCGATTTCGTAGTCCCAGAGTGCAGGGACCACCAGATTCACCCCCTGGCGCAGCCATTCTTCCAACCGATCCCGGCAGGCACGGGAATAGGGCAGCGGGCAGACCAGTGCCACCCCGATGTTGGCATCTATGACGACGGTCTCCACGCTTCCTCCATCTGGCGCTGGCGCGCCTCTCGGACCTCCCGTACGGGGTCACCTGGATAGACACCGTAGCGGGCTTCCGTTTCGGCCCGGAGGCGGTCCAGTTCGGCCAGGATTCGGAGGGCTTCGGTGTGGGGCGTTGGTTGGCGGCCTGGAAGGGGAAGATGTTCTTCCTGCCTGGACTTCAGGAAGCGGATGAAGTCCAGGACTTCGGGGATGCGGTCCTCGGCCAGTCCCTCCAGTTCCTGCAGGACGGTCTCCCGAATAACGGTCTGGGCCATCGTTCCTCCCGGTGGTCGGGCCAGGGTGGGTGGGGCGGCCCGACGGCGCTGTGATTCGGGTTCAGTATAACACAGAGAGGGGGAAGAGGCAACTGGCTTGGGGTATTGCGACTCTCTCCATGTGGAGGAAAGGCTAATGGATAGCAGTGCTGGCTGGAAAGGGCACGGATAGAAAGAGGTGCCTGGCCTTATCCGGGGGAATGATGTTCCCGCCTTTTCACCTTCGTATCATCGGCAGATACGTCCGAAACGGCGCCACGCTCGTTCCCCAAAACAGGTTCCACATCTGCTCGGCGAAAATAAACCAGGCCGTGGCACCAATGTGCAGCCGGTTGAAGTACTGCCAGTCAAACCCCGTGGTCAGGCCATCGGCCGGGGCGGCCACAATACCTTTGCCGTTTCCGTTAGGAGCGGTGGCCTGAACCTCCCGGAGTTTGTTCAGGTAGAAGCGAGCGTTCCTCACGTCCTTCAGCGCCCAGTAGGCCACAACCATCTGCGCTGTCCCTTCAAACCAGGGCATATCCCGGTCCTGGTTGAAGTCAAAGCCTTCGTAATTGCCCCAGGTAGCCCGGAGATGCTCCTCGGCGTAGGCAACGGCCCGCCGGGTGCGCTCGTTGGGGCCAAAGGCCAGGAGCGACCAGGCCTGAACGTCCAGAGGGATCACAGATTGGTTGATCTGCCCGGCCTCATCGGTCCCCGTCCAGTAATGGCCGCCCTCTTCGTTCCACATCGCCTCCACAAAGGCCCGCGCGTGTTCTGCCCGCTCCCGCCAGACCGGATGGCCGGTGATCTCATACAGTTTCGTGAAAGCCACATATATATCCAGATTGTGCTCAGTGCTCCGCCAGGCGACTTCCACCGGGTCATTGGGGTACTCGGCAGAGGGCTTCTCCCACCCCTCAATCCCTCCCCGATAACCACCAAACCCGCCTTCCTGACGCCTTTGCTCAATCCATTCGCCCATCGCCTGAGCGGCGGCCAGGTACTTCTCTCCGCCGCGCTGCTGGTAGTAATTCAGCAATGCGAGCATCGCCCAGGCCACGTTGCCGGTGTGGGTGCTGACCTGAAAGCGGTCCTCAAACCACATCTGCCGGGCGCAGTCCCAGAAGCCCGGCATGCGCGCGGTGTTCGCTCTCCCGTTGGGCGTCCATCCCGGCCAGAGCGCCAGGTCTCCGGCCTGGTAGGCGTTACGCAACCAGCCGCCGGCGTAGAAGCGGTCGTTTGCCCATGCGTAGACCAGGGCATCGGCCAGCAGTTGGGCCCGCCGCCAGTCGTCCTCCGTCCCCCGCGCCATAAAGGCCAGCAGGGCCAGCGCGTTGTCGTAGGTGAAGGCCACATTGCGCATCACAGTGTCAAAAGGATGCTCGGAGGGGAGGGTCACGTAACTCAGGATGAAGCGGGGTTCGTCCAGCCGCGCCTTGTCGTAGCGGATGTCATCCAGATAGAAGATGGCCCCGTTGGGGTTGTTCACGGCGTTCGCCACCCAGCCAAAGCCGCCCAAGATGTAGGAAAGGTCTGCTCCGGTGAGATCAATGGTATATTGCTGCCAATGTGGGGTCAGGGTGAAGCGCGTGTCCGGAGGCGGGATGCGCCGCGTGGAATCCGGGTAGGGCTTGATAGGGTCTCCCGTATGCGGATTCCTCCCGACGCCGCCCATAAAGAACTCAATCTTCTCCCCGCCCCGTTCGCCGCGGGCCCAGAAGGTGAGTCGGGTGGCGCCGCGCAGGTCTATGCCGGCGTTGGGCACGTCCCCCCAGTTGGGTCTGGGGGCGCGATCATCGCCTGTGAGCACGCCGTTGAGGAAGTACCAGCCGCCCCAGTTGCGACCGGTGGTGTTGCGGAAGACGTTGCGGATGGCGGTGGCACCGGAGCGGGGATTCTCCTTCCAACAGGGGTCAATGTCCACAGCGCCGGGGTCATCCGCTATCCTGCCCAGCATCACAAAGTGGTTGCCGGCCGCCCCCACATCGGTGTAGACATCAAAGGTGCTGTGGTAGCGGTCCATCTGTTCGGCCAGATGTTGAGAGGCTTGCGCCAGGGGCGTGTCCGTGTTCAATGTGCCAGGTGGAGGCGAGGGCAGGGGCAATGTTGCCGAAGGTGGCTGGGGCCCCGGGGGAGTTCCGGCCAGAGAGCGGCAGGCGAGACCGAACGCGGCCAGCGCCGGCAAGAGCAGCAGGACGGGGATTCGCCACTGGTATCTGTTCATCATACCACCTCCTCCGAACGATCAGGTCACTGTAACCATTCAGCGCTGACTGAGGTCACCCTTCATGGGCCTTGCGGCCGATGGTCGGCCTTCGCCGACCCTTTCTTTGCGCGATGCCCGTAGAAGGGTGTCGGCGAAGGCCGACACCCGGCACGAAGTGCCCAGGGAGGACGATTTCCAATCGGCTGAATAGTTACAGGTCACTTTTGCCCTTCCCACCACCACTGCCAGAGGAATGCACGTTCACTGAAATCCAGCCCTGAGTCCACTGCAAAAACTAATCGCAGAGAACGCAGAGAGCGCAGAGGTTTTCTTTAATATTGCTCTGCGTACTCTGCGGTCTCTGCGGTAAAGAGACCTTTTTGCAGTGAAGTCATTAATGTCCACAGTGCGGAGGGCCAGCCACTCCTGCGCTTCGGCCAACGCGGCACCACGCAGAAGAAGGTCTTTGTCTTTTCCTTTATCCTCCCATTCCCTTATCCGCTCCTCCAGTGTCTGTCGCCAGGCAAGAAAGCGGCGGTCCTCCTGCAACCAACCTCGCAATTGCCCCCACTCCCGCAGCAGCGCATCGTGGATCAGCTCCACCATTTCCTGCCCGGTGGACAGGTCCCGACCAGTGACCAGCAGCCGGGCATCAGCCAGCAGGCACACGACCTGATGCACTGCCTCCCGCTCCCTCTCGTGGCGGCACAGTTCATCCAGCGTCCGGCGTCGGCGACTGTCGGGGATGTTGCGGCTCTCGTCCCCCAGGTGGACCAGGTCGGTAAGCACCCGCCGGGCTAACCGGCGTTGCTCCCCATCCAGCCGGAAGAGGACGCCGTCGGCCCATTGTGTCAGCCCGCCGGTCACCCCGCCGATGGCCTGGTAGGCGGTATGGGTCAAATATCCTTCCTCCCGCTGTTCCCACAGCCCGGTCAGGGCAAACTCCAGCAGGGGCAGGATGGTGCCAGGCGCTCCCTGCGGCGTGGCCTCCATCGCTTCCCGCACGATGGCATCGGCCAACCCCTCTTCCAGAGTCAGTCCGACGGCCCGGGCAGGCTCCTCCACCATCGCCCGCAGTTCATCCGGCTCCAGAGTCAGCGGGACGTTCGCCAGGCCCCCTTCCAGCCACCTCACCAGAGGCTTCACTTCCTGGACGAAACGGCTGTAGAAGTCATCTCGCATCACCAGGATGGCGGTGACGGGCAGGGACGAATCCAGCAGGGCTGCCAGTTGAGCCACGAACTCCCGGCGCGTTTCCTCCGGGCAGTCCACCAGGAGTTCCTCAAACTGGTCCAGCACCAGCGCCAGCCGCTCCGCCCCGGGATGGAGGCGCTGCCAGTTCTGGACGGCCTCCACCAGCCCCTGAGATGCGCCGCTCAGTCCTTCGGCCTCCAGTTCGCCGAAGGGGTTTCTGCCTGGGCGGATGATAATGAAGGCCCAAAGGAAGAGCCCAGAGGTAGCGGTTCCACCCCCGCCGGCAACGGCCCCTGCAGGCGCAGGATGGCCACGTCCTCCGCGCCGGGGTCGCGCCACCCATCCCGTTCCACGGTGGCCTCCCACACTTCCCTGGTCGCATAGAAAGCCAGGCGGACGGTGCCGCCGGGCCCGGCCCCGCAGGCCTGCACTACGTGGGCGCAGGTGGCGATGAGGCCGTCCTGGTGGACGACGAAGCCCGTCCCGGCTGTGGAGCCGTCAGGAGCCAGGATGCGGACGACGCTTCGGGTCAGGTCTTGAGTCGCAGGCCTCATTGCTTCTTCTCTTCCCGCTTCCAGGTCAGGGTGACCTTATAGTTGGCCTCGGTGCCGGCGGCGGCGACGAACGCCCCGGCCTGGGCGTTCAGTTTCAGGCCGAACTCTACCTCAATCTCGTCGGGCGGGTCGTGGAGGGCGCGGAGTTTCTGGATGATGGCCTGCGCGGCGGGGCGGATTTTGTCCAGGGCGGCCTCAAAGGTCTGCCCGGCTCTCTCCGGCGTAGCCGGTCCGCCTCGCATTGCCGGGACCGGCCCCGGCTCCTCTGGCGCGTCTGTCTCCACCAGAATGGTGGTGCCGTCTTCCAGGGGGAATTCAATCAACCGCTTCATCTTTTTTCCTCCAGTTCGTTATTCTGATTTCACCCACACCAGTCGCGCGTTGGGGTGGGCGTAGAGGCTGTAGGCGAGGTAGGTCGGGTCGCCGGGGTGGGCCTGGCGCGTGGCCTGCCGGGCCTGGCGCAGCGCGGCGGCCAGCGTCATCCCCGGTTGCTGAGTAGCGGTGTAAAAGGCTTCGGCAAAGGTATAGGCCGCGGCGTCGTTCACCGACCACAGCGGGGCGATCAGCGCCCCCACCCGGCAATCCTGCACCAGCACCTTCGCCCAGCCGCCCAGTCCGGTCAGCGATAGCCCGCTCTGCCCGGCGCGACAGGCGTTCAGGAAGACCAGCGGCCGGTCGGCGCGCAGGTGCTCCTGCGCCGGACCGACCAGGTCGTGGGGCCGCAGCGGATATCCATCTTGCAGGAAGAGCGGCGAGTTGTCGGGCGATCTCCGGTCGTAATCGCCGTGGCAGGCAAAGTGCCACAGCCGTACCCCCTCCTGTCCCGCCAGCAGCGCCTCCACCAGGCCTCGCCGCGCCTCTGCCGGGGAACGGTCGGCCAGGCCGTAGCGCCCGGCCAGGGAGCGGACGAAGGCCTGTTCCTCCTGCGCCCAGACCAATCCCGAATCGGTGGGGGCGATGCAGGCCAGGCTGTCCACGGCGATCTCGGCGGCCGGCCCCGCGCCACCGCTCACCCAGCGGCTGAAATCGTATTGCAGGCACAGGAAATCGTCATCCACGCCGTCGCCGAAGGGCCTGACCAGTTCCCAGGGGATCCACGGCTCGTCGGAGACGATCTCCAGCGTGTGCACCTTCCCCCGAATGCGCTCGCGGTACTCCCGGCGCAGCGCCTCGTTGAACAGTTCGTTGTAAAGGCGCCAGCCGATCTTTTCCAGCCCCCGGAAAATGTGCTCCGGCGTGGGTCCCTGATCCGGAACATCCGTCAGAGGATAACCATCCGCGTCCAGCCCTTTGGCCAGATTTTCGATCTCGCGCATCAGCAAATAGCGGTACTGCTCCGGATCGGCCCGCAGGCGGTCGCCCTCGATGATCCGCTCCTCGGTGTTGTGGTAATGCAGCGTGTAGGTGAGCCGGTTGTCCTTTGTGTGGACCCGCAGCACCAGGTCGGGATAGGGGGCCTGGTAATCGCCGATGCGCACGGCCTGGGCCGGGAGTTTGCCCGGCGGCGAGACGACGCCTGCTTCCTCGGCGGTCAGGGTGTGGGTAGCGCTGACCAGCAGATCGCTCTGGGAGTAGAAATCAATCAGCACCGATTGCGTGCCGACCTGGACGGCGCGCAGGTAGAAGACCACCGGCTCGCTCTCGCCTTCCTCCACGCGCAGCGTCTTGGCGGGTTCACTCAGCAGTTCCGGCCCGCGTGGGGTGAGCACCACACGGATCAGTTGGTTGAGTTGGGCCTGGATCGCTGCGACCTCCTCGTTGGCGGGGCTGCGGGTCAGGCCGACGATGATGGGGAAGCGCTCGCCCACCGCCACCCGGGTCGGGGCGTAGATGTCGGTATAGCGGGTGACGGTGGGGGGATGGAGCAGGGCCTGCAGGCGGGCTTCGGCCTCGGCCTGATCGGCCAGGTCGGCCGCCGATAAGGGTTCCACTTCGCCGCGCGCTCTGCGCTCCCCGCCCGCCAGCATAAAACGCCGCAGCGCTTCGGGGCCGCCGGGGATAGTGCGCAGCAGGCGGGCGATCTCCAGGGCCACCTGGGCGCGGCGCTCCTCATCCTCCAGCGCGGCGTAGCGGCGCAGCAGGTCCAGGCCGCGCCAGTAGAGAGACGGCCACTCCGCCCCGACACGATGGGGCAGTTCCGGCCAGAGGTCCAGCAGGGCTTGAACCGAAGGGGACAGGGGTTTCATCATCTCACCTCCCCGGCGCCGGTGAAGGTAAAGGGCGCCCAGAAATAGGGATCGGCGTAAGGCCGGGCCTGAGGGTCACCGGTGGTGATCACCTTCACCAGCAGTTCTTCCAGCAGGGTAAAGGGCATCCGCCGGCCGCTTTCCAGCCGGGCGCGGGCAATGGCCTCGTGGTGGGTCAGATAGGCCTCCAGGTCAGCGTTGGTCAGGTCGCGCAGCCAGACCTGAGCCTGGCGCACGGCCTGGGGCGGGGAAAGGCGCTCCTGGAGCATATACTCGTAGGTGCGGGTCACCAGAAGCGCGGTGGCGGCGTCGTCCACGCTCCACAGCGTGCCGATGACCGCCGGCACCCCGGCCTGGAGGAAACCGGCCGGCAGGCCGATGGCCTCCTCCGGGAGGTTGCGGAAGTCGCTCACCGCGGTCTGGCAGGCGGAGAGGACGACCAGTCGGGCCGCGCGCAGCGCCGTGGACTCGCCGGCGAACAGGTCGCGCAGGGTCAGGCGGGCCTCCTTGCCTTCTTCGTCCACCAGCAGCAGGCCCGATTGCAGCGGGTCATCGGCCTGGAAGACGCCGTGGCAGGAAAAGTGGACGGTGGTGGCGCGCGGCAGCCGTTCCAGCAAGGCCCGTAGGGTGGCCTCCTGTTCGTAGAGGGGATCGGCCGCTTCCGGCGGGAGCAGGTCCACCACGCTCTGCAGTTCCGCTCTGGCGTAGCGCAGGCTCAGCGGCCAGCGGTGGCTCAGGTCCAGCAGGCGCTGCACCGGTTCCCCCAGGTCTTCCGGCAGGCGCAGGATCAGCCGCCGGAGGAGGAAGCCTTCGTGGCGGAGTTGGGCCGTGGGCAGTTCGGTCAGGCGGAGCAGTTCCTGGCGCAGCAGGCGGATGCGTTCCTGTTCGGGCAGGGCGGCCACGGCCTCCTGCAGTTCGCGGTGCAGGTCCGTCAGGGCTTCGGGGGATGGCAGGGGATTGCCCACGCCGGCCAGGAAGAAAGGGGCCTCCTGCCGGGCCTCGGCCTCCCGGCGGGCCGCCTGGAGGGCCTGGGCGCTGGGCGTGTAGGAGATGGCGAAGTGGTCCAGGAGATGGGAGCCATCGGGCAGGCGGGCGGCATGCAGGGGCAGGAGGGCCAGGCGGCCGGTGGGGATGAGGGTGATGGCCCTCACCCCTACCCCCGCTACCTGCGGCAGCACCCCCTTCCCCTCTCCCAAATTTGGGAGAGGGGAAGGGGGTTGGGGGGATGGGGTGAGGGCCTCCACCAGCGGCTGCAGCGCTCTGCCCAGCGCTGGCAGGAGGTCCTCCAGCGCATCGGACATCCAGGCAGAGACGGCCAGTTGGGCCGGCAGGTAGCCGCCGATGACGTTCTGGCCTGCCTCGTCCGTCTTGACCAGCCAGCCGTTGAGGGCCGCCTCGGTCAGGTCGGGCAGGTCCACGGCCTGCACGCCCGCCGCGGTGACCACCAGCGCCAGGCCGCCGGCGGGGGTGGCCAGGAGGTAGACGAGGGCAGGGGCCTCACCCCACCCCCCGATCCCCTCCCCTCTCCCGCTGCGCGGGAGAGGGGAGGGGGCAGGGGGAGGGGTGAGGGCCGCCTGCACATCGGCAAAGGTAGGTTCGGCAAAGTAGTCGGGGAAATGCTCCCGCAGCCGCGCGTAGTACTCCTGGCGGCGCCGGGCCAGGTCCGCCTCGGCGGCGGGGCGCTTCGCCTCCGGGGCGTGGTGATAGCGGGACTCGGCTTCCTTCACCGCGCGCCATGCCCCGGCCAGGGCGGGGGATTGGAGCGTTTCCAGGGCCTGGCGGGCGCGGAACGTTTCGGCCAGTTGCCGCGCCCGACCGGTTTCCAGCACGGCCACCGCTTCCTCGGCACGGCCCAGGCGGGCCAGAGCAAAGGCATAGTTGGCCCACAGCCCCTGGGCGCGGCGGAGGTGGCGCTGTTTGCGGGATTCGTGGAGGGACTCAAAGTAGAGGTACTGCCAGGCCGGCACCGCCCTGGCGCCGGCGGCGGCCACCCGTTCCATATCGTTCTCCCCCCGACGGCGCATCAGCAGGTGGATCAGCGGGAGGGCGGCCGTCAGGGTATAATCGGGGAAGGCCTCCGGGGTAAAGACGGCGAGCGCCTTCTCGTAGGCGGCAATGGCGGCGTCCAGGTCGGCCACCTGCCCCAGCGCCTTAAAGCGCCGAATGAGCGCACCCCCCAGGTTGGCCTGCATTGTGGCCCAGTCGGGGGAGCCCTCGCGGGCCACCGAAAGGGCCTTGTGGAAGGCTGCAATGGCGGCGTCCAGGTCGGCCACCTGCCCCAGCGCCTCAAAGCGCGTGAGGAGGGCATTCCCGAGGTTGGCCTGCCATTTGGCCCAGTCGGGGGAGCCCTCGCGGGCCACCGAAAGGGCCTTGCCGTAGGCTTGGATGGCGGCGTCCAGGTCGGCCCCCTGCCCCAGCGCCTCAAAGCGCGTGCTGAGGGCCAGGCCCAGGTTGTTCTGCCATTTAGCCCAGTCGGGGGAGCCCTCGCGGGCCACCGCCAGCGCCTTCTCGTAGGCGGCAATGGCCGCGTCCAGGTCGGCCACCTGCCCCAGCGCCTCAAAGCGCCTCCAGAGGGCCACCCCCAGGTTGGCCTGCCATCTGGCCCAGTCAGGGGAGCCCTCGCGGGCCACCGCCAGCGCCTTCTCGTAGGCGGCAATGGCCGCGTCCAGGTCGGCCCCCTGCCCCAGCGCCTCAAAGCGCGTGCGGAGGGCCACCCCCAGGTTGGCCTGCCATTTGGCCCAGTCGGGGGAGCCCTCGCGGGCCACCGCCAGCGCCTTCTCGTAGGCGGCAATGGCCGCGTCCAGGTCGGCCACCTGCCCCAGCGCCTCAAAGCGCCGAATGAGAGCACCCCCCAGGTTGGCCTGCCTCGAGGCCCAGTCGGGGGAGCCCTCGCGGGCCACCGCCAGCGCCTTGCCGTAGGCTTCAATGGCCGCGTCCAGGTCGGCCCCCTGCCCCAGCGCCTCAAAGCGCCGAATGAGAGCACCCCCCAGGTTGGCCTGCCATTTGGCCCAGTCGGGGGAGCCCTGGCGGGCCACCGCCAGCGCCTTGCGGAAGGCTTCAATGGCGGCGTCCAGGTCGGCCCCCTGCCCCAGCGCCTCAAAGCGCGTGCGGAGGGCGTTTCCCAGGTTGGCCTGCCTCGAGGCCCAGTCGGGGGAGCCCTCCCGGGCCACCGAAAGGGCCTTGCCGTAGGCGGCAATGGCCGCGTCCAGGTCGGCCACCTGCCCCAGCGCCTCAAAGCGCGTGCGGAGGGCATTTCCCAGGTTGGCCTGCATCTTGGCCCAGTCGGGGGAGCCCTCGCGGGCCACCGCCAGCGCCTTGCCGTAGGCTTCAACGGCGGCGTCCAGGTCGGCCCCCTGCCCCAGCGCCTCAAAGCGCGTCAGAAGGGCGTTGCCCAGGTTGGCCTGCCATCTGGCCCAGTCGGGGGAGCCCTCCGGGGTGCGGGCAATCGCCTCCTGCCACAGGGCCATTGCCCGGTCCAGGTCCGGCAGATGGCCGGAAGCCTGGTAGCGGGAGATCAAGGCAATGGCCGCGCCGTTCCAGGCGGCCAGGCGGAAGCGCTCGTCGGCCCGGGGGAAGGCGGGGTGGTTCAGGATGCGTTCCCAGGCGGCGATGGCCTGGTTCAACGCGGCCAGGTCGCCGGTTTGCCCGTAGCGGGCTACTCCTTCCTGGGCGCGGCGGAGGTCGGCTTGAAACTCCGGGGGAATGCCCTCACCCCCGGCCCCTCTCCCGCCCGGCGGGAGAGGGGAGGGGATAGGGGGTGGGGTGAGGCCCGCCACCGCCTGTTCCAGTTTCTCCCGCAGGTCGGGCCGTTCGGCCAACAGCCGCTCCAGGTCGTCTGGGGAGCGGATCTCGGCGCCGCCGGCGGCCAGTTCGGCCAGAATCTCCAACAGTTCTGGCGGCATTTGGGCCGCCAGCCGGGCCATCTCCAGGGCCTGCTCCAGGGTCAGGCCGCTCTCCTGGGCCGCCTGGACGGTCTGGCGAAGGACGCGGTAGCGCTCCTCCATGGCGCGGGCTATCTCTTCCTGTCCGGCACGGCGGGCGTTCTCGGCTCCCTGGCGGATGCGGGCCTCTGCTTCAGCCATCAGCAGGATGGGGTGGTCTCGGGCCGCCTGGAGCAGGGCGGTCATGGAGTCCGCTTCCAGCAGGGCCTGCAGCCCGGCCATAAAGGGGTCGGCGGCCAGGAGACGCTCCACCAGTTCCCGCGCCGCCTCCTCCAATTGCCGATACGCTTCGGGGTCGTCGCTCAGGGCGGCGGGAAGGAAAGGACGCGGCACAGTGGCGATCCCATGCGCCACCCACTCCTCCCGCCAGTCGTCGCCCATAGACTCCCGCAGGTGAGCCAGCAGCTCGCGGGCGTGCTGCTCATCCTGCTCCTGGCTGGTGCGTTGGGCAGGGGAGAAGAGGACCTCACCCCTCCCCCTGCCCCCTCCCCTCTCCTGACCTTCGGTCAGGAGAGGGGAGGAGAGGGGAGGGGGTGGCGGCGTCAGCCGCCGGGGGTGGGGTGAGGAGCAGCAGCGGCGCGTCCACCTGCCCCTGGTGCCCGCAGTGGGGGCAGGTCACGTCGTGCAGCGTGCCAGCGCGGATGCGCTCCGCCAGGTCGGGGCGTTCGTCGGCGTCCACAATCAGCCAGACTTCGGCGGAGAAGGCCCGCCCGCATTGGGGACAGGTCAGGGATGCGGTCTGTGAAAAGGAATGGGGCATGGTTCACCTCTTTTGCGGGATAATTGCAAGCGGTTGTCCTACTTCTCCTTCAGATAGGCCCGCAACAGGGCGCGGAAGAGTTTGCCGTGGACGGCCCCGGGCTCACGGACCGTCTCCAGCCGGGTCTGCTCCTGGACCAGGTGGGCGGTCTTGCGCATAAAGTCCACCGTGGCCAGGGGCCGCGCCTCGTATGTGGAACGGAGCAACCGGTAGATGCCCGCCAGTCTGCGGGTCGTCCAGGATGCGCTGACCGGCGGCGGTGGCGTTGAAGTCCACCGTGTCAATGACGCCCTGGAGTTTGGGGTTTTCGCGGGCCACGGCCCGCATCGCGTCGGTCAGGTACTGACCCAGGCCGGTGGTGACGGGCCGGATGGAGTCCCAGCGGGCTTCCGGGGGGATGTAGAAGCGGACGAGTTTGTGATCCCACTCCACCTGGCGGGCGGCCGTCTCCCGGCTCCCGTACTCTTCGGCCAGTTGTTCCAGTTCGTCGTCAAAGACATCCGACAGCCGCTTGAGGAAGACCAGTGGCAGGATGTAGTCTTTGAACCGGGGGGCGTCTACGGGGCCGCGGATGGCGCAGGCGGCATCCCAGAGCCAGGTTTCCAGTTGCTGAATTTCCAGCATGTCACCTCCGGGCAAAGAGGGGCGATGCGATGCTCACCCCTCCAGGGCTCTGCGCAGGGCATCGGGCAGGGTCTCGGGCGCCAGGATCACCAGGCGCGTTCGGGCACGCGACATCCCCACGTAGTCACTTTTGGTTTCCAGGCGAAGCCGCTGAGGGAACATTCGCGCCATAGATGCCTCCCGATCTCTCCGAACGCGGTGGGGCCGCCCGGGTTATCTCCCGCTGGCCCGGGGCTGGCCGTAAATCCAGACTTCGGTCCTTTCTTCTTCTCCCCATTCCGCCTACACCTGCACGCCGCGCACGTGATGCAGATTGTCATCGTCATACAGGAGGCCGGTAAAGGCGTCTACGATCAGTTTGGGGATGTTCTCCACATCGGGGACCTGTTTCGGCAGGTCCCGGCTTCTGGGGATGGTGCACCGGATGCAGAAGGCGTACCATTCAAACTCCTGCGCCTGGGCTGGGGAGAGACGGGATGCCTGCTGGACTTTTTGCTTGAAAGCGCGGTCTTTGCTGTCGCCCCAGGTCTGGACGCGGGGGACGGAGAAGTGGGCGACCAGGGTCAACCCCTGGGGATGGCGAAATATCGGCATAAATGCTCTTCTCCTTTCGGTCTGGACGGATGTCGGTCGGGGGCTAGGGCCTGTTGAAGGGCCGCGAGATGGCGGCGAACCGACAGGGCCCGCCAGCGGTGTCGCTTTGACGGCGGGCGGGCCCTGCATTTGCCGGATGACCATTCGTGTGGTACAATCTCCACCGCCAGGGCGCGCCCACCGTCCTGGCCATCGCCTCGGGCCCGCTCCGGCCGCGAGGCGGTTTTTGTTTCCCCATACTGCCTATCAGTATAGCCCAATTCCGGTTGTTGGCAATCGGGGGATATAGGACGTGAAACGTGAAACGTGAAACGTGAAGCGTGAAACGTGAAACGTGAAACGTGAAATGGGAAACGGGCGCGCGACGGAAAACGTCAGCGGTTCCTGCCGCCCCGTTCCCACGCTTCCCGCAGACGCTCCCGCTCCCGGCGCACCGGCCCCAGCCATTGCAGGGGCCAGGAAAGCGCCAATGCCAGATGCACCATCAGCGCCAAATCCCACGTCCGGACCCCGTACAGGACGTTGAGCCACGTCGGCCAGGCCAGAAGCAGGGCCATGATGAGGATAAAGGGGATGATCAGCAGTTCTGCGTACCGCACGGACGTCCACGCCAGCACGAGTCCTCCCCCCACCACCGGCCACAACAGCATCCGCGTGGTCTCATTGGCCCGGCCGATGAGCAACTCCAGTTCCTCCGCCATCCAGACCTCTTTCTTCTTCAGATGCCAGCGCAGG
>Ga0209809_1002284_pt1 | contig 13848 bp, 6 predicted proteins | sample YNPMSTMetaG_FD_186172 | JGI IMG/M metagenome (GOLD analysis project Ga0209809, IMG submission 186172) | Anoxygenic and chlorotrophic microbial mat microbial communities from Yellowstone National Park, USA - YNP MS-T MetaG (SPAdes) (version 2) ... | reverse complement strand
TCTCCACCGCTGAGGGGCACCTGCTGGCCCTGTTTATCCAGCATACCATTCCGAAAGGGCTGTCGCTGGAAGAGACGCTCTGGCGGGTCGCCGAACTGGGGGGATGCGCGGTCGCCGCGCATCCCGCCGCGCGGGGGATGAACAGCCTGACCCCCGAGGCCATTCGCCGCGCGCTGGCCCACCCCGACCTGGCCTGGATTCTGGTGGGAGTAGAGGTCTTCAACGCGGGGCTGCTCCACACCCGAAGCAACTCCACCGCCCGGGCCCTGGCCGACACCCTGCCCGTCGCCCGGGTCGGCTCCAGCGACGCCCATATGTTCTGGATGATCGGCGCCGGGGCCACCCTCTTCTCCGGCCGATCCGCCCAGGACCTGCGCCAGGCGCTGGAGGCCCGCCAGACCCAGCCGGTCAGCGGCCAGCCCTTCCCCCGACTGAACCTGCTGACGGCATGGCTGATGCGCTACGCGCTGCGCACGGCGGGCTGGATTGTCGGGAATCCCGCGCCGGACCGCCCCCTGGCCTGGGTGCGATTATAGGAAGAACGTATAGGGTTGGGGGGCGGCGGCGAAGCCGCCCCCCAACCCCTTTCTATCTCCACCACACCTCCAGCCGCGGGCGACCCTCCACGTTCCAATCCCCGGTATCCGAAGAGACAAAGTACTTGCCGCTGTGGTAGGCTGAGTCGGCGCTGTAGAGCACCAGGCGCAGCGGCTCACCCCGCGCGTAGGCCCGCGCCACCGCGTAGGAGACATTCCAGGTGCGCGGCACCCCCGGCCAGCCCGGATGCTCAGAGAGCACACCTACCCAACTGCCCCCGATGTTCTCGTAGGCCAGCGGCGCGTTGTTCCAGGTGATGGTCTCTTCGCGCCAGTCCGCCGAAGCGATCAGCACCTGAATCCACGAGGGCTGCGCCTCCCCCGGCCCGCCGGCGTTGCCGAACTGGTGGAGCGTCAGTGTGGCCGAAATGATGGTCTTGCCGCGCGGGATGCTATCCAGCGGGAAGGTGACGTAGTATTTGGCGAAACAGGGCCAGTCGGCCACGTCGGACTGGTTCTGGATGTTGAAATCCGGGGCGTGGCCATCGTTGCGGTTGCCCCACACGTTCCAGATGTGGTACTCGTCGCCGGGGCACTGGTTGGCGATGGTGCCGCCCACGTCGGCGTCGGGGACCAGCGGGCTGTTCTGCGTGGGCCGGCGGATGAGGGTGTGGTCGGTGGATGGGCCGACCGCGCGGTAAGCCGGGATGCCGAAGGTCAAGAAGCCCCAACAGCCCGGGTTATCCGGCCCGGTAGCGGGCGGCCAGGACTGGTCGCCCACGGGCGGGCCGGCCCGCGAGTCCCGGTCATGGAGCAGGACGGCCATCCGCCAGGTCGTTCCCATAGAAGGGGCCGAGGCCAGGCCCAGACTGCTGAAGGGGATGGTGAAGCCCATCGCCCAGCCGCGGTCGCTGTCGCTATCGTCGTTGAGCGCGTTGCCGCGCCAGCCGGGCACGGCCCCGAAGGGGACGCTCACGGCCTGCCAGCCGGACGCGCTCCCCCGGTAGACCGCGCAGCGCGCCGGGCTGGGCTCTCCGTAGAGTTGGGCCACAAAGCGCCAACAGGTCGGGGAGTAGGGGCAGAGCGATGCTCCGCCCGGGCTGCCCCCCGACGTATCCAGCAACAGCGTCACCGCATCCCAGTGGGTCAACGTCTGCGGCGTGGGGTTCTCGTCGTACCACAGGTGGCGGTCAAAGACCGCCAGATAGACGTACAACTCGTTGGCGTTGTAGCCCACGCGGATGTCGGCGTAGTTCTGCGTGGGGGAGACCTGCCCGAACCAGGCGATGGCGGTCTGCTCGAAGGGAATATTGCCAAAGAAACTGGGGGCGTTGATGCGAGGTAACGTCTCCGGCGCGCAGTACCCCCTCATCACCAATGGCAGGTATATGAAGGTCTCGCCGGTGGGCGGCAAGGGCTGGCCGGAGACGACGGGCGGACCCGAGACGATCAGCGCCAGCAGGCCCAGTAGCGCCGTCAGCCCAAAGATGAACCCTTTGTTTTTATGAGATTCAGCGGCCATTGTGGCCCCCTTTCTGCTCCGAGCCCAACACCCGGATTTGCTCCGGCGCGGTGACGTAGACCGCCGGGTCGCCCTGGTACCAGGCGATCCGGCCGACCACTTCCACCCGCTGGCCCGCGCGGTACAACCGTTCCGGCGGCCCGCCGAAGGAAGCCCAGTCGGCCTGGCGGATGATGGCCTTGAAACTGCCCTGATGCGGGTCCGAGAAGCCCAGCAGGACCTGTTTGCCGTTGTTGAAGACGTAGCGCAGCGTGCCGGTGACGGTCACCGTCCGGCCGGCCCACACCCGCGCCTGGGTGTACGGGATGACCGCGGCGGGCGATGAAGCGATGGGCTGATAGGTCTCCGGGGAGGCGGCTGCGTAACGCCCATTACGTATTACGTTTTGCGGATTACGTGTTGCAGATTGAGGGTTGCCGCTCGTCAGGGCCACAATCGCGCCGTCACAACTGCGAAAATAGACATTATCGTTGCTCACCACCCAGGTGGCGTACTCGCTCCAGTACTGGTCGTAGACCGCTCCCTGGTTGTAATAGATGTAAAAGCCGAAATCATACATGCGCGTGTTCTCCAGGCCGCTGGCGCAGTAGTGGGAAGAGCTGAAGGCGCAGGCGCCGGTGTTGTCCTGGGAGGTAACAACGTTGTAGAGGCGCTGGCTGGTGATCCGGTTCGTGAAACTGCCGAGCGCATCGGAGCGGTCCAGAATCCGGAGGGCAAAGCCCGCCTCCCAGTGCCCGCCAAACAGGTAGTCTCCGGCCATAGAGACATTCGGCTGCTCGTCGGTAATCAGATAGGGGTTGGGGTCGCCCGGAGGCCAGTCAAAGTGGATAAAGCGCACGTCGCCGCCGGTCAGCCCGCTCACGGTGGTGTTATCCAGCACCATCTCGCCGAAATGGGAGTCCCAGCGGGCGTCGTAGGCGTGTTTGGCGCGGATGATGGTGTAAACAACCTCTTTGCCGTTGGGCAACCGCTTCACCACCGGCTGGGGCCCCATCGGCACGTAGCCGCTATCCCCGTAGCCGCCGTTGCCCACGTTGGCGATGTACGGCACGCGGCCATCATCCAGGTCCAGCACGAAGAGCGCCTGCTGGTCGGGGTTTTCCCCGAGGAACTGACGCATTTCGCTGTTGGTCTGCGGCCAGTCCCGCCAGATGGTCTCCCAATCCAGCCGTACCTTGATCAGCACATAGCCGGCGTTTTCGGCGATCACGGGCCATCCGTAGCGGTACTCGGTGGGGTCGCTGAAACTGCGGCTGGGGTGCACCGGCCGCACGCGCCACTGGCGGGCGCCGTCGGCGTTGCGAATGGCGTGGACGTAGAGGTCCTGCTCGGTGGCGACGATCACCAGGTCGCGCGAGGGGGAATAGGCGGGCGGGACGGCAACGGTCAGGCCCGTGCCTGCGTTGTAGCGCCAGATTTGCCCCATCGTCCGCTTGTTGACAGCATAGACCGAGTTGCCCATGGAGAAAAGCACTCGGTCGCTGAGGACGGCCGGAGGCAAAGGTAGGATGCTGGTCTGGCCGGTGGCGAACTGGCCCAGCACGACGCCGTCGGAAGCGCGCAGTTTGTAGAGGGTGCCGTTGGCCGAGAGGGCAAAGACCGCCTGGGTGTCGGCGTCGTAGGCGACGGTGGAATTGATGGCGCCAATGCCGCCCCGCCGCCAGAGTTGCTGGCCGGTCGTCTCGCTCAGGGCAAAGACGCCATCCACTCCGGCAGCGATGTACACGCGTCCGCCGCCGGTGACCGGCTGGACGTTGCGGGGGAGCGAGCCGCCGGTGGTGACTTTGCTCACCCCGCCGCTGGCGTTCACTCCGTTCCAAATCCAGCGCAACCGCCAGGGATGGGGGACGGTCTGCGCCGTGTAGCCGGTGTGCTGGGCGTCGTGGGCGTGCTGGCTCCATTCCTGGGACGCGACAGACGGAGGATATGCGCGCATCACCAGGGGCAGGTAGGCCTGCGGAGTGGGGGTAGTCTGTTGGGCGTTGAGATGAGGGGGATGAACGGTGGATATGCCGATCAATCCAAGCAGGACAAGGATGAGCAAGATGATAAGCACTTTGCTCTTCATCGCTTCATCTCCTGTAAGTGTGTTGCGAGAGTGTAGGACAACTGCTCGCAGTTGTCCTACCCAGAGACCGGCCACAGGCTGAGACGAGACCTTACCCTATCGGTTTCGGAGAACCAGTGGTAAAAACACCCGGTGGGGATAGATCCGTTCCCACCGGAGCGCCACGTCTGCGGACAGCGGCACCGGCAGCGAGACGGTCAGCGTCGTGCCGCTCGTGGTGACCAGTTGGCTTGCGGTCGGCGCGCCGGTCCAGGTGTCCCACCAGGTGACCCGATATGTGCCCGTCACCAGGTCTGGAACGGTGATCTGGCCGGAGGCAGGCGAGATTGTCACGCCGTCCACCACGTTGCGCCAGGTGTATTGCCGATGGCGAATCCAGAGATGACCGCGCCCGGCCAGCCGGTCGGCCTGTCCCAGCACGAGCAGGTCGGGATGGGAGGCCGTGGCCCGCGCGTCCTCATAACGGCCATTGTTGAGCGGGATGCCGTCCATAAAGTCGCGGAAGGCGCGGAAGTGAAAGTACAGATCGTAGCGGCGGATGTTCGTTGCGTCCCAGTAGAGTTCGTACAGGCCGCCGGGGTTGATCTGTGCCCAGAGGAAGTTGTGCAGCCAGACGCCCTGGGTGTCGTTCCGCTGGTCGTGCTGGTCGTCGCCGCGATAGTCGTTCTCATCGCCGACGGCCACCTCGCCGCGGGTGACCGGCTTGCGCGGGCCGGTGAGGGCGCGCCCGCCGATTTGCATACTCAACGCCGCCGAGAGATGCGCGGAATCGGAAATGATGTGGGTGAGATCAAATTCGCCGTTCAGGTAGGCGCGGCGGCCGTCCGGCGCGATCAGTTCCACGTTGTCTATCCACGCATATCCCCCTGTGCCGAAGCCGTTCTGGAAGGCGATATACAGCGTGTGCACGTGATCGTCGTTCAGGATGATCCGCTCGCTAAGTGGCGCCGGTCGGCCGTCGTGGGTATAGCGACTGTCAAAGGTGCGCCAGTCGTAGGTGCCGGCCGGCGCGGTGCACAGCCAGGACTTGCCCTCCTCGGATGGCGGCGGCACGACGCTGCCGCGCGTATCGTCCAGGATCCACATCAGGCGCGGGCCGGCCAGCGAGTCGGGTAGGCCGAACTCGCACGCGCCGGTGAAATTCTCGGCCTTCATCTGGTAGCGGATCACCCATTCGCCACGACCGTGGATGATGAGATGGCGCGGGGTGCTGCCGGCGTTGTTGAACTGCGTCGCGCCGGGGATGCGCACGGAGTGGCCCCGGCCACCCACGACATAGGCCGGGCGGTTCTCAAAGGCCAGCGGCGCGCCGATATTCTGCGCCCAGCCGGCGTAGCGGTTGCCGCAACAGGCGTACTCATGGATGTCGGCATAGTCCACGCCGATGTACTGCGGGTTGGCCCAGAACTCGGCCTGCGGGAAACTGTGCCAGTTGGAGGTGGTGACCGGATGGCGATGGGGGTCATTCTCGCGCATAAAGCGGCCAAAGGCGTCGGCCATGGCGTAGTGGTTGCCGTTGTAGGGGTCACCCTCGTTGAGCAGTTCCCAGGAATGCACGGCGCGCGAATAGCCCCAGCGGGCGACCAGATAGCGCCAGAAGTACTCGTGCAGGCGGCGCACGGCGGTGTTCGGCGCGGCGTAGAAGCGATTGTTATCCAGGTCGTAGTAGCCGCCTACCGGGTTGCCGTTGGCGTCCAGGTGGTTGGCGATCCAGTCGTTCTTCTCCAGCACGACCGGACGAATCGTCACCTCGCCCTGTTCGGCGCGCTGGAAGAGGTAATCCCACTGCCAGGAGGGCTGCGGGTCAAAGTAGAGGTGATAGGCGAAGCGGTTTTTGCGCAGGATTTCCGGGCCGGTCGGCTCGCCGTTACGGAGTTCGCGCAGCGACACCTCGTCCACGTAAGCGTTGCCGCTGGTAGTGTTCTCCAGGATCAGGTAGAAGTTATCCAGGAAGTATTGGTTCGGGCCGGTGGTGAAGGTGGCGGTGACCGTGGTCCAGCCGGCCGTCGTGCCGTTGACGTGGCCCAGCAGCAGGCGGCTGTTGCCACTGGTGGATGCCGGGTCGGCGCACTGATCGCCCAACCAGCCGCCGGTGCGCACGGCAAATCCGTAGGGATAGCGGCCGTCGCGCGGGCCGGTCACTCCGACGGTCTTCAGACGCACGCTCAGGTGGTAGGCCGTATTGGGCCGGACGGCGACGTTGTTGGTAAAGCCCTGGAACATGCAGGGGTTGCGCCGCCCTTCCATGGACGGGTCGGCATAATCCCACAGGCGCAGGGAGACCAGGTGACCGGTGTAGGCGTGGGTGTAGGTCAGGCTGGTCGGGTTGAAGTAGCCGCCCTCGCCGGGCAGGTGATGGGAGTGCCAGGGGTTCCACGGCGCCATAAAGATACTGCTGCCGGTCATCCACATCCGCACAAAGTTCACGCGGCCGGCCTCCAGCCGCGCCAGCGTGTCATCCACGTCGTAAGTAAAGCGCCAGCCGGAGACCCCCTCGCCGTGCCCGACGCCGATAAAGGGCGTGCCGTCGGAGTACTCAAAGTAGCCGGGGTCGGTGGGGCTGATGCGGATAAAGCCGTGGTTGTGCGGCAGGGTGGACGGCACGACGGTGAACGTCCCCTCGGCGCTCTGGACCGTGCCCGAAGCATCCGTGGCGCGCACGCGATAGCGCCAGGTGCCGATCTGCTGGGACGCAAAGCGCACCTTCCAGACGGGTTCACCGACCGGATAGAGCCACTCCTCGCCGTTGGGCGGACAGTGGGTCACCACCGTGTTGTTGAAGATGCAGCGGCGCTCATAGGGTTGATACAGAAAGGCCGGCTGGGTGATGACGGTGGTCCAGTTGTCGGGGCTGAACAGCGCGTCCACGGTGATGCCCACGCCAGCGGGCACGCCAGGCGGCGGCGCGGGGTCGTAGGGGAAGTAGGGGTTGGTCGCCCCGCTGCCGGTGATGCGGAAGGTGAGTTCCAACTTTTCGTACAGGCCGACGGTTGCGGCGCTGGCCTGCAGGTCCACAATTTGGAGTGCGGCAGGCGCAACGTCGGCGCGCGGCGCGGCCAGGCCGACGCCGATCCCCAGGGTCAACAGCCCCAGGAGCGCGATCCATAAAGCAGGACGGAAAACAGTATGCATCGGCCCTCCTCAGAATCTCTTGATCGTCCCGTCATACGTCGGCCCGTTGTTCGGCCCGCCCACGCGGCGCTCGCCATGGCTGGGGCCGCCGGGCGCACCCGACGTATCCAGCACCGTCGTGCCGCTCCCCTCGTCCAGGTGATACAGCCCCACGGTGTTCGCGTCAGGTGCGAACGGCGCGCCCGGCGGCGTAAAGTTGGCGGTGTAGCGCGCCACGTTGGAGATGCGCACCTCGTCCACCCAGCCGCTGAACGAGGGGTAGGTGTTCGGGTCGTAGTCGTGCTTCTCCGCGCCGATGACCAGGAATGGCTCGTTGATCCAGCCATTGGTGATGGGGCGGCCAACGCGATAGGAGATGTTCCCCGTTGGCCCGGTGGCCTGGCGGTCCAGCACGCCGTTGAGGAAGATACGCATCTCGCCATTGGTGCGGCGTGTCACGGCGACGTGGTGCCAGGTGTTGGCGGACAGGGTTGTATTGCCGCAGATGGTCTGTCCCCAGGTGCCGTTGTGCACGCCGAAGGCGATCCGCCCGCCGTAAAGCGAGATGCCAAAATCGCCGTAATCGGGCGTGCCAAAGATGTCACGGTCAAAGATGATGTTGCCGTAAATCCAGGTGTCTTCGCCCTCGGTGCAGGGGCCGCTGTTGTTCTCACCGGAAGCAAAGCGCAGCCAGAACTCCAGGGTAAAGTCGGTCGCGCCAATGTTGACCGGCAACGAGATGCCCAGGGTATTGCTCATCGGGATTTTCACGCGGTCAATGTCGCCGCTGCCGGTGCCATAGAAGCGCAGGGAGTATGTTGCGCCACCGGGTGTACTTGTTGGCGTCGGCGTGTTCGTGGGCGTCGCCGTGGGGGAAGGCGTGGGCGTCGCGGTGGGCGAAGCCGTGGGCGTCGCGGTAGGCGAGGGCGTGAAAGTGGCCGTGGGGGTGGGCATCCCCTGGCCGCCCATCACCAGCGGCAGGTAGGCGCGCGGGGTGAGCGATTGAGCCGGTTGTAGAGCGTTCAAACGGGGCGCAGCGAGGGCAAATGAAATCAACGCCAGGCAGAGCAGGGCGACAATCAGCCCGCGTATCGCCAGCGCTCGCAATGTCGTCCGTCCCTTCATCGTTGTCTCCTGAGCCGCCAACCGTTACCGGTACCCCCGCAGCACCAGCGGCAGCCAGAGGCGCGGGGTGATCCGTTCATCGTCAAAGGCCTGAATGGTGGCGACGAGCCGCTGGATAGAATACAGGTCGCCGCGGCCCCAGGGCCGGTCCAGCCAGCGGCGCAGTTGGCTGCGGGTGTCGCCCAGGATGTAGGCATGGGCCATAAAGTGGGACCACCCCGCCAGCGGCGCCACGAACGCGGTTTCACCCTCCTCGGCGTGGATGCCGGCACGGGTCATGTACCACCAGCGCAGGCCGTCGCCCGTCTCGCGCGAGAGCACGTGCGCGGCGGCCAGGCCGTCGGTCTGCTCGCGCAGGTATAGCCCGATCTCCGGCGTCAGGCCGAAGAAGACCGGCAGGTACCACCCCTCAAAGGTGCCCCACTCCGGCTGGTTATCGCGCGGCGTCCAGTACTGGGTGATGGATTTGGCATAGGTGATGTAGGGCGTGATGACCCGTCCGGCGGTCAGCGCGCGCACGGCGGTGCTGACCGCCTGGGTATAGGTGGGCGATGTACTGCCGAAGAGTTGCCGCGCCATGCGCGCATAGCCGATCACGCCGGCGATGTCGGCATAGTAGGGCAGGTTGTTGGCCCGCGCGTTATAGAGCGCGGTCAGGCCGGCCCAGTGGTCCTCCACCAGCGCCCAGTCGCCCGTGTTTTTGGCCCACAGCCAGACCGCATAGAGCGAGATGGGGCTGGCGGCCGGCGGCGGCCAGTTGTTCAGGTTCTGGCGGATGTCGTCGGGCACGGGATAGAGTTCGCGCGGGGCGCTGTTCCTCAGCCAGTCCCCGCCCCAGGGCATGTTCTGCCAGGGTGGATAGAGCGCAATCACGCCGGAAACGTACTGCGTCACGCTCACCCGCAGGGTCGGGTCCAGGTAGGGATAGGCCATTGCCAGCGTGAGCAAGAGTTCGCCCGAGTCGTGCCAGACGGCGTTGCCGTGGCTGCCATAGGTGACAGCGGGCGGTTCGGTTGGCTGGGTGGAGTTGTGCGGCCACATTGCCGGGTTGGTCATCCCGCGCTCAAAGTAGTAGGGCATCGGGTAGGGCCGGAGCGCGATCAAGGAGCGCACCTCGTCGCGCAGTCTTTGCACCAGGTCGGCGGGTGGATTGGATACCGGCCCGGTCAGGTCCAGCGTCACGTAATCGGTGAGCGGGCGGGTGGTGGTCACAACGGGCGGGGTGGGCGGGGGCGGCGGAGGCAGGGTCCGGGTATAGACCAGCGGCGCGGGGCAGGCGCTGCCGGGGCGCGTGCCGATGCCGGCCAGCCCGCCTTCAATCACGCGCCAGTAGATCATATCGTTCGCCACCACCGCACCGGCACGGGAAGCGCCCTCGTTCACGCGCGGCGGGGGGAAGGGATAGGCGGGGTCACTGGGGTTGCCGCTGAGGGGAAAGAACGGGTTGGGGCCCTCCGGCCCGCAGCCGGAGCCGGGCCCGCCGCCGCACTCCGGCCAGATGTTGGAGACGGTGCCGATGTGCACCAGCGTCCCACTGATGTTGTTCGTCAGGCTGATTCCGCCCAGGCGCTCCCAGTTGTCCACCAGCAGGATGTTCCCGCCCATCGTCAGCACCGCCGGCTCGTCGGAGGTCAGACGGAACTCGTAGTTAAAATTGGAGTTCGGATAGTCCGCCGTGCGCAGGCCGACGATCTGGGTGAGCGTTTGGGTGCTCATCAGGCCCAATTCGGCGTCGTACAGCGACGAGACGTGCACGGCGTAAGGGCTGGTGGTCTGGATGCCCTGGCGGGCGCGGTACATCACATAGGCGGTGTAGGGCGCAGTGGCACGCACGACAGGCATCGCCGGTACGTCGCTATCGCCGAAAGTGTAGAGCACCGGCGCCACCCCGCGGGTGATGCCGGTGGTCGCGTCCAGCACAAAGAGCGTCCGCTTGTGCGGGTTGGCCGCCAGATAGTTCTGGATGTGGGGCCGGATGGCGTTCCAGTCGGTATCCCAGTCGGAGTTAACGGCGCCGGCCTGATTCATCACGGTGTCGCCCTCGCCCAGCAGTTGCCAGAGGGCGTAGAGCGGTTGCGAGCGATAGATCACCGTGTCGCTCAGCACCACCGGGTAGCGATCGGTCAAACTCTGACCGTAGAGTTGCGTCTCCCAGACGAGCGCGCCGGTCTCGGCGTTCACGGCGAAGGCGCGGATGGCCTCGTTCCCGGCAAAGATCAGCCGTCCATCACGGCTGAGGGCCGGGGTGGTGAGGATGGGCGCGTCGGACTGATACTGCCAGACCACCGCGCCGTTGCTCAGGTTCAGCGCGGTCAGTCGGCCGTCGGTGGAGGCGACGACGACGCGGCCGCGCGCGGCATCCATCAGCGGCGCGGTGGCGCTGCGGCCGGTGAACTGTCGCCAGCGCAGCGCGCCGGTGGCGGCATTCAGGGCGAAGGTATTGCCCTCGTGCGTGCTGAATACCACGGTATCGCTCAGCACGCCGGCCGAGTGGCGGATGGGACTGCCGTCGCCGGGGAAGGTCCACAGCGAGGCGCCGGTGCTGGCATCCCGCGCGTAGAGTACGCCGTCCAGCCCGCCGATGAACAGCCGGCCGGCGGCCACCACTGGCTGGGCGCGCGAGGCGAAGGGCACCTCGTACCACTTCCAGATGTAGCAATAGGGCGGGTTGACCTGAAGGGGCGAATAGTTACTGCGCTGGGCATCGCGGCCCAGTTGCGGCCAGTCCTGGAGGGGAATGGCTCCCTGCCCGGCGGTGGCGGGCGCAGGAGGCAAGACGGTAGGGGCGGAGAGGGCGCCTTCGGAAGGTGGGGCCGCCACCCACACACCCAATCCGCCGAGAACGAGGACGATCAATGCCCGTGCGAGCGCTGACCAGGAGAAATGACCAGGTAGCATTTTTCCTCCAGACGGTGTAGCCCAGGATGAATCCTGTGCCACAGAACTTCAATCAAATAATACACTATCGTCTTGCTTTCCACAATGGGAATTTTTTCCTACGGCCATTCCGCCACCAGCCAGCCGTTGGGCGGGAGAATGTACGATGAGAAATCCGGCGCGCCTGCGAAATCCTGACGCCTGCCGTCCACCAGCGCGCTGCCGGATGCCCACGAGGGCCTCTGCGGCAGGGTCACCGGCCAGTCCTCGGTGGGGTGCAGGTTCACCCACACCTGGAGGCCGTTATCGTACTCCACAAAGACCTGCCAGGGCTGGTCTTCCGCCAGAGCGCGTTCCACACCGGCCATCTCGCCGTTGACGCGGTAGAGGATACGGAGCGGTCTGGCCTGCGCGCAGCGGCGGTGGATCGGTGCAACCAGCATCACTTCCCGTTCAACGAACGCGATCACCTGCTCGTCTTCCCCCAGCGAGTCGGGGGTGGGGATATAGGCGCCGTGGCAGAAGGCGATTTCATAGGCCATGTAGCGATAGTGTTCCCCAGCGGTGTACCCGAACCATTTGGGCCCCTCTCCCTGGGCGAAATACCAGGGGTAAAAGCCCATCCCGAAGCGCACAGTATGCGGATGGATGCGCAGCAAGTCAAAATGGACAATCGGGGGGGTCTGTGCGCCGGGTTGTTGACGGCCCGCGTCTTCGGCCAGGACGGCATCCACGACGCCCGCGTACAGCAGGTGATGGCCTCCCTCACCGATGACGGGCGATTGGTGTGCCTGCCGCTGGTATTCCAGCAGTCGGCGGTAGGCCTCCAGAGGGGTGCGCAGGCGGGCGTTGCCCTCTACGGCGGCGTTGTAATCCACTTTTTCCGATGGATTGACCGCCGTGGAAACATCCAGGTACATGGCGCTGGTGTGGTAGCGGCGATGAATTTCCGGCGAAAAGCGGGTAGCGACCTCCCGGCTGCGCGGCGGGCTGAGCAGGAAGGACTGAATGCCGGTCGTCCGGTTGAACCAGGCGGGGACAGGGTCGCCCTGGGGGGTGAGGGCGAGCAGGTCGGGCGCAAAGTCCTCACTGTTGGGGTACATATCCACGTAATTTTCGTGCAGGGCAAAGAGATAGCCCGCCTGCCGCGCGGCATCGCTGAGTTCCATCAGGCCGACATCGCCGCCCCAACGGGGATTGGCCGGCAGGACGGAGGGGTAGCAATCGTCATACCCGCAGCGCTGCCAGTTGTGGCGCAATACGATCAGGTCGGGGATGCCCCGTCCGGCCAGTTCCCGCACCAGTTGAGCGTCCTCCGGAAAGGGGCGTTCCGCCCACAGGTCCAGCAGCGTCTTCCCGGCCAGGGACGGAAGGTAGGGAGAAGGCGAAGCGGGCAGGCGCGGGAGGACCTCATCCAGTTGGTCCGAGACGGTGAGGTAGATGACCTCGTAAAGGGGACGGCGTTCCCCCGCCGTGTTGGGCAGGTAGTAGGCGGTCTGGCTGAAGGCCAGCGACTGCCCGGAAATGGCCTCGTTCATCGGTTCCAGGCGGGAGGCGCCGGTCATCTCCCAGTCAAAATATGCGGAGAGAAAATGCTGGCGGTAGAACAAAAGGTTGAACAGGGGCAGATAGGGGATGGTGAGAATGCGCCCGCCCGGCGTCTTTTCGGAACGGTCCAGGGTGAAGGCGGAAATGGCTGTGGAAGGCGACTCCACTTCCAGCCACAGGGTTTTGCCCTGGATGGAGAAGCGGTAGATGTAGGGGATGGTTTCCTGCCCCAGGCGCGCCTGCCAGTGGACCTCCAGAACGCTGTCCTCCACGATGCGGGTAGTGCTGGCGAACCATTCGGGTTCGGTCTCCCAGATGGGGATGTCTTCTCCCTTAACAAGGAAGCGGGGCCCGCCGTAGTTGCTGGGGAGGAAAGGCGGTTCGTCGCCGACCACCACTTGCAAGTCGTTGAGGGAGCCCGTGGCGGGGGTGTATCGGTATTGCAGGCGCGTCCGGGCGTCCTGATACTGCAGAATGTACGTTTCTCCCTGTCGGAAAACGCGGTTCTCAAAGGGCGCCTCGGGGAGAGGCGGGGCGGTTGTAGCGGGTGGGCTGAGCGGCGCAGGAGTGCTCGTCGGAGACAGCGTGGGGTTTGAAAAAGGGGGAACGAAGGGCACGGGCGATGGCGAAACGGGAAGGGGGAGCGAGGCGCAGGCAGCGAGAATCAGTCCCACCACCAACAGGGAAGATGCTCTGACGGAAAGCATAACCACCCCCTGAAGCAAAACTCATGCTGCCCGACACCTTCCAGCCGTGCACCGCGTCCCAGGAGTTCCCATTGTCCGATCGTTCCTCTCCGGGTAACTGCCCACAGGTTTGGGCGCAACCTCCGCATTGAAAGGCGTCGCAATAAGATGCCTGCCCTGTAGCCAGCCACTTTTTATTGAGTTTTGCTTTTTTAAAGCAACCCCTGGGGTGGTGCTTGGGGGCACCTGGGCCCTCACCCCTCCCCCTGACCCCCTCCCCTCTCCCGCCCAGCGGGAGAGGGGAGGGGGAATTGGGGGGATTTTGCGGCGGGCGGCCTTGCCGCCCGCCGCAAAATCCCCTCTTCATCCCCCCTC
>Ga0209809_1002283_pt1 | contig 13849 bp, 14 predicted proteins | sample YNPMSTMetaG_FD_186172 | JGI IMG/M metagenome (GOLD analysis project Ga0209809, IMG submission 186172) | Anoxygenic and chlorotrophic microbial mat microbial communities from Yellowstone National Park, USA - YNP MS-T MetaG (SPAdes) (version 2) ... | reverse complement strand
GGCCCAGCCGAAGCCTGAACCCCAGCAGGCCCAGCCGAAGCCTGAACCCCATAAGGCCCAGCCGAAGCCTGAGTCCCAGCAGGCCCAGCCGAAGCCTGAACCCCATAAGGCCCAGCCGAAGCCTGAGTCCCAGCAGGCCCAGCCGAAGCCTGAGCAAGAGCAAGATCAGAAAGATAAGGGTAATAAACTTGTAAACAGTCTTGTAAAGAATTATATTGAGGATGATGGTGTTTTTGAGGATACTTTTGAGGCCCTGGGAGACTACGTAGACTTGTCAAATTATTCGGATAGAGACGTATCCGCTCTGGAAACCCTTCTTGAAAGTATAAGAGAGAGAATAGATGAGTTTGTAGAGGAAATGGAAGAGCGGGATAGGGAAGTGGATCCGGATGATCTACCTGTTCAATCAAACAGCTACAAAAAGTTAGTAAAAGCAATTACTTCTCTAATAGATAGGGCGCTAAGCGGCCAGAATGAGCTGGTTAAGTTATACCTTGAAAACTTTGAAGATATTGTAAAATGGACATGAGAGATCTTGCCAGTAAGATATATGAGAACCCGGATCCCTTCTTGAAAGCACTTGGGGAATACCTGGGTTACCTTCGCAGGAATCAGGTAGCGCTTGGCTACGCCAATAAGTACCTTGAGCAGACGGCTACGGCTCTCCGGGCTCCTTTAAAATACGGTAAGGCTGCTAAGAATAAATCCTGGTTTATAAGAGTCTTTTTAAACTTCTTCAGCCCTAGCAAAGAGCCTTATGGTAATATACTGGTCAACCCCATCCGGCTGTCTTTTGCGGAATATCTTGGCAGGTTATACGGCGTTCCTGTTAACCTCTCCAACAAGTATGAGTTTAACCGGAAGTATTTTAAAGTGGATGGGCAAGAGGATGCTGAAGAAAGTGAAGATAGGCCTGCTATTGAAAAGCGGATAAAATTTGCTAGATTTAAGTTTGACCCGTCCCGGTTTAATGTCTTCGTACCAAAAATTTCTATTGTTGACGAGGAGGTTGCTGACAAGGAGCGTAAAAAGAGCAAGATGGAGCAGCTCCTCGACAACATCAAGGAGCGGATGGGTATATCTGGCGGTGAAGCGGAAGAGGAAGAGGTAACGGGTGGGGAAACCGCTTCAGGAGGTGCCAGGACCGGGCCATTCTATGGAGGTGGTTGGGGTGGCCGGTCTCGGGGAGGCCCGTCATCTGGCGGGGGTGGTGGCTCTTTTTCTGGAGGAGGCGGCCCCGGTGGGGGCGCGGCTCAGGGTGGTCCAGAAAGCACTCCGCCGCCGTCCGGTCAAGCCGATTTGCCCCCGTGGGTGTCTGAGACTACTCGTACCAGAGCACGGTCAAAACCTGAGGGTGTTGCATTTACGCCACCTGGGGGTGTTCAAGACTTCCCTGAGCCTGAACAAGATGATGAGGCCGTATCGAAGCCTGCTGACAGAGAAGGTACCCCGGAGGGTATTAGTGTCAGTCCTGAAAGTTTGAAGCTAGTCCGTGATCTCCTTCTTAAGGCGCACAGGCAGTATGTTGAACCGGCTCAGAGTGCTGATTATAAGCTCCCTGAGCTGTCTGAAGAATCTAAGTCTATTGTGCGGAACTTTCTGCTTAAAGCCCACAGGCAGTGGGCTGCCAGGGAATCTAAGAATGTTGATTATAAGATCCCTGACATATCTGAAGAGTCGAAAGCTATTGTGAGGGAGTTATTAATTAAAGCTCACGGTGCTTATGTAAAACCGGCAAAACCCGAGCGTGCAATTCAAATACCAGAGATATCTCAAGAATCATTAGCTATAGTCAGGAGTATTCTTTCAGGCGCTCACGCTTCTTTTGCCAACCCCGCCGCAACAGGACCGGTTAGTGCTGGGGCTGCCGTTGCAGTTTCAGACGAGGCCAGGAACTTTGTGAGGGAAGCGATAAAGAAGGCGTTAGCATCCTGAGTTTTCGATACTATAAATCTCAGGCAGGGATACATGATTTTATGGAGAGTCCTTTACTAAGGTGTGCTATGCTAACGAGAAGCCAGGAACAGAATCTGATAAGGCTAGCGGCGACGGCGGCCAGGTACAAACTGACTAAAGTAGACGATTTGTTGAAACTCTACGGTGTCAGTAATTCTGGGGGAAAGAAGACCAGGAGTGATGCTCTTAAGAAAAGCTCCAGGGACTATTATCTGTCCGGGGGCCGCGTAAAAACAGCTCAGCAATACGGGGATGAGCAGGAGAGCTACGAGTCGCTGGTCAATCGCCCTGTGGACTTTGAAGATACTCCGCCGCTAGATGCCAGACAGTTATCGGAAACTGCTGATGGCGATATGTCCGCAGCCCTGTCTGAGAGCATTATTCAACTGAAAGCGCTCCTCCAGACCCTGGCTCAGGTATTGTACGGGGTTACCACCACTGAATCTCAGGCATTGAAGCTGACAAAAGAGACCCTGAAGATTATTTCGGCGCGTATCGCTGATATCCCCATATCGGACGCTGTCGATGCCATTGATCGATACCTGGATAAGTTAGAGAAGAAAGGGGTTCCACCTCCAGGCGGTAGTGTCGCTAAACTGGAGTCTGATCAGGCCCCCGGCATGCGTGTGCCCGAAAATGAAAAGGAAAAAGGGGTTTCTAAAACTGCTCCTGGCTTAAATGCTCCATCTTCTGCGGAAACCAGTCCTATGTCTTCACCAAATCCTAATGAGCTCAAGACCATTCCGCCCTGGGCTAGGATATAATGTTTAAAATAATAATGAAGGGGGATTGTTAAATCTTGTCGTCTTACACAGGCAAAATTAAGGATCCTAAAATCAGAGAGCATCTTATTAAAGTCGATAATCAACTTCAGCTTATAAAAAGCTCTTTGAGAAAAATGGAAATCAATTGGATGTTCCTTGAAAAAACTTGCGGAGTGAGGTCGCCTGTTATTGATAAAGCTCTGAGAACTATTGCTCAAGAGTTGGATCAGATACCAGCTAGAGAGAGAAGCAGGGTTCTTAATAACCTAACTCAGTGAATTCCCGGTTCTGGTATAGACATTTATGCAAAGACGTATTTTAACGAGTGAAGAGGCAAATAAGCTCTTCTCTGAAATAAAAAAATACGCTGAACAGAGAGGAATTTCTACTGTCGAGGCTGCCAGCCAGGCACCGGGGAGTATATTTTCTTATTCATCTGAAGAGATAAGAAAAAGGGCGACTACAGGGTATGCTGTAACTGCCCAGACATCCAGGATGGCGCCATTCCTGTGGGCGCCGGATATGCAAATCTCCTCTTTTGTCCTGCCAAAGACAATTGAGGAGAAAAACCGATTTAGAAGGTTTTATTACGCCCACGATCCTATAGTCGGTACAGCTATTGACCTGCATACGAGGTTTCCTCTATCTACTTTCCGTATCATCTGCGAGGACGACGAATACGGGGAAATTGCTGAAGAGTATGAGGAGATAGCCGAGGACATAGACCTGTATCAGGTTATTCTGGATGTCGGGAAAGAGTACTGGCTTGCCGGGGAGGCTTTCCCTTACGGGGTCTGGAATGAGGAGGATGCTCAGTGGGATGCATTCCTGCTTATGGATCCTAACTACCTGGCTGTTGATAAGAACCCGTTCAGCACAAAGGATGTTTTTATCTGCATAAATACCTGGAACCCTTATCTCAGGAAGGTGGTTCGCAACGGCCCGGATGATCCCAGGACGGGGCATATTTTCCGGCACATGATGGAGACGGCTGCGGATGTTGTGGAGAAGATTAAATCCAACGAGCCGTATCAATTAGACCCCAGGGTAGCCTCTCATGTAGCTAGAAAAGTTAACTATTTTGATATCCGTGGTGTTTCCATCATTGACCGGATATTCAAAGTTTTGATGTATCAGGATAAGCTGCAGGCCGCGCAGCTGGCTATTGCTGACAGGCACGTCACTCCGACCGAAATATGGACCGTCGGCAATGACGAAAACCCGGCGGACGAAGAGGCGCTTGCCAACCTGGATGCCACAATAAAGTCTATGTGGCAGAGCCCGCAGCGGGCTATTATCTGGAATCATACGCTTAAGGGTGAGTTTATAGGGGCCAGTGGAACGGCAATGCCGCTGGCGCCTGAGTGGGATTGGATTGACCGGCAGAAGTTTATAGGATTGATGGTTAATGATGGGATTCTGACTGCTCAGGGGCCAACCTATGCATCTGCGTCTGTTGCGAGTGACTTCCTGGCGTCCTGGTATATGTCTTACCGGCAGACACTCGAGAGGTGGATGCTGAGGAATGTGTTTGAGAGGATTGCTGTTGAGAGGGGTTACTGGAAGCCTGTAAAGCGGCATATTAATGGATATTACCGGGTTAAAACAAACAGAAGAAGGCCGATTCTTCCTAAGATTTTGTGGGATAAAGCTAATCTCAGGGATGATTTTCAGAAGTTGCAGACTGTTATAAATCTGGCTCAGAATGGCAGAATTCCTTTCAAGATAGTTTATGAGATGCTGAATTTGGATCGGGATACTATGATAAAGGAGTTGAAGAAGGAAGCTGAGCTCTTCCAGGTGGCTGCCGGTGTTGGCAACTCAGCTTCCATTCTGGAGCAGCCGCTCCTTCCATTTAATGAGGAGATAAGTTCCGCACTCGGTGGGGTTGAAGGGGAGAATGTAGCTGCCGGTGCAGGCATGAACATGCCGAGTGAAGCTGAAGGAAATCTTGAAAACTTTAATGAGATGGGCGCGTTTGGTGAGGGCTCTCCTGGCGGAATGATGCCTCCAGAATCTTTCAATTTTCCAAGTGATAACCAGGGCGGAACGGGGGTTGTTTAATAGATGAGTATTATAAAGTATAACTCTTGCTCCGTTGTCAGTGTGGCTGATGCAACGAAGGGTTTGGATGAGCAGCTCGGGCTTAAAATCTCCTCTGTTGTGGATAAGGTGGACCCTAAGATGGTCTACTCTGTGGTCCGTGGGATAGAGGGCGACGTTTTTAACGAAAACCACGATTTGTGGCAGTGGGAGTCAGAGCTTTGTAAGAAAAGAGCCGATCAGGATATCTATACGTGGCAGACGTGGATTGGGAAACCCGTGTGTGTTCAGCATCAAAATAGAAGCCCCCTGGATCACTTCGGGAAGGTCCTGGATGCGTGGCCGAATCACGATGAGAAGGCCGTTTATATGCTTCTGGCCACAAATTCTGAGTTGAACCCGCGACTTGCGGAAGGCATCAGATCGGGTGTAATAAACAAGGTTTCTATGGGTTGTGCTGTTAAATATAGCAACTGCACTTATTGCGGGGCAGTTGCTTACACAGTAAACGATTATTGTGAGCATTTAAGGTATCATAAGGGCCGTGTTTTGCCTATTAATCCGGGTCTTAAATATTGTGAAGTTGCTAAAGTTGGAGAAGGCAGGATTAAAGTGGGTGAAGATTGCCATGACTCTACCGGGTTGGAGATGTCCTGGGTGGTTAACCCTGCGTTTCCCGGATGTGTTTCTGTGGATGTTTTGAACCCTAACATTGAGGGGAACCCGGCTGTCTCTCCATCAGAGACTAAGTTGGACTTCTCCCCCACGACCCAGTATGATGTGCTATCCCGTATACTGAGTAAATCCAGCGACCCGTACGAGCGTAAAATGGCTCATCTTTTCAGAAAAGCGGCGTCGAAAGGAGAGCTCAGCAAGGAAGAGCACGAAGCGCTGTTTGCCATTATGAAAGTGATAGGAAGGTGGTAACAGGCTATGGGAGATCGTTTTAACGGGATTTTCCGAAGGGTTGATCCGTCAGAGATTGATAAATCTGTTGGCGGTTACAGAATTATGGAGATTACTCAGGAAGATAAAGAGTATGCCATTGCTATGTATGAAGCTAGGCAGAGGGGAATGGGTAAATCTTCTGCCAGTGAAAACAAGCAACTTTACGATTCCAGAGGTAATCCTATTTCCTTTAAAAATAGAAATCAGGCCTCACCTTCTTCTAACTACGGTGCTGCCGACAGAAAAAAGTTGGATGCTTCTGAAAGCCCCAGAAATGAGAAGAAGATTATTTCTTTTGGGTCTGACATAAGTATCGAGGATTTTAAAAACATTCTAAAAGAAACTAAAAATTTGTTAGTGTCTGAATAATGTACTACCTTCATAAAGGGAGATTTTATTATGTCAAGCATCATTAAAGAAGCTTATGATATCATCAAAGGTCTGGTTCAACAGGTTGATGAAAAAAATGATACTATAGTAAGAGAGGAATCGACCGGGACAGGCCAGACCAAGACAGCCCAGAAAACATCTGAACCTATAGATGAAGCTAGGCTGGAAGAAATCGTTGATAAGGCTGTGGGTTCTGATATGAATGACGCTGAAGAGAAGGTTGAACAAGAGGTTGAGGAGCTTAATGAGATGAGTGGCGCCGGTCCTCTTGCAGAGGCTGTGGAAGGCAGCACTTCGGATTACAGCTCCTCAGATGATGAAGACTCCTCCGATGAGGGCTCTACGGCTTTTGACCGCTTAAAAAAGGTTATTTCGGACTTTTTTGAGAGCGAGCTGGCGTCGGGGACTTCGGAGGAGGAGCTTGATGCTGCAATTGAGCAGCTGGCTGCCGAGGAAGAAGAGACGAGCTCTTCAACTTCTGATGAAGATATGAAAGATGATGACGAGGAAGAAGAGGCATCCTCCTCTGGCGGCTCTGAAGAGGGGCTTGTTGAGAAGCAGTATGCCGCCGAGGCTCCGCCCTGGCTGAAAAATGAAGAGGAAGAAGAAGTGGATGATGCCGAGGAAGATGAGGAGTCAGGTGAGCCGGTAGCCGAGGAAGGTGAGTCTGAAGAGGAGGAAGAGCCCTCTGATGAGGAGACCGAAGAGGACGAATCTGAAGAGGGTGAGGAAGAGGAAGAAGCCGAAGAGGAAGAGCCCTCTGATGAGGAGACCGAAGAGGACGAATCTGAGGAGGGTGAGGAAGAGTATTCAGGTGAGGGGACACCTAAAAAGGCAGGACTCCGAATTACTGAGACCGAAAAACTGGCTGCCGTCCTGTACCACGATGGCTCTTCACCGGCTGATACTCTTGAGTGGGTTGTTTTTGATAAGGAAGCCGGAAATGCCCCCATCCTGCGTGTTTGCGGGAAGGATGCATTTGGAGAGAGCTTTTATGACACGCCGGGGGAGGATGAGTATCCTGAAAGGTACTCCTCCTACGGTGAGGCTTTCATGTCTGAGGATTACGGGCGGGTGTTGCTCAATAGTATTGAGCAGGATGGCCTGCAAAAAGTTTGCGAACTCGTTAATGGTAAGATTGTTAAGCAGGGCCAGATAGGGGTCTCTCCCACAACCGGCGGCCCTACGGCCATGCAGGAGCGGCAACCTGCCGGAACGACTGTCCCGCCTGCTCCCTTAGACGCGCAGAATACTCCTTCTGAAGGCGGGGGGGACACTAACCTGAACCCGTCCGATCCTGAGATGGGGAAGAACAAGGCACCGAAGGTTAGTGTCATTGAATACATCTTGACTAACCTGGCTGTCCAGGTGGCCAATGGAGTGTACACTCCGCAGGATGTCATTCAAGAGTTGAAATCCACGTTTACTGACGAAGAGGCTTCTGCTCAGTTTATGGGGGCATTAATGGAGCGGGCTGATAATATTGCCGGGGACGAAAGCGGAGTTTCTGAGCAACCTGGGATTAACCAGTTTAATGGCCCGCAGGTTGGCTCTGCTCAGGAGATGGCCCCGAAAACAGCTGAGCTTATTGAGGAGCTTAATGAGTTGAAAACAAAGCTGGCCTCGTATGAGAAGGAGGCTGTGATTAGAGCGAAGATTGCATCTGCCGTTTCGTTTATACGAAATGAGATGCAGACGAGGGGCGCGAACGGGAAACCCTTAATGCCCTCCGTCGATTACCTGGTAATGACCGGAATGACTAAAGAAGCAGCTGTAGAGAAGGAGAGGGAACTGACATACAAGAAAGCCGAAGAGCTCATCTTCCTGGATGATAATGCCTGGAAGGCGCTTTATGATACGGTTATGCAAGTTCCTCCTCTGAATAATGACAGCGCGCCGTCCGGTTTTATGCCGAAGAAAGCATCCGTTGATGGTGATGCTTCAGGATCCAAATCGTTACCTATATTTATGGCTAATGATAACTCCGTTAGCGCGGAGGATATCGATGATAGCCTGTTTGAGTCTAATCTAACGCGTATTGCCCGAGAGCATAACAGCATGAGGGCAAAGCGTAAGCAAAGAATTCATTAACATTTCATATTTAGGGAGATAGTTAAAAGATGCCTACTACAACTAACACTATTGTTGGAAAGCAGCAGAATACTTTCCGTCTGGTTTCCGAAGAGACTAGCGTTCGGTGGCGGCAGAAGGTTGGGCCTGTTACTGTGACGGCTAACACCTATGATGCCGGTGAGGTGGTCACCGTGGATTTGTCGTCGGGTATCCTCAGGAGACCGAATGCGAATGTCGATAAAGGAAACATTTACGGTGTGGCCTTTGAAACCCACAAACCGGAGTTGGATGAGTGCGCTGCTGCAGGTCTTGGTACGTGGATTATTAACCCCCACGTAGGTCAGATTAGTGATGCCATTCACAGCATCGCCGCATCCGCAACTGCCGGTGCAAAGCTGTATTTCGACCGGTCTGCCAGCTCTAAGAGGTGGACTAGCACTAGTGGGGCCAATACGGGTGTGATGCTGGCTTACCTTTTACGGCGTATGGGCAATTGGATCGAATATTACTGGGTTGGCGTTGACAACGCCTAAAATCAGTTTTTGTGGTTGATTTATTAAAATTTTAAAGAATACAGGAGAGCATAAGAAATGCCTTTCAATCCTACTACAGAACAGCAGGCTTACATGCTGTCTAACGCGATGCAGACTCCGGAGGGCCGGAGATTCATCGCTCAGCGCATGTTCGAGCCGATCAGGCAGGAGCGGGATTACGTCTCCATCGGTCGTCAAGGGTTCATCATTGACCCCATCGGTCAGGGTGAGCTTCCTTACTACGATGTGGACGTCAAAACCCGTGCTATCATCCTCTCTAAGAGAGGTGAGGTTCCTCAGGAAAGGGTGAACATCCAGCGCGTCATGCTGGATTTCTTCCCCCTGGTGTCCTACGCGCTTATTCCGATTCAGGACACCAAGCTCCGCCGCTTTGATGTCCTGGATCGCGTTCAGACCAAGGCCAGAGCGGACCTTGCGGAAGAGGAAGACCGGATTATCTTTGGGAACCCCAGTGCCGTTCCGGACACTGTCACTACTTATGGTGGTCAGAATGTTGACGCTATGAATGGTGTTTCGGTGTACCGGGCTGCCACCCCTTCCTCTGCGAGTGAGGAGATCAACGGTACAACCTATGGTCCGTCCGGTGCGGTCTGGGATGATGCGTTTGGTCATCAGCCTAACACCGTTTACAGGAGCGAGAACGGCCTGACCAAGGAGCTTCTTAACGCGGCTACGGCTGAGATCTTTGCTCATGACCTGGTGCCCGAGGCTATCATTCTGAACCCTCGGGATTATGCTGACCTCCGGCTCTGGGGCCGCGACGAGATGGATCCGGAGACCCAGCGTGAGGTTCTCGAGACCGGTCGCATGGGGAGAATCTGGGAGCAGGAGATCTTCATCTCTAAGATTTGCCCCAGGGGTACCGGTTACGTCCGCGCTGCCGACTCCTACCTGGGTGTCATGCCCATCCTGATCGATTTGGATGTTATGGATGCCCCGGACTTCCGTGGTCTTAACTACGGATTCCTGTTCTACGAGTACATCTCTGTTGCGATTCTCAATGCCTGGGGTGTCGCCAGGATGGAGATTAACCGCTAATATTGTGATATACTGCACTCATAAATTGCCTTAAATGCTTGAAGGGCCGGGATTGCAGGTTTGATGAGAGCCCGTCCCGGCCCTTAAGATTTGTAAAATGGCTACAAGTATAGAGCTTGTTGATGGTTATGAGGTGGTGGAGCCTGGTCTTCAAGTGAAGATCCAGGTTGTCAACCAGGAACATCCCAATAAGCAGTTTACTTTAAAAATTCACCGGAGATCGGCCTCCTCTCCGAGGCAACCGGACTCTGATCCCGTTGTAGACCAGACTACACAGAAGTCAGATGATAGTGGCGCTGCGGTTTTCGTCTGGTCTCCCAATGAGGAGAATATCTCTGTTTCTGGTCCGGGTTATCGCTACTACCCGAGCGTTGACATAGAAAATGGACCGCAGAGACAGCTCCCGCAGGCATCCGCCGATAGTGACCTGGTGGCCTTAGACATAGTTTCTGCGGTGCTTCATGAGCTTGTAGTCTCTCTCGGGCCAGTTATGGCAATCCCGGTTTACGCTGAAGTTTCCAAAGATTGCGGCGTTTCAACTAGAAGAGATTTTGACTTTACCTGGGACAACTGGCAGACGAATTACAAGCCGGTCGTATTTACCCTTTCAGGCAGTGAGGAAGCTTTAAAAACATTCGGTACTGATTATACGGTAGATTATAAAAACGGAAAGGTTTTAATGAACTCCGATGTCCCCAGGCACGTTGAAATTGAGGCTTCGTATGTCTTTGGTTACTTCTCAAATCAGGAGCTCCTGTCTTTTTTGAACATGTCAATGAATGATATAAACTATATACCTCCCTATACAAACTTTAGCATAAGGAACTTCCCTGATTACTGGAGGTCGATAGTTATATCAGGGGCGCTTGTCAGGTGCCTGGAGCAGCTTTTCATGGCCCCGATCTTCAGAGAGAGAAGGCTTATTTTCTCGGATGAGGACATGAATGGGGCTCTTATTAATTATTATGAAAGAGTGAAGCAGGCTTTTGAAGCGGCTTTAACTAAGAAGAACCGATGGTCACTTACCACTCCGAGAGGAGTTACGGGACATGATGTTATAGCTCCTCCGAGGATAAGTGCTCATAACTTCACGCAGTGGGCTTATCTGAGAGGTAGAGGTTTCTGAGATGCCTAGTAATGAATTTGTAAAGATTGTAACAGGTGATAGCAGACTGCCGCAATATTTAAGTAATACGGCAGATGTTATACCTAAGGTAATGGGGGGAGCTTGTATATCTGTAAATTTAAATGTAGGAATTATAGATTTATCTGCCTACAAAAAGGCCACCACCATTGAGATTTATAATAGAACGAACGCACCTCTGGCTATAAAATTTAGCGAAGGAGACTTTCAAAATCCTAGACAGGCTGAGAAAATAATAAATCCTTCTGATTCATCTCTAATTTCTTTTCAATCCAGTTTGCCGTCAAACTTAAAGTATGGCTTTTTGAATAAGAACAATTTAGTTAATGACTCAAATAACTTTTCTCCAGCAGAAGATTGCGTGGGCGGTTTAATAGTTCTTACTTTTTATTGGTAAATGGCTCAGTATTATTTAACTCACGGTGTATCAACTAAGCCTGTTACACAGGATGGGCTTAATGAAGCCCTGCGTCCTGTGTCGTCCTGGTTGAAAGTTTTTAATGTCGTTTTAGACCCGCATGATGATATAAATAACACGATTGATTGGCATATAATATGGGATGAGCTTATTCCGGATTCGGATGATTTTATAAACACTCAGCTAATGACGCGGTATGCTGTTCCTCTGATAAAAACGGAGAGCCCGGATGCTTCGGGCAATCCTACTAAGTACCAGAGGAGGATTGTTCAGCTGGCCGGTCTTTATATAGCGATGCGGATTGAATCACGGACTTACAGCGGTGCCCAAAACCCTGGAAACTCTGAATACACCAAGGTTCTAGAAACTCATTTAAACTCGCTTCTCAATGAAATTTTGTCAGACAGGGTTCGTTTGAGGGGCCAGAGGTTGAAGCCTATTCATAGAACAGTCAACCCGAGATTTGTCCCACCGGCTACCGGGGAGCAGGTGCGCTCCACTCCTGAGTCTGGTTCAGGGCTTGAATCTTACAGCCCCGTTACAAAAGGGAGGCCGTAGTGTTGCAAGATGTCTGATTTAAGTCAGGCCGCGAAGGATTTGGAGAACCGCATAGCCGCTTTGAAGAACGAGCTGTCGGTTATTGTCCAGGACCTTAAATCTGCAGAACAGGACTTTAAAGATGTCTCCGTCGGCGAAGATGCGGATTACATAGGAGTCCCCTCTGTCTCCGGCCCTCCCACGGTCAAGCTGATTTCCGTTTCTCCGCTTGGATCCGGCTCAACTGAAAGCGATGACAAACTCTCCAATCTTATGGAGAAGGCTGAGAAGGCTATAGAGTCCTTCTTTGGTGAAGGTATGTAAATGTCAGACGGAAACTCGATACTAGAACAGTACCGGCATAAGCCAAACCTGAACTCAGTCCTGCTTACTAAGTCTATTGCTGAGTCTTTAAGAATGTTATTTGAGAGCAGGGCTGCGGATATAAATCAGTATCTTCAATTACTGGGTTACATGAGGTATGATGGAAGCAACAAACCCCTGGAACTGGCGAAAGTTTATATAGGGGTTGCGCCTGACAGGAAAAAAATACCGGTTTTTCCGGCCATAAGCATTTTTGTCGCAAGCAGAAATCCTGAGTGGTGGGCATCTAGAATTACAAAAGATACGGTCAACGTTCGGATTTTCTGCTGCGTTCAAAACACAGAGAACGAGCTAGCGGAAAAGCTAATGTACGATTTCACTGAGATATGCACGTCTATCCTGTTTTCCGTACCTACTTTACCTTTGGAGCTTATGCAAACAAGTACTACGGGCTCGTCCCCTAAGGTTTACCTTCACAGGACATCAACATCTCTGCCCCAGATAACTTATGGCTCTTTAAACGATGATTACATAAGAGCCGGGCAGATTGACTGGGTTGGGGAGGTTTTGTTAAACCATCCTGACATGCTATTCCTTTGATACTATTTTAACTGGAAATATTGCGGAGCTTTTGAAACATGGCTGTCATATCCCCAACATACCTCCAGAATTTATTGTATGCTATAGATAAATCTTATGAGAGCCTCAAGAAGGCTTACGGAGATAAAGAATCTCCAGGGTCGGCTCTGTATAACCTGTCCCTGGCGAAGGTTCTAGTTCGTGGGGGCTCGGATCACGAACTCGGTTTGTTGCCTAACTACAGTCATACCAATGAGGGAAACTATGTGGTCAGCCCTACAAGCGTAACCCGGCAGGATGATGGGAACAACCTTAACCACTTTCAGATATCATTCCCCACTATATCTTTTGTATATAAAGGTGTGCGGGGTTATGTAAACAGCACGACTTTAAAGTTCAATAGCAAGTACGATGGGAACTATGAAGGCGGTTTCGCTTATGTGAGAGGCCGTGATCGTTATGCCAGAATAAATACAACCGGTACCGGGTCCGACAGGACTACTGTTTTTATGGTTTACATTAAAGATCTTCAACTTAATAGAGATCAGGTTAATAAGCTGTACTATTATACAGGTTCTTTGGACTATACGACCAGCCATGTAGTAGACAAAGCCGGTAACTATCAATCTGATCCTTATGTTCCGCCTCCTCCGGCTCCACCATCGACTGATGGACCTTATATTCCGTTGGCCTACATTAAGCCCTCCCGTTACACTGAGGGCGGGGGTGATCGGACCGGTATACGATTGGATTTGACCAGGCCTTACAGTTTAGAGCAGGTTCATTATGCGCCCCAAGAGGAAACCGGGATTTTGTTCAATTTACTGCCAGCTTTAATATCTGCAGAATCTTCCGTCTTAAATCAGTCTTCGTTAAATCCATACAAAGAGGTATTCGATTCTTTATCTTCCCATTGTAATTCTAGAGCTTCTATTTCCTTCAGAGAGTACGTGTACAACAATAATTTGGTTGTTAGCAAGAGTCTCCGAGAATTGTATAGCCTGCTTTACAATAGAGACTTTATATTAAACTTTTGTTCTGGTTCTAGAAACGGAATTTCAACTACAGGAGCTGTAGCTTT
>Ga0209809_1002278_pt1 | contig 13870 bp, 10 predicted proteins | sample YNPMSTMetaG_FD_186172 | JGI IMG/M metagenome (GOLD analysis project Ga0209809, IMG submission 186172) | Anoxygenic and chlorotrophic microbial mat microbial communities from Yellowstone National Park, USA - YNP MS-T MetaG (SPAdes) (version 2) ... | reverse complement strand
AATCTTAGATCTTGATAGCTTTGGCTTAGAAGTTAAAAGGATGACCTTTGTCTATACGAGCCAGGGAAAGCCAAGTAAAAGGGTACTTGTAGAAGCCAGGAAAGGGGGAAGACCTGGGGTTAAGATAGAACCACCCATATTCTTATAGTTATGGATCAGAAGAGTACTCCTTATCTAGATGCTGTTGCCAGATATATAAAAGAAAATCCTGTAAGATTTCACTATCCTGGACATAAAGGTATACTTTTCCCCCTGGACCTCACTGAATTACCTCAAACGGATAATCTTTTCTCTCCCACCGGACCCCTTTTAGATGCGCAGAGACTTACCGCTCTGGCTTTTGGGTCAGATACTAGTTATTTCCTGGTAAATGGAAGTACACAAGGGATACAGTCTGCCTTTATTTCAATCTTTAGACCAGGGGATAAAGTGCTGGTTTCATACTATTCTCACAGGAGCGTGATAGAGGGTTTTATACTTTCTGGGGCTGAACCGGTCTTTATAGAAGAAAGGATAGACAGATGGGGAATTCCACAGAATATAAGGTTAGAAGATGTAGAGGGTAAGATCGGCGAGGATATAAAGGGGATTGTATTAACAAATCCCAACTATTTTGGTCTGGTTCCAGAGATGAAGGAGATAGTGGACTATGCGCACAGTAAGGGTATTGTGGTTATTGTGGATGAGGCTCATGGGGTTCATCTACATTTTAATAAAAAGATGCCGATATCTGGTTTGGATGCAGATGCAGATGTGGTGGTTCAGAGTATGCATAAGATGGGGATATCTCTAACTCAGGGAGCATTGATCCACATTAAGGGGGATAGAATCGATAGAGAGGCTCTTGAGGAAAGTGTAAAGTTACTCTCCACCACGAGCCCTTCTACATCTATCCTGGTTTCTATGGACTTAGCAAGGAGAGACCTCTTTCTAAATGGAAAGAGGCGGTTAGATAGATTGATACCAATAATAGATGAGTTAAGAAGGGAGATAGAAAAGATAGGCTTTCCTGTATATAAGAGACCAGGTATGGACAGGACCAAGTTGACACTATACAGTATCGATGGAAACAGAGTATCACTTGATCTATGGGAAAAATTTAAAATCCAGCCCGAAATGTCATCTGAAACCTACTGTCTATTCATTATATCCCTGTTGGATTCTAGGAGTACTGTAAATACTCTCCTTAATGCATTAAAAGATATACCCGTGTATCCTCCTGGTAAGGCAGATATCCCTCCAAGGTATACATTAGTCCAATCACCCAGAAGTGCTTTCTTATCCCCTAAAGAGAAGATACCTGTGGAAGATAGCGCTGGTAGGGTCTCTGGAGAGATTATTACTAAGTATCCTCCAGGGTTGCCCTTACTGATACCAGGAGCGCTGATAACTTTGGAGATAAAAGAATATCTGAAATCACTGGGTAAGACATATGTCAGTGTTACTCTCGATTGAGGGTCCTATAGGAGTTGGAAAGACATCACTCACCGGAATCCTGGCAGATGAGCTGAAACTCAGAGGCGTATACGAATTGTCTTTCAGGAATCCCTATCTTGGCAGATTCTACAGCGATATAGAACGTTATTCTTTCCCAATCCAGATAGAATTTCTGGTGAATAGATTCCGACAGTGGAAGAAGATCCAGGATGCCGAAGGAGATGTTGTATGTGATTACTTCTTCTATAAAGATGAGATATTTGCCGAGATGAACCTGAAAGGGGAGGATATAAAACTATACAGAAGGATATACAACTTTATGGTTGAACATATAAAGCCACCAAGGTATGTCATATACCTATCTGCCAGTCCGGAGGTCCTGATGGAAAGGATAAGAAAGAGGGGAAGAGATTATGAATCCCCTATTAAATATGAATATATAAGTAGACTCTGCAGATACTACAGAGAGTATATGAACAGATATACCTTATCCCCCGTATTAAAAGTAGATGCAGAAACCCTGGATTATGTGAATAGAACTGATGATAGAGAGTTTATTCTTTCAGAGATAAGAAGGTTTTTAAATACTTATGGATAGAAGAATTATCCTTGGCATCTCTGGAAATATAGGGGTTGGTAAGACAACCCTTGTGGAGAGTCTGGCAAGACATTTTGATTGGGAATTTTATAGAGAACCAGCAGAAGAGAATCCTTACCTGGAGTTATACTACAGGGAACCTGAGAGATGGGGACTTCATTCCCAGCTCTACTTCCTTACAAACAGGTTCGAGGAAGAGCTGAGGCTTAGTAAGCTTCAAAGGTCTTACATACTGGACAGGACAATATATGAAGATGGCGAGGTCTTTGTCAGGATAGCCTTGATGGAAGAGGAGTATAAGACCTATCTCAAATTGTACAGACTTGCACTTAAATATCTACCAAAACCAGACATTATAATATATCTGAAAGCACCTGTAGATGTATTGTTGAAGAGGATTAAAAAACGCAAGAGGCAGGAGGAAGACTTAATATCTTATGGTTACCTGGAGCGTTTAAATGAGGCATACGAAGAGTGGCTGAAGAAATTTAAGAAGGTTCCGGTATTGGTCTATAATGCTGAGGAAGATGTTATAGAGAGACTGGAAGAATTCATAGGTTTTGTAGAAAGTTGTCTAAAATCATTGACAGGCAAAATTTAATGTGATATATTCTAAACTGCAAGCGATTTTAGGAGACTAAAGATATGGTTAAAGGAGGGAGAGAATGCTACAGTACATACTCAGGCGTATCTTGTATATGATACCGACACTGATACTCATATCAGTGGTATCATTCATAATCATCCAGTTACCCCCGGGTGATTTCTTGACGTCATATATAGCTCAGCTGAGCCAGACAGGGGAGACGGTAGATGAGGCAACCATAGCAGCGTTAAAGAAGCGTTATGGCTTGGACCAGCCTTATTACATCCAGTACTTTATGTGGGTAAAAGGTATGTTCCAGGGGGACTTTGGACAGTCCTTTGAGTGGAATAGACCTGTAAGTCAGCTTATCTGGGAAAGACTCGGCTTAACGGTAGCAGTATCTGTATTTACTATGCTATTCTCGTGGGCATTGTCCTTCCCGATAGGGATGTATTCGGCAACCCATCAGTACTCAATCGGTGATTATCTGGCAACGTTTATAGGATACATAGGTCTAGCTACCCCGAACTTTATGATAGCACTTATACTTATGTGGATAGCATATTCAGTCTTCGGAGCCAGTGTAGGAGGACTGTTCTCGCCCCAATATGTGGAAGCACCATGGAGCTGGGGTAAATTCCTGGATATGCTGAACCATCTGTGGATACCGGCTATAGTAATAGGAATGGGTGGAACCGCCGGATTAATAAGAACATTAAGGGCAAACCTTCTGGATGAGCTACATAAACCTTATGTGATAACTGCAAGGGCTAAAGGGGTTCCGGAGAGGAAACTTGTCTGGAAGTATCCATTGAGGGTGGCCATAATCCCCTGGATAAGTACGGTGGGCTGGACTCTTCCAGGTATAGTTTCAGGTGAGACCATAGTAGCGGTAGTATTGAGCCTTCCAACGACAGGCCCGCTTCTCCTGAGGGCTTTACAGAGCCAGGATATGTATCTGGCTGGAAGCTTTATTATGTTCCTAAGTTTCTTGACGGTAATAGGTACATTGATCTCTGATATACTCCTGGGTTGGGTTGACCCAAGGATAAGGTATGAGTAAGGAGGGAGAAGAATGGCTAATGAAGAAACCCTTGCACATGAAGAGATAGAAAGTTCTCTTGAAGAAAAGATATACTTGGCGTCTCAATGGCAGCTCATATGGTGGAGATTTAGAAGACACAAGGTGGCAATAGCCAGTGGAATCATTCTTATCATTATCTATCTATTGGCTATCTTCTGTGAATTCCTGGCTCCATACGATCCAAACAAGTATGATATAAAGTATACCTATGCACCCCCACAGAGGATACGCATATTTAGAGACGGAAAACTGGTAAGACCGTATGTCCTTGGCTATAAGATGGAGTTTGACCCTGTAACTCTAAGGAGGATATATAAGCCAGACCCCGATCAGGTATACCCCGTATACTTCTTTGTAAAGGGAGACCCTTATAAGTTGTGGGGCAGGTGGGAGAAAGATGTCCACTTTATAGGTGTAAAAGAAGGGACTATGTTCCTCCTTGGAACCGATAGAATGGGTAGAGATATGCTTTCTAGGATCCTCTACGGGGCAAGGATCTCTACCTCTATAGGACTCATAGGTGTCTTTATGAGCTTTGTGTTGGGACTCATCATTGGAGGATTCTCTGGGTACTATGGTGGAACTCTCGATACATTTATTCAGAGGGCGATAGAGTTTATAAGGAGTATACCCACCATCCCATTGTGGATGGCTCTCTCAGCTGCGCTACCGCCACACTGGCCACCGGTAAAGGTCTACTTTGGAATAACAATAATACTCTCATTGATCGGATGGACAGGTCTGGCAAGGGTTGTCAGGAGCAGGTTCTTATCTTTGAGAGAGGAAGACTTTATAATGGCAGCAAGGTTATGTGGAGCTAGTGAGTTCCGAATTATAATGAGGCATATGGTTCCCTCATTTATGAGCTATATTATCGCCAATATTACTCTGGCAATTCCCGGTATGATATTAGGTGAAACCTCACTGAGTTTCTTGGGGTTAGGGTTAAGGCCCCCAACAATAAGCTGGGGTGTATTGCTCCAAGAGGCTCAGAATGTGAGAACAGTAGCCCTTTCACCCTGGTTACTTCTTCCTGGAGTATTTGTAATAATTACAGTGCTCTGTTTTAACTTCCTGGGTGATGGACTGCGAGATGCGGCAGATCCATATGCGAGATAGGGGAGGAGATTATGGAAAAGAAAAATGATCAGGTGTTATTAGAAGTCAAAAACCTCAAGACATATTTCTTCTACGATGAGGGTACAGTCAAGGCTCTAGATGGGATAAGCTTCAAGATTATAAAGGGTAAGACCCTGGGTGTAGTAGGAGAGTCGGGATGTGGTAAGAGTGTAACCGCCCAATCTATCTTAAGGATACTCGGTCCAAGGGGAGAGATAGTAGAAGGAGAGATACTACTACACAGAGATGGAGAGACGATAGACCTGACAAAGTTAGACCCCCAGGGTGAAGAGATAAGGAAGATAAGAGGGAAGGATATAACGATGATATTCCAGGAGCCAATGACATCCTTGGCTCCAGTATACACAATAGGGGATCAGATAATAGAGGCGATACTTCTACACCAGGATGTGACACCGGAACAGGCAAGGCAGATAGCGATAGAGATGCTTAGGAAGGTAGGGATACCAAAGCCAGAAGAGAGGATAGACGCATACCCATTTGAGTTATCAGGGGGTATGCGACAGCGAGCTATGATAGCGATGGCACTCTCCTGTAACCCGAGTCTCTTGATAGCGGACGAGCCTACGACAGCACTGGATGTTACGATACAGGCACAGATACTGGATCTGATGAGGAGTCTGCAGCAGGAGATAGGTATGGCGATAATGATGATAACCCACAATATGGGAGTAATAGCGGAGATGGCAGATGATGTAGTAGTAATGTATCTTGGTAAGATAGTGGAGAGTGCATATGTAAATGACATATTCTACGATCCTAAGCATCCATACACGATAGCATTACTGAAGTCAATACCGAAGATAGGGAAGAAGGTAAGGGCGAGGTTAGAGTCGATAAAGGGAATGGTACCAGACCCATACAATCTCCCGAAGGGGTGCAGGTTCCACACAAGATGTCCATCATACATAAGAGGGGTATGTGAGAAGGGAGAGCCACCAGAGGTAGAGGTAGCTCCCGGACATAAAGCCAGTTGCTTCTTATATGGAGGTAGATGATGAGTAACAACACATTACTGGAGGTAAAGGGATTAAAGAAATACTTTCCGATACAGAAGGGGTTTTTGAGGAGGGTAGTAGGGTATGTAAAGGCGGTAGATGATGTAAACTTCTTCATAAAAGAGGGAGAGACACTGGGATTAGTAGGAGAGTCAGGATGTGGGAAGACCACGACAGGAAGATGCATACTGAGGGCTATAGAACCGACATCAGGGGAAGTGCTATTCAATGTAGATGGTAATATGGTAGACATAACGAAGCTGAACAAAGACGAGCTAAAGAAGATGAGAAGGTATATGCAGATGATATTCCAGGACCCCTACTCGTCACTGAACCCGAGGATGACAGTAAAGGACATAATAGGAGAGCCATTACTTGTAAATGGGATAGCAAGGGGAAAGGAACTAGAGGAGAGGGTAGGGGAACTGATGAGAGCGGTAGGACTAAGGCCAGAGTATATGATAAGGTACCCACACGCATTCAGTGGAGGGCAGAGACAGCGTATAGGGATAGCGAGGGCGCTGGCACTGAATCCGAAGCTGATAGTATGTGACGAGCCGGTATCAGCCCTTGATGTCTCCATACAAGCGCAGACGCTAAACCTGTTACAGGACCTGCAGGAGCAGTTCCATCTGACATATCTATTTGTCTCCCATGACCTTGGGGTAGTGGAGCATATAAGCGATAGGGTAGCGGTAATGTATGTAGGGAAGCTTGTAGAGATGGCAGAAACGGAGGAGCTATTCAGGAATCCAAAGCACCCATACACAGAGGCGCTGTTGGCAGCGGTACCTAAGCCAGATCCGAAGTATAGAGGTATGAGGAAGCTGTTATTTGGAGAAGTGGCAGACCCATCGAATCCACCGAGTGGATGTTACTTCCATCCGAGATGTCCTTATGTGCAGGATATATGCAAGGTAGAGCATCCACAGTTAAGGAACCTTGGTAATGATCACTTTGTTGCCTGTCACTTTGCTGAGAAACTTAGTCTGGTAGGGATAGAATAGAAAGTCTCAGAAAAAGGAGCTAAGTATTCAGTCTATGGGTAAGCATAAATTGTTTTCAATTTTAGAGGAAAAAGAAAGATTTAGTTATATAATACCACTTTTTTGGCAACATGGAGAAGATGAGAGGATCTTAAGGGAAGAGATAAAACAGATGTGCGAAAGTGGTATCTACGAATTTATCGTTGAATCAAGACCTCACCCTGATTTTTTAGGTGAGGGGTGGTGGCACGATTTGGATATAATTATTGATGAAGCCAAGAAACGGCAGATGAAAGTTTGGATTTTCGATGAATGTAGATACCCCAGTGGTTATGCTGCAGGCAGGATCAGGGATAATTATCCGCAGTATCTGAAGACATATCTTTGTGAGAGACATATTGATGCTATTGGTCCGCTGAAAGGGAGTTCATTCCTTATAGATGCTTGGCTTGAGGATCAAGAATCATTAATAGCTGTTGTCGCAGCTCAAAGAGTAGATAAAAAAGACCGGATTGATGCTGACTCATTTGTGGATTTGACATCATATGTAGTAGACGGAGTACTTTATTGGGACGTACCTCCTGGGGACTGGAGGATTTTTCTATTTATAAAGACGCGTAAAGGTGGTGAGGAATGGACTAAAGATTACCTTAATCCTATTGATCCAAAAGCTGTCCGTTTATTGATCGATATTGTTTATGAAGAGCATTATAGGCGCTATTCGTATGAGTTTGGACGAACTATTGCCGGTTTTTTCTCCGATGAACCTCGTTTTGGTAATGTAGCCTCCTATGAGGCTACCCTTGGTAAGATCCCTATGGTTTTGCCATACAGTGACGATCTTCTTTTAGAGTTGAACAAAGAATGGCAAGGAGACTTTAAGCTTATGTTACCCTGTCTCTGGTATGACAGTGGTTCTGTTACCTATGCTGTCCGCTATACTTATATGAACGTTGTATCTAGGATGTATAGTCAAAGTTTTACACAACAGATAGGAGATTGGTGTCGTGAGCATGGCGTTAAGCTTATAGGGCATGTAGTAGAGGATAATGGAGCTCATGCCAGGCTAGGTTTCGGCAGTGGACATTATTTTAGAAGCATCTTTGGGCAAAGCTGGGCAGGTATAGATGTGGTTTATCAGGTTTGGCCCGGATATGACTCAGGTCGATTTACTACACCCTTTGGTTATCTGGATGCTGATTTCTTCTATTGGGGTCTTGTAAAGATGGGTAGTTCTGCTGGGCATTTGGACCCAAAAAAAGAAGGGGTTACTGTTTGTGAGGTTTTCGGTGCATATGGGTGGCAGGAAGGGCTTAAGTTAATGAAATGGCTTACTGATCATATATGTGTGCGTGGTGTCAATAGGCTTATACCTCATGCTTTTTCGCCTAAATATCCTGATCCTGATTGTCCACCTCATTTTTATGCTCGCGGTGCCAATCCTCAGTGGCGTTATTTTCCTCGGTGGGTTAAATATGCCAACCGTGTTTGCCATTTATTATCCGGCGGTAAACATGTAGCTCCTGTAGCTGTTATTTATCATGCAGAAGCTGAATGGTCCGGAGATTATGAGCCATTTGAAAAAACAGTAAAGATTCTGTTGCAAAATCATATTGATTGTGATGTACTTCCTATAGATGTCATCGTGAATAAAAAGTCTGCTGTTATTTTAGACGGGCGGTTGATTATCAATAATGAGTCCTATAGCATTATTGTTGTACCATATGCAGAGGCTTTGCCAGAGGAATTTCTGGAAAGACTGATAGAATTGGTTGGAGGTGGAATTTATGTGTTTTTTATAGGTGGTTATCCTGTCCGAAGTAGTCAAGGTAAGAAGAATATCTCGCCTCTACTGGCTGTATTAAAAGCAAATCCGTACTGTATACTGAGCGGCTATAATAATCTGGTTTCCTACATAATATCTTTGGGACTGAATGATATTGAAGTTTTAAGTGATAGTGATAATAAACATTTACGGTATTACCATTACATCAATGAAGACCTAGAACTTTATTTCTTTACTAATGAAGACAAGTTTAAGGGAATAAAAGCTAAAGTGAAGTTTAAAGTGAAAGGTCATCCTGTTCTCTATGATCCTATGGATAACAAGTTATATAAAGCCCAATTTCGAGCCTGTGAGGACAGTATTATTGTAGATATAACTTTAGATCCGTATGAGTCGCTATTTGTAATTTTTGGGGCACAGGATAAGTGGTCAGATATAAATACGCGAAGGCTTACTTTAGATGACCTAGCTAATGAATACTTAATTGAAGATAGTTGGGAATGTGGTATAGCTACGGCAGAAGAGTATCCTAACTTTCGGCCAGCTTCAATAATTAAAGGGTTGGGAAATGTCTCATTTCCAGGTATATTGCCGAATTTCAGCGGTACTATTCTTTATAAAACAGTATTTTATTTTGACGCTAATATTAATGCAGGACAGCCGATCATATTAGACTTAGGCGAAGTATATGAAACTGCTTATGTTAGATTGAATGGCTATGAGGTCGGAGTGAGAATCAGTCCGCCTTACAGGTTGGACATAAGCAAATATATAATAAGAGGGCGAAACTTATTGGAAATAGAGGTTACCAATACGTTAGTTAAAAAGATACACGATACATTTTCGAGATTTATGCCTCAAGAGCCTTCAGGTTTAATAGGACCAGTGCGTATTTTATATTAAGTGGTATTATAAAAATGAACCCCTAATTATATATTATTGCTTAATTTCCAGACGTAAATCTAACCTTATCCTACATTCCGCAGGTATAATATAATGTATTAAAAATCTTCTTTTAAGAAAGGATGGAGGGGTAGAATTAAAAACTAACCGATGAAAGTATAAAAGATATAGAAGATAACCACCAAAAAATTAGATCATCTCGAAGTTTTAATAATTATAATATATCAGTTCTAGCCAGAAAGGAGATCTCCTTTTAAGATTGATTACAGACCTTCTGTGAACATTTGTTCTGCTATTGACAGTTATGGTAATGTTATCCTATAATTCCTAACAGGAGGTAGATATAGTAGTGGTATATGGTACAAGGGTAAGAACCTTGGCAAAGGAGGTGAAAGCTTAAAGAGTAGTACAGATGATATTCGGTTTATATAGAACACTTTCAGTCGAGTTACCTCGTTAGAGGAGCAGTAAAGAAATTTTTAGACCAAAAAGACTAAAGGGAGGGTTTGAGATGAAGAAGTTTCTAGCAGGATTGATAGTTTTGAGTTTGGTGTTCAGTTTATTCTTAGGTTTTGGTAAGATTTCTTTTGCTCAGAAGAGGAAGTTTAACGAAGCCCCAATGCTTGCAGAACTGGTAAAGGCTGGTAAACTTCCACCTGTAGAGGAAAGACTACCTAAGGAGCCTTTCGTAGTTGGACCTGGAGTATTGATACCAAAAGAAGATCTCCCTGATTGGAAAGTGGGTGAGTATGGTGGAACCATAAGAATGGTTCATCCTTGGACAAAGTGGTGTGGAGATACTTATATTATGATGAGAGAACCTCTACTAATGGCGCCAGGACTTACCACAGAAGGTATAAGAGGAAATATTCTTAAAGACTTTAAAGTTAGTAAGGACAGGAAGACTTTTACTTTTTATATGCGTGAAGGTTTGAAGTGGTCTGATGGCCACCCTGTTACTACTGAAGATGTTCTTTTTGCTTATGAAGATGTTCTGTTAAATGAGAAGCTTACTCCTATTTTCCCCGCGTGGCTAAGAGCAGGTGGTAGGTCAGACGGGAAGCCAATGAAACTAGAGGTCCTTGATAAGTATACATTCCGTGTTAGTTTTGATGAACCTTATGGGAAATTTCTAGTTATGTTAGCGATAAACGGATGGCCTGGTTATGCTACTTTTATACGTCCTAAGCATTATCTAAAGCAATTTCATATCAAGTATACCCCACTAGAAAAGTTAGAGCCATTAATTAAAAAGGAAGGCCTTGGAGAAAAGGAGTGGTGGAATTTATTTAATAGAATGAATTTTGGAGACTGGCCACCTCCAGATGAGCCTAAGGCTATCGGCTTTCCGTTCCTTACCCCTTGGATTCCGGTAAAATATGAAAAGGGGATAACTATATATGAGCGTAATCCATACTACTTTAAGGTAGATACGGCAGGCAATCAGCTTCCTTATGTGGACTACGTACAGCAAGAATTAGTTCAAGATGTGCAGATGGTAGCGATGAAAACAATAACAGGAGAAGTCGACCTTAGTAGAGAAAAAGCAAGTCTTGCTGATTTGCCTCTTTATAAGAAGAATGCAGAGAAGGGCGGTTATCAGATAGTTCTTTTAGATAACCACGTTTCTCCGGTAGATGTTTTAATTAATCTTACTTATGAAGACCCTGTTTGGCGTAAGCTAGTAAAAGATATTCGTTTTAGAAAGGCTCTAAGTCTGGGTATAAACCGTCAGGAAATAATTCAAAATGTTTTCTACGGTTTTGCTTCCCTTCCTACAATAATGCCGGGAGAATATGATCCAAAGGAAGCGAATAAACTTCTTGATGATGTTGGACTTAAGAAGCGTAGCCCAGAGGGTTGGCGTCTAAGACCTGATGGTAAACCTTTAGAAATTTTCTTTGAGATCTGCCCTCATTGGGCTGAGATAGTACCCACAGCTCAGATAGTAATGGAACATTGGAAAAATCTCGGTATTAAGACTTCTATGAAAACAGTTGATGCCGCCCTTTGGGGCCAAGACTTGGAAGCAAATAAAGTTATGGCTATAGTTATTAATACTTCACCAATGTTGTGGAAAGACTTTATTTGGCCAGATTATAGAGTAGATTGGTTTAATTATCAAGCACCATTATGGAGAAGATGGTATACTACAGGTGGTAAGGAGGGTGAAGAACCCTGGCCTGAAGCAAAACGGCTCCAAAGCCTATATTCTCAATTATTGAAGGCTATACCTGGGACACCTGAAGATAAAAGACTTACCAATGAGATTCTTTCGCTAGTAAAGAAGAATTACTTTTTCTTTAACACAGTTGGAGATAATAAGCTTCCTTTTATTGTCTCAGCAAAATTAAGGAATATCCCAAAATCTGGATTTGGCATTGCTGCTAACTACTCCGCAGAACAGTTCTTCTTTGTAAAGTGATAAAGTCTTCCTCTCTGAGCTGCTAGATTTTTAGATCTAGCAGCTCAGAGATTTAAAAAGGAGGTCTTAAAATGCTATTAAATTTCATAATTCGGAGATTATTAATGTTAATTCCTTTGTTAATAATTATTTCGATAGTATCTTTTCTTATAATTCAACTCCCCCCAGGGGATTTTTTAACTGTTTATATTTCAAATTTAAAATCTTCAGGGGTAGAAGTCTCAGAAGATGAAGCTTCTCGTCTAAAAAGTCTATATGGCTTAGATAAGCCAGTGTATGTTCAATATATTATATGGATTAGAAATATTTTACTATATGGTGATTTAGGAAGGTCCTTTCAATGGAATCGTCCAGTGGGAGAAATTATAAAGGAGAGAGTTCCCCTTAGTGCTCTTATCTCTATTCTTTCAACAATATTTGTGTGGATTGTTGCCATACCTATTGGAATTTACTCTGCACTCCGGCAGTACTCTATTTTTGACTATATATTTACCTTTCTCGGCTTTATAGGTCTTTCTATTCCGAGTTTTCTCCTAGCACTTATACTTATGTGGTTTCTATATAGCAATTTAGGTATTAGTATTACAGGACTCTTTTCTCAAGCTTATAATACTGCTCCATGGAGTATAGCTAAATTCATAGATATGCTTAAACATATCTGGCTTCCCATAGTAATTATAGGTATATCTGGAACTGCGGGGTTAATAAGAACTATAAGGGCTAATTTACTTGACGAATTGAGGAAGAACTATGTTATTACTGCTAGAGCTAAAGGGTTGCCAGAGAGAAAGCTTATATTTAAATATCCGGTTAGAATAGCGATCAATCCTTTAATAAGTACAATTGGATGGATGTTACCAGGAATTTTCTCTGGAGAAACACTGGTTTCTATTGTATTAAATATTCAAACAGTTGGACCTGTTTTACTTAGAGCAGTAATGTCTCAGGATATGTATCTTGCTGGAGGTATTACTTTAATATTGAGCACCTTAACTATAACTGGAACCTTGATTTCTGATATTCTATTAGCGTGGTTAGACCCTAGAATCCGCTATGAAGGGGTGGAAGAATGAAAAATCTAATGAATTCTTCAGATCAAGAATATTTTGATGGGGGGTTATATGAAGAAGAAAAAATCTATACAGCTTCACAATGGCAACTGATATGGTGGAAATTTAGAAGGCATAAGCTTGCTATAGTAGGTTCTATAGTATTAATAATTCTTTATCTTCTAGCAATATTTTGTGAATTTCTTAGCCCTTATACTCCAACTACTAGATTTAGTGAATATGCAAATGCCCCTCCTGCTAAGCTTCGCTTTTTTGATGAAGATAAAAAACTGCATAGTCCCTTTGTTTATGGATTGAAAAGAGAATTGGATATGGAGACCTTTCAATACGTATTCAGAGAAGATAAAACTAAAAAATACCCGATTTACTTTTTTGTTAGAGGCGAATCGTATAAATTTTGGGGGCTATTTCATACTAATATTCATCTTTTCGGTATTAAAGGAGATGTTCCTATATTTCTCTTTGGATCAGATGATTTAGGTAGAGATTTATTTACTCGATGTCTTTATGGGGCTCGAATCTCTCTTTCTATTGGTCTAGTAGGGGTATTTTTGAGCTTTGCCTTAGGGATAATAATTGGTGGAACTTCTGGATACTTTGGTGGAACTGTGGATAACTTTATCCAACGCACGATTGACCTCCTTATATCGATACCTACTATTCCCCTTTGGATGTCTCTTTCAGCAGCTTTACCAAGAAACTGGCCAGTGGTAAAAACCTATTTTGCTATAACAGTTTTACTTTCTATTATAGGCTGGACAGGTTTAGCTAGAGTAGTGAGAGGGAAATTGCTGGCACTTAGGGAAGAAGATTTCACTATGGCAGCCAGACTTGCTGGAGCCAGTGAATGGAGAATA
>Ga0209809_1002277_pt1 | contig 13876 bp, 14 predicted proteins | sample YNPMSTMetaG_FD_186172 | JGI IMG/M metagenome (GOLD analysis project Ga0209809, IMG submission 186172) | Anoxygenic and chlorotrophic microbial mat microbial communities from Yellowstone National Park, USA - YNP MS-T MetaG (SPAdes) (version 2) ... | reverse complement strand
AAGGTTCAATAAAAAAGGCTGATGAACTAAATAAAAAGATAGAAAATTCCATAATTCTAAGACAGTTTGATAATCCAGCCAACCCTGAAATACATAGAAAAACAACTGCACAGGAGATTTTAAGGGTAAAGGGTAAAATTGATGCCTTCGTTGCTGGTATAGGAACTGGTGGGACAATAACAGGTGTTGGAGAAATTTTAAAGAAAACCAATCCTAATATACAGATAGTTGGAGTAGAGCCAGAAGCTTCTGCTGTACTATCAGGTGAAAAACCGGGGCCACACAAGATACCTGGTATTGGTGCAGGCTTTATTCCTTCAATATTAAATCTTTCTATTATAGATAGAATAATAAAGGTTAGTGATAATGATGCATACAAAATGTCCACAAGACTTGCAAGAGAGGAGGGACTTTTTGTGGGAATTTCAGCTGGAGCTAATGTTTATGCGAGTTTGGAGGTGGCAAAAAAGCTTGGTAGAGGTAAAAAGGTAGTCACTGTGCTACCTGATACAGGTGAAAGATACTTTAGTGTTTCACAGTATTACAATGTTTAGGGGGTTATATGGATAGATTATCAAAACTTGAAGCACATAGCATTTTTATATTGAGAGAAGCCTACAGAGAGTTTAAAAATAAAAATCTTGTAATGCTCTGGTCAATTGGAAAGGATAGCACAGTTCTTCTTGCACTTGCAAGAAAGGCATTTTTTGGACATATACCTTTTCCTTTACTTCATATTGATACACATTTTAAAATTCCAGAGATGATAGAGTATAGAAATAAACTTGCTTTAGAGCTGGGGCTTGAACTTATTTACGGAGAAAATAAAGAAGCACTTATGAATAAACAAACCTTTCCTGATGGTAATGTCGATAGAATTACATGCTGTAAGTATCTGAAAGCAGATGCATTAAAGTACACATTATCTGGAGAGTGGCCAAGGTATAGGCTTAACCATAAAACAGGTAAATTTGAGTTGTGGGAAAACAAGGAACCTTTTGGAGGGGTAATTGTTGGTATAAGGGCAGACGAAGAGGGAAGTAGATCGAAGGAAAGATATTTTTCTCCAAGAGGTATGGAAAGCGAATGGAATATAGCCGAGCAACCACCGGAGATATGGAACTATTTTAATACAAGTTTTCCACCGAAAACTCATATTAGAATTCATCCTTTACTTGACTGGACAGAACTTGATATATGGGAGTATATTGAAAGAGAAAATATTCCAGTTGTATCTTTGTATTTTGATCGGGGTGATGGAAAAAGGTATCGTTCTTTGGGGTGTGCTCCTTGTACAACACCGGTTGAATCAACTGCAAAAAATGTAAAAGAAATTATCGAAGAACTTAAGACTGGAAAATTTGCAAAGGTAGCAGAAAGATCAGGTAGAGAGCAGGACAAAGAAGATGCTGGAACTTTAGAAACTCTTAGAAAAGACGGCTATATGTAAGCTTATTTAATCGGAGGAAGAAATGTCAGAAAGAAGGGAAGAACTAAAGATAGTTATTATTGGCCATGTTGACCATGGTAAAAGTACACTTGTTGGAAGGCTTTTGGCAGATACAAATTCCCTGCCAGAAGGAAAACTTGAAAGTGTTAAGGCATACTGTGAGAAAAATGCTAAAACTTTTGAGTATGCCTTTTTGCTTGATGCACTAAAGGAAGAACAATCTCAGGGAATAACAATAGATGCCGCAAGATGCTTTTTTAAAACTACTAAGAGGGATTATCTTATCATCGATGCCCCCGGGCACTTTGAGTTTATAAAAAATATGGTAACAGGTGCTTCGAGGGCTGATGCTGCAATTATAGTTGTTGATGCTAAAGAAGGCATAAAGGAAAACACAAAAAGGCATGGCTATCTTCTTTCTATGCTTGGACTTGATAATGTTTGTGTCGTTGTAAATAAAATGGATCTAGTTGGTTATAAAAAAGAGATTTTTGATAATATCTATTCTGAATATTATAGTTTTCTTGAGTCCATAGGTATAAAGAATGTAGATTTTATACCTGTCAGTGCTAAAAATGGAGAAAATGTAGTAATTAAGTCAGAAAATCTTAAATGGTACAATGGAAATACTGTCCTTGAAGAAATAGAAAGCTGGAAGGTAGTAGACAACAGGGAATATTTACCATTTAGATTTTTTGTGCAGGATGTATATAAGTTTACATCTGGAAACGATGAAAGAAGAATTCTTGCTGGTACAATAGATTATGGAAGAATTAGAAAAGGTGATAAAGTTAGATTTTATCCATCCCAAAAATCTTCTTTTATAAAATTTATCGAATTTTTTCCATCTGTGATTGAAGAAAGTAGAGCAGGTGAAAGTGTTGGCTTTACAATTACTGATCCTTTTTATATCTCCAGCGGAGAACTTATGGTAAAAAGTGAAGATGAATTAAAACCTTTTGCATCGAGAAAGTTTCTTGCTAACATTTTCTGGATGGGTTTAGGTCCGCTTTTGATGGGAAAACCTTATCAGGCAAAAATCGGGACACAGAAAGTAAATGTTAAAATAGTTAATATAGAAAAGGTGATTGATGCTGTAGATCCTCAGAATGTCTACAAAAAAAATAAACTTGATCGCTATGATATAGGAGTTTGTGAAGTTGAAACTTTAAAACCTGTGGCTTTTGATACTATAGAGAATTTAAAATCAACATCAAGATTTGTCCTGATAGACCAGTATACCATTTCTGGATGTGGTATAATTCTAAAAAATTTAACCGATACATCTCTCTCAATAGAAAAAGAGATTGAAAGAAGAGAAAAACTCTGGGAGAGAGGTTATATTACTAAAGAAAATAGAGAGGAAAAATACAGGCATAGAGGGAAATTTATACTTATAATTGGTGAAAATGTAGAAAAGACAACAGAGATAGCAAAAATTCTGGAAAAAAGACTATTTAATTCTAATAAAAAAGTTTATTTTCTTTCTATAAATTCTCTTTTGGCTGGGCTTGACAGGGATATTACATTTAATGAAGAAATAGATAGAGAAGAAGAATTACGAAGGCTTGGAGAGATTGCCCATATTTTAACAGATGCTGGTCTAATTTTCATAAGTGCTTTAGGTAGCATCGAAAAGTATGAATTTGAATTGCTAAAATTACTTAATACACCATATGAGATACTAACTGTTGGTTCTTCAAAAACGGATATCAATTTAGATTTTTGCTATGATGAAAATGAAGAAATTGAAAGTGTAGTGGATAAAATTATTGCAGTACTGATTGATAAAGATATCATAGAGTATTTTATATAAACTTTCTTGGAGGAAAGATGCAATTTCTGCCAGTAGCTTTAAACATTACAGGAAAAAGAATTCTTATCATAGGCGGTGGTAAGGTTGCTTTGAAGAAAGCAAAGATTCTACTTAATTACACAGATGATATTACACTACTTGCAAAGGATTTTTTAGAGGAAATCTTTTCAGAACTAAAAGAAGTAAAATTTATAAAAAAAGAATATCAGAAAAATGACTTAAACGGCTTTTCAATAGTTTACATCTGTACTAATGATGAGGACTTAAATAGGCAAATTGCAGAGGATGCAAAAAGTCTTGGAGTACTTGTAAATGTATGTGATAGAAAAGAGATTTCAGACTTTATTTCTCCAGCAATATACAAAAAAGATAATATGAGTATTGCTGTTAGTAGTAATGGTGAAGATGTTAAAAAAAGTGTTTTTATTAGAGACAGGATAAAGGAGCTTTTTGAAAATGGTAACATTTGATGGAAAAGACTTTAATCACTCTATCGAAGAGAGGGAAAAATTTTTTAATATCGTTATGCAAAACAGACCTTTTTACTCTATATTAATTAAAACCTGCGATAGAACTGAAATTTACTATGAGAATTGTCATAGAAAAAACGACTTTAAAACAGTTGAGCATCTGTTTGGTCTTACAAGCGGTATTGAATCGCCTTTGATAGGTGAGACAGAAATTTTTAATCAGGTTAAAAATGCATATCTTAAAGCATTATCTGAAAATAGAGTAAGTAAGTTGCTTCACAATCTATTTCAAAGAGCTTTTCATGTGGGTAAAAAAGTAAGAAGCACAACAAAAATTTCTTATGGTGCTATTTCACATTCTTATGCTGCATTAAAAATAATTAAAAACTATTTTAGTGATCTATATAAACTTAATATTACTATAATTGGAGTAAATAAACTAAATGAGGATGTGTTAAGGTACTTTCAAAAGTTTGGTGCAAGGCAAATTTATCTCGGGAATAGGACATATGAAAAAGCTATCGAGCTTGGTAAAAAATACAATGCCAATGTATTTAAACTTGATAAACTTAAAGATATTCTCAGTAAAACTGATGTCTTAATCAGTGCGACAAGTGCACCACACTCCATTGTAAAGGAAAATGACATAAATCCAGATAAAGATATGCTTATTATCGACCTTGCAGTTCCATATGATGTTGACCAGAAGGTAAGGTCTTTTAAAAACATAGTCTATTTTGATATTTGTGATGTAGAAAATATTGTAAAAAAGAGTTTAAAATTTAGAGAAGAGGAAAAAAACAAAGCCAAAGAGATTGTTTTAAATGAAACAGATAAATTTTTAAAAAATTTATATAAGGGGAAGTCAGTTGAAGCTTAAGGTAGTCGCAAGAAATTCAAATCTTTCTTTAAAACAGGTTGAAGAGGTATTTAATGAGCTTAATAAAAAATTAGAGTATGAAATAATTCCGCTTCTTTCATACGGGGACAAGCATAAAGAAATTTCTCTTATGGATAACATTCCAGAAGATTTTTTTACAAAAGAACTCGATGAAGCTCTTTTAAATGATGAAGCAGATATTGCTATACATTCCGCAAAAGATCTTCCATTCCCACTTCCAAATGGTCTTGATCTCATTGCTCTTACAAAAGGAAAAACACAGCTCGATGCACTTGTAAGTAGAAATAATTTGTCATTAATGCAATTACCACCAAATGCGAGAATAGGACTTTCATCTGAATTGAGAAAAAAGAATATCTTATCAAAGAGGAAAGATCTTGAAATTGTAAGTATAAGGGGTACGATAGAAGAAAGGTTAAAACTAATTGAAGATGGTTATGTTGATGCAATTATTGTTGCTACCTGCGCTCTTGAAAGATTAGGACTTTCAGATAGAATTACAGAGATTTTACCATTTGAAACACATCCCTTGCAGGGGAAACTTGCTATTGTAGCAAAAAGTAATAGACCTGAGTTAAGAAAACTCTTTTTTGATATAGATGAGAGAAAATTTTATGGTAAAGTCTACCTGGTAGGTGCTGGCCCTGGAGAAGTAGACCTACTTACGATAAAGGCTAAAGAATGCTTGCATTATGCTGATGTGATACTTTATGATGACCTGATAAATCCAGAAATTCTTGAGTTTGCATCAAAAAACTCAACTAAAATTTATGTGGGAAAGAGAAATGGCAAACATTCCATTGAGCAGGAAGAAATAAATAAAATGCTTTATAAGTTTGCGTTAGAAGGAAAAAATGTAGCAAGGCTTAAGGGTGGAGATCCACTGGTTTTTGGAAGAGCCCAGGAAGAAATCAATTATCTTTTAGAAAGGTTTGTTAGTGTTGAAATAATAAATGGCATAAGTGCGGCTTTTTCATCTGCAGCTACACTCGGGATATCTTTGACTAATAGAGAATATGGAAGCAGGATAATCTTTGAGAGTGGACATATTATAAGGAAAAGAACATAAAGATAGTGTAAGTAGCTATATTTTCTATATGGGGGCATCTTCTAAAAAAGAAATATATGAAAAGCTAAAAAAAGAATTAAGCGATAATACTTTATGTGCAATTGTACAGAATACCTCTTTGCCAGAGGAAAGGTATGTAATAACGAATTTGAAGAATTTGCCAGTTGTTGACTTACAGTCTCCTGTTATTATAATTGCGGGGGATGTTTTAAAACATTCAATAAAACAAAATAGAATTCTTTATACAGGTATAAATCCTTTTGAAACACTTTCAAAAATACCGGGAGTTATAGTTTACTATCCTTTAATAAAAAGAGAAAAAATTACTCCTTTGCCTGAGATTGATTTTAAAAATTATGAAGTTATAATTTTTACATCACAATTTGCTGTGGATGTTTTTACTGATTATTATGGAGTTCATCTGGACAAAAAAGTTTATGCAATAGGTGAAAGAACAAAAGAAAAACTGATCGAACGAGGTTATAAAAGTATAATTTTGCCTATGAAATATGATTCTTATGCACTTTATGACCTGCTTATGGCAAATGAATATGGAAAACCTATTTTGTACCCCTGTTCTAATAAAACTTCAAATTCTTTATTATCAATGGAAAATATTACACCACTGGTTGTCTACAGAACTGTTGAAACAAAACAAAAGCTGCTGGATTTAACTTTATTTGACGGAATATATTTTGCTTCTGTTAGCACGGTTAACGCTTTTATGAAAATGTATAGAGAAATTCCTTCACATTTTATTATATATGTCGGTGGCATAAAAACTTATGGAACACTTGTCTCCTTTGGTTTAGAAAATAGGACAATAATTTTAGAAAAAAATATTCAATCAGAGGGATAAAATGTTTAAAAGGTTTAGAGAAAGAAGAGTTGATAGAGCTACAAGGTTAAATTATCAGGAAACATTTCTTTCAAAGGAAGATTTTGTTTTTCCATTATTTATTGTATCTGGAAGGAGAAGAAAGGAAAGTATTCAATCTATGAAAAACATTTATAGAATGAGTGTTGACCTTGCTATAGAAGAGATAGAAAGCTTGAAGGAAAAAGGGCTAAAGTCCATTTTAATCTTTGGAGTACCAGATAAAAAGGGTGTGGAACTTGCCTATGATGATGAGGGAATTGTCCAGAATGCGGTAAGAGAGATAAAATCAGCTGTAAAAGACATTACTGTCATTACAGATGTTTGTCTTTGTTCATATAATCCTACAGGACATTGTCATGTAGGTGATAATGATAAAACCTGTGAAATACTTGCAAAGGTGGCATTATCACATGCAAAAGCTGGGGCAGATATTGTTGCACCATCAGATATGATGGATGGTAGAGTTTATTACATTCGTAAACTACTTGATGAAAATGGATTTTCTACGCCAATTCTTTCTTATGCAGCGAAGTTTGCTTCTAATCTTTATGGGCCATTTCGTGAAGCGGCTGATTCAACTCCTGCATACGGGGATAGAAAGAGTTATCAGATGAATTATGCAAATTCTTTCGAAGCACTTGAAGAAATAGAAGAAGATATAAAAGAAGGTGCTCTAATGGTAATGATAAAGCCAGCAATGAGCTATCTTGATGTTATTCATAAGGCAAAAGAAAAGTTTAAAGTTCCTTTATATGCTTACAATGTTTCCGGAGAATATGCAATGATTAATTATCTAATTGAGAGCGGACTTGCTAAAGAGGAGTTGATTTATGAAATTCTTATTTGTATAAAAAGGGCTGGTGCCGATAAAATAGTAAGTTATTTTACACCATATATATTGGAGAAAATAGATGAGTACCAATCTATTTAATGAAGCAAAAAAATACATAGCTGGTGGAGTAAACTCCCCTGTAAGAAGTTTTAAAATGGTTGATTTACCACCTCTATTTGTAAGAAAAGCCGGGGGTAAATATATCTATACAGAAGACAACAGAAAGCTTACTGACTACTCTCTTTCCTGGGGAGCAATTATACTTGGACATGATAACATTGTGGTAAAAAAAGCTGTAAAGAAAGCTATAGATAATGGATTAAACTTTGGGTTCTGTCATAAAGCTGAAACTACTCTTGCAAGGCTTATTCAAACTGCATTTCCATCAATGGAGCTGATGAGATTTGTAAATTCTGGCACAGAAGCTGTAATGAGTGCAATAAGAGTTGCAAGGGGTTTTACGAAAAGAAAGAAGATCCTAAAGTTTGATGGTTGTTACCATGGACATTCTGACTATCTTCTTGTAAAAAGTGGTTCAGGACTTTCGGAAATAAAACAAGCTTCATCCAGCGGTGTTCCAGAGGAAATGGTTTATAATACAATCTCCATTCCATTTAATAATATTGAAGCATTAAATGAAATTTTTACAAGGTATGGAAAGGAACTTGCATGCGTAATTATTGAACTTATATTTGCAAATATGGGGGTTATCTTACCGGATGATAAATTTATTGATACACTTTTAAAACTATGTAAAGAATATGAAGTTCTTTTGATTGCCGATGAAGTTATCACTGGCTTTAGGGTTGCTTTAGGTGGTGCCCAGGAAATTTTTGGGATAAAGCCAGACCTTACAGTTCTTGGTAAAATTATCGGAGGTGGATTACCTGTGGGATGCTTTGGGGGAAGAAAAGAAATAATGGAATGTCTTGCTCCAGTGGGTGAAGTCTATCAGGCTGGGACACTCTCCGGTAATCCAGTGGTAATGAATGCCGGAATTGCTGTTTTAAGCTATATACTTTCTCATAAGGAAATATACAAAAAATGCAGGATTTGGTTTTCTATTTTTCAAGTGAATGGAAAAAACTTTCTATACCACTTAGGCTTAATGCTTTTTCTACAATTTTTGCTATCTTTTATACTCAAGATGAAGTGAGAAATTATGAAGATGCAAAAAGACAGGATATAAATATTTTTAAAAAAATCTACATAAAACTACTGAACGGGAAAATCCTTTTTCCACCTTCCTGTTATGAAGCATGTTTTTTATCAATCTTGCATAATGAAAAAGATATTGAAAGAGTTTTAGGTATTTTTTCTAAAAATTTTGCTTGATATGCTTCCAGATGTATTTTATATTCCGAAAAGATAATTTAAAAATTTTTATGTTTCTCTTGACTTTAAAATTTTTTAATATTAAAATATACTATAGGTGGGTATACTATACAAATCTTTCGGGAGGATTTTATGGCAAAGCAGAAATCAATTATTCTGGTAGAGGGGATGCATTGCTCGGCATTGGAATGAATCTACTTGGAATATTTTCATTCTCTTCTTTTGTTTCAAAGCTCTTTGCCAGTTTGTATGATAGAATTAATCCGAAAGGTAGAAAGTTGAGTCCTTTTGTAGTAGGTTTACTAAATGGCTTTATGCCTTGTGGACCACTTCAGGGTATGCAAATGTATGCACTTAGTACTGGAAGTTTTATCATCGGTAGTCTATCTATGTTTTTCTTTGCTTTAGGTACATTTCCACTTATGTTTTTTCTCGGTGCATTAACTTCATTTTTGTCAAAGGAATTTGCCGGTAGTATGATGAAACTAAGTGGAATTATAGTTATATTTCTAAGTATAACGATGTTTTCAAATGGATTAACACTGACGGGCAATCCTTTTTTAAACAGAAATGAAAAGAATTTTAATGTTGCAGAGTTAAAAGAAAATATTCAGATAGTTATTACAGAGATAGAACCCAATAGATACCCACCGATAGTGGTTCAAAAAGGTGTTCCTGTAAGATGGATTATAAAGACAAGAGAAGAAAACTTAAATAGCTGTAACAATGCAATTGTTATACCAGCTTATAATATTGAAAAGAAACTGCAGGTTGGTGAAAATATAATCGAATTTACTCCGACTAATGAAGGAAATATTTACTACTCTTGCTGGATGGGAATGATTTCAAGCACCATAAAGGTAGTAAAGGATATAATCCAGTCTTCTGTGATAACTGAAAGTGAAATTCCACAGTTGGGTAAAAATCAAGGGAGTTGTTGTGCCGTTGGCAATAGTGGAAAATATGCTGGTGGTAGTTTACCACTTGATAAAATAGGTATTGCAAAAATTAAAGATGGGATCCCGGAGGTTATAATTGATGTAGATGAAAATGGATATACTCCTTCTGTAGTAGTTTTACAAAAGAATATTAATGCAAAAATAAAGTTTAATCCTAGAAGACTTACAAGCTGTAATTATATAGTCATCTTTCCAGAATACAGGGGAAAACTTGATTTAAGCGTTGGTCAATGGGAAACTCCACTCCTTGCTGTTTCACAAGATTTTACTTTTACCTGTGGTATGAATATGCTTTTTGGTTATGCAAAAGTCGTGGATGATCTCAAAAAGGTAAATCTTGAGCAAATAAAAAAGGAACTTGAAAACTACAGAGCCCCAAACTCAGGTGGATGTTGTGGGTTGTAGAGTGTAGTTAAATTTAGAAAAAATTTTTTTGTAAAATACTTGACAAAATGATACCATTATGGTATCATTTAAGCATGATAAGATCGATAAACAAAGAAACAGATGTTGCGATTTTGGTTCTTCAGTATATCGCAAAAAAGAAAGAGCTTGTAACTGTCACAGAATTAACTAAGAAGTTTAAAGTCCAGAGGCCTTTTTTGCGAAAGGTGCTTCAGATACTTGCAAAAAATGGTGTGCTTAAGTCTATAAAGGGTAAAAATGGTGGATTTATGCTTGAAAAAAATCCAGAAGAAATTTCAATATTTGATATTGTTAAAATATTTCAAAATGGATTTGAGTTTTTAAACTGTGTTGATGAAAATGGTAAAGAATGTATTTTGATAAAAACTTGTAAATTAAGGCAGAAATTGTTAAAACTTGAAGAAATGATGAAGGATGAATTTGTTAATACAAGTATATTCGAGCTTATTTAGCTTAATTTTTAAATCCTTACTAACAAAAGGAGGTTTTGTGTTAAGGGATATAATCATTATTGATGAAGAAAAATGTAATGGATGTGGACTCTGTGTGCCTAATTGCCCTGAGGGGGCTTTACAGGTTATAGACGGAAAGGTAAGACTTGTTTCTGATCTACTCTGTGATGGCCTTGGTGCTTGTGTAGGTGAATGTCCAGTTGGAGCACTAAAAGTAGAAAAGAGAGAGGTTGAACCTTATGACGAAAGAAAGGTTATGGAAAATATAATTAAAGCTGGTAAAAACACAATAAAAGCTCACTTAAAACATCTTTATGAACATAATCAGATAGCTTATCTTGAAATTGCACTAAATGTTTTGAAAGAAAAAAACATAGAAATTCCAGATTTTAAGGAGGGAAATATGCATTCTGGAGGTTGTCCTGGTTCACAGATAATTGATTTCAGTGAGGATAAAGCATTAAACAGCGAAGTTAATGGATATGTTCCATCTCAGTTAAGACAGTGGCCTATTCAACTTCATCTTGTAAGTCCAGAGGCTCCATATTATTCAAAAGCCGATGTTTTGCTTGCGGCTGATTGTACAGCTTTTGCTTATGGAAATTTTCATAATGATTTCTTGAAAGGAAAGGCAATAGCAATAGCATGTCCAAAGCTTGATGAGGGACAGGATATATATGTAGAAAAGATAAAGAATCTTGTGGATATAGCAAAGATTAATACTCTAACTGTTGCAATAATGCAGGTGCCATGCTGTTTTGGTTTGCTTGAGCTTGCTAAAAAAGCCCTTTCTCAGACAAATAGAAAAGTTCCTCTAAAGTATGTCGTCGTGAGTTTAAGAGGAGAAATACTTGAGGAGTCCTGGGTTTAATAAAGTTGATATATTCCAGGGAGGCTTTTTATGTACAAAAGCAGCGTAGAAGCTTTTGCAAACTTAGCAAAGGAAAAATCGAATTTGCTAAGAAATAATTTCTTTGGATATTTTGTATCATCGATACTTGCGGGTATTTATGTGGGTTTTGGAATAGTACTTATTTTTGCTATCGGATCACCTTTATTTTCTAATAACAGCCCTTTTTTGAAATTTATAATGGGTATTTCTTTTGGTATAGCTTTGACTCTTGTCATTTTTGCTGGTTCTGAAATATACACGGGAAATACAATAATATCAATTTTTGTTGTTTTATTTATCTTTTCAATCTCCATAACAGGATTTGCCATTTCATATAACTACTTATATACGAAATTTCGCATTATCTACGCTTTTTATTATTATACTACACCCAAAATTTTTTGTCAAGCAAATTAAATACATTCACTTACTTTTGATTCATTTTTCATAGTTTCTCCTTTTTATTGCTCGCCACTTTCGTACAACATTTCGCTGCTATGCACCGTTTTAATGGCGTATAGCAGCTGTTAGGTGCTGAAAACCAATCTAATTTCATTTTTTAACAGGCAATCCTAACCATGCCAATGGCAATTCATTAAATTTATAGTGACAATTAACACTTTGAATATAATCTAAAACATCTTTGTACTCTGGTTTTTTAAACCAGTCACTTAATACATAAACATATTCCACTCTTAATCCTAATGGGGTTACTAATTTCAAGTACTGTTTACGTTTAAAATCACATGTTTGTAATTTTTCATCTACTGACCCAGCGACTTGTTGATATTTAACCTCAATTATAAATAATGTTTCTCTAACTATTACTAATAATGAATCATCTGGTAAAAGTTTTTTTGAAACTATCTCTTTCCAATTAATGTTATTTTCATCTAAAAACTTATAAAAATCATACTTTCTAAAACATTGGGCTACCAACTTATCCTCAAAATAAACATCAACCCCTGCTCTTGATTTTGATTTTTCTATCCTATACCCAGGTATTTTTGATAATAGTTTATACAAATCAACTTTTCCTTCAAAATTCAAACCAGTTAATGTATTTGAACCACCAGTCCCACCTTTTTTCATTATAAGCTCCCAAAAATATTAAGAATATTTTTATTCTGATTGATATATTCTTTTATTCTTTTCACTGATAAAGCAATATATTCATCCTCAAGTTCACAACCAACAAAAAACCTACTTAATTTAATAGCTGCCAATCCAGTAGTAGAACTTCCAGAGAATGGGTCAAAGATAAGATCGTTTTCTAAAGTACTTGCTAAAATAATTCTTTCAAGTAGTTTAAGAGGTTTCTGTGTAGGGTGTTTGCCAAAAACTTTTTCATCTCCATTGGGAGCTGGGATACTCCATACCGTTTTCATCTGCTTCCCATTGTTTAATTTCTTCATTTTTTCATAATTAAAACAATGCTTCGAATATTTATTCTTTGCCGCCCAGATTATTGTTTCTGTGGAATGTGTAAAATATCTACAAGAAAGATTTGGAGGAGGATTTGGTTTCTCCCATGTAATATCATTTAAAATTTTCATCTCTAATTGCTGCATGGCAAAACCAACAGAATATATAACATGATGGGTACCAGAAACCCATATAGTACCATTCTTTTTTAACAGCTTTTGACATCTTGAAAGCCAGGAAAGATTGAACTCATGGTTTTCATTAACACCATTTGACTTGTCCCATTTGCCTTTATCAACTTTTACCATTTTGCCAGCATAACAGGTTATACCACCGTTAGATAGAAAATAAGGTGGATCTGCAAAAATCATATCAAAAACGCCATCAGGATATTTTTCAATAAGAATATCCATAAATTTAATACAATCCGCTTGATATAGTAAAACTCCCGCTTCTTCATCTCTAAACACACAATGTTCTTGAGGAAAATTGTAATCAGAAATTTTATTTTGATTTATTTTTTTCATCTTTAAGCCTCATTGGTAAATATTTTAAACCTTTTTTGTTTTTTTGCGACTAACTTGTTCATAAACGACAATGTCGCTTTTTGTCCAGTTTTGGAATCATAGACGACAGTGTCGTTTATCCATACTTTTAAGTTAACCATTTTTTCTCCTTTAAAATTTGGTCGTCTGTTGTTGATTTAAAAATTTCGAGTATCGAGTATTTGAAATTTTGCTTTATATGGTCAAAGGTCAGTTTTTTAAGTCCTACGTTTCCGCCGTGTCCAGTTTCGATATAAGCTTTCCAACGTCCCCAAATCATATTTTCACCGTAAGCCGAACCAACATACATTTTTCCATTTGATTTGTCAGTAATCAGGTAAACCCCTTTTTGATTTTGTAAGGCAGTTTTCCAGCTTTCCTTATCCAATACTCGTTTCAATTCTTCCCATGAAATATTCACCTT
>Ga0209809_1002276_pt1 | contig 13877 bp, 16 predicted proteins | sample YNPMSTMetaG_FD_186172 | JGI IMG/M metagenome (GOLD analysis project Ga0209809, IMG submission 186172) | Anoxygenic and chlorotrophic microbial mat microbial communities from Yellowstone National Park, USA - YNP MS-T MetaG (SPAdes) (version 2) ... | reverse complement strand
AGATTTTATTAACCCAAAAGAATTATGGTTTTTAAGAAAATTAGGAGTTACCAGGGTAGAGCTAGGAGTCCAAGTTACTGATGATGAAATTTTAAGAAAAAATCAGAGAAACTGCTACCTAAAGGATATTATTCAGGCTACTAAATTATTAAAAAATGCTGGTTTTAAAGTTACTTATCATATGATGCTAAATTTATACGGCTCTAATCCTTTAAAAGATGAGCAAATGTTTGAAGAATTATTTAGTAAACCAGAATTCCAACCTGATCAGTTAAAAATTTATCCTTGTGTTGTTCTTAAAGACTCTCCTCTTTTTAATCTTTATCTAAACAAAAAATATCAACCATATAAACAAGAAGAACTAATTAATCTTTTAATTAAAATTAAAGAAAAAATTCCTCCTTATGTAAGAATCATCAGAATTATTAGAGATATTCCTTCTAATGATATTATTGCTGGCAATAAAATCCCAAATTTAAGGCAATTAATAACCACAAAAATGGAAAAAGAAAATAAAAAATGTCGTTGTCTAAGATGCCGAGAACCGAGAGAGGGTGTCATTGACTTTAAAAATATAAAATTAATAAGAAGAGAATACGAATCTTCTGATGGAAAAGAAATTTTTCTTTCTTTTGAAGATTTAAAAAATGACAAAGTCTTGTCTTTTTTAAGATTGAGGTTAACCAATGAATGGACCTTCCCATTTTTAAAAAATAGCGCCTTAATTAGAGAACTTCATAGCTACGGTTTAATGGCTCCTTTAAAATCTCAAAAATCAAATGTTCAGCATAAAGGGTTGGGGAAAAAATTGTTAGAAGAAGCAGAAAAAATTGTTAAAAAAGAAACTAATTTTAAAAAAATATTTATTATTAGTGGAGTAGGAGTAAGAGAATATTATCGAAAGCTCGATTATCGACTTTTTAAAAATTATATGATGAAAAGAATAAAATAAAAAGAGGTGGCAAAAGCCACCTCAGTTTAACTTAGTGTGTTTCATTTCATATCTTGTAAATTTTCTTTTGATCTTCTTGTTTTTTAAATAAACAAAAACCGCCAAAATAACACCTAACAAAATAAACATAAACATCCAAAACATCCAAAACGCCCCCTTTATCCCCTTTATTTATATTATTTTTTAAAGAACTAACCAGGGTGACCAGAGGGATTCGAACCCTCACTGGCAGTTCCACAGACTGCCGTGCTGACCATTACACCATGGTCACCATTTTTTAAATTATACCATAAAAATTATTTGATTTCAATAAAAAAAACTGATAAAATAAGCTCAAAATTGCCCTCGTAGCTCAATGGATAGAGCACGGGCCTTCTAAGCCTGAGATGGAGGTTCGATTCCTCCCGAGGGCACTTATCTAAAAATTTTTGACAGAAAACTTAAAAGATGATATATTTAATTTCCCAAAAAGTTCTTTAAAAATTTCATTAGGGGGAAAAGAAATGGAAAGTCTTGAAAAAATTATTCAATTTTTCAAAAAGGAGGGTAAAATTGGCAAAATTATTGTTAAGAAAAAAAATGACAAAAATTTTTTAATTATTTTTAAGAATCAAGGGTTTTCTATCGAAATTCAAGCTAATACTATTACTATCAAGGGGACAAAAGATAACAATAATAGCTTCCAAGAAACAGCAGAAAGAGCCGAAGAAATAAAACATATTCTTAAAAAAATGCTAAATAACAGTGAAATTATTATAGAAGTTTCTTAAAGATTTTCAAAAGCCGAAAGGCGCTAGCCGAGTAGGCTTTTTTTTATTTTATAAATCTTTGTAAAATAAAGAAAAATGTTTTTATTAATTCTAATTATTTTATTTTTTGTTTTTTTAGCTGTTAAAATAATTTTAGAAATTCTTTTTGAAAAAACCCCTTTTATTCCTGTCCCCTATAAAACTCTTGAAAGAATTTTAAAAGAAATAGAAATTAAAGAAAATGAAATAGTTTACGATTTAGGCTCTGGCGATGGTCGTTTTCTTTTTAAAGCTTATTTTCAAAACCCTAAGGCTATTTATATTGGGCTTGAAAAAAATTTTTTCCCTTATTTTCTTTCAAAAATAAAATTATTTTTCTTAAAATTTAAATTTAAAGAGATTAATAAAAAAATCAAAATCTATCGACAAAATTTTTTTAAAACCAATCTTTCTCAAGCTAATGTTATTTATTTTTATTTAAGCCCCTCTCTTATTCAAAAACTAGAACCAAAATTATTAAAAGAACTTAAAGAAAATACAAAAATTATTTCTTGCGATTTTCCATTAACAAATTTCGATCTTATAAAAATTATTAAAATTCCAAATAAAAACGGAATAGGAAAAAATATTTTTATTTATCAGAAAGCAAATTAAAAGTTTCAAAAATTTTAAAAATTTGATAAAATATTTAAATTCGGGCTGTGGCGCAGTGGCTTAGCGCGTCTGCTTTGGGAGCAGAAGGTCGTGGGTTCAAATCCCACCAGCCCGACAAAGAAAAATTTTTTTCTAAAAACTCTAAATCGAAGATTAAAATTTAATTTTCTATTATCTATCGACTTCGCAAGTCGATAGAAATCGATAATTAATTTGTCTTCTTTCTCTCCCTTCCCAGCCAAAGAAAATCTCAATTGAATATTGTTGATTATTTTATCTTTAAAATCTTCGGAAAGAGAAAAATTTGATAATTCTAAAGTTTTTTCTTTTGATTCGATTACTGGATTTTCCTGGTCTAGCTCAAGAACCGATTCAGGCATTGAACTTGAAGTCGAGGTCGATTTAATTGGAACAATTGATTCGGATGATGACTCTCTTTGGGAATTAATTGTTTGTTCAAGTATTGATTCAGGAATAAATTTTTGTGTTAATCCAGAAGTTGATACTGATGTTGATGTTATTTTAAAAGTATTTTCAGAAGCAGTTTCAATTGTGGTTGTCTCTTCTGCTCTAGCTAAACTAAATTTAAAAAAGTATTGAATTTGTTTAAAAAATCCTATTATTTTTTGAATTTTTAATTGGGCATCATTTGGTGTTTCTAAATTTTTATTTTCATTTTCTAGAACAAAGGGATAAGCAGAATTTTTACTATTAAATTCTTTAAAACTCGCATCTTCTCCCAAATCCTGAGAAAAAACTGATTGAAGATTTTGCCAGTCTCCTGACACTGAAGAAGGGAAAATTTTTATTTTCAAATCATCTTGTTGGGCTTTTACTAACAATTTATTTGTATTATTTGTAAAGCCAAAAAAAATAACTATTATTCCACCATAAAAAATTTTTATATTAATTTGGAATTTTCTTCTCATTTTTTAATTAAAATATTCGCTGGAGCTGATATCTTAACTTAATTATTAATAATTTTATAAATTAATATCGAATCCTTCTTTTTATTTTTTAGGATCTGATATTTTTTATATTTTTTATAATAATACCACCTTTTAAGAAGTCTTTTCAATTTTCATTTTTATTTTATTTTTAAAAAGCCTTGGCTTTTTAATGCTATTTTGGATATTTATTGATTTTACTGTTTTTAAGTTTTTCTTTTAACAATTAAATAATTAAATGGCAATTTTTTAAAAAAGAGAGTATTATAAATAAAAGGCATAAAAAAAATAATTTTTAAAATTGTGAAAAACTTTAAATTACTTCTTTTCTTAGTTATTTTTTTAATAGGATTGTTAATTTATATTTTTTATTTTCAAAAAGAAAAAGTCATTGCCCCTAGCCAGCATCCTGCTATTACTCATCCAATTAGTGGGTGCGCTAAAGAATACGAAAAGATCAATCGTAATCCTTTATTAGGATCTATAGAAAAAAAGTGTTGTGAAGGCTTAATCGAATGGCGAGTTTCCCGATCTTTTTCATATTGTCTCAAACCAACTTTTGGAGAAATAATTGTTATAGAACCTTTAACAGAAAATGTTTTTAGTCCTTTTACCATCTCTGGGAAAGCAAAAGGTAATTGGTTCTTCGAGGGTGAATTCAGGGCAGAATTATATGATAATGAAGACAATCTTATTTCTTCTACTATTTTAACTGCTACTCAAGATTGGATGAAAGAAGACTTTGTTCCCTTTCAAGGAAAAATGGAATTTTCTATTGAGAAAGAAAAAATTAATCAATGGGGAAAACTAAGATTCCTTTCTAACAATCCCTCTGGTTTAATAGAAAATCAAAAAGTTTTTGAAATTCCGATAAGATTTGTTGAAAATAAATCGAAAGCTATTCTTTTATACTTTTATAACCCTAACCAAGACAAAGATTTAAATGGAAATATAAAATGTTCAAAGGAAGGATTAATACCCATAGAAAGAAATATCCCTTTTAGCTCTACACCTATTAAAGACGCTTTAAAAATCTTAATCTTGAAAGGAAAAGAAATTTTAACCGAAGAAGAAAAAAAAGAAGGAATTACTACTGAATTTCCTTTAGAGGGTTTTGATTTAAAATCAATTAATTTAAAAAATGATGGTACCTTAATATTAGAATTTAATGATCCTTTAAATAAAAGCGTTGGTGGAGCTTGCCGAGTAGGGATTTTGTGGTTTCAAATAGAGGAAACTGCTAAACAATTTAAAGAAGTAAAAAAAGTTCAATTTCTTCCTGAATATCTTTTCCAACCTTAATTTTTAGGGCTCATAGTTTAGGGGCAAAACACCGCCTTCGCATGGCGGAGACGGGAGTTCGATTCTCCCTGAGTCCACTTTAAAAACCAAAACAACCAGGGCAATTTGAACACTTGTTTGAACAAGACCGAGAGTTCTTATTAACCCGATATTCCTCACATTCTTTTTGACAATCAGGACAATAAGCTATTTTTTTAAAACACTTTCCGTAAATTTTATCTTCCCAAAATATTTTTTCTCCTTCAGCTTCAAAAATTTTTTGGCAATGCGAACAATAAAATTTCTCCATATTTTATTTTCTTTAATTTTTTAATTATTACAGCCTCTAATTAAGCTGATTTTAAATCATCGAAAAATTTGTTTTTCAAAATTTTATAATCTCTAAAATCTATTTTATCATTATACCTTTTTTTAAAAAAAATTAAAAATTTCTAATTGACAACTAAAAAAAATATAGTTAAAATAAAGTTACTTTTTAAATCTCAAAAAATATGCAAAAGAAAAGAGCCTTTTTAATTTTTTTTATTTTAATTTTCACTCTGCTTTTCAACTTTCCAAGTTTATTAAAGGGCGAAGAAATAGAGAAATCAAAAAGCGTTTTCTTATATTTTTTCTGGGGAAATGGTTGCCCTCACTGTTCTCAAGCTAAACCGTTTTTGGAGGAATTAAAAAAGAAATACCCTCCCTTAGAAATAAAAAGCTACGAAGTCTGGTATTCCAAAGAAAATGCTGATTTATTTAATAAACTATCAAAAGCCTATAACAGCCAAATAAAAGGGGTGCCAACATTTTTTATCGGAGATTTTCCTCCTATTATTGGCTATTCAGAAAATAGAAAAAGTGAAATAGAAGAAAAAGTTATTTATTGCCTTAAAAATTCTTGCCCTGATCCATTAGAAAAAATTCAAAATCCAACTTTACCAAATTCTTCCCCTACCTCTTCAACTGTTTTTTCCCCTGTTCTTTCTTCGGAAAAGCAAAAATTAGAATGTATTTATCTTTTTATTAATGATAATTGTCCTCAATGCGAAACTTTTCTGCCTTTTATTGAAAAAATAGCTCAAAAATATAATTTAGATTTAGAAATTTATAATGTTAAAGATAAAGGTAATCTAGAATTATATAATAAACTTCAACAATTTTATGGTCTTAATTACTCGGGTTTCCCCATGGTGTTTCTGGGAAATACTTATTTAGTGGGAGATAAACGAATAAAAGACAATCTAGAAAATATCATTAAAGAGTGCCTTAGAAAAAACTGTCCCTGTCCTGTCTCTGAATTAAAACAAACCCTTACTCAAATGCCCAACCCAAAAACATTTACCCCAGAAGAAAAAACAATTATTAAATTTAATCTTTTAAATAAAGAATTTAAAATTTCATCAAAAAACTCATTGCTTTTAGCGGGTTTAATTTTAGGGCTGGCTGATGGTATTAATCCTTGTACTTTTTCTGTCCTTATTTTTCTTTTAAGTTATCTTTTAGCAATTGGTTCCCCAAGAAGAGCCTTAAAAATCGGTTTTGTCTTTGTTATCGGAGTCTTTCTAGCTTATTTCTTGTTTATGTTGGGATTATTAAATCTAATTTCTATTATTAGCTTTATTCAAAAAATTAAAATAACTGTTGGAATTATAGCCTTAATTTCTGGAATACTAATGGTTAAAGACTTCTTCTTTTATGGCAAAGGGATTTCTTTAGAAATTCCAAAATTTGCCAAACCAACGCTAGAAAAATTAATGAAAAAAGGGACCCTTCCCTCTGTTTTTATTTTGTCAATTCTAGCATCTTTAGTTGATCTTCCTTGTACTTCTGGTTTACCTTTAGTTTATACTACTATCCTGGCTCAAAAAAATGTGATTTATCAATTCTATCTTTTATGGTATAACTTTTTCTTTGTTTTACCTTTAATTATTATTATTCTTTTAATCGGCTTTGCCCTCACAAAAGCCCAAAAAATAGAAAAATGGCGTTTATCTTTTAGAAGATATATGAGACTTATTTCTGGTAGTTTACTTTTAATATTAGCTTATCTTCTCTTAAAACAAATTATTTAATATGAATTTTTTTGAGAAAATTTTAGGAGGAAATATTTTATACTATCCTGGTTGTCTGACTAAATTTGTTTTAAGGGATTTCCAAGAAAAATACAAAAAAATTTTAAGAAAATTAAACATTGATTTTATTGAATTGAAAGAGCTAGAGGTTTGTTGCGGATCCCCTGCTTTAAAGGCAGGTTATTTTGAAGATTTCAAAAAATTAGCCGAAAAAAATTATCAAATTTTTAAAGAACATGGGGTAAAAAAAATTATCACCAATTGTCCGGCTTGTGCTTTGGTTTTTAAAACAGAATATCCAAAAGCATTAAAAGAAAAATGGGATTTAAAGATAGAGCATATTAGTCAAACAATATTTTTAAAAACATCATCAAAAAAAGAAAAAATAAAAAATTCAATAAAAAATAAAAAAGTTACTTATCATGATCCTTGCCATTTAGGTAGACAAATGGGAGTCTTCGATGAACCAAGAGAAATTATAAAAAATCTTGGTTATGAAATAGAAGAAATGGAATTAAATAAAAACAATTCTTTTTGTTGTGGAGGTGGAGGAGGAGTTATTAATAACGAACCAGAATTAGCTAAAAAAATTGCCTTTGATAGAATAAATCAAGCTAAAAAAACAAAAGCTGAATTCTTATGTACTACTTGTCCATTATGTTATCTTCACTTAAAAGAAAATAGTCCTGATTTTGAAATTAAGGAATTATCTCAACTTTTTGAGGAGCTAGATTAAAATTTTAAATAAAAATTTAAAATAATAAAATAATAATGAATTATAAAAAAGGATCCTTTTATATCATTATTACTCTTTGTCTTTTATTGGTTGGTTTTTTATACTGGCCAAAACAAAATCAGAAAATTAACAATAAAATTAATGAAGAAATAACAGAAGAAAAGCAAATAGAAAATATTATTCCTTCAGAAAATGTTATTAAATTACCTGAGCCAAGAAAAAAAAGCAATACCTCATTAGAAGAAGCTTTATTAAAGAGAAGATCTATCAGGGAATATAAAGAAGAATCTCTTTCTTTAGAAGAAATATCTCAAATTTTATGGGCAGGGCAAGGAATCACTGATCCTCAAGGACTTCGAACTGCTCCTTCAGCCGGCGCTCTTTACCCTTTAGAGATTTATCTTAATGTTTCAAATGTTAATAATTTAAAAGAAGGAATTTATAAATACAATCCCCAAAATCATGAGTTAATTCAAATAAAAGAAGGTGATAAAAAAATAGAAATTTATAATTCTGGTCTTCAGCAGTCAGCTATTAAAAACGCTCCTTTGATTATAATCATCTCGGCAGTTTTTGAAAAAACTACTTCTAAATATGGCGAAAGGGGAATTCGTTATGTTTATATGGAAGCTGGCCATTGCGCTCAAAATATTTACTTACAAGCTACTGCTTTAAATTTAGGAACTGTCACCATTGGTGCTTTCGATGATGAAAAGATAAAACAAATATTAGAATTTAAAAATAATGAACAGCCTTTATATCTAATGCCCATTGGTAAAATCAAAAATGATTAAAAAGTAAAATATGGGAAAAATTTTTCTTTCTGAAAAAACAAAAAAAATTTTATGGACTTTTGTCTTAGAATATAAAACCAAAAGAGAAAGAGCTCTTTTGAAAAATAATTTAGAATACGAAAAATTTAGAGAAGAACTTTTCAAAATTAAGAAAAAATCTATAGAAAATATTGATATTTTAAAGCAAAAAACCATTAAATCTTTAAGAGAAAATGGGGTGGAGGTTATTGAAGTAAAAAACGATAAAGAAGCGAGAGAAATAATTAAAGATTTAGTCAAAGATAAAAAGAAAATTATTAAAACTAAAACAAATGCTTTTCAGGAAATAGAAGGTGATAATTTTTTAAAAGACAAAGAATTAATAGAAACAGATTTAGGAGATTTTATTTGCCAATTAATGGAAGAAAAAGAATCTCATCCAGTTTTACCTGCTGTTCATTTAGACCCAGAAGATATTTCAAGAAAAATTAAAGAGAAGTTTCAAAAAACAGTCGAACCTAAGCCAGGAAAAATCGCTGGGGCAATTCGAGAAATCCTTCGGGAAAAAATCAAGGAAGCAGAAGTAGGAATTACTGGAGCTAATGCAATCACTTCTGATGGACGATTACTCATTTTAGAAAATGAAGGCAATATTTCTCTTGTTTCCCGCTGGCCAGAAACTCATATTATTATTTCTGGTTTTGAAAAAATTGTTGAAACTATTGAAGAAGGATTAAAAATAGTAAAAGCTTCTGCTATTTTTGGAACAGGTCAAGATTTTCCAGTTTATGTTTCTATTATTTCTGGCCCCTCAAAAACAGCTGATATTTTAAACCAAACAATTATCGGTGCTCAGGGACCAAAAAAAGTATTTTTAATTTTACTTGATAATGGCCGAGAAAAATTAATCCAAGAAGGATTCCAAGAGCTCCTTTATTGTATTAATTGCGGAGCTTGTCTTAATTTTTGTCCTGTGTTTCATCAAATTGGGAGATATTATGGAGATAAATATTTGGGCTCCAAAGGGGTAATATTTTCAGCTTTTTCTCAAAATCTTAAAAAAGCCATTTCAGGGAATTGCTTTGCCTGCACTTTATGCTCAAATTGTTATTACCAGTGCCCAGTCAAAATCAATCTTCCTGAATTAATGAAAAAATTAAGAAACTTTTTAGAAAAGGAAAATCTTCAAACAAAAGAAAATCAAGAAATGATAGAAAAAATTAGACAATTTAATAATCCTTTTGGTAAAATTGAAGAAGGAGAAATTCCTAAAAAAATGTATTGCTGTTAATTAATTTTAAAAATATGTTTAACCTAAGTAATAAAGTAGCAATTATTACTGGTGCCCGGCGAGGCATGGGAAGAACCCATGCTCTAACACTCGCTAAAGCAGGAGCTAAAGTAGTAGTTGCTGATATCTCATTCTCGGACTGCGAAAAAGTAGTCCAAGAAATAAAAAATTTTGGAGGGGAAGCATTGCCTTTGAAATGTGATGTTAGAAATAAAAAAGAAATCGAAGAATTAATTAAAATAGTTATTAACCAATGGGGAAAAATTGATATTCTAGTCAATAATGCCGGCATTTGCCAATTTAAATCCTTTTTAGAAATTACCGAAGAAGATTGGGATCAAACAATAAATATAAATTTAAAAGGATATTTTTTAATGGCTCAAGAAGTGGCCAAAGAAATGACCAAACAAAAAAGAGGTTCAATTATTAATATCGCCTCAATAGCAATGGGACAAGTAGGCATTGGTTTTTCAAATCTTGTTCATTATTGCGCTTCAAAAGGAGGAATTGTGGCGATGACAGAAGCAATGGCTTTAGAATTAGCGCCCTATAATATCCGGGTAAATGCCATTGCTCCTGGCGCCATTGATACCCCAATGGTTGATCCTTTAAAAGTTGATCCCCAAATCCTTAAAAATACCTTAAATAGAATTCCCCTCCATCGTTTAGGAAAACCAGAAGAAGTTTCTAATTTAGTTTTATTTTTAGCCTCTGATGAATCTTCTTATATCACTGGTTCCACATTTGTTATTGATGGAGGATGGTTATCTAGTTAGAATTGGTTATTTTATCATTAAGAAAATATTTTCATAAATTTGTCAAGAGGGAAGACTAACTTGACAAATTTATTTTTTTATGTTTTATTTTTTTATCACCTTAGAAAGGAAGTGAAAAAAAAGTTCTTTGAAATGATTAAAAAAGCAATTCTTTTTTTATGTGTAATCTACTCTGCTGCCAGTATTTATAAGTTCTTTCTTGAAAAGGCTTATAAAATATTAGATGCAATCTATAATCCTAATTTTCCAACTACCTTTTCAATTGATAAAGGAATGATCGCTTTTGCTATTTACTTTCTACTTATAGTAATTTTGATAGCAGAAATTTATGTAATCTTGTGGTTATTCTCCAAACGTAAGAAAAAGGAGGGCTGAAGCCCTCCTTTTCAATTTGTTTCACGTGAAACATTTTTACTTTGTTTCACGTGAAACATTTCAATTAATTACTTTGTTTCACGTGAAACATTGTGTGAAACAAAGTGTGAAACACTGATAAATAAAGGATTTTTGGCTTTTGGACCATAAAAGGTATTAAATTTGTTTCACGTGAAACATTTTAAAAATGTGATTTGTTTCACGTGAAACAAACTTTATAATAATAAAAGAGGGGCTAAATATTAGCCCCTCTTGAAAAATTCTCTTCTAGTGCTTTTAGACTATACCAATTAATAGTAAAAACATTCTGTAAATATTTATGGGATAAAAAAGGATATTTTTTAAATATAATCTCTAGGATTTTTTCTGCCTCTTTTTCATATAATCTCTTTTTACGTAATAATCTTTTTCTTATCAGGATCGCAGCAAAATAGAAAGCTTTATATCGACTATATCTATCCTTATCTGATTTGCTGACATAGTATTTATAGGAAAGCTTAGCGCTTACATAATCGCTTTTCAACCTTGCTATCTCTGAGATTACCAGTTCTTTGGGTCTTCTTAACCATATTTCTTGGAATTTCTCCCTTTTCATTTTCTAACCTCCTTTGTTAATTTGTTTCACGTGAAACATTTCAAGATAATGACTTTGTTTCACGTGAAACATTGTGTGAAACAAAGTGTGAAACACTGATAAATAAAGGATTTTTGGCTTTTGGACCATAAAAGGTATTAAATTTGTTTCACGTGAAACATTTTTAAATACGTGATTTGTTTCACGTGAAACAAATTAATTAATAATTTTTCCCCAATTTATCCACAAGCCTTTTTAGTTCTAGTAGAGAAGGGAAACCCTCTTGACAAAATTAACAATTTATTTTATTTAATATTTTCTTTGATCTTTTTAACTAATTTTAAAGAACTAATTGAATTTATAATAAAAAAAATATATTTTTGTCAAGGAAAATCAACTTCTTGATTTATATAATGATTAACTTGATATTTTAAAGGTTTAAAATTTGAAATTAAAATTGCCACTAAATCAAAACGCCACTTAACCTCTTCATATCTATTTTTTAGGAAATAGCTTAAAATAGCCTTTTTAATTTTTTGCTTTTTAAAAAATGTCAAATTCTCTTCTGGTAAAATCAAGGAATTGCTTTTACTTGTTTTTACTTCGATAAAAACTAATTCTTTAGTTTTTTTATCAAAACAAATAATATCAATCTCTCCCCATTTCTGACGAAAATTTTTCTCAATTATCTGATAACCTTTCTTTTTTAAATAACGAACGGCCAATTTTTCGCCGTAGTTACCTATTTTCTTTTCCATAATTAAAAATCTATTTCTAAAACCAACGAAGTTTTAATAGCTATTCTTTTTTTAGCAATCCCGGCTGGCCAACAACTCTGTAAAATTAGAAGGGGTTTTTCTTCTTTTGGAAAAACCATCTCTGTTGTCTGGCCTCCTTCTGACCAAGGAAGAAAAATTTTTGAATCCTCTACTTCAAAAACTAATCCCTTTTTCTCCCAAATTACATAAACCTTGTCTCCTTTTTTCAATTCTCCTAAAAGAGAAAAAACGGTCTTATAATTTCCTTCTTGCCAAGGATATTGAGAAGAATGGCCAATAATAATTGAATATCCCTTTCCCGGAATATCGCTTTTGGGGAAAAGGACAACTCCTTCTTTTAGCTTTTTATAAATTAAATTTAAATCTAAATTATTAACAACAATTATTGGCGCTTTAATATCAAATTTTTCTAAAATCAGAATTTTTCGGCCTTGATATTGGGAAAAATATTTTTTTAAATTATCTTTTAAAATTTCTTTCTCTTTTTTTTCGTTTATTTGATTATCAAAATTAGAAGGGGAAATAAAAACAGGAGGAGAAACAACCTCTGTTTTTATTTCTTGAAATAAATTTTTAATCTTAAAAGAAAAAATATCAAAAATCCCTAATCCAATAAAAAGGAAAAAATTAATTAGAAAAAACCCTAAAAAAATAATCAAGAAAAATTTTAAATCTTTAAAGTTCATAGAATTTTCCTCATCTTATCATAAAAAACAAAAAATGAAAAATTGACATATTTTTATAAATGTTTTATGATTTATTATCTTCGCTCTTTAAAAATTTATTAATAAGGAGGTGTTTTAAAATGTGGTGGAGATTAGCTTTAATTATTGGAGGAGCATTTCTTTTTTTGATGGTATTTTTTACCATAAAAACCATAATGATCATTAAAGCCCTTCATCAATTCCACTTTCCATTACCAGAAATTAATTTTCTCCAAAATAAAAAGAAAGAATAAAGGAAAAAGCCCCCTTTAAGGGGGCTAAAAATTTACCAATAATAAAACACTACTTCTGCGGGGTAGCCTATTCTTGGGTAGCCTATTTCCGTATGACTGGCTACCCCGTATTCGTCTATAACCTGAACTACTACTGGCCCACACCGAACTGGAATGGTAACGGAGCTCAAACAGAGGAGGTAAACCCCTGTATTTTTCCCATCAACCCAAACGTATCCCCAAACATCAGGGCTGGCTGATGTTACAGTCAACCAACACTGCTGCGACTGCTGAGGCTGGCAGCATTGCTGCGAAGGCTGCTCTACCACAATACAACCACTTATTAGCATTACAGCCAAAATTAAAATCCATAATACTACTCCTACCCTCATTCTGCACACCTCCTAATTAATTTTAAAGTGCTATTAAAAGTAAATCATAAATTTTATAATTTGTCAAGAGGGTTGATTTTTGGCTTTTTTTTTGTTAAACTTTAAAAGTTTTAAGGCGCCATCGTCTAACCCGGATAGGACACGGGGCCTTCAATCCCGGAATATGGGTTCAAATCCCATTGGCGCCGCTATCATTTTAAACTTTTTTATTTTTAAATGATTATTTCAATTTAAAATGATTATTTTAGGAATAGAAACTTCTTGCGATGAAACTTCTATTGCTTTCTTAAAAGTTCAAAATCAAAAAAAGAAAGGGAAAATAATTATTCAGTCTCTTTCCAATGTTGTTGCTAGCCAAATCAAAATTCATCGAAAATACGGAGGAGTTGTCCCAAAATTAGCCTGCCGAGCTCATGCCCAAAATATAGACATAGTTTTCAAAAAAGCTTTAGAAGAAGCATTTTCAAAAGAAAAAGACATTCAAAAAATATTTTCTCAAATTAATTTAATTGCTGTGACTAATCGTCCTGGACTGGAAATAGCTCTTTTAATTGGGGTTAATTTCGCAAGAACTTTAAGCTGGTAT
>Ga0209809_1002272_pt1 | contig 13900 bp, 10 predicted proteins | sample YNPMSTMetaG_FD_186172 | JGI IMG/M metagenome (GOLD analysis project Ga0209809, IMG submission 186172) | Anoxygenic and chlorotrophic microbial mat microbial communities from Yellowstone National Park, USA - YNP MS-T MetaG (SPAdes) (version 2) ... | reverse complement strand
CAATTTGTTACACGAATGGTTGCACTCGGAAGGTCTCAACTAATTGCAACGGTAAATCCTCAGTCTCCAGATTATGAATATCGCGTTGCGGCACTTGTTAGAGAAATTGAAAGATATCCGAGAAGAGATATCACATTAAAACGAGCAACTGGAGAAATTATAAAACTTGATCTTGAAAAATTTAGATTAACCGGTGACTTCTCTCATAATCCATACTTGAAAAATGACGATGTTTTAATTTTCCCCAAATATGATGAATTCAAAGATTTTATCAGGATAGAAGGTGCAGTGAATAATCCCGGTCGTTTCCAGTTTATGGAAGGAGATAAAGTTGAAGATGCAATTATTTTAGCTCAGGGATTAGATCCAGCTTATGAAAATGTTAAAGAAATGGAAATTTATCGATTGACTTATGACGGTGAGCTGGATACAATAATTAGATTACCATTTGATCCAAAATTCAAACTGCAAAGAGGAGATAGAGTTAGAATTCTTGGAATTGCTCCACAGAAGAATGATTACACTGCATACATTGCCGGTGAAGTCAATCAACCTGGAACAATAATTCTTCCAAAGAATGGTTTACCACTTCGAGAAGCTTTTAAACAAGTTGGAGGTATTAGAGAGACAGCTGATTTATCTAGAACAGAATTAATCCGAGGTGCTAATGCATTTCGATCAATTTTCTTTTCAGAGCCATTTGAGGAATTGATGATGAGACGAATGGCTAATATCAAAGAAGAAGACTCATTAAATTTTCTGATAGATAATAAGTTAAGATTTTCTCGTGGTGTAGCTGCTTATGATTTCACAAAATTGAAATCTGAGATTGTGGACACAGATACTTTAATTGTAAGAGATGGTGATTATATTTTCGTCCCACCTAAGGTTGACCTTGTATATGTTTTTGGTCAGGTTAACAATTTTGGTTATGTAAAATATGTACCGGGAAAAGATTATAGATATTACATAGAACAAGCTGGTGGATTAGGTCAAACAGCAAAAGATGAAATTTACTTAATTAAAGGTAAATCAAGAGCCTGGATAAAACTAAGTGATAAAGAAAAAGAAGAAGTGGAACCTGGAGATTTTATCTGGGTTCCCAAAAAACCAATTCGTGATTTTGATTATTATGTCGAGCGAGTTGGATTTATTGGAAGTATCGTTACTGGGATTATGACAACACTAATTTTATTGTTGAAGTAATAATTTATAGGAAGCTAATGAAATATAACATCCTTGACTTAATTGAAAAGATAAAACTTAGAAAGAAAATAATAATTTCATTTACTTTGTTTGGTTTAATTTCATCTTCAATCATAGCTTTTTTATTACCAAACATATATTATTCATATTCTGTGATAAAACCTAGTGAGGATTCAGGTGTTAACATTTTATCTTCTGTTCTAGGAGCAAAAGGTCTAAGTGGTATTCAGAGAAATCTCAGTATAGGGAATTTGCAATATTCTGACCTGGATTACTTTAAAACTTTGATTTTAAGCAGAAGCATTGCAATAAGGTTAATAGATGAATTCGATTTAAGAAATGTTTATAGACAGAAATATTACTTCAAGACGATTAATGAACTTCATCAAAATACAACAATTCAATTGGATAATAAGTCAAATGTTTTAATTGTAGGAGTATATGATGAAAAGCCTGAAAGAGCATATTTAATGTTAAATAAATATTTAAATCTCTTAGATAGTTTGGTTAAGAACATCAAAAAAGAAAATTTAATAGTTGATTATGAAATTTTAGAATCAAGGTATTTATTTTATATTCAAGAATTGCAATCTTTTGAAGATAGCATGAAACAATTTCAGCAGAAATATGGAATTATAATTCCAACTGAACAATACACCGCAGCCATTAATACCATCTCTGAATTGGAAATTCAAAAAACAATTATGGAGCTAGAGCTAGATAAAATGAATAAATTAAAAGGAGTAAATTCACCAGAATCGCAGTCATTAAGAGAACAAATAAAATTTATGAAAGACAAAATAAATTCATTAACAATGAATATTGATTCAAAAGATAGATTTAAGTTTATCCCCTCATTCAATTTAGCACCTGAAATTCTTCTCATTTATTCTAGACTCTTTCAAAATATCCAAATAAGACAAAAATTGATTGAATTTATTTATCCCTTATATGAACAATTAAAAATGGACTTAAAAAAGGAATCGCCTGCTTTTATAGTTATAGATAAGCCGTTTATACCAGAATATAAATCAAAACCTAAGAGAGCTATAATTATTCTTACTGGCACTTTTTTAATGTTTATCTTCAGTTTTATTTATATTTATCTAATTGAATTTTGGAATAAGAATAAAAATCTAAATAAAAGTGATTCAGACAATAGTTTCTAAGTTTTCTTTCTTTGATAAGAGACTCATCATTTTATCAATTTTTATTTTATTTCAAGTCCTTTATTCAATCTTAATAGGATTAGAAATCATTCCTGCTCTAATCATTTTAACAGCGTTTTTAATTCTTCTGATAGGTCTTTTTTATCCTGAGTATTTAATTTTTTCAACATTGATTCTGACTTTGGGAATTGAGGGTAAATTAATTGAAAATTTTGTACTCTTTAGGTTTTTGGGCTTTAATTGGTACTTAATGGATATTTTTTTCATAACGATACTTTTATTCTTTTTAATAAGGTTTGATTTGATATTATATAATTTTCGAATAGATAGATTTTTATTAATAATATTATTATTTCAGATTTATTCTTTGTATTCTTCCTACAGGGGTTTACAAGCGGGCTATGAGCTTCAAGCAATATTTTATGATTATAGAAGTTTTTTTTACTACTTATTTTTTTTCTTCACCTTTTTATTAATAGATGAGAAAAAGAAAGTTATTCAATTTACTCAGGTTCTTTTAGCAATAGTAGTTTTGAAATGTATTGTTGATAGTTATCTATCTTTATTTGTATTTAGCCCCACCTTTAATGTTGAAACTCGGGAAATGTTAAACTTTGCTAGACTTTTAGGATATAATGAAATAGTTTATATGTTTTCATTTATTGGATTTTTCATATTGTTTTTCTTTACAAAAAATAATGTTAATAGAATTTTTTACTTGTTACTGCTGATGTTTTCTTTTCTAGCTCTATATCTTAGTTATACAAGAGGAAGTTGGCTTTCAACAATTGTAAGTTTATTTATAGGTGTGATTTTAATAGTTTTCTACAACTCATCTATAATTAATTTAAGGAATATCGTTATAGCTTTATTTACTATTTTAACTTCTGTTTTGTTATTTAATTTGATTGGTATTATTAATTTAGAAATATTAATCAAAAGAATTTCAAGTTTCTCCATAAGCAAAATTGATATATCGAATTTGGGTAGATTAATTGAGTATGCAAGCGCAATTGAAGCATTTTTACAAAATCCATTGTTTGGAGTTGGTCTCGGATATTTCTTTGTTTATTTTGCCCCAGGTATTGGTCCTATCGCCTCAATTTACTGCCACAATTCTTACCTTTATATATTATCTAAAATGGGATTAATTGGATTAATTTTATTTTTATCATTGATTATATACATACTATTACCAATTATTAAAGTGGCTAAAAGATTTTATTCTGATGAATTTTACCAGTATAGTTTTATTTTTTTACTAATTTTTTTAAGCGTAGTAATAAAATCATTTACAACTTGGCATTTAAATACTGTAACGATTGCTCCATTTATTGGAATGAGCTTTGGTGTTTCATTGACAATTAGAAAATGCTTATATGAAGATGAAGGAAGGGCATAAATTTTTAATTAATAATTTATTTGTTTATTCATCAAGAATTTTTTCAAAGATTATTACTTTTTTTCTTTTCGTCTATCTGGCTAGAAAATTATCAGTTCAAGATTTTGGAAATTTAACATTATTAACGACAATCACATCTATTTTAGTTTTTTTGCAAGACCTTGGAACAAGCAATGTAATTGTTAGGGCTGTATCTAGAAGGAAAGAAACATTTTTTAATTATTTCATTAATGTCATTCTATTAAAATCTTTTATTGCTGTTCCAATAATTCTAGCCTTTTTGATTCTATATAAAGTAAATATTTACTCTTATTTTAATCTTTTCGTTTTTGCATTTCTTTCTGTTGGAATTATAGCTGAATCGTTTTTAATGTCTGGTGTAAAAACATTGGAAGGTTTAGAGAGATTTCAAATATCGAGTGGTTTGGTTTTATTAGAAAGAGTTTTAATAATTTCTTTCTTATTATTTTTTTCGTCTTTTTTTGTTGGAATAGTAAGTTATTCTTTGAGTTATTTATTGTCTAATGCAATAATTTTTTTTGTTGTTCTCTTAATATTAAATAAGAAAATTAATGATGATAATGATAATGTATCTACTTATAGAATTCGCTCTATTGTAAAGGAATCTTTTATTTTCTATTTGTTTGGGATTTTTTCAATTATTTATAATAGGATAGATGTATTTATTCTAAATTTTTTTCATTCTAGTGAATTGGTAGGCATTTATAAGGTAATGTATCAAACTATTGAGGCTCTTTTTTTTATTCCACTGAGTTTTAGCATAAGTTTATTACCTTTTTTATCAAGAATTTATAAGCAAGATTTAAATTTTTTTAAAGAATTGGTAAATCTTGTTTTTATTTTTATGTTGTGTGTTGGTTTGGCTATGAGTTTATTCCTTTATCAGAACTTTATGGAAATTATTAGCTTCATATATGGTTCAAAATATACTGTCTTTGATAGAAAGTTAGGCGTTATAGTTTTCTTGATACCTCTTTTTTATATGAGTAATGTAATGGGCAATATTTTAATAGCCACTTTTAATGAAAAATATCAATTAATGGCAATAATAATTGGAACGATTTTTAAGTTAATTATTTTGGGATTGTTTACTCAAAATTATGGTCTGGTAAGTGTAATAACCGCATTATTAATAGGAGAATTTCTATGCGTAATAATTCAATTTTATGGTGCAAGAAATTTTCTTAAAATCTCATTCAAAAATTTTGGTCAAGGAATAACTCTATTTGTCTTACTTTTTATTCTTCAAATTCTAACTAAAGAAATTCTCTTATCTTTATTACTACTAACTCTATCGATTTTAATAATCACTTTTTATAGTTATAAATATTATAGAAAATTTATATGAAAAATAGTTCAAAACATCTTATTAGTTTTTTGATAGTAAATTATAAGACTGAAGAGATGGTTTGCGAATTAATTAAGAGTATTAAAAACTACATTAAAAAATATAAGTATGAGATTTTGATTTTTGATAATTCATATTCTAAGAATTCAATTATAAATAGTGTACAAGACTCTAATGTTCAGGTTTTTAATGTTGAAAAAAATATAGGTTTTGTAAAAGCGAATAATATTTTATTTCAAAATTCTAAAGGTGACATTGTGGTTTTATTAAATAGTGATACTTTATTAATTAACGATAGTTTAGAAAAGATTTTTGATTTTTTGGTGATGAATGGTAATCTTGGGATTGTTGGACCAAAATTATTAAATGCTGATTTAACCTATCAAGAATCATTTTATCGCTTCCCGACTTTAATTACAACTATTTGTGAATTAATTTTTCTCTCAAAAAAAGCCTATGATTACAAATTTGATATAAACGAAATCCAAGATGTTGATGTAATTAAAGGTGCCTGCATAATTTTTAAAAGGGAAATATTGAAAGATGAATCTCCTTTTGATGAATCCTTTGAAATGTATTCTGAAGAAGTGGATTTATGTTTCAGGGTCAAGAAAAAAGGATATAAGAATATATATTATCCCTTTTCTCAGGTAATTCATTTTGGTGGAGTTAGTTCAAATTACGATGATAAAACAATATTTTACACAAATTATAACTATTATAAAAGCAAAAGACTTTTTTTCAAGAAACACAAAAGTAAGTATCAATTTTTTTTATATGATTTGATTATTTTTTGTTCACTCATTGAAAGAGTATTTATTTTTTTTATCATTTTTAGATTTTCAAAGTCAGCCTTCTTTCTAAAGATTTTAATGAAGATTTATTTCCATGAATAATTAATATTTTATATGTTAAATGTTATTCAAATATCAACCGTTATTCCACCACAAAAAGATGGAGTTGGTGCATCAGCTATAAAAATTCATAAGTTACTAAAACAAAATAAAGTAGTCTCTAAAATTTTGACAACAAGATTTTTTTCAAATCATCAAGACGATGAATTTTTTTATTACCTTGATAAGTGGAGTTATGAATACATAGATTATAAACTCAAGATATTAAAGAAACAGGGTGCCGAAATTGTCATTTTTCATTATCCCACTCCATTATTAAACAGGAATGTTCATATCATAGATTTAATTTTTTCTATTATTAAAAACAGGTACAAACTTTTTTTATTTCTTCATGAATATGCTTACTATTCCTGGAAAGGTAAAATATTAATTCTATTAATATGCCTTTTTTCAAAAAAAATTCTTACTCCAGATAGGGTTAATTTTTTATTACTCTCTAAAATTAAAATCCTAAGCAGAAAAATTAATTTTTTACCAATAGGTTCAACATTTACAGATGAAGAAGTAAATATTCTTAAATATAATGAGGTTCAGATAGGAGATAAATTGAGAGTATGTTATTGGGGATTAATTATGAAAAGCAAAGGTCTCGAAAACTTAGTGATTGAATTAGAAAAAATGGATAATGAATTTTTTGAATTCTCGGTGATAGGTGATTTACCGTATAATTACAAATTTGAAGATATAAAGATTTATGAAATGATTATTCACTCTGAAAGAATTAAATTTTACGGATTTTTAGAAAATGAAGAATTGATTAAAAAATTAAGTGAAATCGACATTGTCATTTTACCTTTTGAAGATGGTGTTACAGAACGAAGAGGTAGTTTTATGTTATCAATGCAAGTTGGGAAGGTTGTAATAACCAGTAGACCAAAAATCACTATACCAGATTTAATAGATAAAAAAAATGTTCTGTTTTTTGATAATATCAAAGAGATAAGAGAAATTTTGTATAAGTTATTTAATAGCAAAGAAACATTGAAAGAGATTTCTGAAGAAGCAAAAAAATGGTATAATCAACATTATAATGATAAAGTGTTTATAAATAGATTAATAAATGCATTGAAATGAAAGTGAGAAAATTAAAAATTTTAGAAGTTGCTCCACAATTGCCCATACCGCCAATTGATGGTGGGAAGATTAGTATTTACGGTCAATTAAAATCTTTAGCTTCACGAGGACACGAGATAGACTTTGTTTGTTATAAAAATTATAAAACATCTAATGAAGAAATAATAGAATTACTAAAGTATAGTTATCCCACGCTGATTAATTTAAATACTAAAAATAATTTGGTCAAAGCCTTTATCAATCTTTTCAGTTCTAAGCCTTATAATGTATCAAAATACATAAGTAAAAAACTTCTAAAAGCTATTGAGATAAATTTAATAGATAAAGATTTTGACATTATAATAATTGACCATATTCATATGGCTTGGGTAGTTGATTTTATTCGTCAACTGACTCATTCACCAATCGTTTTAAGAGAACATAATTTTGAGTCTGATATCATTTATCGATATTTCAAGACTTGTAATAACTTCATATTAAAAGGATACTTGTTTAATCAGTACAAAAGAATTATAAATTATGAAACATCTTTAGCTCAGAAATTTGACAAAGTAATAATGATTTCAAAAGCGGATGAAGAAAAAATTAAATCCTTTAATCCACACATTGACACAATAACAATTCCTTGTGGTGTTGATGAAGATTTATTAAAGCATAAGGCTTATAATAATTACAAGTTAAAATATTCACTATTTCATATAGGTGATTTGGGTTGGTATCCTAATTTGGATGGTTTAAAATGGTTTATTCATAAAGTCTTTCCATTAGTATTAAAAAAAATTCCAGATGTAAAACTATTTATTTATGGTAAAAATTGTAATAGACTTAAGATATCCAATAACTTGAAGAAAAATATTGTTATTAAAGGATTTGTTGAAAATTTAATAGACGAAATAAAAGATAAGGAAATCGGTATAATACCATTAAGAATTGGTAGTGGAATTAGAATCAAAATTTTGGAACTGATGGCTCAAGGACATTGTCTTGTTAGTACTTCAATTGGATGTGAAGGAATTGATGTGAACGATGGAAAAAATATAATTGTAGCTGATAGTGAAAATTATTTTGCTGAAAAAATTTTCTATCTTTTTACAAATGATGATGCAATCAGAAGCATAGGATTAAACGCATCTAATTTTATTAAAGAAAATTTTCTTTGGAAAGATATAGTTAAAAAATTTGAATCGTTATTTTTTAATTTGATTGAAGATAAGTCAAAAACTTTTAAAGATTAGGTTGTTAATAATTTTTTTAGTTAATGCTCATTCTAAATTCAATAAACAAATTTTTTGTTCTGATGCTTCTTAATTTATTTGTGAATAAAATTTTGAATGTAAAAAGTTTTTTATATCTGCGTTAAAAATTGAGAAGTTATAATTAATGCTAAAATTTTTTTAGATATTTACTTTGACATTCATATTTATCAATTTTTAGTTTTTCGAAAGAATCTGTGAACCGCCTATTGAACTTATTAACTATAAATTACTAGTAACTGCGTCAAACAGAATGCTGCTTGAAAAATAATTTTAGATTAAGTTGCTATTTTAAATTAAGTAAGTCGTTGAATGAGTTTTAATTTAAATAAACTTAGCTAACAGTGAAAGCTCTTTTTTAGATTAAATTTTTTATTAATTAAATACTCAACGAGATTCGTAAAGTCGGTGAATATTTTTGAATTTTTGGATTTGATAAAAAAATTAGATTTTGAATAAAACAGAGATAAAATTGTTTGAAACTATATTAAAAATACTTTTCTGGTTTTTTGTCTTTCTTATAATTAATACTTACTTACTCTATCCTTTATTGATTCGGTTTTTATCTAAGTTTAAATCTATTTCACAAGAGGTAACTGAAGACTATTTTCCATCAGTATCAGTTCTAATTTCTGCTTATAATGAAGAAAAAGTGATTGAGCAAAGAATCAAGAATCTATTAGAACAAAATTATGACAAAAATCTAATTGAAATTATTATTGGTTCAGATTGTTCAAGCGATAAGACAAATGAAATATTAAATAGGATATCTAATGAATATTCACAAGTGAAGTCATTTTTATTTAATAAACGCCGAGGAAAAGCCGGTGTGTTAAATGAATTGGTTCGATATGCGACAAGTGAAATTTTAGTCTTCACCGATGCAAATACGGAGTTCGATAGAAATGCAATTAAAAATTTGGTAAAGCATTTTAAATCACCATTGATTGGTGGTGTTAGTGGGAAGCTAGTGCTTATCGAGAAAAAAGTTCATCAAGAGAAGGGGGTCGAAGAAAAAAAGTATTGGGAGTATGAGACCTTCATTAAGAAATCTGAAGGAGATTTAGGAATTTTAATAGGTGCAAATGGAGGCATATTTGCCATTAGAAAAAATTTGTTTTCCGAAATTCCACTTGATAAACCTGTTACCGATGATTTTTTTCTCTCTCTTTCGGTAATTAAGAAAGATTATAAATTTATTTATGAAACTTCGGCTATAGCTTATGAGGAAGTTGCAAAAGATTTAAGTTCAGAATTTAAACGGAAGATAAGATTTGCTGCAACCAATTTTCAGACAATTGCATTTTTTAAATCTTTACTCTTAAATAAAAATTTAATTGTTTCTTATGCTTTTTGGTCGCATAAAATTCTTCGTTGGTATTTACCAATAATTTTATTAATAGTCTTTGTACTAAATTTTTTACTAATTTCGGCTGGCAAAATTTACTTGATTATATTTCTTATTCAGTTGTTGTTTTATCTCTTGGCATTTGTTGGTTACTTATTCATTAAATTCAAAGTGCGTCTTGGTTTGCTCTCGTTGATATTTTATTTTTTAATGACAAATATCGCTCTTTTAATTGGCTTCCTTAAATTTTTGAGGAAAAAACATTCGGTTATCTGGCAATCAACTGAAAGGTAAGAATGTCGAAATCCATTGAAAAAATTCTTTTGCTAATCACGGATTTCATAACCATCAATTTAGCTTACATTCTTTATTTCTACTTCCGTGTAGAAACGGGTTGGTTCAATTTGATTTCTAAACCTGAATTTCTTCTTCCAATGATTGTGATTTATTTCTATTGGTTTATGATTTTTTTGTTTGTTGGAATGTATCGAACTTGGTTTGCTGCATCAAGATTTGATGAAATTACAACACTTCTAAAGACTTCCTTTTTTGGAGTAGTAATTCTTTTCTTTTTAATCTTCATTGACGATATATCATATCAACAAACATCAGCTCAAAGATATTTAATTTTTATTTACTGGGGTATCTTCCTTGTTTGTGTTGGTGGAGGAAGATTATTCATAAGAAGCCTGCAAAGATATTTGTTGCTCCGTGGAATTGGAAGAAGAAACACAATCATTATTGGTTACAATGAAAGGGCAAAAGAAGTTTGTGAACAAGTAACAAGAGCAAAAGCATTAGGTCTCGATGTTGTTGGTTTTGTTACTCTCGATGAAGAAAATTTTTCAGATAGTGAAAATCAGATTATTGGCTCCATAAATGAAATTGAAAAACTTGTAAATGAATATGATGTTAGAGAAGTCATAATCGCTCTTGACAAGCATGAACACGAACAAATGCTGGAGGTTATAGCGAAGTGCGATTTTAACGATTTGACTATCAAAATTGTACCTGACCTCTACGAAATAATTAGCGGGCAAGCTCGCACAAATCAACTTTATGGGATCCCATTAATTGAAGTAAATCCACAACTAATGCCTGTATGGGAAAGAAAAGTAAAACGTTTGATGGATATACTTGTCTCGTTAATTATTTTAATCATAACCTTTCCAATTATTCTGATTGTTGCTCTTGCTATAAAATTGGATTCAAAAGGACCTGTCTTTTACAAACAAATTCGAGTTGGAAAAGATGGAAAGGAGTTTAAGATTTATAAATTCCGTTCTATGATTAAAGATGCAGAAAAATATACCGGACCAGTTTGGTCAAAAAAGGATGACCCGCGGATTACGCGAGTTGGCCGAATTATAAGAAAATTTAGATTGGATGAAATTCCACAATTCATAAATGTTCTTCGTGGTGAAATGAGTTTAGTTGGACCAAGACCAGAACGACCATACTTTGTTGAACAACTTTCAAAAGAAATTCCATTGTATAAACGAAGATTAAAAGTCAAGCCTGGAATTACTGGCTGGGCACAAGTGAAGCATAAATATGATGAATCAATTGAGGATGTTAAAAAGAAAGTTCAATATGATTTGTTTTATATTGAAAATATTTCATTGCGAATGGATTTAAAAATTCTTTTCAGAACAATTTTTGTTGTCCTTTTTGGGAAAGGGCATTATGAAGAATAGAACAGCTAATTAAAAAATTAAAAGGAGTTAAAATGAATATTCAAATGGTGGATCTAAAAAGACAATACGAAAAAATAAAACCTGAAGTTGATAATGCAATTCAAGAAGTGCTTGATTCAACTCAGTTCATTCTTGGCAGAAAAGTTAGTGACTTCGAAAAAACAGTAGCAGAATATCTTGGAGTAAAATATGCAATTGGTGTCGCTAATGGAACCGATGCACTTCAAATTGCAATGATGTCTCTCGGAATAGAAAAAGATGATGAAGTAATTACAACTCCATTTACATTTGTTGCAACGACTGAAACCATTGTGATGATTGGTGCAAGACCAGTTTATGTAGATATAAATCCGGTTACATATAATATTGATGTTAAGAAAATCAAGGAGAAAATAACTTCAAGGACAAAAGCAATTCTTCCTGTTCACTTATATGGTAATCCAGCAGAAATGGATGAGATTATTGCAATTGCAAGAGAATACAATCTTTATGTAATTGAAGATTCTGCTCAAAGTTTTGGTGCTGAATATAAAGGGAAAAAAGTTTGTTCATTTGGTGATGTTGCGTGTATCAGTTTCTTTCCGAGTAAAAATCTTGGTTGTTATGGTGATGGTGGAATGGTTGTGACCAACAATGAAGAAATTCATGAAAAAGTTAGAATGATTGCAAATCATGGTTCAAAAGTTAGATATGTTCACGAAAGACTTGGAATGAACTCAAGACTTGATGCCCTTCAAGCAGCGATTTTAAATGTTAAAATTAAATACATTGATGAATGGAATAACAAACGAATTCAAAATGCAAAACTTTATTCTGAAAGATTAAAAGATGTGAAACAGGTAATTACTCCAACTTATCCAGAATATTCAAAACACATCTTTCATCAGTATACGATTAAAGTAGAGAATAGAGATGATCTACAAAAATTTCTGACAAGCAAAAACATTCCAACAGCAATTCATTATCCAGTGCCGTTACATCTTCAACCTGCATTTCGTGGATTCGCAGAAGAGGGTTCACTCCCATATGCTGAAGAAGCGGCAAAGAAAGTACTTTCATTACCAATGCATCCAGATCTTGAAATTGAAGAAATAGATTACATCACAAATTTAATCAAGGAATTTTATTCATAATGAATAAAGCAATTGTAATTATTCCGACTTATAATGAGTCAGAGAACATTAAAAAACTCATTCCCGAGATTTTGAAAAGAACAAACGGAGAAGTTGATATTTTAGTAGTAGATGATAATTCTCCCGATGGGACTTCTGATGTCGTGCGTGAATTTCAAAAGACAAATCAAAACATTTTTTTGATGACAAGATTGAAAAAAGCTGGACTTGGAACAGCTTATGTTGAAGGTTTCAAATTTGCCTTGAGTAAAGGTTACCAATACATTTTGCAAATGGATGCTGATTATTCGCATGAACCAAAGGAGATAAAAAATTTTTTAAAGAAGATTCAGGATTTTGATTTAGTTATTGGTTCAAGATATAAAGATGGTGTGCGAGTTTTGAACTGGCCTCTGAGTAGATTGTTTCTCAGTGTATTTGCAAATCTTTATACAAAATATATTACTGGAATGCCAGTGAGAGACGCAACCGGCGGTTATAAATGTTTTAGACGAGAAGTTCTTGAAGCAATTAATCTTGATAAAATTCGTTCTAATGGATATGCATTTCAGATTGAAATGAATTTCAAAGCTTATAAAAAAGGATTTAAAATTTGTGAAATCCCAATTGTCTTTACTGATAGAGTTAAAGGCAAATCAAAGATGAACAAAAAAATTGTTTTCGAAGCTGCTTGGATGGTTTGGAAATTAAGAATTCAAAGTTTGATTGGATTATTGCGTTGATATGAAAGAGCTTTCAATCATTATAGTTAATTATAATGTAAAAGCTTTTCTTCAGAATTGTTTGCTCTCAATTAAGAAAGCAACAGAAAAGATTGATAGTGAAATTATCGTCGTAGATAATGCATCTGACGATGGTAGTATTGAATTAATTAAAAAAAATTTTAGCGATGTAATTTTAATTGAATCAAAAGAGAACTTAGGATTTAGCAAGGCAAACAATCTGGGTTTGAAAATTTCTCAAGGTAAATTTATTTGTCTTATTAATCCAGACACAATTGTTGAAGAGAATACTTTTCAGGTAATGATTGAATTTATGGAGAACTATCCTGAGGTTGGTCTGGCTGGATGTAAAATCTTAAATCCCGATGGAACATTTCAATTAGCTTGTAGAAGAAGTTTTCCAACACCATGGGTTGCATTTACAAAAATTATTGGTTTGAGTAAACTCTTTCCAAAATCGAAATTATTTGCTAAATACAATCTCACTTATCTTGATGAAAATCAATCTTATGAAGTTGATTCAATTAGTGGTTCGTTTATGTTTTTACGAAGAAGTGTTTATGAACAAATTGGTGGACTTGATGAATCATTTTTTATGTATGGTGAAGATTTA
>Ga0209809_1002268_pt1 | contig 13914 bp, 14 predicted proteins | sample YNPMSTMetaG_FD_186172 | JGI IMG/M metagenome (GOLD analysis project Ga0209809, IMG submission 186172) | Anoxygenic and chlorotrophic microbial mat microbial communities from Yellowstone National Park, USA - YNP MS-T MetaG (SPAdes) (version 2) ... | reverse complement strand
TGAGAGCAGGCGCTTAATGTGCTGCTCTATGAGTCATCGCTCTCAGCATCAGGGTCAGCCCCATCACATGCACGGTCGTCTGTGATCAATCCCGGTCGGGGCGCCACGGCAGGAGCGAAAGATGGCCTATGTTCTGACGGAACACGCACGCGATGCGCTCAAGAAGCAGCATATTTAGATCGCCTGGATGGAACGTGCATTGACTCGTCCAGAGGTGACTGAGACCGACCCCGTGGACGCGGATCTGGAACACCGTCTCGCGCGAATCCCTGAATTTGGGCATCGCGTGTTACGGGTCATTGTTAACACCAGGAGAACACCGCCGCATATTGTAACGGTTTTCTTTTCCATGAAAAGTAGACCGACAGGCCGACGCGCTTTACCTGATGTTGAGTGAAGCGCCTGCGAGTCGTTCAGAGGAAGTCTCGCCCGGCATCATCGTGGATTATGACGATCAAGACCACATTGTCGGCATTGAGATGCTGTATTTGTCTAGGCGGGCACCGGATGCCAATATACAGCAATGTTGTTCGAGACCGTCCCGGAAGTCGCCTGAACCGGGGTCTGGACTGCAATGCGCTGCATCACAATCACCTGTCCGATCATCAACCCGTCCTCCGAGGGGCCGCAGCGCTACCAGTGCTATGCCTGCCGGGACGCGCCGTTCCTGGAGATGGCGTCGATGGCGCCAGCGCCCGGTCTGCCGTCGGAATGGAAAATGGCGGAAGATCGTAACCCTCGATGAATAATTTTTCTCTTGCACGGGCGGCAGGGAGCATGTTATCTTTGTTCCTGCTATCACGAGAAAGGTCATCCATGGAACTGACGACAATCACCCAAATTGCTCCTGGTCGGCTGATCGGTGTTGCACCAGACGGTGACCTGCGTCTGGTGTGGGATCATGCAATCATTCGTTTGCCGATCTTCGACCTGCCGCACCTTGCGTCGCTTCTCGATCTGTGGCTGCTAGAAGAAGAGCCCGCGCTCCTGCGGCGAGGATACTATCGCCTGACCCATAGTCCGGAGGGCGGGTGTCACTTGTGGGTGCACACCGCCGGTCTCTGGTTGAGCCGTCAGGATGTACAGATGCTCATGAGCCTGGTGAATGCAGTGGTCGAGGAACTCTGTCGTCCACTGTGCCGTCAACCGAAAGCGCCCTTTGGTGTCGGGTACCGCAAGTTTATTGCGTCGCCACGAGGAGGACACCATTGGAACTGATACGTACTGCTGGGGTTGTGCCTGGCAGCGCGCGCCATGAGGTAAGAGGCTTGCGAGAGAAGGTTTTTCTGACCAGCCTCAGGGCGAGTCGTTTCTATCACACACTTCCCCTAATCATTCCTTGCTTCTCCACCCATGAACTGGCCTTCGTCTGTCGGCCACTGTCCCTCGTCACTGGCTAAGATTAATGTCGTGTGGCGCCTTGATATCGGGAGGAAGCAGCGCTGCCTCCGTCTCTTCGTCGTTGAGCAGCGCTGCCGTTCAAGCTGTCGGCGAGTATCCGCTGAAGCACCAGAGGATCGAACACTTCCCTCCCCTCGACCTGCTGCGGGAGGATGTGACAGTATTCCTGCACCACGCTGGCAATCGTATGCTCGATCTCGCTTCAGGACCGGAGCGAAGAAACAACGAGGATGTCCCTCGCAGGCATGCATTATCGTATCATCGCGGATCGTTACGGTTATTTCGTAGAAAATCCACGTATGTAGGTATTCCCCCTGGAGTGCTACAAGAAGAGCGAGATGCTGAACATAGAGATCGCAGGCATATGCCTCGTTCTTTCCCCGCCAGCGCGCCTGAATCACGCGACGCCAGTAGGTGGCATCGAGGGGAGCTGCGGGTATGAATGCCCGGTGCACAGGCGTTATGCACGCTTAGAGCCTATTCGAATAACCCGGCGGAACGCAAGGCGATCACGCTACAAGCAAAGCGGTACACCAGTTTTTCGGATAGGCTCTTAATGTGCGCGTTCCCGATGGTCAACTGTTCTACACTTCGCTGCAGCAAAGGACAGGCAAGTCTATGAAATAACGACGTGCGGTGCCTGGAAAGGACAGGCAAGTCCAAGCAACAATAATGTGCGGCGTCTGGATGGAACAGGCAGGTCTGTGCAACAACGATGGAACAAAGGACGTTGGCAATATCTGGCGAGGCGTCTGACGTAACGAGGGAAGTTGCGTTACGGCGACTATTCACCACTTTTTAACCGCACCATATCTCAGATGCTTGTGCAAAACGCGACTCGGAGAGCAGGCTTACCCTCCGAGTCACAATTCCTGTCGTGCTTTCACATATAGGTGGCCTACCCCTGGTTGCGCTCCTCGATATGCGCGCGCAGGAGCCATGCCATCTTTTCGTGCTTCTCCATGAGCATCGTAAGGAAATCGCTCGTCCCCATATCGTCATACTGCTCATCACAGGCGCGCAGGTCCTGGCGCAGGTGACGGATGATCGCCTCGTGATCGGCGACCAGTTGCCGGATCATGCCACGTGCATCGGGGAGATCGCCAGGTTTCTCGGCAAGCGTTGCCAGCTGAAGGAACTCGGTCATCGTGCCGGGCGCTGCCGGTCCCAGCATGCGAATTCGCTCAGCAATATCGTCGATCTCATCAGCAAGTGCTTCGTACTGCTGCTGGAATAGCGCGTGCAGTGGACCGAACTCCATTCCAACCAGATTCCAGTGGTAATTACGCAGCCGGGTGTAAAGCACATGTTCATCCGCCAGCAGGCGGCTCAAAATGGCGGTGACGCCCTGAACGCTGGTTTCGCTCAAGCCAATGTCGGGCCTAGGGGTTGTTGTTATGCGTCCGGTTCCGATTTCTGTGCTCATCGGATTTCCTTTCTCCTGTATCCATACCCGGAGATATTGTTCTGCATATGTATAACGGTACCAGAAATTAAGACGAAAAGCAAGCAAAAGCTTCTGTACCTTTCTAGCCGTAATTGCGCTTTTCTTCAACCGCCTCCTTCCGTGGCGACACTTGCGCGCGAAGCTGCTCGTTCTCCTTTTCAAGTTGCGCAATCCGCCGCTCCAGGTCTGCCTGCAACTTGCTCAAGCGTCGCTCGCGCAGCGAGTGGCGGATGCCACTATATCCGGTGAAGAGACCGACAAGCATGGCGCCAGCGATAACCGCTAGGATCATGACCAGCGAAAGTGAAATCGGTCCGGAGGTGAAGGTGAGGAATCGCACCTCGACTGGCTGCGGGTTTTGCACGCCGAACAGTACCAGCATTACCGAGAGTACGGTCATCAGGATGAACATGAACACCCGCATGGGTTGCCTCATTCAGTATCTGCACCAATCAGGGGTAATGTTATCATATCATAAGAAATTGCGGGCAGGACAGCTGCGCTCCAACGCCCTTCCCAAAGGCGTGATTTACGATGACCGATCACCCTGTCCTTTTTTTAGCAGTGCCTGCTAGGCTGTACTAACCGGCAAAGGTTGACATAAAGTTACCCGCAACGCGAGCTCTTATAGCAGTCTCACAAAGGTTGGACACTTCACGGATGGCCCAATCACCATGACCGAAATAAATTTCGGTCTACCCCGCGCTGGAAGCGGATGCCTCGTGCACCGTGGCAGAGGTGAACAAATTCCACCCCAGCCTGCGCAGGCAGGCTTGGCCCCACAGAGCCAAGGGCTTATGGTCTTTGAAATAAATAATCCGATATATATAAATAGCCCGCGCAGGCGGGCTTCGTCTCGCATAGCCAAGGGCTTTAGCCCGACGGCTAGCGGGGGATAGCGGATTTTTTCTCAATCTCCACCAGCCCCACGGCGAATCGACCGCTCAAGCCCGCACCAGCGGGCTTCGCCTCGTAGAGCTGAGGACTTCAGGCCCTGCGGCAGCCGATGACGCTCGATTCATCGCCGGTACGCTGCCGGGCTACTGGAGCTGCATGCCCGACAATTGCCGATACCGCGAGCGCGGTCGCCCGACCGCCTGCGCAGGTCTTGGTAATGAGTTGGTCCCACTGTCAGTCGAACCACGAAGGCACCACCCCAGGCGCTCAGCGCGCCTGGAAGGTGATCACATACAGGTAGGTATAATTACCAGTGTCAACGGTATAGCCTGTGAATTTGAGCTTGCCGTCCTCTCGGTAGGCCTCGAAGGCTGTGGAGCCAGCGCCTAAGCTGAAATAGCCCGGCTCATTCACTACCCCGTCCTGATCGTAGTCAATGTCAATCAGTGCATACTGGAAGGGCGAGTAGATTGGCTGAGTTCCCTGCGCGGTAATCATTACTCCCTGGAACTGCTGCACTCCGGGAAAGAAGGGACACGGGAAGAGTGTGTAAGCGGGCTGGTTCACCAGCGAGCAATCGGCGTTGACTATCAAGGTCATCGTGCCTTGCTGCAATTCGATAGTCCCACCACCTGAAGTGCGCACCTTGATGGTTTCTCCTGTCCCGGAGGTCAGTGGGCGGCACTGGTTCGCATTGATGTCACAGGTATAGCCACCGGTCCGAATCAGCGTGAAACCGCTTCCTGCTGCTTCACCCAACGGTCCCCCTGCTTCCCCGCTGCCGACCCCGTTACTTGGTTCGCTGCCTGGCACGTCGCCAGGAAGACTCGGCGTGCCCACAGGCTGGAGAATGGGAGTTTTGAGTTGCACCGGTTGCAGGGCTTGATTACTGCGTCTAAGCATAATGGTTCCCACTACACACATCGCCAGAGCAACCAGGGCTAAACTGAGCAGCAGCAGCCCAGCACATCCTCCGCCCACCAGCCATGGAAGCTGGCTCCCCGATGATCCAGATGATCCTACGTTCGCCATCCCAACCTCCTGAGAGCGTGATCAAAAACGAACATCTCGGATAGAGCCGATTCAGGAGCATTGCGATAGAACCGAGATAAAGGAAGGCTTCGCTTGATTCTGGAGTGCGGTTGTATGCTTTCCTCGCCAAACGATGGTGCCTCGCCCACGCAATCGAGCGTTCCACCACCCGTCGCTTCGGAATGACAGCAAACCCCTTCTGTCCAGGTGGTTTTTCAATGACATTCAGACGTATCGCCGTGTTCTGTCGCAGCCATTCATCTAATCCTTGTTTAGACTTCATCAAGGTTTAGTGGTACATTTTCATAAGAACGGAGGGAAACGCGATGTGTAAATATCGATCCATTATTGAAAATCCAGCTAAATTGCGTTCTATGACTGAACTGACCGCTGGATGAGTTTCACGCGCCGGTTCCGATCTTACGCACCGCATGTGAAGCTTATATGAAACTTCGCACGATTGATGGCCATGTTCGATATTGTCGTCGCTATGTCTCCTATGCAAACTCGCCTCTTCCGACGACAGAAGATGCGTTGCTCTTTATTTTGACCCACTCAAAATAGAATCCAATGCACGTGATGCACGGACACATCTTTCACACGCATGATCCAATCAAACGTAAGCAAATGAGTGCATCTTTTGCATGGAGCGCTGAACTATGCGCTGGCGCGGCAGAATCTCTCTCCTGCGCGCACTGCCAGCGAACTGGCGCAGAATTGCAGGAAGGACCGTCATATGAAGAACCATCGCATGAAGAACCGCCTCCTTCAACGGATACGCCCCCCTTTTTATCCATGACGGCGTAGAACGTCCCATTTATCGTCCGAGCGACAAAGTCGACCGAGAGTTGTAGTATAGCGGCAAGAAGAAACAGCATACGCTCAAAAGCGCGCTTCTTGTCGATTCTTTTGGCTCTATTCACTTTTTGAGCGACACCTACGAAGAAAGGGTGCATGATAAATACCTTGATTGCTATATGTTGGCCGTCATCACGAACGGGCGGCGCCTCACAGGCACGGGTGCGGTTATCTGTCGGGGCGGATCAGCGTCTCGCGCTTCAATCGTCGCCTCCATCAGCTCGCCGATGGGATGGTCTGGATTCCCGCGAACGTCAGGGAAGCGTCGCCACGGGCGACGTGGTTATCATCGATAGCCTCCCCGCGCTGGCGTTTGTTCACCGCCGGGCGCGCGCCCGGCGCTGTCGGAAGGCGCCCGGTCGCAGACCCGACGGGTGGTGCGTCGCCAAACAGGAGACGTTCTTTGGATGGCGCGTGCATCTCGTCTGCCGACCGGATGGCGTGCCCGTGCGCGTTCAGATGCTGCCCGCAGGGGTGCACGACCTGACCACCTCCCCCGCGCGTGGGGGGATTGGGGGGGTGCGTCTGGCCTGCCTGCCAGGGCGCGGCTGTCGGGCGATAAAGCCGACAACAGCGCCGCTGATGCGGCGCGCATCCTGGCGGAGACGGGGGCGCCGTTCGTCGTGCGACCAGGGGCGACCGTGCGTCCGCACGCCTAGTGTATGGACGCCATCGAATTGCGTGCGTATCGCCATACGATTGAGACGGTCAACAGTCAACAGGAGAAGATGAGCAGTGAGCAGCTGCCCAGAGGCGCCAATGCGGGGTTTGAGCTGAAGGCACCGTGAGACGCGCTCATTGCACTCTTCTGTACGAACATGAACTAGCAATCAAGGTAAATGTATCGCGGATGAAGCAGGATACACCCTTCCGACTGCGAGTATTCTCGCTCAAGACGCCGGATTTCAAGGATTTAACCTGCCTGGCATACAGATCATGCAACCGAAGAAGAAGCCGCGCAACGGAACCCTCACACCGCAAGAAAAGAAGGAGGACTGGTGCCTCTCATCCATCCGTGTCCGTATTGAACATGTTATTGGCGATATCAAGCGGTATCGTATTATTCACGACATCATCCGTTTCAGTTGTTCCGAATTTCGAGATACGGTCATGGAAACGTGTTGCGAGTTACATAACTTCCGAGTCGGTCGGACGCCCGCCGTTGGGTGACGGGGTGACGACCAACAGTGCGATAGCGGCCCATTGCGCATCGGTGAGATCGGTCGCATCCTTCGTTGGATTAGGATTGACGCGCACGTCTTGGTAGACTGCTCCTCATCAGAATGGCATGGTCGCAGCTATGATACCACAAATCCGGTTTCCGGAGGGATAGAGGAAAACCCCTATCCCTGTGCGTTGGAAGAGTGTTGTAACAGGTTATGCCAGGCGGCGGCGCAGCACCAGACCAGCACCAATCAGCGTAGTCGCTGCAACCAGCGCGATCAGTGCAATGCTCGACTCACCGCCAGTGCGCGGCAGGGCTGCTGGAGCTGCCGGAGGAGTCGTCACAGCCGTTTCGACCTTGATTTTTGCCAGCTCGCCAACGGCGAACACATCGTAAATCTTGCCTGCTTCAAGGCGAACGCCCTTCAGGTCAAGCACCACCGTGGTGGCGCCAGCTGGAGTGACCTGCAGATCATAGCTGCCAGCATCGACTGGCAGGTAATTACTTGCCTGCGGGAACGGCAGGTTGGAAATCAGCGTCGGACCACCCGCAACCTTAATGTCCACCGCCGGTGCGTCCGGTGAGAAGTGGATCACGCGCACATGCGCCTTGCCTGCCGCTGGCGCCGACAGATCATCGGTCAGAATAGTCGGCTTGATTTCAGCCAGTTTGCCTGTTGCAGCAATGGTGTACGCCTTGCCAGCTTCGATCCGCACTCCTTTGGCGTCAATCACAACTGGAGAAGTGGCACCTGCCGGTACAACCTGGATGTCGTAGCTGCCTGCTGGCAGATCGAGGTAGGCGCTGGCAGCGAAAAACGGAACGTTAGTAAGCACCTTGTTTCCATTGACAATCACGTCAACTGCAGGTGCGTCGGGTGAAGCGTGAACGACACGTACTTTTGCTGTGCCAGCCTGGGCAAACGCTGCTGGGGCGATGGTCAGCGCGAGCAGCGCGCCGAGCAGGAAAAGGATCCACGACTTGCTTCGCATAATAGACTTGTCCTCCTTCGATACATTGTGTCGCCGGTTACTATGCCGGCAACTGCTTGGTGCACTCATAACAGGTAACGAAGGCGGTACGAAATCGGATCTGTTTTCCCGCAGAATCTCATCGATGGCTAAGGTTCCGTCTCAGTGCAACAGGCGATCATAGAGTTCTAGAAAACCGCGCCCTAGTTGCTCAAGCCCGAAGCTGCGCACAACTTTCTCGCGTCCATACTCGCCAAATCGTCGTCGCAACGCTTCATCCTCACCCAAACGGCGCACAGCTTCCGCATAGGCGTCCACATCGTCGCGTGGACAGAGAAAGCCAGACCGGTCGTGATCAACGACTTCAGGCAGCGCTGAGATGCGTGTTGTCACGACTGGACGTCCGCATGCTAGCGCCTCTGCCTGAACGATGCCAAATCCTTCCAGGCGTGATGGCGCCAGCAGTATGTCGCACGACTGATATGCTGCTACCAAACTGTCGCGATCTGGTGCACCGATTGGAACCATGCGGGGGTGCGGCGGTCCTGTGTCAGTCCCCTGAAAGCCGCTGGTATAGTACAGAACATACGACTCCGGCAGGCGATCAAGGATGCGCGGCAACAGGTCAAACCCTTTACGGCGCGTCCGATTGCCGACGAAGAGCAGTCGGACGCGCCCGCCTCTATCGGGCAGACCGTCGTCTCGCCGTTTTAGGTCTGGGGGTGGAACGAACACATCGGTGTCGATCCCGTCATAGATGATAGTGGTGTTGGTGTACCCGTAGATTCGGGCGACCTGTTGCTGCGTGTAGCGCGAGACACACACCACGGCGTCGGCGGATCTGATCGACCACCAGTCGTAGCGCGACTCGACCAGGCGGTAGAAGAGACGCTGTGCAAGCGTGCTATAGGGTTGCAAATCAGGATCAGTCGTCAGGTGATGAACAGTTGTCACCAGCGGGCGTCCTGGAGCGCGCAGCGCAAACGCAACCCGCGAACGTCCCTGAATAATGTCGAACCCCTTCCACCATCCACGAGGCAGACTGCGCGGAATCAGGGCGGGAATAAAGTTATAGATTTCCGGCAGGCGCAGCAACTCAGCGCGTGGTGCTCCATAGCGTCGCACGGCGCGCGTAATATTCTGAATGCCGAAATCGACGCCGCCGCGACCTACCGGTGAAATATAGAGCGGGCGAGCCATTGTCAAAACCAGTCCGACGTATACGGCGTCAGCCCGGCAAACAGACGTTCAAGCAGCGCCAGCGCCGGACGCGCACGAATATCGAGCAAACCAAATGCTGCCGCAGTGCGTGGGCGGATGGTGCACGTGTAGATGTGCGTCAACGTTCGTATATCATAGTGCACATCGGCATCGTCTATCTTTCAGACGTGTCGCCCATGCCATGTCCCCCTCGATCTCCAACTGAGGTACTGCGCTGTTGTGTTCCAGCCAGTCATCGACAATGCGCAGCGTCACTCGACCGGCAACATCGCGCGGGAAGACGTATGCCTCCAGCGCCTGCGCAACATCTACGGTCTGCAGTATACTGCCCAGCTCCATGGTGTACTCCTGCGAATCCGGCATCAGCATCTGCACTGGAGCATCGGCGAGTGCATTGCAGACCACTTCGGCGCACTGATCTGCAAATGCCGGGAAGAACGCGAAGATTTGTGCACGCGCCTGTGGGTCGAGCGCCACCATCTCGCGGCAACGCACCACTCGCCCGCGCTTGCCATGCTCGGCGGAAAAGATGACGTAGGATCGTCCCTGACCGGCGTCGTCACGCCAGCCATAGCACCGGTAGAATGACACCCTAAACGCAGCCAGCATACTCAGCGGCACGTTCTGGCTGCGCAGCTCGTCGCACACCGCTCGAAGCAGGCGTTCTACGTACCCGCGTCGTCGCTCTTCGGACGGCGTCGGAGCGGTTGCCACGCCGCCCGCTGCGATCATCCCGCCTGCGCCGTTTGCTATGCGCAGCGGATACAGGACACACTGCGTCACCAGGCGACCATTGCGGTACATTCCGCAGTGAACGCCGGGCAATTGCGCCCGCAGGTTGCGTCATGCCTCGTCGAACGATGTGTTATACGCTAGCGCTGCATTGACAGCGAACTGCTCGTCGTCAACTGCAACGGCGCGGTACTGGAGATCAACCACAGCTATCACTCTTTCCTCTCTAACCCCCCGGCTTCTCGACCACCACAAAGTAACTGCCGGATCGCAAACGACCAAACAGCCAGAGATCGAGTTCCATGAGCATCGTTACTGCCAGCAGTGCGTAGTAGACCAGACCCCGACGCCGGAGATAGGCGCGCATCCGCTGCCGCGCCCGTATCTCACGCGCTGTGCCCTCACTGACCAGTGCACCGATGTCGGAGGGCGTCTCACCCACGTAGTTGGCGCCTTTTTTCCGATCGCGCCCTACGAATGCCTCACCCAGTTTCATCAGCACATGTTCGACAAAACTGGTCGCCACGCTGTTCCAGAATACCACCCGCACCGGACGTAACCCGGCGCGTTGCATGGCATCCAGCACATCATCCCAGGTTGCCAGCGCTTTCACGTGGTCCGACTTGCGTCGCGCCTCACGCTCGAAATTGTACACACCGGCGCGAACAAACTGTCGCCCAAGCCAGCGACTTGCCTCAACAAGTGGTTGTAGGCGCGACGGTTCGCGTGTGTTCGAAAAGACGAGGAAGCGCCCACCAGGACGTAACACGCGCGCGGTCTCAGCCAGGTACACATCGATGACATTGCGCGGAAAATGTTCGAGCACATCGATGGAGAACGCCTTATCGAACGTACAATCAGCAAAGGGCAGGCGGCGAGCGTCCCCTCGAATGAGTGCAACCGTTTTCACTGCGTCATCAGCAAACAGCGTTGCCGGATCGACGCCAACCATCAAGCGCACACGTTTGGCGTTCCAGGCAGCGAATTTCGCGTTGCCACAACCACTGTCGAGCACAGTATCGGTGGGTCGCAGATCAAGCAGGCGTCGCAATGCCCGGTTGCGCACCCCGGCTGCAAGCAATGGCGGCGCCAGATCGCGATAGTCGAGTTCGTGCGCGAGTTCTTCTTCTTCGCTGACATATTTCGAGACATAATCGAACGCAAGACCGCGCGGCATAAAATCGATGTACCCGTCGCGGCGCGGGTAGTCGGCGCCGCACGCAGCGCACGCAACCCCGCCGTTTGTCACGATCAGATCGCGCGAACCGCACGTTGGGCACTGGAGCAGACGGTAGAGATCGTAAGGAACCATACAGAAGTCAGCAGTTTACCCTTGCGAGGGAAGCAGGCGCCGCGGGCAATTGACGCCCTATGGCGACTGCACGCCTGAATAGCGCATAAAAATGACAAAAACGGCACTTGCGCTTTCCCCCTGTCTTCGGCTAGAATAAGGCATGCGCAGGCGCGTCAGAGGATACCACCAGATTGGCGCCTGCGCAAATTGGTTTCGTGCGCCCTCTTGTTTTCTGCCCACGGCAGCGTTGTTCGTGGAGTGCACAGCCGATCTGTGCAGCCATACTCTCTTCGCAATTGCGGGAGGGGCCCCAGTCTCGCGCGAGATGGGGTGCAGGGGCAAGGGGGATAGTAAGTGAGGGTGTATGTTACATACGTGGAGGGACGAAGGAGTCCGCGTCCGATCGCGTCAACGGCCGACCAAAGGATGCATCGGGATTCGTATCCGGCCGTTCCGGCGAACGGACGAAGAGTATGCGGCAGTCGCAGCGATCGTGGCCCGCGCGCCTGCTAGCGAGTTGTGCGATTTCGAGTATGGCCACCCCGCCGATCTGCGCGCCTTCGATGAAGGGTTTGCCCCCGACGCTTTACCGCGTCGCTATGTTGCCGTCGCCCCTGACGGCGCCATTGTTGGGTACGCGCATACCTTTCCCACAACCTGGATAATGGAGCCTGGGGGTTTCTGGGCAGCGGTGCGTGTCGTGCCTGCCTACCGTCGCCGGACAATAGGGCGACAGTTGCTCGCCCGCGCCCTTGGTGAAGCGCATGCGGCTGGCGGCATGTTCGCACTGTCACAGGTCCGTGAGCAACTCGCAGACGCAACTGATTTCGCCGAGCAAACCGGCTTCGTTGAAATGCTGCGCAGTTGGGAAATGCGTCTCGATACGCGCACTGTCGATGTAGCGCCCCTCCGCCGCTACGTTGAGCGCGTCGAGGCGTCGGGCATTCGCCTGACAACGCTCGACAGACTGCGCACTGTCGATCCCGACTGGCTGCCGAAACTGCACGCCCTGCATCTTGCGCTCAATCGTGATTTGCCGCTCCCCGATGCACCTAATATCACCCGGGAGTGGTTCGAGCGCTTTGCGCTGATCTGCCCGGAAGCGTTCTTTGTGGCGCTCGATGGCGATCGCTACATCGGCGAGAGTTTTATGCATCCGGACAATCGGCAACCGGGATTGCTCAATCAGCGGATGACTGGTATGCTGCGAGAGTATCGCAGGCGCGGCGTGGCGATGGCGCTCAAGGTGCTGACAATTGAATATGCTCAGCGCTGTGGCTTCACCCAGATCAGCACGTGGGTCGAATCAACGAATACTGGCATGCTAGCAATCAATGAACGTCTGGGATTTACCCGCCGTCCTGGAATGGTGGTCTATCGGCAGGATCTTACCTGATAGGGCGCAGCAGATCGGGGGCGCAGCGGCACCGCACCCCTGCTAGAAGCGGGCGCGGATTCGGGGAGCGCGGCGGATTTGAGGCGCAGCAGCGCCGCGCCCCTACCCGCACCCGCCACACTAGCGCCCATAACCTCACGCCTCTGTAATCCCAGCAACCCGCAGCAACTTACCGCTTGACAACCTCAGTGGTTCGTGCTATGCTCTCCAAAGATGAGGGTCTCCTAATTCTCGTTTCCGGTGAATACCGAGCGGAAGAAAGGCAGCAATGACGATGATACTCAGCGCGAACATACTCATCATCGTGAGTGATCGGGTGTGCGAAACTGTTTCGCCACGCGCTGCTTATGATCGCCATGTGCCCACTCGCTGGAGGCTCAAGCGTTGAGACGCGTAACAAGATGAGCAGCCGGGCCGTGGGCGACAGAGACAAGGCGTCCACGGCTTTTTGATTCCTTCGATCAGGCCGCGGGCGTCCCAATGGAACCCGCGGTCTTTTCACGTCCGTGACCCGCCGCGGTTCCATATTAGCAGCGCCGATAACCAGAAGTGACCGTACATGTCAAACCTGCAAGCAAGGGAGAAAACAGGAACGTGATGCACTATTGTGCACCTAATCGTGCCACCGGGTGACGATCAGTGTACGATTTAGATGGAAGTTCCACTGAGGACGTGGAAGAACAGCAAAACATTGTTTGATCAAATCGAGTACGCCTTTGCAACGCTTGGCGTGCGCTATCTGGAAGTGCGCGTCACATCGGATGATGAAAAAGCGGGAGCATGACCGTGATTGCAAGACCAGCAGTATCGCCGTCTGATATTCAGCGCGTGGTTGCGCAAACGACAGTCGCGCTCGAAGTTCGTAACGTTGTGAAACGCTTTGGGCGCGAAACGACAAAGGGACAACCGTTTTGGAAACGCAGCGTCCGCAACCCGCCAGAGATGACGGTGGCAGTAGACCATATTTCGCTCAGTGTGCGTCGCGGTGAGATTTTTGGTCTCCTCGGCGCAAACGGTTCTGGTAAATCGACCCTGATCCGGCTGATCTCGACGCTGCTCATTCCCGATAGCGGCGAGATCTATGTATTTGGGTATGATGTCCAGCGAGAGGAACGGACAGTGCGCCGCTTGATCAATCGTGTCAGCGTCGAAGCATCGTTTTTCAAGAAGTTGTCGGCGCTGGAAAATCTGATGTACGCGGCGCGTCTCTATGACCTGCCCGGGACGTATGCGCGCCAGCGCTCGATCACGATCCTGCGCAGCCTCGGCTTGAGTGAGAAACGACTCTACGAACCGCTCGAGCATATGTCGCGCGGGATGCAGCAGAAGGTTGCCATTGCACGTGGGTTGCTGACGTCGCCAGTGCTCTTGTTGCTCGATGAGCCGACAACCGGACTGGATCCGCGCTCGAAGCACGATGTGCAGCGCTTCATTCTGCGGATGCGCGAGGAGCACGATACGACGGTGTTCCTTACGACGCACGACATGGACGAAGCGGAC